>LULE01000182.1_pt1 | contig 28903 bp, 29 predicted proteins | sample 728231 | NCBI WGS metagenome assembly LULE01 (sample SAMN03860297, study PRJNA289734) | marine metagenome | biome: seawater column; feature: ocean; material: water; isolation source: Red Sea water column Station 192 - depth 10m | place: Saudi Arabia: Red Sea | collected 2011-10-15 | depth 10 m | reverse complement strand
AAAAATTTTCTTAACATCAATATTTCTTAAGCAAATTGTTCTTCCATTTAACATTGGAACTGTCCATGGATAGCACCAGCCATTACAATGAAACATAGGTACAACTGTTAAAAAGTTTAAACGATTAGGCATATTCCAGGCAACAGTACTTCCCGTGGACATTAAGTACGCACCTCTATGATGGTAAACAACACCTTTAGGATTGCCAGTTGTACCTGAAGTATAACTTAAAGATATTGCCTGCCATTCATCATCAGGCATTTTCCAATCAAAATTCTCATCTCCAGTATTTAAAAAACTTTCGTATTCTAAATCTCCAATTTTTTCCAATTTCGATTGATCAGCATGTTTGTCGTTAATATCTATAACAGTGATTTTTTTATTTAAATTTTTTAAAGCTTTTTTTACTTCTACATGTAATTGTCTATCTACAACCAATACCTTCGCATCACTGTGATTTAAAATATAATTAATTGTATTAGCATCTAATCTTATATTAATTGTGTTTAAAACAGCTCCTGTCATTGGAACTGAGTAGTGTGCCTCAAAAATTTCAGGAGTATTAAAAGCTAAAAAAGATACTGTATCTCCTTTTTGAATACCAATTTTAGAAAGTGCACTGGCAAATTTTACTGCTCTTTTATAAACTTCATTCCAAGTATAGCTTCTATCCTCATAAACTATAGCCTCATAATCAGGATAAACATCTTTGGCTCTTTGTAAAAATGTTAGTGGTGTTAATGGAACATAATTTGCATTATTTCTATCCAGATTAATATCGTAATGATTCATTATTAATTAAATTTAAATTTCATTATATTTGAGCTACCTGAAACTGCAGATTTATAATGATATTCTGCTCTTGGTAACACTTTTTCAAAGTAGAATGTAGCTGTATTAATTTTGTCTGAATAAAACTCTTTATTTTCTTCATAATCTTTAAAACTGATTTCTAAGATTTTTATCCATGAAAAAGCAATCGAAATATAACCAAGTGTTTTTAAATAGTCATTTGCAGCTGCAGAAACATCATCTTTTTCTATTTTACTTTTATCTACAATCCAACCAGTGAACTTTGATAAAATATCAAGATAATATGTAAGATCTTTTGTAAAAGATTTTACCTTTTCATGTTTGTTTTCACATTCAGATTTTATCATTTCTAAAAATTTAGAAATTACATCACCATTTCTGTTTATTAATTTTCTAAATACTAAATCAGCGGCTTGAACTGAATTGGTTCCTTCATATATCGGTGTGATTCTATTATCTCTATATAATTGCTCAATACCTTGGTCTTTAGTATAACCGTATCCTCCATGAATCTGCATAGCATCACTCGTAATCTCCATAGCTAAATCAGTAAATAAAGATTTAACTACAGGTGTCATCAAAGAAACATAATCAGAAGCTTCCTGTTTAATTTTTTCATCTGGATGATGAAGACTAACTTCAGTTTGTTGAGACAGCCAAAAGCATAAAGCTCTTTCTCCCTCAATTATTGATTTCATGTTTAATAAAGTTCTTCTTATGTCTGCATGGTCAATAATAAAATCTGCACCATTTGTAGATTTAGAATTATTAGTTTTTCCTTGTTTTCTCTCTTTTGCATAAGCAAGTGAATTTTGGTAAGCAATTTCTGAAATACCCAATCCCTGAATACCGACTACAATTCTCTCAAGATTCATCATGGTAAACATTGCATTTAAACCTTTGTCCTTAGGACCAATCATGTATCCTGTTGCATCATCAAAGTTTAAGACACATGTTGCCGAACCTTTAATTCCCATTTTTGTTTCAATAGATCCTGTTGAAATACCATTTCTTTGTCCAACCGATCCATGAAAATTTTTTGGCCAGTTATTTTATAAGTTCCATCAGATTGACTAACTGCTTTTGTTTTAAGTAAGCCTAAATCAGTACCACAAACAGGTTCAGTTAAACACATCGTGCCACTCCATTTACCTTCTACAATTTTAGGTAAATATTTATCTTTTATTTCATCAGTAGCGTGATGATTAATACAATTGTATGCTCCAATACTTAATTCACTATAAAGTTTAAAAGATAAACTCGCAGAGGACAGCATTTCGTCAAAAAAAGCACTTACTGTTTTTGGCATTCCTTGACCACCATATTTTGGATCACATGACAATGAAGTCCATCCATCCTCAATATATTTCTGATAAGCTTCTTTGTATCCTGGTGGTGTTCTAACTACACCATTTTCTAGAACTGCTGGATTTTCATCGCCTGCTTTAGCAAGTGGTAAAATTAAATTTTGATTGATTTTAGCTGCTTCTTCTAAAATATCTTTAACCAAATCTGAGCTAACTTCATTATATCTTTCAAGATCATTATAATTTTTATTATCTCTTAATTTTTCATAGAGAAACATCATATCTTTAACAGGTGCAGAATAACTTGGCATTTGAAAAGCTTAGAATACTTAGAGGTTTATTGCAATTTTGAAATTATCGCGTCGCCCATTTGCGAAGTAGATACTTCTTTCATACCCTCAGAAAGGATATCTTTCGTTCTTAGACCATCATTTAACACAGCTTGAACCGCATTTTCCAAAGCATCAGCTTCATTATCAAGATCTAAAGAATATCTTAAAGCCATTGCAAAACTTAGTACTGTTGCTATTGGATTTGCTAGCCCTTTTCCTGCAATATCAGGAGCTGAGCCATGTATGGGTTCATACATTGCTCTCATTTCACCATCTTTATTTTTTGCACCTAAAGATGCAGAAGGTAATAACCCTAAAGATCCTGTTAACATTGAAGCTTGATCTGAAAGCATATCACCAAATAGATTATCAGTAACAATTACATCAAATTGTTTTGGATTTCTAAGTAATTGCATTGCACAGTTATCTGCAAGCATATGACTTAGCTCAACATCTTTGTATTCTTTTTCATGAAGTTCCTGAACTTCTTCTTTCCATAGTTGTCCAGCTTCCATTACATTAGATTTCTCACAAGAGGTAACTTTGTTTGATCTTTTTCTAGCAAGATCAAAAGCAACTCTTGCAACTCTAGTAATTTCACTAGTAGTATAAGTATGAGTGTTTATTCCTTTTCTTTCACCATTTTCTATTGGTTTAATACCTCTTGGTTCACCAAAATAAATTCCACCAGTTAATTCTCTTACAATCATTATATCTAAACCAGAAACCACCTCTGGTTTAAGTGTTGATGCGCCAACTAATTGTTCAAAACATATTGCAGGTCTCAAGTTTGCAAATAATTTTAATTCTTTTCTTAATTTTAATAAAGCTCTCTCGGGTTTTTTTGAAAACTCAATATTATCCCACTTGGGTCCTCCTACTGCACCAAGCATAACAACTTCACTCTCTAAAGCTTTATAAAAAACTTCGTCTGTTATAGGTGTACCGTGTTTATCGTAAGAACATCCACCAGCAAGATCTTCATCTATTTCAAAGTCTAAAGATTTTTTATCATTGAACCAGTTAATTATTTTTTTAACTTCTCCAATTACTTCAGGTCCAATACCATCTCCTGGTAATAATAGAATTTTTCTTTTTTTAACTTTAATCATTAAAAATCCAAGGTTTTTTATCTTTTAATTGATTTTCAAAATTTTCAATTTTGTCAGATTTTTTTAAAGAAAGAGCAATGTCATCTAATCCTTCTAGCAAACATTTTTTCTTAAATGGATCTATTTCAAATTTAATTTCATTGTTTCCATAAATAATTTTTTGATCATTTAAGTCTACAGAAATTTCCTCTTTTCTATTTGCGTATTCAGAAAGTTCTTTTATTTTTTCTTCTTCGAGAATTATTGGTAAAATTCCATTTTTAAAACAATTACTATAAAAAATATCAGCATAACTTGAACTAATCACACAAGTAATTCCAAAATCTAACAATGCCCATGGAGCATGCTCTCTTGATGAACCACATCCAAAATTGTTTCCTGCAATTAAAATTTTTGAGTTATTAAATGGTTCCTGATTTAATACAAAATCATTAATTTCTTTTCCATTATCGTCATATCTCATTTCAAAAAACAAATTTTTTCCAAGTCCAGTTCTTTTTATTGTTTTTAAAAATTGCTTAGGAATAATCATATCTGTATCGATATTTACGATTGGTAAATAAGCTGGAATACTTTTTAATGTATTAAATTTTTGCATTTAATTTTGATACTTTCTTACATCATCTAAATTACCAGAGATTGCAGCTGCAGCTGCCATCCCAGGGCTTACTAGATGCGTTCTGCCGCCTCTTCCCTGTCTTCCTTCAAAGTTTCTGTTTGAAGTAGATGCGCATCTTTCCTCTGGTTTTAATTTATCTGCATTCATTGCTAAACACATAGAACAGCCTGGCTCTCTCCATTCAAATCCTGAATTTACAAATATTTTATCTAAACCTTCTTGCTCAGCTTGTTCTTTAACTAATCCTGACCCGGGAACTACAATAGCATTTACATGGGATGATATTTTTTTGTCCTTTAAGATTTTGGCAGCTTCCCTTAAATCTTCAATTCTTCCATTTGTACAGCTTCCAATAAATACTTTATCTATCTTGATATCAGTTGCGGCCATATCAGGTGTTAATCCCATATATTTTAGTGCTCTTTCAATTGAGTTCTTTTTATCCTCATCTTTTTCATTTTGAGGATTAGGTACTTTTCCATCAATTGTAATTACGTCTTGAGGTGATGTCCCCCAAGTAATCATTGGTAAAATCTCATTTGCATTAAGATTTATTTCTTTGTCAAAACTTGCATCAGCATCTGTTTTCAAACTGTTCCAATATACCAATGCGTTTTCCCAATTTTCTCCTTTTGGAGACATGGGTTTACCTTTTAAATATTCAAATATTTTTTCATCTGGAGCAATTAATCCAGCTCTTGCACCACCCTCAATAGTCATATTGCAAATGGTCATTCTCTGTTCAACACTTAACGATGTTATTAAATCTCCAGCATATTCAACTACACAACCTGTTCCGCCTGCTGTACCAATCTTGCCAATGATTTGAAGAATTACATCTTTGGATGTTACTCCTAATGGAAGTGTTCCATTGACATTAATTCTAAAATTTTTTGCTTTCTTTTGAACGAGTGTTTGCGTCGCTAAAACATGTTCAACTTCAGATGTTCCAATACCAAAAGCTAGCGAACCAAAAGCACCATGAGTTGCGGTATGACTATCTCCACACACAATAACTGTTCCTGGTTGAGTAAAACCTTGTTCTGGTCCAATAATATGAACAATTCCTTGTCGTTTATCATCCATACCAAAAAGCTGTACACCAAATTCCTTACAATTTGATTCTAATGTATCAACTTGTATTTTTGATTCCTGATCTGATATCCCTTTAGTTCTATCTGTCGTTGGAACATTATGATCAGCAACAGCTAAAGTTAAATTAGGATGACGAACTTTTCTATTTGAATTTCTTAAACCTTCAAAAGCTTGTGGACTAGTAACTTCATGAATTAAGTGTCTATCGACAAACAATAAAGCTGTTCCATCTTCTTGCTGATCTACTAAATGATCATTCCAAATTTTATCGTAAAGAGTAGTGGACATTGAAAAAAAAATTATTTTTTTTCTGAAGTACTTTCTGTTGATTGTTCGGCAGTAGCTTCTTCTGTCTTAGGGGCTTCTTCTTTTGGAGCTTCTGCAGCTGGTGCTGCTTCTACTTTAGGAGCCTCTTCTTTTGGAGCTTCTGTTGGTGGTGCTACATTTTCTTCAGTAACTGTTTCAGGTTTTGCATCAACATCAATACCAATTTTTTTTCTGATTTTTTCTGCAATCCTTGCTGATTTACCTGTTCTATCTCTTAGATAGTATAATTTTGCTCTTCTTACTTTTCCTGATCTAATAACTTTAATTGAGTCAATTAGAGTTCCATAAAGTGGAAATGTTCTTTCAACACCTTCACCAAAAGAAATTTTTCTAACTGTGAAAGACGAGTTTAAATCTCTGCTTTTTTTTGCGATACAAACGCCTTCAAAATATTGAATTCTCTCTTTTTTTCCCTCTGTAATTCTAACACCTACTTTAACTACATCTCCAGGGTAGAATTCAGGTATCTTTTTTTCTGAAAGTATTTTTTTAACGTTATGTTGATTTATCTCTTCAATTGTTTTCATAGTTATATTTATCAAATTAATTCTTCTTATATTTTTCCCATAAATCTGGTCTTCGGACGCGTGTTATAGCCTCAGATTGAGATAAACGCCAGTGTTTAATTTTACTGTGATCTCCTGACAAAAGTACTTCTGGAACCGCTTTTTCCTCCCAAATTTGAGGTTTTGTGAACTGAGGATACTCTAATAATCCATTTTCAAAACTTTCGTTTACTGTAGAATTCTCATTTCCCAGAACACCGGGTAAAAGTCTCAAAATACTATCAATCACCACAAATGCTGCTGACTCTCCTCCTGATAAAATAAAGTCTCCAATACTAACTTCTTCTATATTTCTCGTGCTTAACACTCTTTCATCAACTCCTTCGAAGTGTCCACAAATTATCGAAACCGATTTTTCCTTTGATAGTTCTTTGGCATAATTTTGATCAAATTTTTTTCCTCTTGGAGATAAATATAATATTTTTTCTCCCTCATTTTTATTTCGATCTAATGATTTTGCTAATACATCAGCTTTCATCAACATGCCTGAACCACCTCCATAAGGAGTATCATCTACAGTTTTGTGTTTATCCTCAGCAGCATCTCTAATGTTTACTACTTTTAAATTCCAAATATTTTTAGACATTGCTTTTCCATATAGACCTTTAGACAAAGGACCAGGAAAAATATCTGGATAAAGTGTAAACACTTGAGCTTGCCACATATACTGTCCTCAGTTTATTTTTTTTCCTCAGCTGGAGCTGCTTCTGCTTTAGGAGCTTCTTCCTTTGGAGCTTCTGCTGCTGGAGCTGCTTCTGCTGCTGGAGCTTTAGGGGCTTCTGCACCATCTTCCTCTTTTTTATTTCTTTCTTTTTTAGGAACAGCTTTATTTGGGTTATTTCCAGCTGCTGGCATAGGGATTAAATCATTTTCACCTAAAATTCTTGCAACTCTTGTTGTTGGTTTAGCTCCTTGACCTAGCCAATATTTAATTCTTTCAGCTTCAAGACCTACTCTTTCTTTTTTATCTTTAGGAAGTAGTGGGTTAAAAAAACCAACTTTTTCTATAAATCTTCCATCTCTTGGGAAACGACTGTCAGCTACAACAACTTTGTAAACTGGTCTCTTTTTAGAGCCTCCCCTTGATAATCTAAGTTTTAACATTTGTTCTCCTTATTTTATTATTTTAGTTTATTAAATAGCTCTGGTGGTATCCCTTGATCAGACATACCTTTCAGATTTCCTTTTGACATCTTTTTCATCATTTCAGACATCATTTTAAATTGCTTAAGCAATTTATTGATAGTGGCTGGATCTGTGCCAGAGCCATTAGCAATTCTTTTTTTTCTTGAACCATCAATTACTTTTGGATTCTCTCTCTCTTTTTTTGTCATTGATAAAATGATAGCTTCGTTTTTTGTTATAATACTTTCGTCAATCCCTGCTGAATCCATTTGAGATTTAATTTTAGATACTCCTGGCATAAAAGACATGATCCCCTCAATGCCTCCCATTTTTTTCATTTGTCTTAATTGAGAAAGGTAATCTTCCATAGAGAATTGACCCTTTTTTAAATTTTCTTCAGCTTTTTTAATGTTCTCTTCACCTAAATCTTGTGCAGCTTTTTCTACAAGAGAAACAATGTCTCCCATTCCTAAAATTCTATTTGCTATTCTATCTGGATGAAATACCTCAAAATTTTCTATTTTTTCACCTATACCCAAAAATTTTATCGGAACATTTGATACATATTTCATACTCACGGCAGCTCCACCTCTTGCATCACCGTCAGCTCTAGTTAAGATTATTCCAGATAAGTTAACTGTGTTTTTGAACTCTTTTGCAACTGAAGCAGCAACTTGACCTGTAAGAGAGTCCGCTACAAGAAAAGTTTCTGCTGGATTAATAATGCTCTCAATTTGTTTGATCTCGCTCATCATTTGTAAATCAATTTGAGTTCTCCCAGCTGTATCAAACAAAATTATATCTGCTCCATTTAGATTTGCTGCACTCATGGCTCTTTGGCAAATATCAGTTGGTTGTTGACCTTCAATAATTGGAAGTGTCAAAATATTATTCTGTTCACCTAAAGATCTAAGCTGTTCTTGTGCTGCTGGCCTATAAATATCCAAACTGACCATCATCACTTTTTTCTTTTTGTTATCTTCTAAATATTTAGCTAATTTTGCAGTAGAAGTTGTCTTACCCGAACCCTGCAAACCAACCATCATCATAGGAACTGGTGGTACAGCATTTAAATTTATATCTGCATTGCTAGAACCTAGTAAGTTTACTAGCTCATCGTAGACAATTTTTACAACCATGTCTCCAGGAGAAGTTGATCTTATGATTTCTTGTCCTAAAGCTTTAGGTTTTACGTTTTCAACAAATTCTTTTGCAACATCTAAAGAAACATCTGCCTCAAGCAATGCTTGCCTAATACTTCTCAAGCCCTCATCTACCTGAGCTTCATTCAGAGAGGGTGCTTTTTTTAAAGAAGCTCTTTGTTTCCAAAGACACCGCAAAGTTAATGTTTTTGCGGAAACGGCAACAACCTATAATAGAGGTTCAAAAAGTCAATAAATAAGTTAAATATCTAATTATGAATATTAAAGCATTTAAAATGGACGGTTTAGGCAATGATTTTGTAATTATTGATAATAGAGAAAAAGTTACAAATCTTACGAAAGACCAAATAATTAAAATTTGTGACAGAAACTTTATAGGATGCGACCAACTTATATTAATTAATAAAGACCAAAATTACGATGCTTCAATAGAATTTTTTAACTCTGATGGTGGGGTTTCTGGTGCATGTGGAAATGGTACAAGGTGTGTGGCTGAGCTATTAGGAAAAGAAAAAAATAAAGACACGATTATTTTAACAACTTTATCTGGCCATTTAAAATCTCATATTTTAGGAGAAAAATTAGTATCTACTGAAATTGGTTTGGGCAGAACTAAATGGAATGAAATTCCATTATCTCAAGAATTAGAAACTAAAAACTTAAATATTAAAATTGTTGATTCAAATAATAATGAATTTTTTGGAGGAACGGCTGTTAATGTGGGAAATCCTCATATAATTTTTTTTGTGGAAGACAACGAACAATTCAAAATAGAAAAAGTTGGCCCAGAAATAGAAAACCACAAACTGTTTCCAGAAAAATGTAATGTCACAATAGCCACAATAGTAAACAAAGAATTAATAAAGGTAAAAGTTTGGGAAAGAGGAGCTGGTTTGACAAAAGCATGCGGAACTGCAGCTTGTGCTACTGCCTTTGCTGCTAAGCAGGCAGGACTTGCTAGCGATAAAGTTAACATCGAATTTTCTACTGGAAGATTGACGATATCTATAGATGAAAAAAATAGTATCCACATGAAAGGTCCTGTTTCTGATATAAAAGAAATCGATATAGAAATTTAATGGGAATTTTCGAAAAATTTAAATCAGGATTTAAAAAAAGTGCTTCAGCTTTTACATCGGGCCTAAGAGATATAGTTGTCAAAAAAGAAATTGATGACAAAACTTTAGACAGAATTGAAGATTATTTAATTCAATCAGATGTTGGGGTAGCTTCTGCCTCAGAAATTAGAGAAATAATCTCAAAAACAAAAATAGATCCAAACAAAGATTTAACTGCTGAGATAAATAATATTCTTAAAGAGTACATTATCTCAGTTATGAAACCTCTAGAAAATAATGAATTTTTTAAAAATAAAGAAAAACTTAATGCCATTTTAGTTTCTGGAGTTAACGGCGTTGGTAAAACAACAACTATTGGAAAAATTAGTAAAATATTAAAAGAAAATGGTAATAAAGTTATGTTGGCAGCATCAGATACATTTAGAGCTGCTGCTATAGAGCAATTAGAAAATTGGGCAAAAAAAATTAATGTTGAAATTACAAAATCTTCACAAGGATCTGATCCTGCATCTGTAGCCTATAAGGCAATAGAAACTTCTATATCAAACAATTTTAATCAAGTTTTAATTGATACTGCTGGAAGACTGCAAAATAAAAAAAACCTAATGGAAGAATATAAAAAAATAGCAAACGTTACAAAAAAAATAGATGAAAGTGCACCTCATGATGTGATTTTAGTTTTAGATGCAACTTCAGGTCAAAACGTTTTAAATCAAGTTGAAGAATTTAATAAAATTATCCCAATTACAGGCTTAGTAATGACAAAATTAGATGGAACAGCTAAGGGAGGAATACTTCTGGCTGTAGCCAAAAAGTATAAAATACCAATTATTGCACTTGGTTTAGGTGAAAAGGAAGATGATCTGCAAATTTTTGAAGCTGAAAAATTTGCTGATGCGTTTACACAAATTACTTAATTAAATTACTAGATATTAAAGGTTTATAGAAACTACATCTATAATTATCCTTAAATTTGTAGTGTCCGCAGTCCTTTGCAATAGAGGAAATAATGAAATCAAACTTTCCATTAGTTGGATATAAATCTAATTTCTTTTCAACAATATCGTATTTGAAATTTACTTTTAAACTTTTAACAGCACTAATCATTACCAATGTTTTGTTATCCTTTAATAGATAATAAGCAAAATCATCTGGAAAAACTGGAAAATTATATTCCTTTAAAAAATTTTTTGCTTTTCTTGGAAACCATTCATAAGAAATCAATGGTGATGATACTTCTGTTTTATAATCATATATATAGAGATCTTTAGGGTAATCATTGATGTAATTACTTACTTCACCTTTTGCTAATATAGCCTTTTCTCTTGGTTTAAAATACAAAGCAAAATTTTCATCATGTGAGTTCATTTGATCAATAAAAAATAAATTTTCAATTGAAGACAAATTTTCTTTAGAAAAAGAAGTTCCTGAAATAAGAAAAGTCAAAAAAATATAAATGAATAATTTCTTCATGATTAGAAATTAATTAGAATTTTTGGAATAAAATTGTTTTGATTGTGGCTTAATTTAAACTTTTTATAAATGAACTTAGTTGGAAAACCATATTATTATCAAATTCCATCATATGATCGTCATGTTTGGTAAAATAAGAGGACTTTGGATCATTTGCTAAATCAAACATCTTCTTGCCCATTGAAAAAGGAACAATTTGATCTTTTTCGCCATGCATAACTAAAACTGGAATATTAATATTTTTTATTTTTTCATCATTTTTATATTTATCTTTCAATATTAGAGAGACAGGAATGTATGGATAAAAATTCTTAGCTGCAGCAATCATTGAAGTGAAAGGTGTTTCTAAAATTAAACCAGCATATTTTTTATTTTGAGAAACCTCAGTTGCAATTCCTGTGCCAAGTGACTCTCCATAAATGATTAAATCACTGTCACTCAAACCTTTATTTTTAAGCCAGTTAATTGCACTTTTTCCATCCTCATATAAAGCATTTTCAGATGGTTTTCCTAAATTTCCACTAAATCCACGCCAAGCGATAATTAAAAAATTTACATTCATATTTTTAAAATGATTTAATTTATGAATTCTATTTTCTAGGCTTCCTGCATTTCCATGAAAATAAACAACAGTCTTAAATTTTTTCAAATCTTTTTTATGAAACCATCCTAAAAGGCTAATGTTGTCTGCTGTTTGAATTTGAACTTTTTCTATTTCTACTTCTATTTTATCTCCTGAATAATTATTTTCCTGGGGATGATACATTAGATTTCTTTGAAATATAAAAAGATAAGCTAGTAAAATAAAATATATAACTAAGATCCAAAATATAATTTGCAAAATTAATTTCCTAGGTTTTGGTATCATAATTTTTCTTTGCTAAGTAAACTCCAACAAAAACAAGTACAGTACCAATATAATGAAATGTTTCTAAATTTTCATCAAACAATATAAATCCGTAAATTGCTGCATAGATAGTAAATACATACAAAGTAAAACCAGTAAGTGAAGCTCCTAAGCTTTCTTGAGCTTTAGTATATAAAGTAAATGCTATAATTCCTGGTGAAACGGCTGCAAATATAGTCCACAATAAAAAATCAGAATTAAATATAGTTTGTTCAAAATAAATTTCTTCTGCCAAATAAAATGGAAATAAACTTACTGCACCAAAAAAAGATATCATAGAAAATCTAGTAAAAATCGATAATTGAGATTTCCAGTAAAATAAATAAATCGAATATAAGGCCCAGCCAATCGCAGCTGCCAACATCCATAAATCTCCAATGGTGAAATTTAAATTTAAAAGTAAATTTAAATCTCCTTTAATAATAATTGCTAAAACTCCAACTAAACACGAAATCAAACCAATAATTTTTAATAAATTAATTTTCTCTTTAAAAAATATTGCAGAAATTATAATTATAAAAATAGGAGATGAGGTATAAATAATTCCCATATTTGTAACAGTTGTCGTTTTACCTGCTAAAAAAGGAAAAGCCCCACAAACCCCACATCCCATTGCTCCTAGAAAAAATAATTTTGAATATTCATTTTTAATAAATTTGAAATTTTTTTTTAATGATGAATATGTGAAAGGTAAAAGAAGTAAAAATACAAACGTCCACCTCCAAAAAGCTAATGAAATTGGGGGCACAAACTCAACACCACCTCTAGCAACAATTAAATTAGATGCCATGAATATTGGTTGAATAAATAAAAGAGATAAAGCTAATAAATTTTTATTTTGATTAGACAATTGTATATTAAGAAAAATTATTTTTTATCGAAAAACGCTTCGTAAACCATCATAAAGATTGCTCCACCCATCAAAATATAAACAGGAAGAACATCAAAAAATCCAATCATCGATGATCTAGTCAAAGTTGTTGCAAGCCCTACTAAAAAAGCAATTGCAAGAAGAGAACCTAAAAATGTTGTAAATTTTTGCATTTAATTATTACATTCCTTTTCTAACCAATTAGCAACACCTAAAAATCTTTGGTCATCATATTTTGCTCCAATTAATTGTACACCTAAAGGTAAATTGTTTTCACCTTGAAGTATAGGTAATGATATACAAGGTGTACCTAAATAAGACCATACTTTATTAAATTCTGCCGTTCCTGTGCTTTTTAAACCTTTCAGTGCTACTCCGGGACTAGATGGGGATAAAACTCCGTGATAATCCTCAAAAACTTCCTTATAAGATTCATAACTTCTTTTCATAAAATCTATAGCTTCTGCATATTCTTTTGCAGAATGTTTGTTACCTTTTGAAATTGCATCTTGCATATACTTAGATAATTTTTTCTTATATTTTTTATAATAGAGTGAAAAATTATTAGCTAAATCTGTCTCATGAATTATTTGATGGTATTTATGAATATCTTTAAAGTACGAAGGTGTATCAAAAACTTCGATATTATTTTTGAATGATTTTATAAAGTATTCAAATGCTTCTCTTGATTTTTTTCCAAGAAGCTTCCAATGATCAGTTTTGTAAAAAATAAATTTAGGATCAAACAAAGGTCCTTTTTTTGTTTCTGCTAACATTTCATCACTAGAATAATGAACAGTTGCTGTGTCATAATTATCTTTTTTGATTAAAATTTTAGCAAGAAGAGCAACATCTTCTACCGATCTTCCAAAAACACCTATGTGATCTAATTTTTCAGATGTTTTAAGAACTCCATTTCTACTTATTAATCCATAACTGGGCTTATAACCAACAACTCCGCAATAAGATGCAGGTCTTATAACCGAACCTCCTGTTTGAGAACCAATTGCAAGCGGAGCCATAAAAGAAGCTACTGCTGCAGCAGATCCACTAGATGATCCACCTGGAGTTCTAGAATAATCATGAGGATTTGTAGTTTTTGGGGGGCCTAAAAAAGCTAATTCAGATGTTGCTGTTTTTCCCATCACAATCGCACCAGCTGAAATTAATAAATCAACTATTTCAGCATTCTGAGAATATGATTTGCCTTTTCTTATTGATGTTCCACATTCTGTAGGCATATCAAGAGTTCCAACAATATCTTTTACTGCAACAGGAATTCCATGAAGTGGACCAAGAGGTTTTCCTAAATTTCTATGTTCATCCGCCTCTGCTGCTTTTTCTAATAAAAGTTTTTTGTCAAAGTGCGCCCATGCTTTTACGTCTTTTTCAAATTTGTTTATTCTGTCGATATAAATTTTGCACAACTCTACTGAAGTAATTTGAGAATCTTTAATTTTTCCAGCAAGTTCTTCAACTTTTAACGAAAAAACATCTGTCATTTTTTTTTATTGTGCAAATAAAGTTTCTGGCAACCAAAGTGCTATTCCTGGGAACATATACATTAAAAACATTGCAAAAATTACAATTGCTAAGAAAGGCATTATTCCTCTAAATATATCCAAAAGTTCTACATTAGATTTTTGAACTCCTTTTAAATAATAGGCTGACATCGCCATTGGTGGAGTTAAGAAAGAAGTTTGTAAATTTAAAGCAATTAACATTGCAAAGAAATATGGATTAACACCAAATACCTCTAACAATGGCAAGAATATTGGAACAAAAATAATCAAAATTTCAGTCCATTCTAAAGGCCATCCTAAAAGGAAAATGATTATTTGAGTAATGATTAAAAACTGCCACGTAGTAATATTTATAGAGGTAAAGAAGTGCTCAAATACTTCGTGTCCACCTAAATAAGAAAATACTGATGAGAAAGTCCAGGAACCAATAAACAACCACATGATCATTGCAGTTGTCTTAGCGGTTAAAAATACAGACTCTTTAAAGTTTTGCCATTTAAGTGTTTTATAAAACCAAGATAAAAGGATTGCTCCAAAAGCTCCTGCTGCAGCTGCTTCTGCTGGAGTTGCAATACCTGCTAAAATAGTTCCCAAAACAAGCATAATTAAACCAAACAGCGGAACAAAAGAAACCAAAACTTCTTTTAGAATTTCACCAGTTGGTGGGATATCTTCTTTTGGAGGTCTAGGAGCTATCGATGGATTTAACCATGCTCTAAATACTGCATAGGCAATATAAAGACCTGCTAAAAGTAAACCTGGGAATATTGCTGCTGCAAAAAGTCTTAAGGGTGATAGTTGGGCTATTACGGAATAAACAATAAGCATAATGCTTGGTGGAATTAAAATTCCTAAACATCCACCAGCACAAATTATTCCTGACGCAAATTTTTTATCATATCCTGCTTTAACCATTGCAGGCCAAGCTAACAGTCCCATCAAAGTTACAACGGCACCAATAATTCCTGTTGCAGTCGAAAATAAAGTACACGTAATTAATGCAGCTACCGCCATTGAAGCTGGGAGCTTGTGTGCAGCCAATCTAATTGCAAAAAATAATTTAGCTACAATTCCTGCTCTTTCAACAAGATAGCCCATGAATAAAAATAAAGGTACAGCAGTAAGAACATTGTTGTCCATTACCGTGTAAGTGTTTTGAACAAACAATTGGAATATACGATTATCAAAAATGTGCTCCATCATTGTTGCATCGTAATATGCAAAATATCCAAACCCAATTCCCATAGCCATTAAAGTAAAGGCAATCGGAAAACCTAAGAGAACTGCAAACAAAAACATACCCATCATCAAAATTGCAATTTCTGGATTTGTTAAACTAAATAACATTTTTATCGTCCTCTTCTTGAGCTGTTCTCATTAAAACTTGTTCTGTTTCTTCAGCCACAACCATTCTTGCTGGCCATTGTCCTGTTTGAATACAAATAATTGATCTGAATACTTCGCTAATCCCTTGAATGATTAATAAAACACCAGCAGCTGGTATCATTGTTTTAACCATATAAATCTGAATTTGAGCTGGACTACTCCAACTAGTCTCTTTTATTTTCCAAGCAAGTGCTGCGTACTCGTACCCATAAAAAGCTAATGCAATTACTCCAGGAAAAAAGAAAATAAAATATAATACTAAATCAATCCAAGCCTGGGTTCTTTGACTAAACAATCTATATATAACATCTCCTCTCACGTGAGATTCCGTAGCTAAACAATAAGCTCCTGACATCATTAAAATTGCACCATACATTTGCATACTAAAATCAAAATTCCATAACGTTGGGGAATTAAAAACATAAGCCATCACTACTTCATAAACAGTTCCTCCCATTAAAACTACGATGCACCAAGAAAAAGCTTTTCCCATCGATGTGCTGAGAGTATCTGCAAATTGAATAAATGACTTCATATCAAAGAAATATATTAAAATACGTGTAAAAAAAAGGGGGTTTTTCAACCCCCTTTTAAATTTATTTTAAAGTTAATTAGATTTTAACTTTTTCGATTGGACCAAACTCATTTTCATAAGCTAATTTGTAGTTCGGTTGATTCATCAACAGATACTTCATAGTTCTCTTAGCGTATGCTTTTTGTGAGTCTACTACTTTCTTGAAGAAAGCGTCTTTAGCAGCAAACTCTCCTACAACTTTATCCCAGCCTTTTAATTGCTCAGCTAAAATTGCATCAGATGTTTGGTAAACGTTTACCTTATGCTCATTCATCAACTTAGCAAGGTCAGTTGAATATCTAACCAATGCTTTGAAGTAGTTATCTGAGTTTGCAGCGTAAGCAGCATTTCTCAAGATAGCTTGATGAGCTGGTGAAAGGCTATCGTATCTTTTCTTGTTAATCGGCACTTCAAACATTTCCTGAGATTGGTGGAAACTTCCTAAGTGATAATGTTTAGATACGTCTTGCATTCCAAACTGTGAGTCTGATGTTGGGTTGTTAAACTCAGCAGCATCAATCAAACCAGTTTTCATTGCTGGTTGGATTTCACCACCTGGTAACTGTCTTACAACCATTCCCATAGCAGTTAAAACGTTAGTCGCTAGACCAACAGTTCTATACTTCATACCTTTAACATCAGATACTTTAGTTACGTTCTTTTTGAACCAACCAAAAGGCTGTGCAGGCATTGGCATATGGAAGAAACCGTAGTAATTAAATCCTACGCTTTTTACAGCTTCATCGTATAAAGCTCTTCCTCCACCATACTCCATCCATCCCATAACTTCTTGAGATGACATTCCGTATGAAGGACCTGTTCCGAAAAGAGACGCAGCAGGGTTTTTTCCGTACCAGTATGCTGTCACCCAGTGACCCATATCTACTACTCCAGAACTAACCGCTTGTCCAATTTCAGAAGTTTTTACAACTGCTCCAACTGGTTGAACGTCAATTTTTAATTTACCATCTGACATATCGCTAACCATTTTCGCATAGTCTGACGCCATTTCGAAAAAGATGTTAGCACCTGATGGCCAAGCAGCTTGCATTTTTAAAGTAACGTGACCGTCACCTAAAGCAATGTTTGGCATAGCTACTGCTGCTGCTGTTGCTGCACCAGTTGCTGCCGCTGCTTTGAAGAACTTTCTTCTTGAAGGAGTTTTAGAACTCTTCAAAGATTTCTTATTCTTAATCATTTATTCTCCTCTAGTTAATTAACTTGGCGAGCACTAAAACACATTTTCACATTAGAGTCTTTCTAAAAAGTGACCTAGAATGGGTTAGATAGGATTTTTTTACAATTATAGGTAGAATTTAAAACTTAAATTAATTTATTATTTTCGTAAATACAGCATTTTTCAGCTGGTATATGAAGTTTAATTTTTTCACCTGAAATTTCAGTTTCTCTATTAACTTTAGATTTAATTTCAAAATTATCCATTCTCGCAGTAATCAATTTGTAATTACCAAAATCTTCAACTTTTTGAACATTTACATCAACAAGATTTTCACTTTGATTTTTTGCAATTTTAATAAACTCAGATCTAATTCCTAATTTTATATTTTTACTTTTTAAATTAGACAAATTTGTATTCGTCTTAATTATTGTATTATTTATTTTAACAGTATTTTCTGAAGTTGCTTCACTATCAAATAAGTTCATAGCAGGTGAACCAATAAAGTAACCAACAAATGTCGTATTAGGTCTTTCAAATAATTCTTTGGGCGAACCAGTTTGTACAACTTCTCCTTCACTCATCACAATTATATTATCAGCAAATGTCATGGCTTCGTTTTGATCATGTGTTACATAAACTAAAGTTGTTTTGTATTGTTCGTTTATTTCTTTTAGGTTTCTTCTCAATCTAAATTTTAAATCAGGATCAATAACAGTCAAGGGCTCGTCCATTAAAACCGCAGCAACATCTTCTCTAACCAAACCCCGTCCTAAAGATATCAATTGTTTTTGATCTGCTGTTAATTTTCGTGCAGGAGAGTTTAAAAAAGATTTTAAATTTAAAGTTTCTGCAACAGAATTAACTCTTTCATCTATTTTAGCTTTTGAAAAATCTCTACACTTTAGTGGAAAAGCAAGATTTTCAAAAACTGTCATGGTGTTATAAATTACTGGAAACTGAAAAACTTGAGCAATATTTCTTTCTTCTGTTTTTAAATCTGTAACATCCTTATCATCAAATAATATTTTTCCAGCTGATGGTCTTACTAATCCAGAAACAATATTTAACATTGTTGTTTTTCCACATCCAGAAGGACCTAAGATTGCATATCTATTTCCATTCTCCCAAGTCATCGAAAATGGATTTAATGCATAAACTGGATTTGGATCATTTGGATTGTAAGAATGTGAGATATTACTTAAATCAATTTTAGCCATTGTTTCCTCCAAATGGTGAGGATGCTAATTTACCATCAGCAGCAAAGGCATAAGCTCTATCTATTTTAAAATCTATTTTAATCTTGTCATGAATTTTAAAATTCAAAACCTCTTCTATAGAAATAATAATTTTTATAGTTCCTCTTTTTAAATGGAGTAAAGTTTCAGAACCACTAATTTCAGCAAGCTCAACTTCAAATTCATGACCATTTTCATTAAGTTCAATGTCTGAAGATCTTAAACCAATCTTTAATCCGCTATCTGTTAACTTTGATAAATGATTAGGCGCTTTAATTTCAATACCTTCAAATCTTATTTGCTCATTTGATATTTCTGCTTCAATAATATTCATAGGTGGGTCGTTAGAAATTTCAGCAACTTTTAAAGAACTTGGGTTCTCAAATATTTCTTTTGCTGGACCTACTTGTAGCACTTTCCCCTCATCTAAAACAATTACTTCTCCATTTAGTTCCATGGTCTCTCTTGGGTCTGTAGTAGAATAAATTAAAATAGTTTCATCAGCTAAACCCTTTGAAAACAAACTCTTAAATTCCTCTCTAAGCTGTTCTCTCAATTTGTAATCTAAATTAACTAAAGGTTCGTCTAGCAATAATATTTTAGCATTTTTAACTAATGATCTTGCTAGAGAGACACGTTGTTGCTGACCACCAGACAACTCCTGTATTTTTCTGTTTTCATAGCCAACTAACCCAACTGATTTTAAAGACTCCATTACTTTATTTTTGATTTCTTCATTATCGATTTTTCTTTGTCTCAAAGGAAAAGCAATATTTTCAAATACATTTAAATGAGGGTAATTAATAAATTGTTGATACACCATAGCTACATTTCTTTGCCAAACTGGAACCTTTAAAAAATCCTTACCATCAAATTCAATAGCACCGCTATCTGGAGTTAAAAGACCAGCTATAGTTTTTAGTAAAGTTGTTTTACCTGACAAAGTTCTTCCAAGAATTGTGTATAAATTCCCCTCTTTAAAATTAAAGGACACTTCATTTAAGTGATATTCTTCACTTGGTTTATAGGTTAAGTTGTTAGCAATTAAATTCATTATTTAATTGCTCCTGATAGGTTTCCTTTAGATAGATATCTCTCAACTATGAAGGCTACTATAATTAATGGTGCAACTGAAACCAGGGCAGATGCTGATAAGCTCCACCATGGAGTAACAGATGAGTTCAAAGCAACAATTTTTACTGGTAATAACTGTACTTCTGTGAAAGTTAAAATGAATGCAAAGAAAAAGTCTATCCATCCAAAAATAATACAAAACATACCAGCAACAATTAATCCTGGTATTGAGTTTGGTAGCACCACTTTTAAGAAAGCTTGATAAGGATTACATCCATCAATCAAAGCTGTTTCATCAATCTCTCTTGGAACTTTATTAAAGAAATCAACCATAATCCAAACTGCAATAGGCATCAGTAAAACAATATAAACTACAATCAATCCTACGAGGCTATCTAATAAATTAATTGAACTTAGAAATAAGAAAAATGGAATTGACAAAACAATTGGCGGCATAATTCTTTGAGAAATAAAGAAAAATGTAATGTCATTATTTTTTACAAAACCTGCTTTAAAGGTGTATCTGGATAAAGCATAAGCTGACAATGTGCCAAGAATTATACTAATTAAACTTGCAGTACAGGTTACAAATAAACTATTGAAATAAGGTTCTACTATATCAACTCCACCTTTAGCTGGAGATTTTATCAAAACTTTCCAACCCTCTAAATTAGGTTCAAAATCTACCCATGGTATATACGTAACTCCCCCATTTACAGATTGAAAATCTTTAAACGATGTAGTTAAGGCCCAAAGAAAAGGAGCAACAACAAAAACTGCCCAAAAGACAATAAAAAAATATTTTAAAAATGTATAAAGCTTGCTCATAATTTATTCTTTTAAAAGTAATTTAGTTAAAACCTTTGCAATAATTGTTAAACTTATGATCATAATAATTAAGTAAGTAAAAGACATCGAAGCTGCGTATCCCATTTGAAACTCTCTCAATCCCTTAATAAAAATATAAAAACTTGATGTTTCTGTTGAGGTACCTGGACCTCCTGATGTTAGGACATATACCGTATCCATAATTTTAGATGCCTCAATTAATCTTATAATTATTGCCCCAATTGATATAGGTGCCATTAGCGGAAAAGTTACATAAATAAACTTTCTGACTGGACTAGCTCCATCAATTGCAGCAGCTAAAAATGGTTCTTTAGGTAATGACAATAAACCTGCTAATAAAAGTAGAAACATAAACGGTGTCCACTGCCAAACCTCAACTATAATTACTGTAAATTTAGCTAAAGCTGGGTCTGTTAACCATTTCGGAGATAAACCAAAATTAGATAAAATATCATTAACAGGTCCTAAAGACTCATGAAAAAAAGTTCTCCAAATAACAGTCATAATTACTGGAGTTGTCATCATTGGAACTAAAAATAATACTCTAAAAAATCTTTTAAATTTGATGTCTTTCCAAACCATATGTGCAAGAGCAAATCCAATTACATACTGGAGAATTACTGTTGTAACAGATAAAAAACTTAATCTAAAAAAAGATTCCCAAAATCTTGGGTCGTCTGTAAATAGACGGATATAGTTTTCTATACCTATAAAATCTAAACCTGGATTATAACTATTCCATCCAGATAAACTTAATCTAACAACAAAAATAATTGGAAAGATTAAAATTCCAATCAGCACAAATAGACCTGGAAACAGAAAGAAATATTTATGCTTAAAGTTCATTTGTAAAATTGGATTATATTATGTTTTTTATATGTGGCCATTTTAATAAACGGCCACATAAATTAAGTATTATTATAGTTGGTTATCTTCCATTTTAACACCAACAGCGTAGGCATCTCTTACTGCTTTTTTACCTACTCTGCTTACAATTGCTTCCCACTCTTTAGCAACTTCGTCTAATGCTTCTTGAGGAGACAATTGTCCTGCTAAAGCTTTAGAAGTTCCTGTAGCAACAGCACTTGTAAACTCAAATACACCTGGAACTCTTAGAGGGAAAACTCTATTTTTACTTTTCTCCATATCTAAAAGTGTTTGAGTGTAACTGTTAGCGATCTCTGGATCCCAACCCATACTATTAATGTAAATATTAGGGTCGAAGTCAGAGTTTTTGAAAGGGTTAACACCAAATCTACCAATTGCTAAGTCAGCTTGGTGGTTTGCTCCATTTGAGAAGAAGCAAAGATAATCAAACGCCATATCTTTTACTTTACTTTTCTTAGCAACACCAACTGCCCAACCCCAAACAATGTAAGGAGCTTGGTTGTATTGGTTTTCCCAGCTATTTGAAACTCTGTTCCAAACTTTGTTAGCACCTGGAAGAGGAGCTGCACCTACTTTGTTTTTAATAGGGCTATCATCCTGCATCGCTGCAATAAACGCATCATCCCATGAAAAACTAAATAAAGTTTGTCCACCACCAAATGATCCAATTTCGTCACCTAGACCAAAGTTAGTTCCCCCTGGAGGAACATATTTAGTAGCTTCAACCCAATCAGTTAAAGCTTCAACGAAACCTGGATTATTAATGTTTGGTTTCATAGTTTCTAAATCAAAAAAGAAACCACCTGGAGTTCTTGGATTTTTAGCATATGCAACTGATCTGCTGAAAAAAGCTGCGAACATTAAGTCGTCTTTTTTCATAACTTCAGCTGAACCATATTCTAACTCACCATCTCCATCCCAGTCCCAACCATTAAAGAATTTTGCCATCTCAGCATATTCTTTCCAAGTTGTTGGAACTTTTAGATCTTTTCCTGTTTCTGCTTTATATTTTTTTTGCATTTCAGGATTATCAATGACGTCTTTTCTATATTTTAGATAGTGTCTGTCACCATCAACTGGATACTGGTACATAGTTCCATCCCAAGATGATACACCCATATGAGATTTAGTTACGTCTTTCATCTCTGTTGAGTTCATATACTTCTTAGGAACTGGTGCTAAATATCTTTTCCAGTCATTGATAAAGTTAGAAAATCCAAACACAATATCGTAAGGTGCTTGTCCAGCTTGAAAAGGAACCATTGCTTTAGAATACAAATCACCCGCTGGTGTATGAGTAACTTCAACTTTAGCTCCAGTTAATTTTTCAAACTGTTCAGCATGAAGAGCTGTTGGCTCTCCCATTACTGGAATTGCGTGAGTATTTATTTTAAGAGTTTTTCCTTTGTAATTTTTCTTAGACATTTCCTCATAAGAACAATCACCTGGAATATCTCCTGTTGCTTTGATATGTGGGAATTGATCACTCCACTTATCAGCATATGCCATAGGGCTAAATATCATCATACTTGATATTACAGCCGTTAAGCAGGTTTTTATTATTTTCATTATCACCTCTCTTTTTTTTTTATGGAACTAAAACAGCTCGTCCCTTAACCTTACCATCGTTAAGATCATGAAGCGCTTTATTAGCATCGTCTAAACTATACTCCTGCATAGAGAGCTTAACTTTACCTCTGTCAGCTAACTCCATTAATTCATATAATTCAGACCACGTTCCCACTAAATTACCTACAATTGTTTTCTCAGAAATAATTAAATCAACTGCAAGTGATTTAATTTCTTCTCCATATCCAACTATGTAGTAAAAACCACCATTAGAAGTCATTTGAATTCCCATGGCAGTAGATCCTTTTTCACCTACGAAATCAATTACAGCTTCAGAACCTTTTCCTTTTGTTAGTTCTTGAACTTTTTCAATTTCGTTTCCATCAATTAAAACTCCGTGGTCACCACCAAGTTCCATTGCATGTTTCAATGCTGCTTCAGATTTTTCAACAATAATAATATCTGCTGCACACATAGCTTTTAAACATTGAATAGCGATGTGACCTAAACCTCCTGCGCCAATAATTGTACAGCTCTGACCAGGTAGCAAATGTCTTGTTGCTTTTTTTACCACTCTATAAGCTGTAAGACCTGCATCTGAAAAAGGTGCAACATCTTTAGGCGCTAATACTTTTGGAAGTTTAATTAGATTTCTAACGCTAGTTTTTAATAGTTCAGCGTAGCCACCTTCTTTAATACTTAATCCAGGAAATGCACCTGCTTCAGCATGCATATCATTACCTCTTCTACAATCTAAACAAGTTCCTCCTGTTCCAGAAATAAGTGGGTGTAATATTACAGGATCACCCTTTTTAAATTCAGTAACGTCTGAACCTACATCCTCTACCCAACCAGCATTTTCATGTCCCATTACACATGGTAATAATTTTCCATCTGGATCTTGGATATGTTTCCATACTCCTTCAATAATATGTAAATCAGTTCTGCAAACTCCTGCAGCACCAATTTTAACTATAACGTCTGACGCCTTTTCAATTTTAGGATCTGGCATCTCCTCACCTGTGACCCAGACCTTTTCTTTCATTTCAGGGTCATATTTATGCAAAACCTGTGCTTTCATTATTATCTCTCCTTTAATATTTAAGTAACACTATTAAAATTCTGATATAGAATGGAGTCAACGGTATCTTTATATGTACAAAAAGTTAACAATTACAACCTGTGGTTGGTTGTTGTATCTAGAAAAACAAATAAACTTTTAAAATGTCAAACTTAAGTCACTCAAACAGCGAACTTAGAAATATCCTACACAAAAGGAATATGAGCTCTTATGAGATGGGAAAAGATATTAATGAAAGTTGGTTGAGATGTATCAGTGAAGGCCTTGATCCGTTTAATGATCCTAAACAAAGTGTAATTTCATCAATCGAATTAAAAGAGATAAAAGAGCGAAATGAAACTATCAGAAGAATAATTATTCCTGAACTAGAACTTTTATATTCCCAAATAGCAGGAACAAATTTTATGGTGGCTTACTCAGATGAGAAAGGATTAGTCTTGGATACAATTTATGACAAATCTTGTTTACAAACTGACGTTGGTAAAACAGTAATACCAGGTTCAATTTGGGCAGAAAAAATTTGTGGAACAAACGGTCTTGGATTATCTGTTGAACTAAAAAAACCAACTATCGTTTCAGGTAAAGAACACTTTTTTACTGCTCATGAAAATATTTCGTGCTTTGCAAGTCCAATCATAAATTATGACGGTAAAATTATTGGTATTATTGATGCTTCAACAGACTCAATGTCCAGAGAACAACATACGCTAGCTTTAGTAAGACTTGCAACTAGAAGTATCGAAACCAAATTGTTTATTAAAAAATTTGAAAACGAATTAATTATTTCTTTTCACCCAAGACAAGAATATCTAACTACAACTAGTGTTGGGATGCTGGCAATAAATGGGGATGGATTAATTGTGGGTGCAAACAACAATGCAAAAATTATGCTTAACGGACTAGTTGACTTGAAAAATGAAAATTTTAATAAAATTTTTACAACTTCATTTTCATCAATTGCATCAGATATCTTAAATAATAAAACTCTAAAGATAACAGATCATTTAGGTTCATCTGTTTTTGTGGTCAAAAGTCAAAATTTTAAAGAAAGTAAATTTATAGAAACTGGCAAACAAAACAAAACTTACGCTTGTAAAAATTGTGAGGATACAAAAATTAAAAGAGAAAAATGTATCTTAATTAGATCAACTTTTAGTGAGACTAATAATATTTCTGCAGCATCAAGAAAATTGGGTGTATCTAGAACTACAATTTATAAACATCTAAATTAATTATTTTTTAATAAAAAATATAAATAAGAAGTTAAAGACGTAACTAGTACAAAAGACATTGCTAATTGAAATGAAACAATTTCAGAGTAGTTTAAACTTAATCCTAAATCTATAATAAGCCCAATTATCCATTGCAGAAAGAAGGCACCTATAAATATCAATAGATTATAAGAAGTTAGAGCTTTACCTGCATTAGAAACAGAAAAAGCCATTCCAACAGCTGGCTGGATTAAGGACAAAAATACAGCTGAAACTATAAATAATGCCCAATGAATTGACTCTGTATTTGGACCTAGATAAATAATTACACCCAATACCAATAAACTTAATGGTGAACCATATTTCAACAATCTGATTGCATCATTAACGTTCTTTGAAAATTTTGGAACAAAATATCCCCATATTAAAAATGATAGCAGCATAAAAAAATAAATTAAAAATAACCCTTTTGCACTTTCCTCTGGTGTATACCCAGATACTTTTATCATCCAAGGACCAGCCCATAGAGTTTGGATAGCAAATAATCCTCCAGTGCTAAAAAAGCCCATTGGAATAACACTTCTGAAGAATTGATTTTGCCAAACAATACTCAATTTTGCATCATCGTTTTTCTGATTACCTTTTGAAGTCCACTGAGGGATAAAAATAATTATCAAAATTATACAAACCAAAGTTATGAAAGCTAAAAGTAAAAATATATTTCTCCAACCAATTATAGGTAAGAAAAATTGAACTGGTAAACTTGATGACAACATACCAATTGCACCGACCATTAACATCCATGAGTTTGCACGTTGTTGGGTTTCATCTTGATACCAAATCCGATAAGCTGTCAAAGGCCCCATTAAACAAGCTCCAACACCAACTCCTATAATTATTCTAGATACTAAAAGAGTTAAAAAATTCTGAGCGAGAGCAAATATTAATAAACCAACAATGGTTAATGATAAAAAGTATGAAACAATTTTTCTTGGACCTCTCATGTCTAGCATATAGCCTAAAGGGATTTGTACACTTGCAAATCCTAGAAAATATCCGCCACCTAATAATCCAAGCTCTCCTGCAGAAAGATTAAATTCATTTACTAATTCAGGTGAAATTGTTGCAGTTATTGCTCTTAAGAGAGTAGAAATAAAATATCCTAAAGCAAAAACTAAAAAAATTATAATAGCTTTTGATTTAGCTAGAACAGGTTTATTCATTAAAACTTAGTTAACTTTATTAACGCAATTACCAGTTCTAAAAAATTCTTCTATATTGTCTATCGCTAAATTTCCCATTGCAATTCTAGTATCTTTTGTAGCGCTTCCTAGATGAGGCAAAACAAAAACACTCGGGATTTTTAAATAACCAGGATTTAAATTTGGTTCATTTTTATAAACATCTAATCCTGCTGCATAAATTTTTCTTCTATTCAATGCATCGATCAAAGCTTCATCATCAACTATATCACCTCGAGCAACATTGGTTATCACGGCACCTTTGGGGAAATACTCAACTGTCTCTTTATTTATTAAATTTTCTGTTTCCTTTGTAGCTGGGCAACAGATAGATAAAACATCTGAAACTGAAAAAAGACTTTTTATACTGTCATGATAAATTGCACCCTGCTCTTTATCTTCACTTAATTTTGAACGATTATGATAATGAATAACCATGCCTAAAGATTTAGCAATATTTGCAATTTTTTGACCGATACGACCCATACCTAAAATTCCTAATCTTGTTCCTGTTAACTGTTTTCCAATTAAATAATCTGCGGACCATTTCCATCCACCCTCACGAGCAGACTCAATTCCTTCTGATGCTCTTCGACAAGCTCCTAATATAAGTAATATTCCTATCTCAGCTGTAGCATCTGACAAAACTTCTGGGGTATTAGTGACAGCAATACCTCTTTTTTTAGCAGCATCTAAATCAATGTTTCCAAAACCAACTGCAAAATTTGAAATTATTTTAATACTATCTGGAAGTTTATTTATTGTATCAGCATCTAATTTTTCAGTTAAAGATGATAAAATTCCATCACATCCTTCGCTCATTTCAATAATTTTTGATTGTGAATAAAGTTCATCATTTGAATTAAATTTAGCTTCAAATAATTTTGATGCTTTATCTTCACTCTCTCGGATTAGTCTTCTAGTAATTAAAATTTTTTTCATAAAACCCCTATTTTAAAATTTCAGGTTTGGGACCGCCTGTGTACCAATCTAAAACTTCAATTGTATGTAAAATTGGGACTTTAGTACCATGAGAAATTTGGGTAATACAACCAATATTTCCTGTTGAAATAAAATCAGGATTTAAACTTTCTATGTTATTTACCTTATTTTCTAATAGTTGTTTTGCAATTTTTGATTGTAAAATATTGTAAGTTCCTGCTGATCCACAACAAATATGCCCTTGTGGAATTTCCATTATTTCATTATCAGTTTTTTCAAGTAATGAAATTGGTTGTGAATGAACTTTTTGACCATGCTGCATTGAACATGCAGAGTGATAAGCAACTTTATATTTCTTTCCTTTAGATTTTATATTTAGTTTTAAACTTTCAAAAATATACTCAGAAATATCTCTTGTAAGATCTGATATGACTTTTGCTTTTTTACTTAACTCTTTGTCATCTCTAAAAATAAAACCATAATCCTTCATGGTAGTACCGCAACCTGATGTATTAGATAAAATTGCGTCTAAATTTCCCTTTTGGTGCTCTTCGTACCAAGTATTTATATTATTTTTAAAATCTTGGTGAGCATCCTCTTCTTTTCCTAGATGGTGATTTAAAGATCCACAGCAACGAATTTTTTTTGGAACTACAACTTCAACCCCATGTCTATTTAATAATCTGATTGTTGCTTCATTTATTTGAGGTGAAATTTCTTTTTGTACACATCCAGTTAATAAAGCAACTCTTGCTATTCTTTTCTTGTCTGAAACTTTGTAAATCTCTTTAATAGGTAAAGTTTTTTTTGGAAAAGTTGTTGGCATTAATTCAATCATGTCTTTAATCTTTGTAGGCATCAAGAATTTGAATGGCATTGCCAATTTAACAAAAAAACTTGAAAGTCTAAATACTTTAACATTTGGTAAAGTGATTGATAAAAAATATCTAATTAGTTTATCAAAAAAAGATCTTTGATAATTTTTTTCAATATATTTTTTTCCATGATCTATGATGTGCATGTAATTTACACCTGCAGGACAAGTAGTCATACAGCTATAACATGAAAGACAACGATCAATGTGCTTAACAACTTTTTCAGTTGGTTTTCTGTTATTTTCCAACATGTCCTTAATAAGATAAATTCTACCTCTTGGACCATCCAATTCATCACCTAACAGCTGATGTGTAGGGCAAGTAGCATTACACATTCCACAGTGAACACACTTTTTAAATACTTTTTCTGTAGCAAAATTATCAGAATCTTTAAGTTGCTGTTCAGTAAATTTTGTCTGCATTAAATTCCTCTATACATTTTTCCAGGGTTTAAAATTCTTTTTGGATCAAAACTTTTCTTAATTT
>LULE01000110.1_pt1 | contig 29714 bp, 30 predicted proteins | sample 728231 | NCBI WGS metagenome assembly LULE01 (sample SAMN03860297, study PRJNA289734) | marine metagenome | biome: seawater column; feature: ocean; material: water; isolation source: Red Sea water column Station 192 - depth 10m | place: Saudi Arabia: Red Sea | collected 2011-10-15 | depth 10 m | reverse complement strand
TACAGAGTAAGTAACTTCAGTACCTCTTGAATTTGCTGATAAAAAAATAGTGTCAACAATTGTAAATATAGAAGTACTCGCTTGTAACGAGACTCTTAACGGTGGACCCCATTCAATAATTTCATAGTTATATTCTCTTGGCTTATTGTTGAAATGTGTTTTTACTTTGAAAACTGAACCTTGTCTTAAAGGTTCATTTGTAATAAGCTCGCCTTCATCACCTTCAGCCCATTTTTCTAAATTTCTAAAATCTGACAAAAAACTAAAAGCTGAATCAATATCTGAGCTGACTGTTACTGTTCTTGAAAAATTTGGCATACGTTTATATTAAATAAATTAAATTTTTGTTGGGAATTGTTTATCTAAGATTTAAAGATCTATTTCTAAAACCTATAAATCCTATTACCAAAAATATTGCTATTTTTCCGATGACTAGCAATAAATCTTCAGCAAATAATCCATCTTGATAAGGATTACCATATGCTCCAAAAGATGAGAGATTGTCATCAAACCATTTAAAGAAATCATTTGTACCAGCTAGAGAGTTGGTTAAGTATTCAAATGCCATTAAACCTCCACCAAAAGCCCAAGCCATTGAAGATTTTCCAGTAAATGCTCCGAGTGCAAATCCAAGAGCACCAAAAGTAACTCCGGCTAAAGCAGCTTGAAGTGTTGCTTTCATAAGTGGTACATAATCAAGTGTTTGACTAAGTTCCATAGTCGCAATTGGAATAAACATAATATTTGTCCATGCAAAAGTGACAAATAAACCGAATAGAACAGCAACGATTGATTGTGTTAAATACACAGAAGTTCTTGTCATTGGTAGAGCAGCAACAAATTCAAAAGTCCCATCCTCTTCTGCTTTTGAACCTAATTTATTTAAAAGAATTATTGTGGCTGTGCCAATTAAAAGTGGGACAAATGGTACTAAGAAATAAGTTGTTACCATTCCTTCTAATGTAAAAACATTGTCCCAATCCGAAATTCCCAACAAATTCATCATTGTTTCATTTTCTGACATTCCTCTAAAAGCTTCTCTTTGTGTGTCAATAAGCAAACTTTCTACACTTGAATTTGCAAAGGCTAGTGGAAGTATTAATAAGTAAACTCCTCCGGAAATTGCCCAATTTAAAATAAATTTTCTTGGGACTGTAATCATGTATTTAAAATAATTAAACATTACCCCTCTCTTCTATCATAAAATGTAAAAAAAGCATCTTCTAAATCTTGGCCTTCTTCTTTTGCTTTATTTAAAAATGTCTCATATGTCTCATCATATACTTTTGCACCTTCTCTTAAAACTGCCATCGAGTCGGCAACTTTTTCAACCTCAGAAATAATATGTGATGATAAAAGTATTGCTGCACCATTATTAGCAAATTCTTTTACAATTTCAAAAAAAGTTCTTTGATGAAAGGGGTCCAGACCGGAAGTTGGTTCATCTAAAATTAATGCCTTTGGCTTATGAAGCACCGCAAGTATCAATGCAACTTTTTGTCTGTTACCTTTAGATAATTCTTTGAGAGTTTGATCAACCTCCAATTCAAACTTTTCTGCTAATTCCATCGCATAATCGGTTGATTGACCTCTCATATCCGTAAATTTTGTGGAAGTTGAGGATCTCCAGGTAAATATCCTATTATTTTCTTTGCCTCAACAGGGTTTTCAATTGTATCAATTCCCTCAACTGAAAGTGAGCCTTCAGAGGGCATCAAAAATCCCATAAGACTTCTCATCGTTGTAGATTTTCCAGCTCCATTAGGACCTAATAAACCCTTAACCTCACCATTATCAACAGTGATGTTAATATCTCCAACACCTTTTCCATTTTTGTATCTCATAGTGAGATTTTTAATTTCTATCATTATTCTTATTGTAAACAATAAAACTTATAAATTGACCATACTATTTTCCGATTAATTTGAATAAGTTTAATTGTGGGAAACTTATTTTTATGCTTATAGTAAATATTTAATCATGGACAAAAGAAAAATAATTGCTAAAAATCGATATGAAGAAATTCATTATGAACTCCTTGAAGTTGGTGAAAAGCTCTTAAACACCAAAAGACTTACCCAAATATCCCTAAATTCTATAAATGAATACACAAATATTTCTAAAACAACTATCTATGAACATTTTCATTCGTTTGAAGAATTTTTATCTGATGTAATCAAGCATGTTTACAAAAAAAGGAGGCAAAGCTATCTTGAAAAATTACAAGATGAACCAAAAGAAAATATAAAAACCATTTTTAAAGTTTGGACTGAATTTACTTACGAAAACTTTACCCTTGGAAAAAACATATATGCAGCTTATATACTTCTTGCTGGCAAATATAATTTTCAGCTGATGGGTGTTTATGAAGATTTAGATATGGAGTTAGAGAAGCTAGGATTTAGCAATAAAGAAAGAAAAGAGTTTATTGGAAAATTTTATTTCAGCATTGACGAGCTGATAATAGATTTGGAAAACGAAAATAAAAACATTATAAATTCAAAAATTAATGACTTGATTTTATATTTGGATAATTACTAATTATTAAGCTATTCATCTATATTTTCATTTTTTTGCTTATTTCTTAACCAAGTCAATAAAAGGGCTGGTATTAAAAACATCAACATCTCATCCCATCCACCTTGGTGTTGAAAGACTGGCGGAGGTGTTATCTTAATAAGCATTTTCTAAAGGTAGTTTTCTACCATCCATCTAGTGATGTTTACAAGAGTATTTGGTAAAAGTCCAAAATAAATTGTCAAAGCAGCCATAAATCCAAGTAAAACTTTATCAGAAATACTAATTTTTATCTTTCCAATTGAATTATCAGTTTTTTCAATTGCAGCTACCCAAATTGGTCTTAAGTAAAAATAGAACCCAGCGACTGTTGTAAGCATTAATACAGTCACGATTAAATATTTTTCATATGACCATAAATTTGTAATCAAAATAAATTTTGAGACGAATCCACTAGTTAGAGGGAGTCCTGCAATGCCGAGCATGAATACAGAAAATGTAATGGTTAAAAATTTATTTTCTTTAATCAAGCCTGACAAATTTGAGATTTTAAAATCTGAACTCAATTGTCCACTTATAATTGAAAATACTGTAAAAACTCCAATCAATTGTATGATGTACGTGATTAAATAAAATATTGATGCACTTATACCGTAGACACCAAAAGATATCCCAGAAAGTATGAATCCAGACTGTATGACTCCACTATATGCAATCAGCCTTTTGATATCAGTTTGATTTGTAGCAAATAACGCACCAGCTAAAACTGACAAAATTACAATTGCTGTAAAAAATAAATCAAATTTATCAAGGATGAATCTTAATGAAATAGCGGAAAGCCTTGCTAAAACTATAAATGAAGAAGCTTTTGCAACAGCAGCCATATATCCAACATATCCCGTTGGAGAACCTTGGTAGACATCAGGTGCCCATGCTTGAAATGGTGCAGCCGCAACCTTAAACAAAAGTCCAACTAGTATCATTATCAAACCAATCAAACTTGTTAGCGGAACATTGTCAGGACCAATAAAACTGATTGCGATGCTTGTTTCGTATACTCCGCTTATTGATAAAGAGACGTATAAAAGTGCAACACCATAAATTAAAATACAAGAAGCTAATGATCCTAAAAGAAAATACTTTAAAGATGCCTCGTTACTGAGTTGGTCACCTCTATTTAATCCAGCCAATGCATACAGACTTATTGATCCAATTTCTAAACCAATAAATAACATTATGAAGTTTTCTGCATCAACCATAAGTAGAAATCCAGATGCAGACATCAAAATTAAAATCAAAGCTTCTGTAGTTTTATTATCAATTACTTCTGAAGTTTTCCAAAAGGAATTAAATGTTAACAGTAAAACTAATCCAATAAGAACATTTCCGACTAAAGAGAACTCATCAAGAAGTATCTTCTCTGAAAAATAAGACGTTATACCATCACTTGCAAAAAGTCCAAATTTAAGAAAAATTGTAAATAATGTAATAAGAATTCCAACAAATGAAATATATTTTTTAACATAAACGGGCGTTGAGATTGTAATTGTGCAAAAAAGCAACACTAGAGTTGTAAATAGCAGTGCAAGGGTTGGACCAATCACCACAAAATTAATACCTAAGAATTCAGAAATACCGTTCACTTTATATCCTTAAACAAAGCAATTGTTTCACTTATGAACCCTGCTTCCTGAATAACAAAACTTTCAATATAGCTTGGGTAAATTCCAATAAATAACATGAGTAAAACAAGAGGAACAATTGATAGAGTTTCTCTTATATCTAAATCTTTCAAGCTTTCATTTTTTTCATTAGAAATCGGACCTGTAAAGATTCTTTGATAAGCCCATAACATGTAGATTGCAGCTAACACTACACCAAACGCTGCAATTGATGTTAAGACTTTGTAGCTATTAAAGCTGCCCATTAATATCATAAATTCACCAACAAAACCATTTAATCCTGGAAGTCCTATCGAGGCAAAAGAGGTGAACAAAAATATTGCCGCGTATCGTGGCATTGTAATTTTAATTCCTCCAAATGAACTAATATTTCGGGTGTGTCTTCTTTCATAAAGAAATCCTACAAGCATAAATAGTGCACCAGCTGTTATACCATGATTTATCATTTGAATAATTGCACCCTCAATACTCAGATATCCTCCAGCAGAAATACCCAACATAACGTACCCCATATGACTTACGGATGAATATGCAATTAACTTTTTAATGTCTATTTGTGCAATTGCAACTATTGCACCGTAAATAATTCCGATCACTGATAGAACAGCAACAAAATTTTTATATGCTAAAAATCCCTCAGTAAAAAAAGGTATTGATACTCTTAAAATTCCGTAGGCCCCTACTTTTAATAAAACACCTGCTAATAAAATACTTCCAGCTGTTGGTGCTTCAACGTGTGCATCTGGTAACCAAGTGTGAAGAGGAAATATTGGAACTTTAATTAAAAAACCAAAAGTAAATAGCAAAAACAAAGTTTTAGATTGTGAAGAAGTAAGAGCTAAGTTTGCAAGTGAATCAAAATCAACGGCTAGTGAGCCATTAGCACCATAGCTTATTACAGCTGTGTATACTGTTCCGATGAAAATAAAAACTGAACCAAAAACTGTGTAAAGAATAAATTTTATTGTTGCATACCTTCTATTTTCTCCTCCCCATATTCCCATTAAGAAATACATTGGAACTAACAATGCTTCGAAGAATATGAATAGAGAAATTAAATCGCCACTAATGAAAACACCATTAATTGCAAAATGTAATGCAAGTAATGAACCGATAAAACCCTTGCTTTCTGCATGTTCATTTCCAATTGATAATAGGGAAACACATATTAAAAGCGAAGTTAACAATAATAGTAATGTTGACATGCCAGAAATTCCGAAGCTGATTTCAAGCCCATAAGATTGGATCCATTTGTAATTAGAAAGAATTACAAATTTTGTTTTTCCATAGTCGCTGAATAATAAATAAAAACATTGTGTAAGTGTTATAAGGGAAAATATTATGCCAATTGGCCTAAATATTTCTTTTCTAGAATTGGGGATCACAAATACTAGTAGTGCACTGAAGAGTGGAACAATTAGAAGGGAAGTTATTATTCCGGTCATTGTGGCACCATCGGAGTAATAATAAATAATCCAATTAGGAGAAGCAGAAATAATCCAAAATACACAACATAGCTTCTAACTAGGCCAGTCTGGGTCGCGGATGCAACTCTAGAAGTTTTACCAAATGCAGTTGAAACAAAATTAACAGAACCATCAATAATTAATCCATCAACAATTACTGCAACCTTTCTTGTAAAGTTTTTCATTCCTGAAACAAAAATTGAGTTACCAAACCTATTTAGATAGAGCACATTAAATGACAAATCTTTTACTAAATTGATCGGATAATCTAAATTAATTCTCTTCAAGTTGAATCTTTTAAAAATTTCAAATGAAAATATTAAATAAGCTATTAATAATCCTGTAAAACCAGCGCCAATTGATAAAACTGCAAGCACAATTAATGTAATACCTTCTGGTAGGTGAGTTATTTCAACTCCCTCTAGAGAATAATGAAGAACTTTTTCAACTCCGTGGAAAAAAGGTGTGTTAATAAACCCTATAAAAATTGAAAACAACCCAAGAATAATCAAAGGCCTTGTCATAGTTTTTGGGGCCTCGTTTACATTAGAGTGATCATAACCATTGTCTTTTTCAAAAATTAATAACCAGTGTCTTCCCATATAAAATGCCGTTAAAAAAGCTGCACCTAAACCAAGTGCCCAAAATATGTAATAGATTCCTCCATTTGCAAATACTGAAGCCAAAATTTCATCTTTCGACCAAAAACCAGCCAATGGAGGAATGCCGGATATTGCTAGCGTTCCAATTCCCATCATTGAAGCAGTAACAGGCATTTGTTTTCTTAATCCACCCATCTTTCTAATGTCTTGTTCGTGATGCATAGAGTGAATAACTGCACCTGCACCTAAAAACAATAAAGCTTTAAAAAAAGCATGCGTTACAAGATGAAAGATAGCTGCTACATATGCCCCAGCACCAATTGCAATAAACATAAAACCTAATTGAGAAATAGTCGAATAAGCTAAAACTTTTTTAATATCATATTGGTTTATTGCTGAAAAGGCAGCAAGTAAAGCAGTTATAAGACCAAATGAAATTATCACCATTCCTGCTATTTTTGAATGCTGAAGGATAGGTGAAATTCTTACAAGCATAAACACTCCGGCTGTCACCATAGTCGCAGCATGGATTAATGCACTTGCGGGAGTAGGTCCTTCCATTGCATCTGGAAGCCAACTAAAAAGTGGGAACTGAGCAGATTTACCAAATGCCCCAAGGAGTAAAAATAATGTTATTAAAGTAATCGTATTTTCTGGAACGTCTGATGCATTCTTCAAAACAGTGTAAAAATCGAATGTATTAAAAGTATTTAATATAAACATCAATCCAATCAAGAAGCCAAAATCTCCAACCCTGTTTAAAATAAAAGCCTTGTTTCCTGCTTTTGCTGCTGCTGTTTTTTTTGACCAAAATGATATTAATAAATATGAACTAAGCCCTACTAGTTCCCATCCAATAAACATAACTAAGAAATTTGAAGACATTACTAACATAAGCATTGAAAATACAAAAAAATTAAAATAAACAAAATAATTATTATGCTTTTCATCTGTCTCCATATAAGAAGTTGAAAAAAGTTGAATAATGAAAGATAAGCCTGTCACTAATAAAAGCATTATTCCTGAAAGACCATCGAGAGTGAAACCTATTTTTATGTCAGGAGTATTAGTCCATTGAAATATGTTGTAATTAATCGGTTGAAACTTATCAAGTGCCAGCATAACAAATACATAAAACGATATAGCAAAAGACAATAAAGCGCTATTTAAAGTAAAAAAATTAGTAATAAGCTCATTAAATAAATTTTTGTTAGAAAATAAGAATATAGCTGTCAAAAAAGGTAGGAAGATTGGAAGTAAGAACAGTAATTCCAAATCAACCTCTGGACACATTTAAAACATCTACAGATGCAGATGATTGTTTTCTAAAAATTGAAACAATAATTGCTAATCCTACAACTACTTCAGCTGCTGCAACTACTAGAACAAAAAAAACTGCAATTTGGCCATCTATTTGACCAAAATGCTTAGATGCTGAAATGAAAGTTAAGTTAACAGCATTCAACATTAGCTCAATACACATAAACATTATCAAAGCATTTTTTCTTATCATCATTCCAAAAAAACCAATTGAAAATAGGATTGCGGAAAGTGTTAAATACCAATCAGTTGTTACTTCAAACATCATTTTTCCTTCTTTTAGAATCGTACGCAAGAGCAATAGCTGCAGCAGTTGCAACGATTAACAGAATTGAAATTATTTCAAATGGGAAAATCCAAGCGGTAAACAAAGTACCCGCAATAAGTTGAGGGGTGCCCTCTACTGCAAATTCAACAGCTTCAAACCACAAATCCCATTTAAATTCAGAACTAATAGCAACGTAGCCCAATATTGAAATGAGAATCAAAAAAACTCCGCTAACTAAAAAGGTCTGTCCTTTAATAGATTCTGAACTTTGTTCTTTTTTATCAACTCCTATCATCATGATTACGAATAGAAATAAAGTCATTACTGCGCCTGCATAAACGAGCATTTGTACCATGGCGACAAAGGTAGCATTGAGCGTAATATAAATAATTGCAATTGAAACTAATGTCATGACAAGACCCATGGCATTGTGCACCGGATTCTTTGCAAAGACTACTATTAATGCTCCAATAATTATTAATGCAGCAGGAACAAAGAATAAGATTAAATCAACCAAGCTACTCTTCCTCTAGAGATTGGCCTTTTTCTGGATCTTTTTTTCCTACACCCAATGAGCCAGACCAATTGACAACATTTTGAAAATTTGGATTACCGTTTGAAGATGTTGCTCTCATCCACCCGTCAGAAGTTTGTAGTTCTTCAAATCTTGTAAGCTTTGTTTGTTCTTCATGGGTATTTGGGGTTCCATCATCATTCACGACTAATACAGATTTATCAAAAATTGCTTCTGATCTATTAGCCACACTCATTTCAAACAATGATGTCATTGTTATTGCCTCTGTTGGGCAAGCTTCAACACAAAGCGCACAGTAAATACATCTAAGCATATTTATTTCGTAAATAAATCCATATCTCTCGCCCGGGCTTACAGGTGCGTCTTCAGGGTTATCTTCACCCCTGACATAAATACATTGAGCTGGACATACTCCTGCACACAATTCACAACCAATACATTTTTCCATTCCATCTTCATATCTATTAAGTACATGACGGCCATGAAATCTTTGTGGCTTTTCTCTAAATTCTCTAGGATACTTATCAGTTACTGACTTTCTGAACAATTCTTTAAAAGTTACTTTTAATCCCTTAAACAATCCGAAACTATCGCTCATAATTTAACTCCAAGGTAATCCAAATTCTCTTAAGCCTAAAACTATTGCTGAAAGTATTAGCCAAACTAAGGATATTGGAATCATTCTTTTCCATCCTAGTTCCATTAACTGGTCATATCTTAATCTAGGGAGTGTTGCTCTTATCCAGACAAAAACAAATAAAAGTAAAAAAGTTTTTACGCCTAGCCAAATTATTGGCATTATAACAGAGAATATTGGAGGTAATATTCCTTCAAATGTTGGACCTAGCCATCCACCTAAAAAGAAGGTTGCTGTAATCGCACACATGTTAAACATATTTATGTACTCTGCCAAAAAGAACATAGCAAATCTAAAACCTGAATATTCAGTATGAAAACCTCCTACTAATTCTTGTTCAGCTTCAACTAAATCAAAAGGTGCCCGATTAACTTCAGCTACTGCAGCTATAAAAAATATTCCAAATGCAACAAATTGAGGAAAAATATTCCATTTGGGAATAAATGAAACGAATGTGTTAAGAATTGGAATTGAAGTAGATAAATTTCCTGATTGACTATTTACAATATCAACTAACGAAAGTGATCCCGAATACAAAATAACAGGGACTAATGCTAAGCCCATTGCAGCTTCATAAGAAATCATCTGTGCTGAAGCTCTTACTCCTCCTAATAAAGGATATTTTGATCCTGATGACCATCCAGCCAAAACAACGCTATATACAGCAATTGAGGAAAGTGCGAGGAAGTACAAGACTCCTACATTTAAATCTGCACCAACTAATGGAATGGTATATTGAGCATTTTGCCATTCAACCGTGATATCAGGCCCTAAAGGAATAATCATAAAGATTAAAAAAGATGGAACGAGTGCAATTAATGGCGCAAGAAGGTACATAGCCCTATCAGCTTTTGAAGGGAGAATTTGTTCTTTTAATAATAACTTAATGGCATCAGCTAAAGTTTGAAGTATTCCAAATGGACCTGCTCTGTCAGGCCCAACTCTAGATTGCATTCCTGCAACTACTTTTCTTTCAAACCAAATCAATAATATTGTATTGGTTAATAAAACAGCCAATACTATGTTTGCTTTTACCAGTGAAATTATTAACTCAATTGACATTTAAAGCTTCCTTGGACTGATTTGTCGATATTTCAATAGTCTCTGAAAAATTAAATCTGTTAAAATTTCTTCTATTTTGCGGAATGAATATTACTCCATCTGCAAATTTGTTGTTAACGACATAATTTGCTGAGACTTTGTGCCCATTCTGTTTTAATGTGCATTCACCAGATGATAAATTAAGTTTTTCAATTGTTGATTCACTTGCTTCAATAAATTGTTTTGCGCCGAGTAGTGATATGCTGTCTGAATAACGAATAGTTATATTGTCACCGTAGAGTTTTTTTCCAACAAAATATTGTGAAGTAATAGTTTCGTTGGGCATAGTTGATATATTGGGTTGGTAATCATTAATAATCCCATCAAAATTACTTGGTTTATCTAAATTTTTAAATAATGGACTGTCTTGATTATCAAAATCTTGATAAGCTAACTCATTTAAGCCCTCTAGGCTATCAATATTATTATTGAAATTACAAAAGTTAGAAAGACCAGAAATAAACTCCCAATCACTCAGGCTTTGGCCAGGTGAAGGTACAAGCTTATCAATTCTTGAAGTTCTAAATTCGATATTAGTAAAGGTTCCTTCTTTCTCTCCTAGTGTTGAACTTGTAGGAATAATGTAATTGCCTAATTCAGAGGTTTCATGTAAAAATAAATCTAAACATACGACATTATCTATATCTTCAATAATTTTATGAATTTCATTTGAGAAAACAGATCTGCCTATTGGGTCAGATCCAACAACAAATAGTAAATCAGTATTTTCAGAACTTACATTTTTTGTAAAATCTCTCAGATTTTTTACATTATCTAAATTATTAATTGCACCAAAAGTATTACCGCTAGAAAATGCATTCATTATTTTTGAGTTAGAATTTTCTACTAAATACGATACTAATTTATCTAAATTCTCATCTAGTTGATAAGGGGTAGATTTTCCTATTATCGCTGTCACATTCTTATCTTTAACGTGCTCTTTTATACCTTTTAATTTGGATATATCTTTTATTATTTCAAAATTTTTAGAGACAATATCTTCGGAATAATAAAAATCAGCTATGTCTTTTAAGGTTGAGTTTGAATGGCCAAAAACTATAAGTTTCGCTCCATTTTTTACAGCTTGCCTCACTCGTAAATAAAGCACTGGGAGATTTTCTTTTAAATCTTCAGACCAAATTACAATTGCTTCAGAGTTATTTAAATCATCGATTGTTGCTCTGTTGATATCTTTTTCAAAATATCCAGCATATAGATAGTCATCATTTAAATAGAATGTTTGATTTGTTGTAGGAAAGTTTTTAGCAAACTCATTAAAAGCAACATAATCTTCATTGGTACTATTAGTGCCTATTAAAAAATTTATATTTGTATTTCTATCGCCAATTAATTCACTTAATTCTGTATAGATTTCTTTAACAGATGTTTCTTTAAATTCATTGTCTATTTTTTTTAATGGGGTTTTTAACCTAAATTCTGAATTCAAGTATTCAAAATTGTACCTACCTTTATCACAAAGCCAACCTTGATTTACACTATCGTTATCAACTCCTAGAATTCTAAGCATTTTATTTTGAGATGAGTTTAATTCTGTTGAACAACCTACTGGACAGCCATTACAAGTTGATCTAACTGATTTTAGATCCCAAGGTCTTGCTTTAAACCTGTATGAAGTTGACGTTAATGCACCTACTGGACAGATTTGTACTGTGTTGCCAGAGAAGTAAGACTTAAAAGGTTCATTAGGAAAAGTATTAACTTCTGTTTTATTGCCTCTTTGAATAAATTCAATTAATGGATCTCCAGAAATTTCATCAGAAAACCTTGTACATCGAGCACATAAAATACATCTTTCTCTGTCTAAAAGAATAATTTCAGAAATAGAAATTGGTTTTTCAAAGTGTCTTTTTTCTTCGACAAATCTGCTTTCCCCAGGCCCATAAGCCATAGTCTGATCTTGTAAAGGACACTCACCGGCTTTATCACATATAGGACAATCAAGCGGATGATTGATTAACAAAAATTCTAAAACGCCTTCTTGAGCTTTTTTTACTACTTCAGACTCAGTATCTACAACCATTTCATCGGTTACTTCAGTTGTACATGATGGAACTAACATTTTTCCTCTTGGAGTTTCTATTTCTACTAGACACATTCTGCACATTCCAACAGGGTCTAGTCTTTTATGCCAGCAAAATCTTGGTATATGAATACCTGAGTCTTCACAAGCTTCAATTAATAATTTGTTAGGTGCTGATTCAATTTGATTTCCGTTAACATTTATTTTTATATTTTCGCTCATAAAAGAACCTTGGTTGGAATTAAACTTTCAACTTCTTCTCTAAAATCGTTCATTAAAGATGTTATAGGTGATACAGCTGAGGGTCCTAATGGACAAATAGTTGTCATTTTTGGAGGCCAAGAGAGACCGGGTGAAATATTATCGCAAACATCAAGCAGTAGGTCGATATCTGATGCCCTACCTCTACCAGAAGCAACTCTGTCTAGTATCATTTCTAACCATGTTGTTCCCTCTCTGCATGGTGTACATTGACCACATGATTCATGAGCAAAAAAACTAACAATGCTTTTTGCAGCGTTTACAAGATTTGTGTCCTCATCCATCATCACAACTGCTCCGGAACCAAGCATAGAATTGTTATTTGCTACATCATCAATTGTCATTTTGATATCAAGTTGATCACCCCTAAACCAAGGGGCAGATGCACCACCAGGTATATAGGCTTTGACTTTTTTATTATTTCTTATTCCATTGCCTAATGACTCAACAAACTCTCCAAATGAACTTCCCATTTCAATTTCGTAATTCCCAGGATTATTTACATGACCAGAGAGACTGAAAATTCTTGTTCCAGTAGACCCTTCAACTCCTAATTTGTTATATTCTTTGCCAGAATTTTTCATAATCCATGGAACAGATGAAATGGTCTCAACGTTGTTAACTAAAGTAGGTTTCATATATAAACCCTTTACCGCAGGAAAATAAGGAGGTTTTAACCTAGGCTCGCCTCGTCTTCCTTCGAGTGAATTAAGTAATGCAGTTTCTTCACCACATATATATGCACCTGCACCTAAATGAACAACTAGATCTAAATTCATTTCAGAGTTAAAAATATTTTTTCCTAAATAACCTTTTTGATAAGCTTGATCTACTGCATCCTGTACTCTTCTTGCAGGTTTTGCATATTCTCCCCTAATGTAAATAAATGCATTTTTAATGTTTGCAGCAAAACAAGTAATAATTATTCCTTCAATTAGTTGGTGAGGGTCTCTCTCGAGTAAAATTCTATCTTTGAAAGTACCGGGTTCTGATTCGTCAGCGTTTATTACTAAATATCTATCTTCATTCTCAGCTAAAAAACCCCACTTAACTCCAGTGGGGAAACCTGCACCACCTCTACCCCTTATATTTGATGCCTTAATTTCTTCGAGTACGTTTTCAGGTGAACCATTAATTAAAGTTTTTCTTGCTGTTTCATATCCACTATTTTTTTCATAACTATCAATTAAATGACTATCTTCAGGATTTTCACGCATATGTTTGGTTAAAAGAAGAGTTTCTTTCACTTTTTCTCCTTTGTAGTGTTAAAAGTTTGAAATCCTGGGACAGAACCAGTAGTTCCCGATTGGTCTTTAATAGCCCAGTCAAAAGATTTAGTTCCTCCGAAATTATCTTGCATTTCTTCAGCAATTATCACATCAGGTTGTTCTTCTTTTAGCCACTCGCAGAGTTTTATAGTGTTTTCAGAAGACAGACCTTCAACGGTTTCATAATTTATTTGCATTGCAGGAGCTCCACCACATGCTCCTATGCATTCAACTGCTTCAAATGTAAATAAGTCATTCTCATCAGTTTCGTTATTGTTTAGCCCTGTAAAGTCTTTAACAACATCAATTATCTCTTTAGAATTGTTTATCTCACAGGAAATAGATTTACAAACACTTAAAAGATATTTTCCAGTTGGTTCTTGCTTGTACATAGAATAAAAAGTTGACACCGATTTTACCTGAACCTCTGTAATGCCCACCAATTCACTTATTACGGTAATAGAGTCGTCTGAAATATAACCATCTTTACTTTGTGCAAGGTGTAAAAGTGGGCCAATTGCTGATCTTTTTTGAGGATACATTTTTATTATCTTTTTAGCTTGCTTTACCATTGAATCATTCCAGCTCATCTGTCTACATCTCCAATCACAGGATCTAACGATGCGATAGCAGCAACAGCGTCGGCAATTGGACTATCAGTCATTATTACAGGCAAAGCCTGAAGATTACAAAATGAAGGTCCTCTGACGTGCATTCTGTATGGTTTCGAAGAACCATCAGAAACTATATAACAGCCGAGCTCACCTCTTGGAGATTCTATAGCAACATATGCATCTCCTTCTGGAACTTTAAATCCCTCAGTATAAATTTTAAAATGATGAATTAATGCTTCCATAGACTCATCAAGTCTTTTTCTAGGCGGAGGTGTTATCTTTTTGTCTTGAACTTTGTATGGACCTTTTGGCATTTTGTTAAGTGCTTGTTCTACAATTTTTAAACTCTCAAAAATCTCAAGAACTTTAATTCTCCATCTTGCAAAAACATCTCCCTCATTAAGAACTGGTACTTCGAATTCAAAGTTTTCAATTCCAGAATATGGTTGAGCTTTTCTCAAATCCCAAGAGTGGCCACTTGCTCTTAAACTTGGTCCTGTAACGCCGTAAGCAAAACACTCTTCTGTTGTGAGAATACCTACGTTTTGTAAACGTCCTTTCCAAATTGGATTGTCAAGCAGCATATCATCGTAATCTTGAAGTTTTTCAGGAATTATTTTTAAAATTTCTTCGATATCTTTTTGCCATCCATCAGGAAGATCTGCTGCTACTCCGCCTGGACGAATATAATTATGGTTCATTCTTAGACCTGTAGTTTTTTCAAAAAAATTAAGTATTAACTCGCGCTCCCTAAACCCAAAAATCATCATTGATAAAGCACCTATATCCATTCCACCAGTTGCCAGAGCAACTAAATGTGAAGATATTCTGTTTAGCTCTGTCATAAGAATTCTTATATTTTTTGCTCGATCTGGGACTTCAATCCCAATTAATTTTTCTGTAGTTAAGGAAAAGACTAACTCGTTAAATAATGGAGATAAATAATCCATTCTTGTTGTATTTGTTGGACCTTGAAAATAATTTAACTCTTCTCCAGTTTTCTCCATTCCAGTATGTAGGTATCCAATTACTGGCTTAACTCTTCTAACTACTTCTCCCTCTAGCTCAGCTTGTAGCCTTAAAACACCATGAGTTGATGGATGCTGAGGTCCCATATTAACAATCATTCTTTCATCATCAGAAGTGTCTTCATCGATTACAAAATCATCGATTACATCTGTCCCAGTTTGAATTTTTATTTGTTTTTCATTTTCTTCTTCAAGCATTTTTTGAGAGCCTTCATCAGTAGAAGAGATGTTCCAGCCGCCTTCCTCAGAATTTGTTGCCCAGAAATCGAACTTGTCTTTAAATTTATTTTTTTTAGTATCTTTCTTCAATTATTCAACCTTTGGTGCATTTTTAAATTGGACTGGGATCCTGCCAGAACCATAATTTTTTCTTAAAGGGTGACCATTCCAATCATCTGGCATCAAAATTCTTGTTAGATCAGGATGTTCTAAAAAATTTATACCAAACATATCAAAAGCTTCTCTTTCATAAAAATTGGCACTTGGGTAAATATCAGTTATTGATGGTATTGATAAATCTTCATCATCAACAAAAACTTTTATTGTTTTCCTTTGATTTTTTGAAATAGATAAAAATTGAACAACCACCTCAAATCTCGGTTCTTTTTTTCTAAACCAATCTACAACAGTTAGATCTACCATCATCTCATAATTTTCGGAATGCAAAGACTCAACTAATTTTTTGTATTCTTCAAGAGAGGAATTAATTATTTCAGAACTCATCGATTTATCTCACCATCCATGATCTTGTCATGCAAAGTTAGAATTCCATGCATCAAGGACTGTGGTCCAGGAGGACAACCTGGAACATAAATATCAACTGGTACAATATGATCTACTCCCTGAACTAATGCATAATTGTTAAACATTCCACCGGTTGATGAACAAGCACCCATTGCAATAACCCATTTTGGATCAGCCATCTGGTCATATACTTGTCTTAAAACTGGAGCCATTTTTTGTGAAACTCTTCCCGCAACAATCATTAAATCTGCTTGTCTTGGAGATGCTCTAAAAACTTCCATCCCATATCTCGCTAAATCATATTTAGCACTGCCAGCTGCCATCATTTCTATTGCACAACATGCAAGACCGAAGGTTACTGGCCACATAGACTGGGTTCGAGACCACCTTACAGCTTTATCAATAGTTGTTGTAAGGATGTTGTCAGGTGTATACATTAAGCTGCCTCTTTAGTTAAATCTTGCTTTAGATAACGTTCTCTTCTTGGAATGTTCCAGTCAAGCACTCCTTTTTTCCAGACATAATACAAAGTCTCAAGAACGAAAAAAGTAAAAATAGAAATTGCTAATATTCCATACCAACCAAGATCATTAAATCTTGTAGCCCAAGCAAATAAAAATATAATTTCAATATCAAAAACAATATATAGCATTGCAACCATATAGAATTTGACCGGAAATCGCTGCGAAGGTTCTACTTCAGGAAATATACCACATTCATATGGTGCTAGTTTTTCTGGCGTTGCTTTTTTAGGAGACAATAAGTACGAAGCACCAAGCGATGCTAGTGCAAACCCTACAGCAACAATAAACATTATCAAAATAGGTAGCCAATTAGTCATGTTCCCTCCGTATTTGTGAAAATTTTCACAAGCCTTATCCTTATTTTACTATTAATATCAGGTTATTTTTATCTGACTATTAGTTTTTCGATACCAAAAAAAGCAATTTTGAAGGGAGTAAAAATTTATACATAATTTTTACCACTTCCCCAAATGTTAAATAAGCTTCATCAAATAGAAGTTCAACTACAAAATCAATTGTATCCTGGTCGTTTGAAGCTACTTTTAAAAGTCTCTTGGTCATAAAAGGGCTCTGGAGAACAAGACGTGCTAATGCACAACTTAAATAATGCTTTTTAAATCTTTTTGAAAATGCTTTTTCATAAGATCCTATGCCCTTGTTCAAATCTGGTGAGTCTAAAAGATTATGAGTATTCTTTGCTAAAAGATAACCCGCTTCCATTCCGTAAAAAATTCCTTCCCCACTCATTGGATTAATCATTGAGCTTGCATCCCCAATTAAGGTGACATTCACTTTTTGTTTAATCTTTGGTCTTGATGATGCAAATGGAAGCAGATATGATTTTTCATCTCTTACATTCTCAACTACTACTCCTCTTTTTTCTAACTGTGCTATAAAGTCTTGAAGTAACTCATTAATGTCTAGTTTTTCCTTTTTAAAAATGCTTAAAGGCACTCCGATTCCGATGTTTAATAAATTACCTTTACTCGGAAAAGCCCATGCATAACCTTTTTCAGCTGATACATTGATTTCAAACATTAAAGACCTTTCTTTAAAAATTTCAAGATAGTTCGGACTGTCTATGTAAGCTCTTATCGCTATTGCCTTATGCCAATCACTATTCTTTTTAACATTTAGTTGTTTTCTTACCCGTGAATTTGCTCCATCAGCACCTATTAAAATTTTGGTTCCAAATGTTAAATTGTGGTTTTCATTTTTAATTTCTACGACTAATTTTTTATCTATATCTTCTTCAAATGCAACAAAGCTATAACCTTCAAATACATCTACTTCTAAATCTTTTGCTAAATTTAATATTCTATTGTCAAGATCAATCCTTGGTATAACATAAACTATTGAATCTTCTTTATTTTTAACTTCAGGTATGTAATTTTGTATTCCAATGTTTTCAGGACCGTAAAGAGTGGTTGATACCACCTGTGGTTCGTTTTCTAAAATATATTCATTGTTGAACCTTTTTAAGGCACTAATTACACCCGGACCAATTGCATCACCGCATGATTTATCTCTCGGAAATATAGCTTTATCTATAAGACCTACTTTTAAAGTAGGATTTAATTTTTTATACGAAATTGCAGCATTTGAACCAGCAGGACCGGCCCCAATAATCAAAACATCATATAAATCGGAGTATTTTTGCATTATTTACTAACTTACATTGAAAATTCATTAATAAGAAACTGATTAAACATAATAAATAATTTGATTTAATTACATATAATTTTCATATCTAATTAGATTGTGCATTAGTGAAAGAAATTAAAAAAATACCTCCAGCTACGGTAAAGAGATTGCCTCTTTATCTTCAATGTCTTGATCAAGTTGACCACGATGCTATTGGTATTTCCTCAAAAAGACTCGCAGAATTAGCAAAAGTTAATGATGCTCAAGTTAGAAGAGATCTTTCATATTTAGGCACTCTTGGTACTAGAGGCGTTGGTTATGATGTATCTACACTTAGAAACCAACTTCAATTAGAACTCGGACTAGTTGAAGGCTGGAGTGCTGTAATTGTTGGAGTAGGAAATTTAGGTTCTGCTTTAGCTCACTATGGTGGTTTCAAAGACAAAGGTTTTGGTGTTGTTGGCTTATTCGATGATGATCCAAAAAAAATTAATAGTCAAGTTGCAGGACTTGTCGTCAAGCCTTTAAGTGATTTACAAGACTATTGTAACAAATTCAATGTTGCAATAGGGATTATCGCCACCCCAGGGGAATTTGCACAAGATGTGGCAGATGATTTAATAAATTGTGGAGTTAGATCAATACTTAATTTTGCACCTGTTCTCCTTAAAAATGTTAAAGATGTTCAAATAAGATCAGTTGACTTGTCACAAGAATTACAGATATTAAGTTATTATCTTGACCGACCAATATTAAAAGCAGTAGATTAATCTTCTATCTGATAGTAAAAACCCATTAATCCCCGATATAACAAACTTAAATTTAAACCTATCCACAAACTAGACAATGAGTTGTCTTGACTTAGCAAATATATACAAGATAAAAATCCTATCAAAGATGATATAACAGTCATAATTGAAAACTGTTTAGATTTGTCTAATCCCAACAATACTCCATCCCATAAAAATGCAAAGCTTCCAACCAGTAAGCTCAATGCAAACAACATTTTAAGTTCATTATCAATAATTAAAACAAGAGATGCTTCTGTGATTAAAAGAACTATATTTTCAAGAAATACAAAGGAAGTAATAAAGAGAAAGATTGCAATTTTAAAAGTTAGACTATTGAGATATTTTTTGAGTTCTGAATTTTTATAAATATTAAATTTTGCTTTATGTTCTGCAACTAAGGTTTGAGCCGCTATAGCTAATGCATCAACAAAAACGTAACCAAAAGACCAGAGTTGTAATAAAACATGTTGCAAAGCTATTTCTGACATTGACATTAGTGAAGCTTGATTTCTTAAATAAGCCATAAATAGTGTCAGAAACATTGATCTTATAAAAATGAAAATCCCAATACTAAAAAACTTTTTACTAATCTCTTTTTTTTCATGTGACTTAACAATGTTTGAGGTTTCCGTTTGAGTGTTAATCAAGACTTTTGTTGAATATATTGAGCTTATTAAAAAAGCTATTGAACTTGCAATCGCGATACCTTCAACTCCAAAACTTAAAACTATCCCAAGAAAGTAACTCAATATCACATTTGCTACTCCAACAATTGCCGAGGAATATAAAGTAATTTTTGGATATTTCATTCCCCTTAATACAGCTGTTGAGTGCATATTTAGCAAATAGAATGGCAAACCAAGGCTTCGTAACATTAAATATGAATTTGCCTTATAAGAAACAGCTACTGTAGGTTCAAAAAATTTAATTAACTGAGCAGAAGCAAAAATTAGTAAACCAGCAGATACTAACCCTATAAGTACTGATGACTTTCTACCAAATGTTATAAAGTAATTTAATTTATGTATTTGTCTTGTTGCATGAAGATTAGACACGTAAGGTGTAGTACCGTATGCTAAGAAAACAAAAATCCAAATAAAGACAAAATATACCGTTTCTCCTATACCTACAGCAGATAGAACATCAATATCTATATAACTTGCAATTTTTGAATCAATTAGACCAACTAATGGTTCAGAAACTAACCATAAAAAAATGGGATAAGTATTGAGCCAAACTTCTTTTTTTTTAAATTGATTTGTCATTAAAATACGTAGCTTTTTCTATACCCCATAAAATTAAAGAATTATTTAGTTCACTTCCTAACTCATGGGGAGTAATCTTTAAATCCTTTTTTAATTCATTTTTAATATAATCATTTAATATCTGTGTTGGTGTAAATGTTTGCTTATTAAATGGTTTAGAAAGTTCAATATTTAATATATTCATTAATTCTTCATAAAAATTTTCATTTACTTTAATTTGGTTTTTTTCAAAATAAGATTTTAAACCTTTAATTATCTGAGATACTAATTGAGAAAATTGAAAATTCATGAGGAAAATATTTGAACAATAATGAGTCCTAAGGGTCCAGAAACAATTCCGATTCCGACTCGTTTAAATTCGTTATCTAAAATTGTGTTTTTGTGTGACTCTGAATTCATCAAACTGTTATGACCAGATCTTACTGAAGATGAAAGGGCTAAATTTTCACCTATGTCTATATAAGGGAAACCTTTTTTTGATAATCTGTCTCCTACAAGTTCACCATTGGTTGGATTCTTATGACACCAAAAACCCTCCTGATACATTTCATAAGCATAATTGAGTGCTACCTCTGATAAAGTTTCACTTAGTTCAAGTGGAACTAAACTTTCTTCACTTCTCTCAAATATCAACAGTTCATACAATTCATCTTTTTGTTGTATATTGTTTGATAAGTTAGATAGAGAATATTTAGGTATCTCTATACATCCTTGTTCACTAACTACTACTGAAGATTTTCCAGTAAGGTCTTTAATTCTAGTTACTACTTTTATAAGATCCGTTCCTGTAATAAGCTCTAAAGCCTGTTGAGGAGTTCCGTTAGTATCTGTATAAAACGAGATAAGGTTTGAATTTTCAATTGATTTTTGTAAAAAGCTTGGAACAGAAATAATTGATGTAATAGTGAATAAAAGAGTAAGTATTAAATTACTAACTAGCAGTGAAAAAGATGCTCCGAGAAGCTTATTGCCAACATCTCTTTGTTTTTGATTATTTGTTATAAAATTTTGAAAGAAAGAAGAAATTGTCAAAATAGTAATAAAAATCAATACTCCACCAAATATTTCTGACAATTGAATATTGGAGTTGAACCAACTGCTTATATAAGATCCAACTTGATATGAATATCTGAAACTAAAAGCAACTGAAATTAATAAGGTCATTAAGTAAAAGAACTGAAGTAAAAACCCTTTTCTCCAACCATAAATTATAAAAAATATTATGAAAATATATACAAATAGCTCAATATATTGAAAACTTCTAAGGCTTAAAAGTAAGGTTTCAATTGCGTTATTCATATTATGATTAAATTATTTAACTCTGCTATTGAATAGTACTAAATTTCCGCTATTGTTTAAGAATTCCTACAAATAATGTAGGTTTTTTTAATTTCAGTGACTGAAAGGAAATTATATATGAAGAATCGTAAAGCTTTAGCTTTGATTGCGATTTTAGCACTTGTTGCTGCAGCTTGTGGCGGTAGTGATGGTGGAAGCGATGAAGCGGTAGTAGAAGTTGAAACAACTGAAGCTCCTGCAACTACTGAAGCCCCTACAACAACAGCTGCACCTGCGTCTGCTGGTGACCCATTGGTTTTGGCATCTTTAATGCCGTTATCAGGTGACCTTGCATCGTTAGGACCTGGTATTGCACTTGGAGCTCAAGTAGCCGTAGATCAAGTTAATGCATTAGGCGGTGTTAATGGTCAGGATATTGTTTTCATTGAAGGAGACAGTGGTTGTAATGCAGATGTAGCCCTTACAGGTTTACAAGATGTAATTGCACAAGGTGCACAAGGAGTTATGGGTGCTGCATGCAGTAGTGCTACATTAGCCCTTCTCGCAAGTGTTATTGAAGCAAATGTTGCTTTAGTATCACCTTCAAGTACAAGTCCTCAATTGACAACTGTTGAAAAAGGTGGAATGTTTTCAAGAACTGCACCATCTGACGCTTTTCAAGGCGTTGTATTAGCTGCAGAATTAGTAAAAGATGGTATTGAAACAATATCAATCATTTCTAGAGCTGATTCATACGGTAGAGGATTAGCAAATGCTACACTTGAAGCTTTTGAAGCTCAAGGTGGAAAAGTTGCAAATGTTGTATATCATGCTGCAGATGCAACAGAATTTTCAGCAGAAGTTACAGCTGTAGGTAATGGAAATCCGGATGCCATTGTTGCAATCTTATTTCCAGATACAACTGGTTGTCCAATTGTCCAGGGAGCTTTTGAACAAGGCTTAACAGATATTCCATGGTATTTTACTGATGGAGTTAAAGACTCAGCAACACTTATCGAGTGTTCACAGGGTGCTCTTGAAGGATTCAAGGGTGTAGCACCTGGAGCATCAGAGAGTGCTGCATTGGAAAGCTTTAAAGCTCTTTACTCTGCCGCTACAAATGGCGAAAATGAAACATTTATTTTTGCTCCACAAGCATATGACGCAGCAATGTTAATGATTTTGTCTGCTATTGCTAATGGAACAGATGGTAAATCTATTGCAGGTGGAATGATTGCTGCATCTGGAGGTGGAACACCTTGTATTGGTGCGGAATGTATTGAACTTGCTTTGGCAGGTGAAGACTTTGATTATGTCGGTGCATCAGGTCCAATTGACCTAGATGCAAATGGTGATCCTACAGCAGGAACATACGATATTTATCAAATACAAGGAGACGAATATGTTGTCCTTGAAACAATAGATTATCCCTAAAAAGATAAATCTTTAAATTAAAGCCCCTTAAGTTTTGCTTAAGGGGCTTTTACATTTTTCCTAGATACAACTCGATAACTTTTTCGTCGTTTAAAAGATTTTCTCCAAAACCACTATAAGCATTTCTTCCCTGATCAAGAACGTAACCTCTATTACTTATCTTTAGTGATCTTCTTGCATTTTGTTCAACAATTAAAATAGAAACTCCCGTTTTATTGATTTTTATAATTGACTCAAATACTTCATCAACGGCATTTGGGGATAAGCCTGCAGAAGGCTCATCCAATAACAATATATCGGGTTTAGATATCAAAGCTCTACCCAAAGCTAACATTTGCCTTTGTCCTCCAGATAAATTTCCCGCTTTTTCATTACTTCTTTCTTTTAAGAGTGGAAATAATTCATAAACGTCAGCAAAATTTTTTTTATTATTTTTTCTATTTCCCATCTCAAGATTTTCTAACAATGTCAATGATGGAAAAACATTGTTTACTTGAGGTACGTACCCAACACCTTCATGAATAATTTTATATGTTGGAGTGTTTGTTTTTTCAACACCATTAAGATAAAACCTTCCACCATTTATTTTTATTATTCCAACAATAGCTTTTAACAGTGTTGATTTGCCTGCACCATTTGGGCCAATTATTGAAACGATTTCACCAGAACCAAGTGTTAGGTCAATACCATTTAATATATTCAATCCTTTTACATATCCAGCAGCAATGCCAATGCATTCAAGAACGGGTTTATTCATAAGATTTACCTAAATACGCTGAAACAACTTTTTCGTTGGCTCTTATCTCATCAGAACTCCCCTCAGCAATCACTGAACCTTCTGCTAAGACAACTATATGATCTGAAACTTTCATTACAGCGCTTATATTATGTTCTACCATCAAAACTGACACCCCTTCATTCACAAAAGTGTTGATCAGACTTAGAATATCCTCAGAAAGTTTAGGATTTACCCCCGCTAAGGGTTCATCCAATAACAAAATTTTAGGTTTTTGAACAATTACACGTGCAAGTTCAAGTAACTTTTTTTGTCCTCCTGAAAGCTCTCTAGCATAAGAATCTTTCATGTGATATAGGTTTACCATATTTAGTACTTCGTTCTTTTTTTCATCCAATTCTTGTTCTATTTTCGACTTTTTAGAGGAAATAAATAATGAATTAATAAATCTATCATTTTTCAATGAAGATGCGGAAAATAAAATATTTTCACTTACAGTCATTCTGTCAAAAACTTTTGTTAATTGAAATGTTCTTACCATTCCAAGCCTTGATATTTTATAAGACTCGAGATTAGATATATTTTTACCTTCAAACTTTATAATCCCACTATCTTGTTTTGTAAATCCTGTAATTAAATCAAAAAATGTTGTTTTACCGGCACCGTTTGGACCTATTAAGCTAATAATTTTATTTCTTTCAAATTTTAAGTCTTTGATGTCTACAGCTTTTAACCCTCCAAAGGTTTTTGTTAAATTTTTTATTTCAATAATCTTATTTGACATCTAAAAGCAATTCTTCTTTCTTGCCCATTATTCCACTTGGTCTTAAAATCATTAGAGCAATGATTAGAACTCCAACCAACATAAATCGAACTCCTGCAATCTGCTGTCCATCAGCATTTTCAAAAATTAACGAAGCAATTTGGTCTGTTTCTGATATAAATGCCCAAAAAAGAACAGAGCCAAAAATTGGACCTGAAATACTTCCAACTCCACCAAGAATCATAATTGCCCATATATAAAATGTTAATAAAGGAACAAACATTTCGACCTGCAATGTTCCATAATTAAATGCTAATAAGATACCAGATAGCCCAGCTATTGAAGCGCCTAACATAAAGCTTTGTAATTTTAACCAAGTAGCATTTTTTCCCAACGCCCTCACGGCGTCTTCATCTTCTCTAACAGCCCTCAAAGCTCTTCCCCATGGTGAGTTTTGTAGCCTTTTTAATACAAAAACTAAAAGGATTACCATAATCCATGAAAAACTTGCTACCCAAAGCTGACCAACAGAAACATCAAGACTTACCGAAAGATTTTCTAGAAACTGAGGTCTCATATCTTGAAATGCTTCTGAAAAAGAAATAACTCCGTAAACTCCTCCCGTAAGACTCTCCTGGTCTCTGACTAAAAGTCTGAAAATTTCAGAAGAAGCAATTGTTACAATAGCCAAATAATCACCACGTAATCTTATTGCAGGAAGTCCAATTATTAGACCAAAAATAGCTGAAGCACTTAGTCCGATAAGTATTGCTAAAAACAATGGTAATCCTTCTTCGTTTATACTTCCTTCTCTCCCTGCTGCATGTGGAATTAGTAAGATTGTTGTATAAGCTCCAACACCCATAAATGCTGCGTGTCCAAAGTTAATTAATCCAGTCCATCCAAAATGAATATTAAGTCCAATTGCAGAAATTGCATATATACCTGCAAATGCCATCAAATTTATAAGTATTCTTGTAGGTCCTTCATTATTTAAAAAATATATAGATCCAATTGAAAATACAATTAAAGAAAAGCCAACTAAATTTCTTTTTAAATTAGTCATGATATTCTTTCTTTTCTTCCAAATATTCCTTGAGGTCTAATCAATAAGATAAATATCATTAACGCAAGTGCAATTGCATTTTTTGCTTCAGCATGACCTTCCATAAAAGGCAAGGCCACAGAAATCTGAACAACAATCCCAATTATGAATCCACCAACCATTGCACCAAAAGAAGTTCCTATACCGCCAAGCACAGTTCCCGCAAAAACCAACAGTAGAATTAAAAAACCCATATTCCATCTAACATCATTAATCATCCCTTGGAAGATTCCTGCAGTTCCAGCTAACATCGACGAAAGAATCCAAGTATAAAGAATTACTCTGTCAGAATTAATTCCTGAAATATTTGCAAGTTCTGTTGAGTCCCTAACTGCTCTCATTTGTTTTCCAATACGTGTAAATGAGATAAATAATCCAAAAATCACCATTATTAAAATTCCATAAACAATTATTTTGAAATCACGTGGAGTTAGATCAAAAATAAAATACTGCTGTCTTCTTTGAAGATCTAAAGGATAATCCTGAGGTTTACTTGAAGCAAATATTAAATATAAATGTCTCAAAAATATTGAAATACCAATCGTTATAACAAGAACAGCTATATTGCCAAAATCATTTTTTCTTAAAGGCCTGAATACAAATAGCTCCAACAGAGCGCCAAAAATTCCGCAAATAATAATCGATAAAGCAAGGGAGAGCTCAAAGCTTAATCCTAACGGAGAAGTTTTCTCAAAAAAAATATATCTTGATGTCGGAAGATTGGAAAAAAAAGAAGCCATTATTGCCCCTAAAGCGATTATTTCACCATGTGCAAAATTAACTATTCTTGTTACACCATACAGTAAAGACAATGCAACAGAAGCTACAGAAATAATTATCCCTAATAAAAGCCCATTACCTAGCTGATCTAGCAATTAAGAACCTTCTTTTTCATCATAAAACTTAACATCAGAACCATCCTCAACAAATATTTTTAATTTATATACTTCATCAGCTTGGTTTAAATATCCTATTGTAGCATTTATCCAACTTGGCGGCACTGTTACTTTACCAATAACAGCTATTGGTAGATTTGAATCAACATAGATATCAAAATTTCCACTTATAGAAATATCTCCTGAATTTAACTTTTCTCCAAGATTTATCTCTCCCGTTCCAATTATTTCAGTCGTTATCAGATTTAAATTATTCAAATTTATATATGAGCCAAATGACAATACATTTAAATTCCATAATGTTTGATTTCCTATTTGTAAATCCCAGCCTTTAACTTGAAGCAATCTATCGGTTTCTATTTCCCTAAATTTAATGAGTCTAGGATTTCCTAAATTTGATTCTATAGCTTCTGGAAATCCGATATTTCCAGGTCTATTTTGGATGTCAACAATATAGCCTGACCCTTCAAAAGGATTTAAATTAACAGATCCATCTATATCTATATCTAGACTATAAACAATATCCTTTTCAAAATTGTTACTACTAAAACCCGACCCATAGGTATTTGTAGTTAAGATTTCTTGGCTTGATAAAAGTACAGCTGGGAATATTGAATAAATAATAATTAAAAAACCATAGATATAATTATCGAATTTAGAGTTGTTTAGATATATTTTGTTAAAAAATAAAATTAAAATTGGCAGTAAAGATAATGGCCAATTATCTAAGTAGTCATAAATGATTGAAGGACGTAAGATTCCAAAGAAAACTAATGAAGCCTGTATGGCTAAAACGAAGTAAAATATATTTCTAAATGTTATGAGATAATTAGTCACTTGGAGCCGGAGAGGGGAGTCGAACCCCTGACCTGCCGATTACAAGTCGGCTGCTCTGGCCACTGAGCTACTCCGGCGAACATTAAAATAATAGCAAAGAGATTATTGAATAAATCTATTTTTTTATAAAAATTTCATGCATTGCTATTGCTGTTGCAACAGATGCATTTAAAGACTCCATATTGTTTGTCATTGAAATATCAACAATTAGATCTAATTTTTTTTGAATTTCTTTGCTTAGTCCGGTCTCTTCGGAGCCAACAACTAATGCAATATTTTGATTTTTTAAATCTAAATCTTTAATTTGGTTTGATGAATTCATATCTAAACCAATTGTCCAATAACCAAGATTTTTTATCTTTTTAATTAAGGAGAATATTGAGTTATACATAACAATATTGACATATTCCATTCCTCCTGATGATATTGCAAATGTCTTTTCAGTAATTTGTACAGATCTTTTTTTTGGCAAAAATATTGTTTGAAAATCAAATGCTGCTGCGCTTCTAGCAACCGCTCCCAGATTATTTGTATCTTGAAAATGGTCTAGTATTAATATTTTTTCAGAAATAATATTTTCAAAATTTTTTTCATCGAATATTTCTTTTTCCTCACAAATTCCAACTATATTATGTCTCGAATGAAATTCCCATAATTTATTATCTTTGACGATTTCAATTTCTATATTTTGTTTTTTAATAACCTCAATTAGAAAATTGAACTTGTTTGATTTATTGTGCTTGGTATCTAAAACAATAACTTTTTTGACTCTATTTGAATTTAATGCTGCCTCTAACGCATTTACGCCTTCAACTATTTTTCCAACGCCATCCACTTTCATTCCCGTCTTCAATCACAATTCCAACTTCTTCTAATCTATCTCTCATGTAATCAGCAATTTCAAATTCTTTATTTTTCCTATGATCATTTCTTTTTATAACAAATTTATTAATTGAAACATTAATATCATTTTCAATTTCTATATTTTGTTCACTTAATATATCTTCTAGTAATTTGTTATCAATTGTTAGCTTGTTGTCTTCGAAGACAAAGCCTAAAGTCTCAAATAAAAATTTAATTGTTGATTTCATATTAGTTATTTGAGTTTGATCTCCATTTTTATTCTTATTGATATATTCGAACATTTCACCAAGAAATTTTGGTGTGTTTAAATCATCATTCATTGATTCAATAAATATTGTTTCAAGATTGCTATCTGTTAAATCTGCTTTAACTCCAGAAATTAAACTTTCTATATTGTTAAAAGTTGCTTTAGATTCCTCTAAAAGAGCTTCGGAAAACTCCTGAGGTTTTCTATAGTTTGCTCTTAGAAAAAAGTACCTCAATATATTGCCACCATAATTGTTAATATACTCTTGAAGAAATTTGGAGTTTCCTTCAGATTTAGACATTTTTTTACCTGAAAAATTTATCATTCCATTATGTACCCAGTGTTTTACAAATTTATGATTAAATGCTGAGGTGGATTGAGCTCTTTCATTTTCATGATGTGGAAAAATTAAATCATTGCCACCACAATGAATATCGATTTCTCCTTTAAAAATATCATGAATCATTGCTGAGCATTCAATATGCCAGCCTGGTCGACCGTTACCCCATGGGGATTCCCAACTCGGCTCATTATCTTTTGAAATTTTCCATAAAGCAAAATCTTCTGGATTTTTCTTATCTTCTTCAATATTGACCCTGGTTCCTCTAAACACTTCATCAAAACTTCTACCTGATAGCTCTAGATAAGAATCGTATTTGCTTACATCAAAGTAAACACCAGACTTAGTAATGTAACCATAATTTTTTTTAATTAAATCATCAATTAATTCAATCATCTGATCAATAGTTTCAGTAGCCTTTGGTTCAAAATCTGGAGTAAGGCAATTTAACGCATCATAAGAATCTTTAAACTCTTTAGTTACTCTCTCACCTAACTCTTGATATGTAATATTTTCTTCAATTGATTTTTCAATAATTTTGTCATCAATATCTGTAATGTTTCTAGCAAAAATAACACTGTTACCAGAAAATTTTATGTATCGGACCATAAAATCAAATACTACTGCAGACCTACCGTGTCCTATGTGAGGAGAGGATTGAACAGTTGGGCCACAAAGATATATCTTTATGTCGGAACCAGTACTTTCTAAAGTCTCCAAGGATTTGGTAAATGTGTTGTATAACTTAAGCATATGATAAGGATATTATAGTTTGGCATGCTGACGCCTCTTTACTTCCAATAGTGCCAATATTGTCAGTTGTTTTACCCTTTATATTAATTTTTGATGTATCAATGTTTAATAAAATACTTAAATTTTCAATCAATTCAGTTCTAATATTTGCAA
>LULE01000373.1_pt1 | contig 30187 bp, 24 predicted proteins | sample 728231 | NCBI WGS metagenome assembly LULE01 (sample SAMN03860297, study PRJNA289734) | marine metagenome | biome: seawater column; feature: ocean; material: water; isolation source: Red Sea water column Station 192 - depth 10m | place: Saudi Arabia: Red Sea | collected 2011-10-15 | depth 10 m | reverse complement strand
GGGCAGCAGCTTGCGCCGCGCCAGGTCACCGGTCGCTCCGAAGAGCACGACGACGGTCGGCTTCTCCATGTCCTCGACAGTAACCACCTCCTGTTGCGCGGCGGTGACGAGGAGCCTACGAATCGCCCTCCCTGGCGGGGCGGGCGAGCGCCTGCAGCAGCCGGGCGGCCTTGAGCTCCGCCTCCGCGTGCTCCTCGACCGGGTCCGACAGCACGGTGATGCCACCGCCGGTCCCGAGAACGTACCGTCCGTCGCCCCCGGTGACCAGGGACCGGATGACGACGCCGAGGTCCGCGCGCCCGTCGCCGGACACCCAGCCGAATGCGCCGGCGTACACCCCGCGCGGCGACGCCTCGACCCCCTCGATGACCTCCATCGTGCGCAGCTTCGGCGCCCCGGTCATCGACCCGGCGGGGAAGAGCGCGCGCAGCGCCTCGACCGTGCCGACGTCCTCGCGCAGCCGCCCGCGCACGGTCGAGACCAGCTGGTGCACCGAGGCGTAGGACTCCACCTCCATCAGCTGCGGCACCTCGACGCTGCCCGGCTCGCACACCGAGGCGACGTCATGGCGCAGCAGGTCGACGATCATCAGGTTCTCCGCGCGGTACTTCTCGTCCTGCGCCAGCCGCCGGCGGTGCTCCTCGTCCTCGGCGGGGTCGTCGCTGCGTGGGGTCGTGCCCTTGATCGGCTTGGTCTCCAGCACCCTGCCCCCCTCCCCGGTGGTCGAGACCGTCGCGTAGCGCTCCGGGCTGCTCGACAGCAGCCAGGCCCGCGCGCCGGGGACGTCGTGCTGGAGGAAGCCGGCGTACGGCGCGGGGTTGAGCTCGCGCAGCCGCAGGTACGCCGCCAGCGGGTCGAGGTCGCTGGGCACCTCGACCCGGTGGGTCAGGTTCACCTCGTAGGTGTCGCCGGCGAGCAGGCGCTCCTGGACGCGGTCGAAGGCCGCACGGTAGGCGGGTGGGATGGTCCCGACGCCCGCCTCGTCGCCGGCGCTCCTCGGTGGTCGAGCAGTGGGAGCCGCGTGCTCCACCAGCCGAACCCGCGAGGGCCGCATCCACACCGCGTCCGGCACCGCACCGGGGGCGTCGGGAGCGAGCCGCGCCGGCAGGTCGGGTCGGCAGGCGTAGCCGAGGTAGCCGAACCACTGGTCGCGCACGTCGCCCCCCTGCAGCTCGCGTGAGAGCACCTCGAACACGTCGTCGCCGACGACCTCCGAGCGCCCCGAGGCGTGCCGCGTCACCTGGCGGCGGGCGGCGGAGTAGGTCAGCGAGACGTCGTCGGGCTCGAGGACGCCGAGGATCGAGCGCCGCCCGGACCAGTCGCGCGCACCGCCGCCGTCGAGCCAGAAGCGGCGCGGCGCGGTGGAGCGCTGCCACGCCTCGAGCACCGGGTCGGTCATCGCCCCCTCCTCATGACGGACCACCTCGTGCCAGGAACCTCTCGACCAGGTGCCGCCCGTGCTCCGAGAGCACCGACTCGGGGTGGAACTGCACGCCCTCGAGCGGCAGCTCCCGGTGTCGCACCGCCATCACCACGTCGGGCTCGCCCGGCTCCCCGGCGCAGGTGGCGGTCACCTCGAGGCAGTCGGGCACGACCGTGGCGGCGAGCGAGTGGTAGCGCACCACGCGGAACCCCTGCGGCAGCCCCGTGAGCACGCCGGTGTCGCGGTGCGTGACCTCGCTGACCCGGCCGTGGGCCGGCGTGATCCGCTCCACGCGACCGCCGTACGCCGTCACCAGGCCCTGCATGCCCAGGCACACGCCCAGCACGGGGCGGGTGGCCCGCAGCAGCACCTCGCGCCCCACGCCGAAGTCGGCCGGGACGTCGGGGTGCCCCGGCCCCGGCGAGAGCACGACGTGGGTGTGCTGGAGGAGCACCGACTCGGCTGTCGTCTCGTCGTGCTGCACCACCCTGGGCAGCCGCCCGGTCACCGCGGCCACGAGGTGGACGAGGTTCTGGGTGTAGGAGTCGTGGTGGTCGACCACCACGACGTCGGGGACGGTCACGACGATGCCCGGGCGCCCGCCCGCTCAGCCCAGCAGCCGGGCGACGATCTCGTGCAGCAGACCGTCCCCACGCTGGGTCAGGATCGACTCGGCGTGGAACTGGATGCCGGTGTAGTGCGGCCCCCGCAGCACGTGCACGTCACCGGTCTCGGCGTCCGCATCGACGATGACACCCTCGGGCAGCACGGTGTCGTCGCCGACCCGGCCCACGAAGGTGTTGTAGAAGCCGACCCGCTCGGTGCGCCCGTCGACCTTCAGCGCCGACTGGGTGCCCTGGAAGACGATGTCCTTGTAGGCCAACGGCAGCCCCAGGGTGTGGCACAGCGCCTGGTGGCCCAGACACACCGCGAGGAACGGCTGCTCCCGCTGCAGCAGCCGCTCGACCGCCGCCCGCAGGGTCGCCATCTTGGGGTCGGCGTCGTCGCGCGGGTCACCGGGGCCGGGGCCGACGATCACCAGGTCGGCGTCGTCGAGGCAGCCCTCGGTGTAGTCCTCGTGCCGCACCACCGAGCTCTCCAGGCCGAGCACCCCGAGCACGTGGCACAGCATGTTCACGAAGTCGTCCTCGCCGTCGAGGATCACCACGCGCCGCCCCGCGAGCACCGGGTCGGGCTCGCTGTCGGCCTGGTCGGTCAGCCAGAAGGTCGACAGCCGCCGGTTGCGGCCGTTGAGCGCGAGCAGCACGTCCTCGTCGTTGACCAGGCCGAGCAGCTCCTCGCGCCGGGTCGCGGGCGCGTCGACAAGCCCGAAGGCCGACAGGATGCCGCCGGCCTTGGCGTGCGTCTCGGCCACCTCGTACGCCGGATCCGAGTCCCTCACCAGCGTGGCGCCGGCGGTGACGGTGAGCCGGCCGTCGGGCGTGACGTCGGCAGTGCGGATGACGATGGGGCTGTCGAGGACCGGCTCGCCCTCCGGGTCGCGCCCCAGGATCGCCAGCGCGGCGCCGTAGAGGTGCGACATCGGCTTGAGGAACGGCCCGAGCACCTGGCCGCCCTCGTGGCAGATGTCGCACATCATCTTCAGCTCCTCGTCGACGACCATGAAGAGCTCGTAGATCTCCTTCTCGTCGGCGAGGAAGGAGAGCAGGTCGCGCTTGAGGTCGGCCGCGGGCGCGCCGTCGGGCGCGGCCACCTGCTTGGGCAGCCGGAAGGTGCCGGAGATGGGGTTCATCCGCACCTCGCCCCCGTGCACGCTGACGTGCCGCTCGGGGCTGGCGCCGACGAGGTAGCGGTCGCCGGTGAAGAAGCAGAAGGTCCAGTAGGCACCGTGCTCGCGCTCGAGCAGCCGGCGGAAGACGGTCAGGGCCTTCTCGGCGCTCCAGTCCGCGACGACCGCGCGGTAGCGGCGGCCGACGACGAGGTTGGCGCCCTCACCCTGGCCGATCTCGTCGGTGATGATCTGCTCGACGACCTTGGCGTAGTCGTCGTCGTCGATGTCGAAGCCGCCGCGGTCGGCCAAGGCGACCTCGCCGTCGGGGATGGCGTCGAGGACCTCGGCGACGGAGTACTCCCGCTCCTCCTCGACGTCGACCACCACCAGCGGGGTGCCGTCGTCGTGCGCCTCGAAGCCACGCTCGGAGACCTGGCGGAACGGCACCGCGACGAGCCGGTCGCACGTGCGGCCGGGCGCGGGCGGACCCGACTCCAGCGGCACGTCCATGATCGACTCCGCCACCCAGCGCCGACCGCCGACCAGTCCGACGGTGTCCTTGCCGCCCACGCGGGTGGAGCGCCGGATCAGGGCCCACGCCTCGTGCCCCTGCAGCGCGTCGATCGCGGCACGGGCATCGGGGCGGGGCGAAGACATGGCTGAAGCCTAGGAGGCAAGCCATCGGCTGCGCCTCCGGGTTCCGTCCGTGGACCTGTCCCGACGGCGTGGCCCGACATGGCTAGGCAATCCCTACTCATGTCCCCTCGGTCCTGGGCGTCCCTACCCTCCGGTCGCCCCTCCCCACCCAGTCGACCCCAGGAGACACCCATGCCCCGTCCCACGACCCGGACCCTGACCGTCGCCCTCGGCGTCGGTCTCCTCGCCCCTGCACTGGCGACGCTGCCCTCGCAGGCCGTCGAGGGCAGCCAGGACCTCTCGCTCACCGACTGCGAGGTGATCCGGGACCCGTTCTTCGCCAACACGCGCGTCAGCGACGACGGCACCTGGGCGGCCTCGGTCAAGCTCGAGCACCCCTCGCCGGTGCCGGTGGGCAGCGGCCAGACGGCGAGCCTGACCCTGGGCGCCATCCCCACCGCTGACCTGCCCGAGGAGCTGACCAACGTCGACGTGTCGGTCTTCGTGCTGGTCGAGGACGGCCGCGGTTTCGAGTTCACCCTGCAGCCGCGCACCGTGCAGATCCCCACCGTGACGCCCGGGACCCCGCTGTCCCTCGGCGAGCAGGACGTCGACGACCTGACCTACGGCGACTCCGACCACTACGACCTCGCCGTCAAGGACATCACCATCGGCTTCTTCGGCGACACGTCCGGAGACACCCGCGAGTACTACGAGTACAGCTGCGACCAGCTCGTCAGCGGCGCCCCGCTCGTCAGCGTGGGCGTCTTCGACCCGGCGGCGCCCGCGCAGATCTTCGTGGACGCCTTCTCCGCGACCCAGGGCGAGTCGATCGGCTTCCGCGGCGAGGACTTCAAGAACACGGCGGGCCCGGTCACGCCCACCGTCGGCGGTGAGCCGGCCAACGTGCAGACGATCGACGAGATCGGCTTCTTCGACGGCCAGCTCGTCGTCCCCGAGTTCGCGCCCCCGGGCCAGCAGGAGGTCCGGGTCTCCTACCTCGGTGAGACCGCGACCGGGATCCTCACGATCGTCGCGAAGAAGGGCAAGGTGACCGCGACCAAGACGGTCAAGGTCGGCAAGAAGGTGGTCCTGACCGGCTCGCTGTTCAAGCCCGGCGAGAAGGTGACGCTGAAGCTGACGAAGAAGGGCAAGGTCAAGAAGGGGACCAAGAAGTCCTTCGGCACCAGCGCGGTCGCCGGCCCCGACGGCACCTTCAGCAAGGCCGTGAAGCTCAAGAAGGCCGCCACCGGGAAGTGGAAGGTCTCCGCGAAGGCCGCGAGCAGCGGGCGCACCGCGGGCGCCGGCTTCAAGGTCTCCTGACCCTCGGCGTACGCGCGCGGCAGGCGGACCGGACCACCCGGTCCGCCTGTCGGTCGCAGATCGAACTGGCCGCGCCGAGGTCCCCCCAGGAGCACTACCGTGCCGATCATGAGCACGATCGGCCGCGCCGAGGAGCTGCAGCGGCTGCGGTCGCACGTCCTCGAGCGCCGGCCGACCCTCGTGGTCGGGGCCCCGGGCACCGGCCGCACCCGGCTGCTCAAGGAACTCGCCGAGCAGCTCCGCGCCGACGGGACCGCCCACGTGCTCGCCCACGGGGCCGACGGCGAGGCCACCGTCACGCTGGCGCCGTTCGCGCGGCTCGTGGAGCGGTACGACGACGTGCTGCGCGTGGCCGAGGCCAACCTCATCGACCTCTACACGCGGCTGCCGGGCGCCGTGGCCCGCGACGGCCTGGTGGTCCTCGTCGACGACGTGGCCCTGCTCGACCGCGCCTCCCAGGTGTTGCTCGCCCAGCTGGCGCGCGCCGGGGTGCCCCTCGTCGCGACCAACGCCGACCTCGACTCCGTGCCCCGCGCCCTGCTCGACGACCTCACCGGGCCACGCGGGTGGGTGGTCGAGCAGCTCGGCCCGCTCGCCGACGACGCCGTGCTGGCCATGGCGGCCGAACACCTCGGCGACCAGCTGTCCGCCCCGTCGGCCGCCGTCCTGCTGCGGTACGCCGGTGGCAACCCGCTCGTGGTGCGCGAGCTGCTCGCCGGGGCCCGTGAGGCGTCCACCACCGGTCCCGACGGGGTGCGACTGGGCCGGCTGCGGGCGACGCCCCGCCTGCATTCGCTGGTCGGCCAGCGGCTGGAGCGACTCGACCGCGTCGCACGCGAGGTCCTCGAGCTCATCGCCGTGGCCGGTCCGATGCCGGCGAACACCCTCCCCCCGGTGGCCGTCGAGTGGTTGCTGCACCACGCACACCTGCGCCCGACCACCTCCCCCGCCCCGGGCGCCCTGGAGGCGGTCGAAGCCTTGGTGCCGCCGGTGCTGCGCGAGGGGCTGAGCACCGACCGGACCTCCGCCCTGCTGCTCCGCGGCGCAGACGCCGTGGCCGACCTGGCGGGTTGGTCCGACGTCGAGGTGCGCCTGCGTGCCCGGGCCGGCGAGCCCGTCGCGGCCCCTCGACTGGTGGAGGCGGCGCAGCGGGCCGTCGCCGCCGGTCGCACCGAGGACGCCCTCGAGCTGTTGGGCAGGTTGCGGGGACCGGACGCCGACGCCCCACTGGCCCGCCTGCTGCTGGGAGCCGCCTGCTCGGCCGAGGGGTCGCTCGAGGAGGCCGACGCCCACCTCCGGGCCAGCCTCGGGACCGGCGATGCGCCGCTGCGGACCCGGGCGGCCCAGGAGCTGGGGCTGCTCCTCGCGGTGCGGGCCCAGCGGCCCGCGGAGGCCGTGGCCCGGGTCGAGGCCGTGGCTGCCGGGATCGACGACCCGTCACTGCGCCGGATCCTGGAGGGCGACCTCGTCAAGTGGCGCCTGATGGCCGGACTCCCGGTCACGGTGCTCCCCGGCGCGCCGCAGCCCGGCGACACCGACCCCGACGATGCGGCCCGCGTCAACGACGCCGTCATCGGCGCGATGATCGCCTCTCTCGACGGTGCCCCGTCCGAGGCGCGCGACCTGGTCGAGACCGGGATCTCGGCCCTCGCGCGCACCGACGCCGTCCCCGTCCACACCGGGGACCTGCTGCGCCTCTCGGCCTATCTAGCCGACGCCTTCGACGGCCGACTGGCCCACGCCGAGGAGGTCGCCCACGAACACCGACGGCGTGCAGCGCAGGTCGCCGACCCGTCGCTGGGCATGTGGGAGTACGCCACGGCCGAGCTGGCACTGCACGCAGGTCGCCTCGGTGACGCCCGGGTGCTGGTCGAGCGTGCTGTCCGCCACCTCGCCTGGCGCGACTTCACCGGACTGCGGCCCGCCACCGCCGCCCTGCGCGCCGTCGTCGAGTCTCGTGACGGCGACCTCGGGTTCGCCGAGCAGCTCGCTGCCGCGCTGACCGAGGAACAGGCCGCCGACGTGAAGGTCGGGCTGCACCTGGCACGGGTGCACGCCCAGCGTCACCTGGTCGCGGGGGACCCACGGTCCGCGGGTGACGTGCTGGCCGCCGCCGGCGTGCTCGCCGTCGAGCAGTCGCACCGGCACCTGGGACTGATGGCCCTCGACGACGCGGTCCTCGCCGACCCCGCCTCGGCCGCGGATCGGGCCGCGCTGCTGGCCGAGCACGTGCACCCCGACGCCGCCCTGGGTCCCGTCCTGCTGCGTCGTACGCAGGCCGTCGCGCGGGGGGACGCCGCCGCGCTCGTGGAGGCCGCCGAGGACCTCGCCCGGATGGGCCTGCCCGGACGGGCCGCCACCTCGCTGGGCCTGGCCCGGTCGATCCTGGAGCGGACGGGTCGCGGGGAGGCCGCCCGCAAGGCTCACCTGCGCCAGCTGACGCTGCTCGCCGACACCGGCGCGGTGCCGTGGCCGGGCACCAGCCAGCCGGCGCTGCTCTCGCCCCGCGAGCTCGAGGTCGCCCGACTGGCCGCGGCCCGCCTGCGCAGCAAGGAGATCGCCGAGCGGTGCGGGCTCTCGGTCCGCACGGTCGACAACCACCTCGCCCGCGTCTACCGCAAGCTCGGGGTCACCGGCCGCGACGACCTCCCCGCCGCGCTTGCCGCGCTCGCCGGGTCGGTGGAGGGCGGCCCCGTCGCCGGCGTACCGCTCACCCCGGGCGCCCCGTCGCCCTCGGGGGGAAACCCTCCGGGCTGAGTAGTTCTTGCTCGTAGCGCCCCGTGTTCCCTCTCCTCACGATGGCGCGCATGACTCCCTCCACGCTCCGCTCCCGTCGCACGCTGGCGGCCCTGGCCCTGCCGCTGCTGCTCACCGCCTGCGGCGACGACTCCGACCCGACTGCCGACGCCTCAGGAGCGGCCGAGGTCGTGGACGCCACCGACGAGGAGATCGCCGACGCCCTCGACTCCCTCGACGACCTCTCGATCGACACCGCCCTCGACGCGGTCGGCGACGCGGTCGTCATCGTCCTCGACGGCGCGACCGGCTACGAGGTCGACGGCGACGTCCTTCTCATCGACGTCGACGGCGACCCGCAGATGGCGATCAGCAACTGCCAGATCGTGCTCGGGGCGGCCAGCGCCTTCACCGACGACCCGCAGATCGTGCTGCGCTACGACGGCGACGAGGTCGACTGCTCCGAGCTCTCCTGACCCCGAAGCCGAGTCGTGCCCCTGAGCGGGCGCCATGGCGCCCGCTCAGGGGCACGACTCCGGCAGGTTGGTCAGCTCACCGTGGTCAGCAGCTGCGTGGCACGCGTGAGCACGACGTAGAGCGTGGCCCGGCCGGTGGCCGACTCGTCCTCGATCTCCTGCGGCCGCACCACGACGATGCCATCGAACTCCAGGCCCTTGGTGTCGAGACCGGTCAGCACGACGACCCGGTCGTCGCCCGACGGCGTCACCGAGGAGTCGACGGCGGCGCGTGCGCCGGAGGCGTGCTCGGCGTGCTCGGGCCACGACGCCAGCCAGGCGTTGACCTCCGAGCGCCGGGCGGCGGGTACGACGATGCCGACCGTGCCGGCGACCTGACCGACGATCTCGCCGACCGCCTCGCGGGTGGCGGCCTCGAGGTCGGCCACGCCCTCGCGGACCACCGGCTCCACCCCGGTCGACCGCACGGCCGTCGGGAGGTCGGCGTCCAGGCCGACCCGGCGGGCGTAGTCGGCGGCGAAGGCGTAGATCTCCGAGGAGTTGCGGTAGTTGGTCGAGAGGTGGAACTCGTGGACCGGCTTGCCCTCCAGCGCCTCGGCCCGGGCCTGCGCGGACTCCGCCGGCACCGGCCACGACGACTGGGCGGGGTCGCCGACGATCGTCCAGGTGGCGGTGCGGCCGCGGCGACCGACCATCCGCCACTGCATCGGCGTGAGGTCCTGGGCCTCGTCGACGAGCACGTGGGCGTAGGGGTCGTCCTCGATCCTGTGGGTCGGCGGCTGCCACGCGCGGCCCGACGGGGCGAACTCGCGGTCGGCGGCCGTCATCAGCTCGGCCACGTCGTGGCCGCCCTCGAGCAGGCCGGTGTCGTCGAGGGAGGCCTCGTCGTCGGTGCGCTGCGGGACGTCGCCCACGGCGTAGCGCAGCTCGTCGAGCAGCGGGACGTCCTGGATCGACAGGTCGCTCGCCCCGGCCCACGACTTCACCAGCAGCCGCTGCTCCTCGTGGCTGAGCAGCCCCTCGGAGACCCGGGCCAGGAAGTCGGGCTCGCGCAGCCAGCCGAGCACGTCGCGCGCGTCCAGCGGCGGCCACCAGTCGGCCACGAACTGCAGGAAGCGCGGGTCGTCGAGCAGGTCGTCGACCATCTTCTCCTTGCCGCGCTCGCGGCCGCGCTCGCTGCGGACCTGCCGCCACATCACGTCGAGCAGCGCCTGCGGCACCCGCGGCAGCTGCCGGTTGCGGCGGCCCTGCGACATCAGGCCGCGGCGGACCCGGCCGAGGCTGCCGCGGTCCAGGGTCAGGACGTCGTCGTACCAGAAGATTCGGAAGTCGGTCGGGCTGCCGGGCGCCTGCTGGCGCGCGGCCCGGCGCAGCACCTCGGCCATCCGGGCCGAGCCCTTGACCTCGGCGACGGTCGGCTCGTCCTGGCGCGTGGTGCGCACGCCGTCGACGACCTCGCCGAGCGACCGGAGCGCCACCGCGGTCTCGCCCAGGGAGGGCAGCACCCGCTCGATGTAGCGCATGAAGACACCGGAGGGTCCGACGACCAGCACGCCGCCGGTCTCGTAGCGGCGGCGGTCGGTGTAGAGCAGGTACGCCGCACGGTGCAGCGCCACCACCGTCTTGCCGACCCCGGGGCCGCCGGAGATCGCGACGACGCCCTTGGCGGGCGCGCGGATCGCCTGATCCTGCTCGGCCTGGATGGTGGCGACGATGGAGTGCATGGTGCGGTCGCGGGCGCGGGAGAGCTGCGCCATCAGCGCACCCTCGCCGACGATCGGCAGGTCGAGACCGTGGGCCTCCATCGCCTCGCCGTCGAGCAGCTCGTCCTCGACCCCGACGACCTTCGCGCCCGCGCAGCGCAGCACCCGGCGGCGTACGACGTCGTGCGGCGTGGCCGCGGTCGCCTGGTAGAACACCGCGGCGGCCGGGGCGCGCCAGTCGATCAGCAGGCTGTCGCGGTCGGCGTTGCGCAGCCCGATGCGGCCGACGTAGCGCGGCTCGGGGTCGACGTCGGGGTCCATGTCGAGGCGGCCGAAGACCAGGCCCTCGTGGGCGGCGTCGAGCTGGGCGATGCGCCGGGCGGCCTGGAAGACCATGGCGTCGCGCTCGACCAGCCCGCCCTCGTGGCCCAGGCGTCCGCGGTCGTGGCCCTCGCGGGCCAGTCGCTGGGCCGCCTGGGAGGAGGCCGCGAGCTGGACGTAGACGCCGTCGACGTACTCCTGCTCACGCGCGATCTCGGCTGCTGCGAGGTCCTCGGTCACCGCGTCCTGCTCCCTGTCCACCGGGCCGCCACGGGGGCGACGGCACGCCTGCTGCTCTTCCTGCTGCGACGCCTGCGGGGCGCGGGCAGCAAGCACCCGACTTTACCGGTCCCGGGGCCGGGACCGTGACCGGACGGGGGCCCTGGGACGGCCGCCGCGGGTGTGGGGCTTCTCACCCACCGGCACGCCCGCGCGGCGACGCCGTGGACCGGCTCCACGAAGCGGTACTCCGTGGTCCTCCTCGCTACCATCGGCCACCGGCCCCCCGGAGCCCACGTCGACGAGGACGTCCTCCGTGCGTCGGGCCCGAACCCCCCTGCACAGCCCGCACGACACGCTTCCCCGCGAGGACCCAGGACCGACGTGAGCCAGCCCAGCACGCCCGCCCGTCTGCACCGGACCCTGCCCGTGGTGGCCGTCCTGCTGGCGATCGTCGCGACGTTGGCGCTGGCCGCCTCGACGATGAGCAGCCCGGCGCCCTCGGAGGACCCCCTCAGCGTGAGCGCGACCGCGCAGGCGCCGGTGGAGACCCCCGGGGACGAGCGGCCCAACATCATCTTGTTCTCCACCGACGACCAGCGCCTCGACGAGATGGTCTTCCTGCCGAAGACCAACGAGCTGATCGGTGCCGAGGGCCTGACCTTCACCGAGGCGCTCACCCCGCACCCGCTGTGCTGCCCGGCCCGCGCGGAGCTGATGACCGGCCAGCTCGCCCAGAACAACGGCGTGCGCACGAACTTCCCGCCCCAGGGCGGCTACGAGGCCTTCGACCCGACCTCCACGATCGGCACCGACCTCTCCGCCGCCGGCTACAACACCGCGTTCCTCGGCAAGCCGCTCAACGGCTACCACCACAGCTACGGCCGCGACCCGGGCTGGACGCTGTTCAACGCCACGAGCCACGGGTTCGCCGACTACTACAAGTTCGTGCAGTACGACAACGGCGAGCTGACCCGGGTGCCCGGCTACTACACCGACTACCTGTCGGAGAAGGCCGTCGAGTACGCCCACCAGCTCAGCAGCTACGACGCGCCGTTCTTCATGTGGGTGAGCCACTTCGGCCCCCACCCGGCCAAGGGCCGCGAGGGCTGCCACGACGCCTCCTGCAAGAACGGCCCGCCCAAGATGTCGCCGGGCTACCGCGCGATGACCCGCCTGACCGGGCAGCGCCCCCACGAGGCCGAGGCCCAGGCGCTGGCACGCGACATCATCTCGAGCCCGTCCTTCAACGAGCGGGACGTCTCCGACAAGCCCCACCTCATCCGCAGGCAGTCGCCCGCCGCGGCGCGCAAGGTCGTGCGCACGCAACAGGCGCGGGCCGGCGCGCTGGCCTCGGTCGACGACGCGCTGGCGCAGCTGGTCGAGCAGCTCGAGGAGGACGGCGAGCTCGACAACACCTACATCGTCTTCATCACCGACAACGGCTACCAGCTCGGCGAGCACCGCTGGTTCGGCAAGACGCTGCCCTACGAGGAGAACCTCCGCACCCCCATGCTGGTGCGCGGCCCCGGCATCGAGCCCGGCACCACCACCGACTCGATCGCCACGATCGTCGATCTGGTGCCCACCTTCCTCGAGATCGCCGACGCCGAGCCCGGCCGCCTCCTCGACGGCGTCTCCCTGCTCTCGACGTGGCGCGGCGAGACCGACGAGCCCCTGCACCCCGGCGGCGTGCTCATCCAGGGCGGTGCCTACAAGCCGGAGACCGGCCCGCGGGGCTGGCTCTACCGCGGCGTGCGGACCGCCCGCTACACCTTCGTCCGCTACCACGACGGCTTCGTCGAGCTCTACGACCGCGCCAACGACCCCGACCAGCTGCGCTCGGTCGCCGGCCAGCCCCGCTACCGCGCGCTCCAGGCCGAGCTGGCCCGTCGCACCCGCCTGCTGCAGGACTGCGCCGGCCCCAAGCCCTGCAACCGCACCTTCGGGCCGCTGCCGCACCTCGGCCGCTGACCCCGGGACGGGGTGCCGCCGGCGTACCTCGGTGATCCGGCAGGATGCCCGCATGAGCGAGCAGCCCCAGGTCCAGGTCACGTACGCCGTCAGCGACGGTGTCGCCACGATCACCCTCGACTCCCCGCACAACCGCAACGCGCTGTCCCGGGCGCTGGTCGGCGGGCTGTTCGAGGCCCTCGAGCGGGCGGCCGAGGACGACTCCGCCCGCGTCGTGGTGGTCGCCGCGACCGGCTCGGTCTTCTGCTCGGGCGCGGACCTGTCCGAGGCGGCCTCGGGCTCCATGGAGCAGGGGGCGCTGGAGATCGTGCGGCTGCAGCGGGTGATCCTGCTGCACCCCAAGCCCGTCGTGTGCCGCCTCCAGGGCCCGGTGCGGGCAGGCGGCACCGGCATCGTGGCCGCCGCCGACGTGGTGGTCGCCGCGGAGGGTGCGACCTTCGCGCTGACCGAGGTGAAGCTGGGCCTCGCGCCCGCGGCGATCTCGCTGACGGTGTTCCCCCGGATGACCTCGCGCGGCGCGGCGCTGCGGGCGCTCGGCGGTGAGGTCTTCACCGCGGCCCAGGCGCAGGCCGACGGCCTGGTGACCGAGGTCGTGCCCGCCGAGGAGCTCGACGAGTCCGTCGACCGGGTCACCTCCTCGCTCGCCACCGGCGCCCTTCAGGGTCTTCGCGAGACCAAGAAGCTGCTCAACGCCCCGCTCGTGGAGCACCTCGACGCCCACGGCCGCGACGTCGCCGCCCTGTCGGCCCGGCTCTTCGGCAGCGAGGAGGCCAAGGAGGCCATGACCGCCTTCCTCTCCCGCAAGCGCTGACGCCGAGCCGGCGCATCCTTCCGGAAGGACACGCCGGCTCGACGTCACACCAGCCGGAATCCGGGGCGGCTCCGAACCACCCCCATGAGCACCCCCCACAACGGACGACCGGGCGGACGACTGACCTGGGCGGGCTTCGGCCTGCTCTCCACCCTCGCGGGCACCGCCGCCGGTCACCTGGTGGCCAGCCTGGACCGGATCGACTCCTCCCCGGTGCTCGCCGTGGGGTCGACCGTCATCGACGCCACCCCCACCCCCGTGAAGGAGTGGGCGATCCGGAACTTCGGCACCGCCGACAAGCCGATCCTCATCGGCAGCGTGATGGCGGGCGTCCTCGTGCTCGCCGCGGTCGCGGGCCTGCTGGCCCGTCGCCGCCTGGCCCTGGGCCTGGCCCTGGAGGGGCTGCTGGTGGCCGTGGCCACGGCTGCCGCCCTGACCAACTCCGGCGCGACCGCGGGTGACGCCGTCCCCGGCATCGCGACGGCCGTGGTGGGCCTGGGCACGCTGGTGCTGCTCGCCCGCGCCGCCTCCCGGCAGGCGCCCGGCACCGCGGACGGAGAGGACGACGGGACGGACGGGAGGGCCTCCGGCAGCAGCCGTCGCGGCGTGCTGGTCGCCGCTGGCGTCATCGCACTGGCCGCTACCGTCATGGCCGGCGCCGGGCAGCTGATCCGCACCCTGCGCGCCCGACCCGAGGACGTCACGCTCCCGACCCCCGACGACCCTGCCGGCGCCTTCCCCGACGGCCTGGACGGCCAGGTCGACGGCATCAGCCCGCTGCGGGTGCCCAACGAGGACTTCTACCGGGTCGACACCCGCCTGGACACGCCGGTCGTCGACCTCGAGAGCTGGACGCTGACGATCGACGGCGACGTCGACCGGGAGGTCACGCTGACCTTCGACGACCTGCTCGAGATGGAGATCATCGAGCGCGACATCACGCTGACCTGCGTCTCCAACTCGGTGGGCGGCGAGTTCGTCGGCGGTGCCCGCTGGCTCGGCGTGCGGCTCACCGACGTGCTCGACATGGCCGGCGTGGGCAGCAGGGCCGACCAGATCCTCTCGACCGACTTCGACGGGATGACCATCTCCACCCCGCTCGACCTGGCCACCGACGGCCGCGACGCGATGATCGCGATCGGGATGAACGGTGAGGCGCTGCCCCGCGCCCACGGCTTCCCGGCCCGGATGGTCATCCCCGGCCTGTACGGCTTCGTCAGCGCCACCAAGTGGGTCACCCGCCTCACCCTCACGACGTACGACGAGGCGTCGGCCTACTGGACCGACCGCGACTGGGCCACCGACGCCCCCATCAAGATCTCGACCCGGATCGACACGCCCAACGCGCTGGACCGCCTGCCCGCGGGCGAGGTCGTGATCGGTGGCGTGGCGTGGGCGCAGCAGCGTGGTGGCGTCGACCAGGTCCAGGTCCAGGTGGACGGGGGGCCCTGGCGCGACGCCGAGATGGGCCCGGACGTGAACAACGACTACTGGCGCCAGTGGTTCTTCCGCTGGGACGCCGAGCCCGGCTCCCACGCGATCGCCGCCCGCGCGATCAGCGGCGACGGGACCACCCAGACCGCGGTGCGCGCCCAACCGTTCCCCGACGGCGCCTCGGGCATCCAGTCGCTGATGGTGACCGTCGAGTGAGCTCCTGAGCAGTCCTGGGCGGCCTCTTGCACCACGACAGTGCCCCGCGACGAGCCCGGATCCGCCCTGGATCCGGGCTCGTCCCGCGCTCAGGACCCCCTCGCGGGCGCCGCGGATGGACCCCCCGGATCGCCTGATGTGACCCGGCTCACCGAGATCGGCCAATCCGATCCCCCCACTGCCCCGAATGACCCATGTAAGCCAAGCCCCCAGCAACACCGAACAGAAAGGCACTTCTCATGAAGCGCACTGCTCTCCGTCGCACCGGCGCCGGTCTCGCCGCCCTCGCCCTCTCCGTGGGCATGGCCGCCTGCTCCTCCGAGGACGACTCCGCCGAGGACACCGGCACCGAGACCTCGGCCTCCGCCAGCGCCGAGACCGAGACCGAGGCGTCCGCGGGCGACCAGGTCTTCGGCCCCGCCTGTGACGCCGTCCCGACCTCGGGTGCCGGCTCCTTCGACGGCATGGTCCAGGACCCCGTCGCCACCGCCGCGTCCAACAACCCGCTGCTCGGCACCCTGGTGACCGCCGTGGGCGAGGCCGGCCTGGTCGACACCCTCAACGACGCCGAGGCCCTCACGGTCTTCGCGCCCACCGACGACGCCTTCGGCGCCATCCCGGAGGAGGACCTCAACGCGGTCCTCGCCGACAAGGACACCCTCACCTCGATCCTGACCTACCACGTCCTCGAGGGCCAGATGGGCCCGGACGACGTGACCGGTGAGCAGGAGACCCTGCAGGGTGGCACCGTCGAGGTCGAGGGCGACACCGACGGCATGACCGTCAACGGCGCCAACGTGCTCTGCGGCAACATCCCGACCGCCAACGCCACGGTGTACGTCATCGACACCGTGCTCATGCCGTCCTGATCCCACCCTTCCGGACCAGTACGACTGACAGGGACAATCGACACCATGAGTGACCCGACGTCCCTGCCCACCGGGGCCCCACTCACGGGGGCCCCGGTCGGGCCGGACCTCTCCGAGCTGCTCCGCGCCAGTGCGCGCGGGGACCAGGCAGCCTTCGCGCAGCTGTACGACGCGACCGCGTCGCGGGTGCACGGGCTGGCCCTCCGGGTCGTGCGCGACCCGGCCCAGGCCGAGGAGGTCACCCAGGAGGCCTACCTCGAGATCTGGCGGACCGCCGCGAGGTTCGACCCCTCCCGGGGCAGCGCGCTGAGCTGGCTGCTCACGCTGGACTCATCCGACTCCGAGACGCCATGGGGGTAGGCCAGTGAACGACGTGCACGCCCTGAGTGGCGCCTACGCGGTCGACGCGCTCGACGACATCGAGCGCGCTCAGTTCGAACGACACCTCGTCGAGTGCGCCGAGTGCCGGGGCGAGGTCGACTCGCTGCGCGCCGGCGCCGCGATGCTCGCCGACATCTCCCCCGTCGCGCCGCCCCCGGCGCTGCGCGACCGGATCCTGGCGGAGGTCGCCACCGTGCGCCCGCTGCCGCCGCAGGTGGTGGAGGTGCGACCCAGGCGCCGTCGATTTCCAGCCCTGGTCGCCGCTGCGGCTGCCGTGGTAGCCCTCGGCGCCGGCGGCACCCTGGTCGCCACCCAGCCGTGGTCCGACGAGCCGAGCGTCAGCTTCTCCGCCACCGAGGCAGTGCTCCGTGCCGACGACGTCGAGCGCTACGTCCAGAAGTTCGACGACGGCTCCAAGGCCACCGTCTACCGCTCCAAGGAGCTCGGTCAGGCGGTCCTGGTGACCGAGGGCATGGCCGACCCCGGCGAGGGCAAGGTCTACGAGCTCTGGCTGGACCACGACGGCGAGATGGTCGCCGCCGGGTTCATGCCCAAGGGCCCCGACAACACCGTGCTGCTCTCCGGTGATGCCGCGGCCGCCGAGGGCGTCGGCATCACCGTCGAGCCCGAGGGCGGCTCCGACGAGCCCAACCTCGACACCGCCGTCGTCTTCGTCTTCGACGCCTGATGGGTGCCCCGCACCCGCCGCGCACCGTCGCGGTCGTGGGCTCCGGCGTGGCCGGCCTGGTGGCCGCCTACGTCGCCTCCCGCACCGCGACGGTCACGGTCTACGAGGCCGCCGACCGCCTCGGCGGGCATGCCGACACCCACGACGTCGTCGACCCCACCGGCACCCGGCTGGGCATCGACACCGGCTTCATCGTCCACAACCGACGCACCTACCCGACGCTGCTGCGGGTCTTCGCCGAGCTCGGCGTGGCCACGCAGGAGTCTGAGATGTCGATGTCGATCCGCGACGACGACTCCGACCTGGAGTGGGCCGGCGCCCTGGGTCGCCAGGGAGTGATCCCGACCCGCGGGCACCTGCGCCGACCGGCGTACCTGCGGATGCTGACGGAGATCCCGCGCTTCCACCGTTGCGCGAAGGCCCTGCTGGCCCAGCCCGCTGGTCGAGGTGCGAGCGCAGCGAGCCCCCTCGCTGGTCGAGGTGCGAGCGCAGCGAGCCACGAGACCCAGGCCTCCGACCAGACGCTGCGCGACTTCCTGGCCGAGCACCGCTTCACCCCCTACTTCGTGCGGCACTTCATGGAGCCGCTCGTGGCAGCCGTGTGGTCGTGCGACCCCGAGGTGGCGCTGGACTACCCCGCGCGCTACCTCTTCTCCTTCCTCTCCCACCACGGCATGCTCAGCGTCTTCGGGTCGCCGACGTGGCGCACCGTCTCCGGCGGCTCGCACCGCTACGTCGAGAAGGTCGCCGCCGCGCTGGAGACCTCCGGCGGCACGATCCGCCTCGGCGCCAAGGTCACCTCGCTGCTCGAGACACCGGGCGGCGTCGAGGTCACCGACGGCAACGGCGAGGTGTCGACGTACGACGCCGTCGTGGTCGCCACGCACCCCCACCAGGCCCTGGCGCTGCTCGCCGAGCCCACCTCGGCCCACCGCGCGGTGCTGGGCGCGATGCCCTACGCCCCCAACACGGCTCTGCTGCACACCGACACCTCGCTGATGCCCCAGCTGACCCAGACCTGGGCCTCGTGGAACTTCATGCGCCCCAGCGCCTCGCAGACCCGCCCCGACGGCGGCGACGGCGTGGTCGTCACCTACGACCTCACCCGCCTCCAGCGCCTCCCCACCGACACCCACTACCTCGTGACCCTCGGCGGCGAGCACCTCGTGGACCCGAGCACGGTCATCGACCGGATGGAGTACGAGCACCCGCTCTACACCCCCGAGTCGGTCGCCGCGCAGGGTCGGCTGCCCGAGCTCGACACCGACCGGGTCGTCTTCGCCGGGGCTTACCACGGCTGGGGGTTCCACGAGGACGGTGCGCGCTCCGGCCTGGCCGCCGTCGAGCGGCTGGGACTGACCTGGCCCGAGCCGGTGGTCGAGCAGCGAGGAGCGCCAGCGACGAGCGGGCGTCGAGACCTCACCACCCCAGCGCTCTACCGCACCACCATCAGCCACACCCGGCGCGAGCCGTGGACGCGCACGTTCACCCACCGCTCCCACACGTGGATGGTCGACGTCGACGAGCTGCCCGACCACCGTCCGCTGGCCTTCGCCCGCGGCACCTTCGAGGCCCGCGACCACCTCGGGTCGCCGGACCGCACGCTGCGGCAGAACCTCGAGGCGTTCCTGGCCACCGAGGGCGTCACCCTCGACCCCGCCGGTGACCACCTCGGCCGCCTCGAGGCGACCGTCGTGGAGGTCCACAACACCTACGGCGACCGGCACGCCTACCTCGTCGACCCCGACGAGCAGGGCCGGGCCAGCACCGACAAGGCGATGTACGTCTCGCCGTTCCACGGCACCGACGGCCACTACGAGCTGGCCGTGCCGCTGCCCGGTGAGCGCCTGCAGGTTGCGGTCACCCTGCACGCCGAGGGGACGAGGTTCAGTGCGTCGCTGACGGGACACCGGACCGACACAGGGACGTTGCGTTCGACGTCGGCAGCCCTGCGAGGCTCGGCGCTGATCCGGATGCACGGGATCTGGCTGTGGCTGCGCCGACTGCCGGTCCGACCCCGCCCCACCCACGCCCAGCTGGCGGTCCAGCCCACCCGCCGTACCGCAGATCTCCCCGCCGATCACGCAGCCGTCCGCACCCCCGAGGAAGGCCCCCGCTCATGACCGAGGCACCCAGCCGCCCGACCACCCCGCCCGACAGCGCCCGCTGGCCGGGCCTGGACGCACCCGTCACCGGCCCGCGCACCCGCGTGAGTGCCTCCGTCGCGCGCAAGCTCTTCTGCGGCGCCGTGGAGCGGCTCGACGTCACCGTGCACCTCGAGGGGCGCACCCTGGGTCGTGGTGGCCCGGAGATGATCATCCACCGCCCCGAGGAGTTCTTCGCCCGGGTCGGCCGCCACCAGCTGATCGGCTTCGGCGAGGCCTACCTCACCGGCGCGTGGGACGCCCCCGACCTCGGTGGCTTCCTCACCGTGCTGGCCGCGGAGATCTCCGACCTGGTGCCCCGGCCGCTGCAGGCGATGCGCTCCCTGGTCGTCAAGCGGCCGCCGCGCACGCAGCGCTCGAGCAAGCAGAACTCGCGCTCCAACATCGCGCACCACTACGACCTGTCCAACGACCTGTTCCGCCTCTTCCTCGACGAGACGCTGAGCTACTCCGCGGCGTTGTGGGACACCTCGGTCAGCACGGTCACCGACACCCTCAACGGCCAGCCGTCCAGCCGCCTGCAGGCCGCGCCTCCGGGTGCGGTGTCAGCCGACTCGCTCGCCGAGGCGTCCGGGCGCAAGATCGAGCGGCTGCTCGACGCCGCCGGCGTCACCGAGGGCAGCAGCGTGCTGGAGATCGGCACCGGCTGGGGCGAGCTGGCCATCCGCGCCGCACGCCGCGGGGCGACGGTCCACTCGATCACGCTGTCCTCCGAGCAGCTCGCGCTGGCCGAGGAGCGCATCGCCGAGGCCGGGTACGCCGACCAGGTGACCGTCGCCCTGTGCGACTACCGCGACCTCGAGGCACCGGTCGGCCCGCACGGCGCCACCGGCTACGACGCGGTCGTGTCGGTGGAGATGATCGAGGCGGTCGGCCACGAGTACTGGCAGACCTACTTCGAGACCATCGACCGGGTGCTGGCACCGGGCGGCAAGGTCGCCATCCAGGCGATCACGATGCCCCACGACCGGATGCTCGCGACCAGGAACACCTACACCTGGATCCACAAGTACATCTTCCCCGGCGGCCTGCTTCCCTCGGTCGAGGCCGTCGACGAGGTCACTCGCGAGCACACCTCGCTGCGCCTGGTCGAGCGCTTCCAGTTCGGCTCGCACTACGCCGAGACCCTGCGGCTGTGGGACGAGGCGTTCCTCGAGCGTGCCGACGAGGTCCTCGCCCTCGGCTTCGACGAGGTCTTCCTGCGGATGTGGCACTTCTACCTGGAGTACTCCCGCGCCGGCTTCGCCTCCGGCTACATCGACGACTACCAGCTGCTCTGGGAGCGCCCGTGACCACCACCCAGCAGTCCTCCGCCACCAGCGCACCGACGCAGGGCGTCGCCCAGCGGCTGGCGGCGGTCCTCGAGCCCTTCCTGAACGGTCCGCTGCCCGTGCGGCTGCGCTGCTGGGACGGCTCGGAGTTCGTGCCGCCCGGTGATCCCGCGGCCTCGCCGGTGGTCGAGCTGCGCTCGCCCGACGCCGTACGACGCCTGCTGTGGCACCCGGGCGAGCTCGGCGCCGCGCAGGCCTACGTCACCGGCGAGCTCGACGTGCTCGAGGTCGACGGCTGGGACCTCGACAAGGCGTTGACCCACTCCTTCGCCGTCGCCGCCGAGCGCGGGCTGTCCGGAGCGCGCATCCGCCCCGCCGCGGTCGTCGAGGCGCTGCGCACCGCCGTCGGCATCGGCGCGTTGGGCCGTCGCCCCGCCAACCCGGCCACCCAGGCCGACGTGAAGGGCCGCCTGCACAGCAAGCTGCGCGACCGGTCGGCGATCTCGTTCCACTACGACCTGTCCAACGAGTTCTACGAGCTGATCCTCGAGCCGCAGATGGCCTACTCCTGCGGCTACCACTCCAGCCCGGAGCAGTCGCTCGAGGACGCCCAGCGCGCCAAGCTCGACCTGGTCTGCACCAAGCTCGGCCTCGAGCCGGGGATGCGGATGCTCGACGTCGGCTGCGGCTGGGGCTCGCTCTCGCTGCACGCCGCGGAGCACTACGGCGTCCAGGTCACCGGCGTCACCATCGCCGCGGAGCAGAAGCGCTTCATCGACGCCCGGATCGCCGAGCGCGGCCTGTCGGACCGGGTCGAGATCCGGCTGCAGGACTACCGCGACGCCGTCCCGCCCGCCGGCCGGGAGTACGACGCCGTCGGCTCCCTGGAGATGGGTGAGCACGTCGGCCAGAAGAACTACCCGACGTACGCGCAGGTGCTGCACGACGCCGTCCGCCCCGGCGGCCGGGTGCTGGTGCAGCAGATGTCGCGGTCGGGCAAGTGGCCCGGCGGCGGACCGTTCATCCAGTCCTTCATCGCTCCCGACATGCACATGCGGCCCGTCGGGGAGACCGTCGCGCTCCTCGAGTCTGGGGGGCTCGAGGTGCGCGACGTCCACGCGATGCGCGAGCACTACGTGCTGACCGTCGCCGGGTGGCTCGAGCGCTTCCGCAGCAACCGCGATCGGCTCGTGGCGCTGATGGGCGAGGAGGTCTACCGCGTCTGGGAGCTCTACCTCGTGGGCGGCTCGATGTCCTTCCGCGACGGCCGGATGGGCGTGGACCAGATCCTGATGGTCCGTCCGGGTGCTGCGCACACGCTGCCGGCGGTGCGAGGGTTCTAGGCGTGGACGTCCTCGCCTCGCTGCTCCTCGCCCTCGGGTGCGTCGTCGCCTCGATGACCCTGGCGGCGCTGCGCGCCCGCCAGCTCGGGGTGGTCGCCGTCGTCGACGTCGCGTGGGGCCTCGGCTTCGTGCTCGTCGCCGCGGCCACGACCCTGCTCGGCGCCGCGCTCGGCACGGCCGAGTGGCGCTCCTGGCTCGTGCTGGCCCTCGTCGCCGTGTGGGGTGGCCGCCTGGGCTGGCACGTCCGGTCCCGCGCGATCGGTGAGCACCAGGGCAAGGAGGACCCGCGCTACGAGCAGATGCTCGGTGGCTCGCTGGCCGAGGTGGGCCTCGGCACCGCAGTGCGCCGCGTGTTCGCCGTCCAGGGCGTGGCGCAGTGGTTCGTCGCGGTGCCGCTGGCCGTGGGCGCGGTGCTCACGGTCGAGTGGGCCTGGGTCGTGTGGCTCGGGGTCGCGGTGTGGGCGCTCGGGCTGTTCTTCGAGGCCGTCGGGGACCGGCAGCTGGCGGCGTACAAGGCCAGGCCGCGCGAGGAGCGTCCCCCGGTCATGGACCAGGGGCTGTGGGCCTGGACCCGTCACCCCAACTACTTCGGCGACGCGTGCGTGTGGTGGGGCCTGTGGCTGGCCGCCGGGCTCGCGTCCGGCTGGCTGCCGGGCCTGCTGACGGTGCTGTGCCCGGTCGCGATGACGGTCTTCCTGCGCAACGTCACCGGCGCGAAGCTGCTGGAGAGGACGATGTCGCAGCGTCCGGGCTGGGACGAGTACGCCGCCCGGGTCCCGCTGTTCTTCCCCCGCCCGCCGCGTTCCTGACCGAGGATGTGCGCATGCCCACCAGGGCTGCCGGGTCAGCTCGGTGGACCGCAAGGAGATCGGCTGCCCCTGCCACGGCAGCCGGTTCTCCGCCAAGAACGGCTTCGTGCTCGCCGGCCCCGCCACCAAGGACCTGCCGCCGATCGCCTTCGTGATCGAGAAGGGCGTCATCTACCTCGCCTGAGGCGGCGCTGTCCTGTCTCTCACCCCGCCCCCCCTCGGCTGGCCGCCTCACCCCGAGGTACCTGTGCCGCACGTCGTCGGCGTGGCTCACTGGAGCCATGACTTCGACGCGTTCTGGCAAGGCCGTCCGGACCATGCACCTCGCGACGGCCGGGTACGCCGTCTACTGCCTGGTCAAGCCCGAGCACCTGCGGGAGGCGATCGGCTCCAACGACACGATGTGGGACACCGTCGCCCGGGTCTTCGGCGTGCGAGACCTCGCCGTGGCCGGGGTGGGGCTGCTCGGCTCGGCGACCGCGACGCGCACGGCGCTGGCCATCCGCAGCGCCATCGACTTCGGTGACGCGGCGCTCCTCGGGGCCACCCTCGACGGCGAGGCACGCACCAAGGCCGTCGGCGTCGCCGCGGGCTGGGGCCTGCTCAACCTCGCGGTGCTCGGCCGCTCGCGCTGACCCTCCTCAGCTGCCGCCGGTGCCTTCCTCCTGGCCCTCCTGCTGACCCTCCTGCTGCTTGCGGCGCTGCTCGGCCTGGTAGCGGGCACGCTGCTCCTCCGCGCGGGCCCGCACGTCCCGCAGGAACGCCTCGTCCTTGGTCGGGTCACTACTGCGCATGCGCCCCGGGCGGTCGTACTCCGGGAAGGCGCTGGGCGGCGGGGTCGGCTGCGGACGGCCGGCGACGAACCACGCGATCGAGCCCAGCAGCGGGAAGAGCAGGATCATCACGATCCACGCCCACTTCGGCAGGTTGCGCGGGTGCGTCGTGCCGATCGCATCGACCAGGCAGAAGACCGCGAACGCGAACGACAGGACCCCGAGGAACAGCTGCACCTTGACCACGGGTGAAGTGTCCTGCCGCACGGGCCTGCTGTCACGCGAACGCCCGGCGCAGCGCGCGCCGTCGGGCACGCGACCGGGGCCGCCACCTGCACGGTGACGGCCCCGGCCGTTGGGCTGCTCCCGACGACGCTGTCGGGCTCACGGACGTCGACTGCGGATCAGCCCAGTCGGAGCACGACCTTCTCCGAGACGCTCCGCTCGGCGACGTCGTCGCCCAGACGGACCGCCTTGAGGGCGTGCCGGCCGGTGCCGAGCTTCAGGGTGACCTTGAGGGTGCCGTCGTCCTCGGCGGTGACCTCGAGGACCTCCACGGTCCGGCCCTTGTCCTTGACCTTCACGGTGCCGGTGCCCGGCTCGCCGGCCACCTCGACCGAGACCGTGACCACGGCCTTGCGCTTGTTCTTCGCCTTCGCGCTCAGGCTGGTGCTGGACTCCGCGAGCGGCTGCTCGACGTCGATCGTCTCGCCCTCGGGACCGGCCCACTGCAGGGCCTGTGCGGCCTGGCTCAGCCCGCCCTTGGGGTGGGTGCGGAAGAACACCGAGGTGCCGAAGACCATCGCCTTGGCGCCGGTCTCCTCGTCGACCGAGGAGACGACCGAGGCGAGACCGGCCGCACCATCGGGGCCGTTGGTCTCGCTCGTCGCGCGCCAGTGGCCCGCCAGGAACGGGTCCTCGGCGTCGTAGGACTGCGCCACCTCGACCCCCTCACCGAGGTCGGTGAAGGCGTAGGCCGGGTAGATGAAGGCGTAGTCCTGGGCGTACGGCGCCAGCACCGAGTCCTCCGGGGTGTCCACGGCGACGATGCCGTTGCCCGAGCGGTTGCCGCTCACCACGGTGCCCGAGAGCAGACCGAAGGAGGCGGCGGAGTCGAAGGCGCTGTTGCTGTCACCGACCAGCCCGCCACCCTCGGCGAGGAAGGCCTCGACCGCGGCCCGGGCCGCGGAACCCTCGGCCGGCGAGAAGGAGCTGGACACCCAGAGCACGTCGACGTCGTCGAGCAGGCTGGGGTCGGCCTCGAGCGTGGAGGTGGACAGCTGCACCAGGTCGTCGAAGCCGAGCTCCTCGAGCGAGAGCCTGTCGTCCTGGTTGCCGACGTAGCCGATCGACAGGTCCGAGAGCGGCTTGGAGCCCTCGTCCTCCACGGCGGCCAGGTCGGCCGGGGTGGCCGGCTCCAGCTCGATGCCGAACTCCTCGGCCGCGGCGCTGGCCGCGTCGTGGTCGTCGGCACCGACGACCACGGAGCCGTCGGCGAGCATCACGACCGGGACCGAGTCCTCCAGCAGCGCGTTGAGCGCCCGGTGGTCGGCCACGCCGGCGACCTCGAAGGTGGTGGCACCGGCCGGGACGTCCAGGTCCGGGGCGGTCGGGGCCTGGATCAGGGTGGTCGCGCCCAGGGCGGCGTCGGTGACCGAGCCGACCTTGTCGACGTCTGCGCCCCACAGGTAGGAGTAGCTCCACGCGGAGACGTCGTACATCGACGGGACCTTCTCGGAGATGTCGTCACCGAGGTCCAGCAGCACGTTGGCCAGGCCGCGCAGCGGCTGGTGCATGTCGACGACGTACGACCCGGCGGGGTACGTCGTGCCGCCGACCGTCGTCGGGGCGTCGAGCGTCCCGACCTCGATGTCGTGCAGGAGCAGCTGCTCCACGAGCGAGCGGGCGTCGCTGGCCGAGCGCTGGTCCTCGCCGACCGGGATGACGTAGGCGCGCGGCAGGTCCACCGCCTCCTGGTCGTCGGCGACGTCCCACAGCTCCTTCCAGGAGTCGGGGCCCTCCACCGCGGCGACGTCGGCCTCGGTCAGGGCCGTCTTCGGCTCACCGGCCGCACCACGACGGAACACCTCGATCTGGCCCGAGATCATGTCGCGGGCGTTGGTGGTGTCGTTGATGTAGTCCACGATCGAGGTCATCGTCTGGTAGGCCACCGCGGTGTTGACCTCGGCGCGCTCCGGGGTCTGCCGCCCACCCGAGGCGCCGCGGGTCAGCGGCAGCTCGACGGTGGAGGTGATGGCGCCGTAGAACGCGGCGTACTGCGCGGTGAAGATCGGCGGGAAGTCGTCCCAGCCCGACGGGGTGTCGCGGTAGGGGATCTTGATGTGCGCGTCGGCCTCGTCGCTGATCTCGTCGACGATGGCCCCGGTCTCGATGTTGCGGTAGGTGTTGCCCGGGATCGCGGCGGCGACGACGTCCTCCTCGATCTTGAGCGCCATCTCGTAGTTGTGCGGGAGGTAGAGGTCGTACTCGTAGTTCGAGCCGTGCGGCGGGCCGCAGGGCTCGACCTGGAGCACCCGGGTGTAGCCGTGGAAGTCGGCCGCGTAGACCGCCTGCAGCGCCTGGGCGGTGCGGATGTAGGACTGCGCCTCCGGCGTGCGGTTGGTGATCAGGTCGCGGTTGGGGTCCAGGCCCAGCGAGGTGGCGCGGGTGGCGTTGGTGCGGCCGTCGGGGTTGAGCGAGAGCGAGAAGTAGAGGCGGTTGTTGCGCAGCGTGCTGCCCACCTCCGAGAGGGGCGCGGTGGCGAGGTGCTCGATGAGCTGCATCGCCGCGTCGGTGCCCTCCCACTCGTTGCCGTGGATGTTGTTGGAGATCCAGATCGGCGTCTTGTACTGCGCGAGCAGCTCGGCGTCCTGGGCCGCGGCGGCGGGGTCGTTCTTGATCTTCTCCCGCCACGCGGTCTGGCGGGCGGTGTCCTCGGCCCGCTCGGGCGCGGTGACGGTGACCAGGTAGAGGTCGCGTCCCTCGGTCGACTGGCCGACCACCTGGGTGCTGACCCGGTCGCTGCCGTCCATCAGCGCCATCAGCCGCGGCGCGAGGTCGGGGTGGGTGAGCAGGCCGGGGGTGTCCGCGGCGTCGTCGGGGTTGTCCCGGTAGAGCCGCAGCTGCGGCTGGTAGGGGTAGGAATCCGGCATCTCCAGCACGTCGCCGGAGGCCACCGAGCGCGCCGCGGCGGAGCGCGGGGAGAGCAGCTCGGCGGTCCGCAGCGGGTCGACGCTGGAGGCGGTGCCCTTGCCGCGACCGGAGTCGGCGGCGGCACCGGCGGGCGCGGAGGCCGGGTCGGCCACCGCCGTCCCGGTGAAGGTGAGGACGGAGGTCGCAGCCACCGCGAGACTGGCCAGCCCCGCCATCGTCCGTGTAGATCGCACGTCTTCTCGTTTCTCTCGTTCCAAGCCGCAGCGTCTTGCGCGGTGGCGCCACTGTGCCGGACGAACGTTCTTGCAGGACGCATTGAAACGTACAATTAATGCACCGTCTCATGGTGTGGTCCGATGTCCTGCCCCATGCCCCGCAGGGTGTACGACACGGACGGGTCCCCCCTCCCGGATCGTGGCCTGCGATGCTGGTCTCGTGAGCATGCCTCTTACCGGTGGTCCGGAGCACGAGGGCTACGAGCTGACCCGGCTGGCCAGTGCGGACAACTTCCGCGACGTCGCGGGCACCGGCTACCCGACGTACGACGGTGGGCGGCTGCGCACCGGCGTGCTGTTCCGCTCCAACGAGCTGCAGCTCTCCGACACCGACGCGGGCTCGCTGGCCGGCCTCGGCATCCGCGACGTGCTCGACCTGCGCGACCACCAGGAGGTCGAGGCGCACCCCGACGTCGAGGTGCCGGGCGCGACCTGGACCCACGTGCGGGTGCCGGGCATCCCGATGGACGACGTGGCGACGCTGACCTCGCGGGAGGCCGGTCTGGCCACGATGAAGCGGGTCTACCGAATCTTCGTCGAGGACGAGGGGGCCCGAGGTGCCTTCGGGGAGCTGCTCGGTCGACTCGCACGCGCCGAGCACCCGCAGCTCTTCCACTGCACCGCCGGCAAGGACCGCACCGGCTGGGCCAGCGCGCTGCTGCTGCGCGTCGCCGGCGTCCCGGAGGCGACGGTGCTGGAGGACTACCTGCTCACCAACCGCTTCGACGGCACCCGCATCAAGTACCTCGCGATGGTCCGCGAGCACCTGGGCGAGGAGAAGGTCGGGGTCTACGAGACGGTGATGGTCGCCGACGCGGCCTACCTCGCCGAGGCCGACGCCGCCGTGGCCGAGCACTTCGGGGACCTCGCCGGCTACCTCCACAGTCCCGCGACCAGACGTACGGCGTCGTCGTGGTGATCGGGAGCAGCCCGCTGCGCTCGAGGATCGGTCGCGACATCGGCGTGCAGTCGCTGTGGAGGTAGACCGCCCCGAGCTCGAGCGCCGTGCGGGCACGGGCGGCGACGAGCGCGCGGTAGATGCCGCGGCCCCGCCAGTCGACGTGGGTGCCGCCGCCCCACAGGCCGGCGAACTCCGTGCCCGGGACCACGTCGAGCCGTCCGCTGCAGACCACCTGGCCATCGGCCGTTTCGGCGATCCAGAGCCCCGTGCGCTCCGGCGCACCGGCGTACGCCGCCAGCCGCTCCTCCACCTCGCGCGGTGGGTGCCCGAACACCTCGGCCTGCAGCAGCCCCGCGCGGGTCACGTCCTCGCGCAGGTCGCCGCCCTCGCCGGCGCGACGGACGACGAGGCCGTCGGGTAGGTCGACCGGTCGGTCGAGCAGGTCGGCCCGGCCGACCATGACGGTCTCCTCCTCGTCGGCGACGAAGCCGTGGTGCGTGAGGATGCCCAGCAGGTCGGCGCGGTCGTGGCCGCGGGTCTTCCACTCGACCTCGGTCACCGTGGTCTCGTCCTGGAACCACGCGAGCGTGTCGGCGACCAACGCCTCGAGCTCCCCAGCCGTCAGACCTGAGAGGTCGCGGCCGGAGACGAACCCGGAGTCGCCCCACCGGGCGCGCACCAGCGGGCCGTGCCGGTGCCACTCGGTCGCGTCGGCGACCTCGGCCTCCATCCGCAGCTGGGCGTCGTACGCCGCCAGCAGCTCGGTCGCGGTGCTCATCGTTCATCCGGGGCCGCTGGTGGGTCCTGCTCCTCGTCGGGCTGCGGCTTCGTCCGGCGCAGGCCGGCGGCCCGCAGGTCCTCGGTGCGCAGCGCGGTCGTGGGCGGCTGCTCGCGCAGCTCCTTCAGCTCCGGCGGCGAGGGGATCTGGTCGGGGACGTGGTCGGCGAAGTGCACGTCGATCACCTCGTTCACCTTGTGGCGCTGCGAGCGCACGTAGTAGGTGTAGGCCCGCTTGTCGGCCGGGGTGAGGTCGACCCGATCCGTGAACAGCGTGAGCAGCGCACGGGGGTAGAGCCGGCGTGCCAGGACGACGTTGATCTCCATCGCGAGCACCCCCATGAAGGCGGCGATGTAGATGACGCCGATCAGTCCGAGGACCAGCGCGAAGGTGCCGTCCATGCCCTCGGTCTCGCTGAGGACCGCGGTGACGTAGAGCGTGCCGAGGAACTGCAGCGCCTGGAACATCAGGGCCAGCGCGAAGGCACCGGGAGCGGCCTGGCCGAAGCGCAGCCGGCGCGCGGCCGCGAGACGGAAGAGGTAGGTCAGGACCAGCCCGATGACGAGGACCGAGCCGATCCGGATGCTCCAGCGCAGGTTGCCGCCGGTGCCGAAGGTGTCGGTCTCCGAGGCGATCGCGGAGGCCACCGAGAGCGCGAGCACGGCGGCGCCCGCGGAGACCAGCAGCACCAGGCTCTTCAGGCGCAGCACGATCGGGTTGGGGCGTGAGTTGCGCGGCACCGACCAGGCGATGTTCTGCGCGTTCTGCAGGGCCTGGCCCAGGCCCAACGAGCCGTAGAGCGCGGTCGCGGCACCCACGATCACCGCGGTGCGCGAGCCGGTGAGGCCCTCGGGGCGCCCGAGCTCGTCGCCGATGATGGGGAACTGCCCCAGCGCGGAGGTCAGCACCGCCTCCTGCAGCGCCGCGTCGCCCTGGAGCAGGAAGCCCTAGGGGCCCTGGTCGTCGACGTACTTGTAGAACACCGCGATGGGCACCGACAGCGTGGGGTGGCGTCGCTGGAAGGCGTCGAGGCCCTTCGAGATCCGTCCCACGGGGGTCGACGCTATCGGTAGGGACCCCGCTCAGCGCTCAGCGCACCGGCTGGCGCAGGATCGTGTGCAGCTTCGCCGGCTCCACGCGACGAGCGTCGCTGAGGTAGATCTCGTGGTGCCGACCGGTCAGGGAGAGCCCCCGAGCGGGCACCTCGACGTCGTGCAGCTCGGCCAGCAGCGGGCCCTCGTCGTCGTAGGAGCCGACGTGCAGGCGCTGCAGGCAGCGGCCCTCGTCGAGGGTCTCGAGCCGCAGCCGCTCGAGCAGCGCCGCGGGCACCTTCGCGGCGGCCTTCCCACGCGCTGTGTCGACGAGGTCTGGGGGCACCCAGTCGGGGACCAGGATCATCGCGGTCCAGTGCCATGCCGACTTGTCGCGCCGGGTGGTGAACGCCGCCATGTCGTCGGCCCACCACAGCGCCTCCAGCGGCGGCACCACGTAGTCGCGCCCCAGCTGCTGCAAGCTGCCGAACTTGGTGGCGTAGGCGACGGGATAGAGCACCGACAGGGCCTCCGCGTACGCCGCGGTGTTGGGGTCACCCTGCCCGTCGACCATCAGGTAGCGCATCGGCGGCACCACCAGGTCGCGCCAGGCCCCGCGGGTGGCGCGGTAGGAGTCGAGCTCCTTCTTGGGGTCGACCTTGCCCGCGCTCATCGCGCCGCGCTCACTGTGTCACCGGGCCGGTGTAGCAGAGCATCGGCCCGTCCTCGGCGCGCTCGACGTTGAC
>LULE01000096.1_pt1 | contig 30350 bp, 31 predicted proteins | sample 728231 | NCBI WGS metagenome assembly LULE01 (sample SAMN03860297, study PRJNA289734) | marine metagenome | biome: seawater column; feature: ocean; material: water; isolation source: Red Sea water column Station 192 - depth 10m | place: Saudi Arabia: Red Sea | collected 2011-10-15 | depth 10 m | reverse complement strand
AGAGGACTTCAATCTCGGGTCTGAACTTATGGTCGGCCATAAGGTCGGACTTAGCACCGACGCTGAAACCCCGTCAGACGGCCTCCACCGGAGGCATACAATCAATTAGCGCCACTCTCGGTTCAACTGATTTTCTTCAACAGTGCGGCACGCGCAATTGGCTCGCACCCCTGCCAGGCCTTCTCGGACTGACTGATGAGACGTCTGCTCCTTTCATCGCTCGGACCATGAATGATGGCGGATCGAACCTTGTAGAACTGTCTCAGTTGTTCTCCTATCGAGGTTTTTTCGTCGTCAGTGACTGCTAACAACTCAGCAGCGGATTTTTCGAGCTCTCTTCCAATTGACCGTCCTCGAGGCTTGAATAAGCGCTCGAACACGATCGCTAAGTCCAGAACCCGGTCATCCAGTGCAAAACGTCCGTCGCGTCTATGCGCTTCGGCGAGCCTTTGAATGATGGCGGCCATTTCCGGATACTCAGTGTTGCGCCGTTTGGCAAAGAGCTCTTTGACCAGTTTGATCTGCTCGGTTTCAACGAATTCGGATTTGTCAAAAGGAGAGAACAGGTGGCTGATTGAGCGGCCTTTGTGCGTTTGAGCGGCGTCGTGATGGGAGCCTAGGAGCTTTGCTGCGCGGCGTGGAATGCACCCTTCGAATGTTGCGAGCCACGAAACACGATAGCTCATCACTACTGATAGCAGATTGGCAAACTCGGCCGCCCAGCGATGAAACAGCGGCGGTGGATTCCTTGTTTCCGGTTCTGGGGGAAAGTGCAGGTTCCCGACGCTGGGCCTCCAGGGAAACCGCCGCACGATACCAAAAACCTGCTCCATGCGCCGCCAGCTCACTTGTTCCGCGGCAACCGCTTTCAGCCAGTCCATGTCAACGTAGTCAGCAAGATGTTCGAAGGGGAGCAGCGCATATTCTTCCCCGAGATCGACTTCCTCCTCAAAGCGTGCCCCGCAGTATACTGCCACATCGATCGCCGTTCCCAAGGATTCAGCTTTTTGCGCGCCGGCTTGCACCAATGAGAGTTCCAAGAGTGTGCTCAAGTCCGATGCTGGCTTGAGGAACGGTTCCGTAGTCCCTTCGTCTTGACACTCCATAAGGCCGACAATCAGCTGACTGAGCGTCGTCATTGAGGTGTGATTCAGGATTCCGATCTGGAAGTCGTCGCGTTTGAGGTCTCTGCCCATGGCGCGTGACAAGGTTGGATGGTCTCGCAAGACTCCACGGGCGGGGTCCAGTGCAGCTTTCAGATTCTTGAACTTTCCGGTCGTTCCAAAACGAGCCTCGAACAGCGCATCGTCATAGAGCTTCGCAATTGCTTCGCTGGGATATGGCGTTTCGTCCCGACCGTTGCGAAGGATCCGAGGATACCCACTCGGAGTGAAGTACCACTGCAGAAATGGCCGCTGTACCACTTCTAGGTTGTGGAGAGAAGCACAAAGCCTCTTGGTCCATTCCGTGCGGTCGTAGTTGTCGATTTGCATGGGTACCTAGCTAGCGAACCTGCAGGACAACTGAAACTGAATCCTCTACCGCCACGCAAAAATACAGTCTACATCATGATTGCCAACGCGGTCGCTTGGTGCAGCACATCAAACCCAGCTAGAAGCGCATCTAGCCATCGAAGCCCGGTCACTCGCCGATGGTTCTATCGCAGTAGCATACAGTTAAAAGCCGGCAAGCAGGCACCAGTTGACGATGTACAAGACAAAGAAAGACTGGGGCACAATGTCTTAGCCCCCTAAAACTGTGCCAGTATTTGAGTGTCACAGGAGGGATGTGGAGTTCACCCCGTTTCTGGTCCGGGCTTCATGCGACCTTTCGGGTTTCATTCAATTGGGCCGCAAATCCGCTCGGCGTCAAGTTTCCGAGCGAGGAATGCGGCCTGGTTTCGTTGTAGTCGGCTCTCCAGGCATTGATCCTGTTGCGGGCGTCATCCATCGACAGGAACCATGAGGCGTTGAGGCATTCCTGACGGAGGCGGCTGTTGAAGGCCTCGATATATGCGTTGTCCGTTGGCTTTCCGGGCCGGGAGAAGTCGAGCTCGACCTTGTTCAAGTAGGCCCACTGATCCAGCAACCGACCAGAGAACTCGGGGCCGTTGTCGACTCGAATGCTTCGGGGCTTGCCCCTGATCCGCGCCAATCGATCCAGTTCGTCGATGACCTGGTAAGCTCGGAACTTCGTCCTCGCAGCAGTCACGAGAGCTTCTCTCGTAAAGCAGTCCACGATAGTCAGAATGCGGAACGGTTGTTCGTCGAACAGCCGGTCCGACATGAAGTCCATCGCCCAAACATCGTTCATGCCGTCCGCCTCGGATCGGCCGGATCGATACCGGCAGGCCCGTCGTCGCTTGGGGCTGCGCGTTCGGATCGACAGGCCTTCTTCGCAATAGAGGCGATACAGACGCTTGTGGTTTACCTGCCAGCCTTCGCGCTGCAGCAAGATATGCAAACGACGATATCCATACCGCACACGGCTCTCGGCCAGTTCCTTCAGGCGCATCCGCAGTTCCACCGCGGGGTCGCGCCTGGATTGATATCTGTGGGAAGCCCGCCCGAAGCCCATAGCCCTGCAGGCCCGACGCTCCGACACCTCGAACACATGCTGATAGTGTCGGACAACCTCGCGACGTCGAACAGGCTTCACCACTTTTTTCGCAGCGCATCCTGAAGCATGGTTTTGTCCAGCGTCAGATCGGCGACCAGACGCTTCAGCTTGCCGTTCTCGTCCTCGAGCTGTTTGAGACGGCGGATCTCGGATACCCCCATCCCGGCATAGACCTTCTTCCAGCGGTAGAACGTCGCTTCGGCTATCCCCATCTTTCGACAGATCTCGCCAACCGTCGTCCCGGCTTCCGCCTGCCTCAATGCAAAGGCAATCTGTTCGTCGCTGAATCGTTTCTTCGGCATCGGTACACTCCTCTGTTGCCAGAAATGTACCCAAAAATTCGCACTCGGTTCGGACCAGTTTCAGGGGTCAAGACCATGTCGTGGTCAAATGCGTCGAGCGCCGTGATCACGCGCAGCGGTTCGGCGGAAACGCCGGTCTCCTCGGCCAGTTCGCGGATGGCTGCGTCGAACAGGGGTTCGCCCTGGTCAATCTTGCCGCCGGGAAATCCCCAAAGGCCCGCATCGGGCGGATTGGCGCGACGTGTATCGACCCAGCGGAATCTGCTCAGGTTAAGCCGCTAATCTGAATGCCTCGGCTGGCGTGCGCATGGCAAGCGCCTGATGAGGGCGGCGGTTGTTGTAGAAGGTGATCCAGTCTCCGATGACCCGCGCCGCATGCTGGATGCTCTCGAAGCGATGGCGGTGAACGCATTGCTCCTTGAGGGTCCGGATGACGCGCTCGACCATGCCGTTCTGCTGGGGGCAGTGGGGCGTGATGAACTCCTGCTTCAGGCCGTAGCTTCGGACCAGCGCCGTGAAGTGGCGGCTGGTGAAGACCAGACCGTTGTCTGACCTCAGCAGGAACGGCGCCTCGACGCGGCCGAGCGTGCCGAACCTGGCGATGAGCGCGTGCTCGAGAGCTGCGCTGGCAGTGCTTGCCTTGCCGGAGCGCGATAGATGCCAGCCCAGCAACTCCCGGGTATGGCAATCGATCACGAGCGCGAGCGAGGCCCAGCCATCCCTGCCGGTCCAGATGCGGGCGATATCCGTGGACCAGCGTTCGTTCGGCGCCGTGGCGACGGATGGAACGGCCTGGATGCGGGGCCGCATGCCGACGGCCCGCTTCCGGACCTGCCAGCCCTTGAGCCGGAAGATCCGCTGCACCGTGTTCTTGTTGAAGCCCAGGAGCCAGGCCACGGTGCGATAGCCGAAGGAGGGCTCCTCCTCGATCATCGCCTTGATCGGCTCGGCGAAGCGCGGATCGATCCGCGGAGCGGCCTTCACCGGCTTGTAGTAGACCGTGCGGCGCGGCACGCCGAACCAGGCACAGAGCCTGGCGATCGACACCGTGATGCCCTCGGCGCTGAGGCCCTGCTGAATGCGAAGGATCAATTCCCGTCCTGCGCATCCAGCAGGGCCTGCAACTTTTTTCGCGCCCGGAGCTCCAGCATGGCCTCGCCGTAGGCCTCCTGAAGGTCCTTGAGCTGCTTCTCGTATTGCTCCCGAATGTCGAGCGGATTGGCCCGCAGCGAGTTCTCCATCCCCCGCTTCGCGTCTTCGACCCAGCCCTCGATCTCGGAAGGGGCCAGGTCAAACGACCGGCTCGCCTCCGCAACCGTCGTCTTGCCCTGGATGATCTCGATCACCAGCGCCGTCTTACGCTTCGCCGTCCAACGCTTGATGCTGTCGTCCATCGTCATACTCATCGCTACGTTCTCCCTTGTAGCATGAGCAGGATTTCTCTGGGTCGATACAGACGCACGAGAAGCACCTGAGTGTCGCGCACGACTACGGCGATGGCCGACGGGATCGGGCGTGGGTCTGTCGGTTGATATGGCAAGGCGGCCTCGTCATGCTGAGGCCGGCAAGGGCAAGAGAGCGCTGCGATCCTGTCCCTTCGCCGGCATGATCCGGATCAGGTTCAAAGGGTCACCGCGCTGCAATCGCCAGCGATATCTCAGCCCCTTGTCGGGACACCCCTAGGTGAGCGTCAGCATATCAGGCTGAGCGCCCGGTTCAATGCCGGGCGGATGTGCTTGCGCCTGCCCTCGCTTGTTGAAACTTTAGGCAAAACAGACAAGGCAGCAGTCATGGAGTCCCTGTTCCGTTCGCTTGGCCCGGTTATTGGCCGCCCCTCGCCAGCCGAGGCCCTTCGCGCCGGGATCGGCGCCCTGATCGGGCTTGGGGTGACGGGCGCATTCCTGTTGTCGCCCGTGGTCGACCTGACGCTTGGCCTTTACCTGATTGCCCCGTTCGGTGCGACGTCGGTTCTGCTGTTCGCAGTACCCAACAGCCCGTTGGCGCAGCCGTGGTCGGCGGTGGTGGGCAACACTCTTGCGGCACTGGTCGGTGTGGCGGTCTGTTCCGTGGTCGCTGACCCTGTCCTGCGGATCGCCCTTGCGGTCGGGCTGACGATTACGGTCGGCATCCTGTGTCGCGCGATCCATCCCCCGGCGGGTGCGGTCGCCATGACAGCGGCGATGAGCCCGGAGGCGGTCGGGCGACTTGGATTCTGGTTCGCGATCGCACCCGTCGCCACGGGCACCCTCGCGCTGGTCGTCTGTGCTGCGATCTACGCCCGGCTCACGGGGCGCAGATATCCATTCCGCCAGTTCGATGAGCCAAGTCGCCACCGCACCGAAGATCCCGATCCCGCCAAGCGCATCGGCCTGTCCCGAGAAGAACTGACGGACCTTCTGGATCGCTATCGCCAGTCGTTCAATCTGGGTGTCGAGGATCTGGCGCGATTGATCGGCGCGGCCGAGTTGCAGGCCGCCGCGCACCGGACAGGTCCGCTTCTGGCGACCGACGTCATGTCGCGCAATCTGGTGACCATTGGCCCGGACACTCCGCTGTCAAAGATTGCGGACCTGTTCAGACATCATCGCTTTACCTCGCTTCCGGTGACCGGGGCCGAGGGGCGTTACCTTGGCGTGATCTTCCAGATGCACCTGATCGACCGCGCGCGCGAGGATGCGCTTCGGCTCGACCGTGGCTATGTCGCGGCGTTTCGGCGCCTGATCGACCGGGATCGCACGCAGCCGGTCCGTGCCAAGGACATCATGAGCGTCGCCGGACCTCGGGCGGTACCGGCGAGTCCGGTCGGGGAGCTCCTGCCGATGATGGCCAATGGTGATGTCGATGCGGTGCCGGTCCTTGAAAAGGGCCGGATCGTCGGCATCGTCACCAGGACGGACCTGATTGCCGCCCTCGCGCGGTCCGGGCTGCGGGCGCAGGACTGAGAGGCGGTGGCCCGGTCAGGTCGGCTCGAGCGGGTGATCGTCGGGAGTCGGGACGCTTGCGAGACCCGCGACAGGGACATTGTCGATCAGGCGCACGCCATCGAGCCAGGCGGCCAGGAAAAGGCGACCGGGGCGGTCTGCCCTGGTCATCAGCCTGAGGTCGGGATCGCTGCGCAGTTCGAGGTAGTCGATGGTGTCGAACCCGGCAGAAAGCAGCACCGCCCTGGCCTTGTCGAGGGCCTGCGCGACCTGTCCGCCGCGGGAGATGACACGCGCGGCGTCGTCCAGGACCTGGGCGATCACCGGCGCAATTTCGCGTGGCCCTGCGGCGAGCCGGAGGTTGCGCGAGGACATGGCGAGGCCGTCTTCCTCGCGAATGGTCGGACAGCCGACAATCTCGGTCTTCAGGTCCAGATCCAGGGTCAGGCGGGTCACCACCTGCAGCTGCTGGTAATCCTTTTCCCCAAAATAGGCGCGGTCGGCATCGGTCTGCAGGAACAGCTTGGTCACCACTGTGGCCACCCCGTCGAAATGCCCCGGGCGCGCCCCGCCGCACAGGCCTTCGCTGACGCCGGTCACCGACACGGTCGTGGCGAAACCCTCGGGGTACATCTGCGCGCCGTCGGGCACATAGAGGATATCCGCGCCATAGGGCGTCAGCTTTTCGGCATCGCTGTCCTCGGTCCTTGGGTATTTCGCCAGATCCTCGGGGTTGTTGAACTGCTTGGGGTTCACGAACAGCGTCACGATCACCCGGTCGTTTTCGGCGCAGGCCCGTTCCACCAGGGACAGGTGCCCGGCATGCAGTGCGCCCATGGTCGGCACGACGCCGATGGTTTCCTCGGCGCGGCGCCAGCTTTCGGTCAGGGCGCGCAGCTCGGTCTTGGTGCGGATGATCTTCATGTGCCCGGTTCCTCCTGGGAAAAGACATGTTCGGGGGCGGGGAAGCTGCGGGCGCGGACCTCTTCCGCGTAGGTGCGGATGGCGGTGCGCGCCTCGGCAGCCAGGTCGGCATAGCGTTTCACGAACTTCGGCTTGAAGGCGTCGAAAAGGCCCAGCATGTCGTCGATCACAAGGATCTGCCCGTCACAGCCCGCTGACGCCCCGATGCCGACCGTGGGGATGGCGATATCCGCGGTGATCTGGTCCGCCAGCGCGGCGGGCACCTTTTCCAGCACGACTGAAAACGCCCCCGCGCGGGTCATCGCACGGGCATCTTCGGCGATCCGGTCCGCATCCGTGCCGCGCCCCTGCACCTTGTAGCCGCCAAGTGCGTTCACCGCCTGCGGCGTCAATCCGATATGGGCCATGACGGGAATGCCGCGTTCCACGATAAAGCGGATCGTGTCTTCCATATGCGCGCCGCCTTCCAGCTTGACCGCGCCGGCGCCGGTTTCAGCCATCAGCCGGGCGGCGTTGCGAAAGGCCTGGGCGGGGGAGTCTTCATAACTGCCGAAGGGCATGTCGACGACCATCAGCGCGCGGCTCAGGCCCCGGGCGACGGCGCGGCCATGCAGCACCATCATTTCCATCGTCACGCCGAGTGTCGAGGGCAACCCGTGCAGCACCATGCCGACGCTGTCACCGACCAGAACCAGATCGCAGTCCGCATCCGCCAGCTGTGCCACGGGGGTCGTATAGGCCGTCAGGCAGACCAGCGGACCGGCCCCCTTGCGCGCACGGATGTCGGACGCGGTGAGGCTGCGTTGCGGGGCGGATTGGCTCATGTCGGTCCTCCGAAGACAGGCTGACGCAGGGTTACCCTCTCGACGGCCCTTTCGCAAGCGCAGCGCAATAATATTGCGCTTTCTTATACGAAACAGTCATATACGTGCGCGGCGGATTTCCGGTTCAGAAGTCCAGCCCAAGGTCCAGAACCTGCGCCGAATGGGTCAGCGCGCCCGAGGAGATGTAATCGACGCCCGTCGCCGCGACCTCGGCGATGCGGGCCAGCTTCATATTGCCCGAGGCTTCGAGAACAACGCGCCCGGAGGTCATTTCCACCGCTTTCACAAGGGTTTGCGTGTCCATATTGTCCAGAAGAACGACATCGGCGCCGCCTTCGTCCAGCACCTCCGAAAGCTGGTCCAGCCGGTCGACCTCGATCTCGCAGCGGATCATGTGGGACGCCTTCGCCTTGACCGCTTGCAGAACGGGGCGGATGCCCCCGGCAGCGGCGATGTGGTTGTCCTTGATCAGGATGGCGTCGGACAGGCTGAAGCGGTGGTTGAATCCGCCGCCATGCAGCACGGCCTGCTTTTCCACGATCCGCAGCGCCGGCGTGGTCTTGCGGGTGCAGGTCACACGGGTGTTCGTCCCGCGTGTCTCGGCCACGAAGGCGGCGGTCAGCGTGGCGATGCCGGACATGCGCCCGGCAAAGTTCAGCGCGACCCGTTCGCCCGACAGGATCGAACCCGCGTCGCCAGAGATCTCCATCAGCAGGTCGCCCGGCGCGATCACGTCGCCGTCGGCCTTGTGCGCGGTGATCTTCAGCGTGGGATCGACCAGCCGAAAGGCCAGTTCGGCGATCTGCAGGCCCGACACGACGCCCGGTTCGCGCGCATTCAGCCGCGCAGCATAGGTGGTGCCGGCCGGAATGACGGTGCGGGTGGTGATGTCGCCATAGGTGCCCAGATCCTCCATCAGCGCGGCGCGGACCAGCGGTTCAAGGATCAGGTCGGGCAGTGGAGTATGGCTCATGCCGGTTCCTTTCGGGTCTTGGTTGCGCGGATCGCCAGCGCGTCGTTCAGGGTCATCAGCGACCTTGTGCCGGTCGCGCCTTCGGGCCGGGGGAAGTCCGACCGGAAATGCGCGCCCCGGCTTTCCCGGCGCATCAGCGCGGCGGCGGCGATCAGGGTGGCGGTGGCGGTCATGTTCTTCAGCGTCTCGCAATCGGGTTGCGCGGCTTCGATCGCGGCGATCTCGGCCAGCGTCCGGGTCAGGCCATCCGCCGTGCGGATCACGCCAGCGCCGTCGGTCATCGCCTGACGCAGCCGGGCGACCAGCGCAGGATCGGGCGTTTCGGCGGCGGGAAGCTCGGGCAGGGTGACGGCTGCGGCATCCGTAGGCGCGGGCAGGGCGGCGTCGATCGCCAGCGCACAGCGGCGGCCATAAACCAGCGCCTCGAGCAGGCCGTTCGAGGCCAGACGGTTCGCGCCATGCAACCCGGTCGAGGCGACCTCACCACAGGCCCAGAGGCCGGGCAGGGTGCTGGCCCCGTCCGCGTTCGTCGCCACACCGCCCATGTGGTAATGCGCGGCGGCGGCCACAGGGATGACCTGCGTGACCGGGTCGAGACCCGCCTGCTGGCAAGCGGCGTTGACGGCTGGGAAATCGCTGGGGATCTTTGCGCCAAGGGCGGCGCGGGTGTCCAGTGCCGGGGCCAGCCCTGCCTGTGTCTGGGCATAGACGGCGCGAGCCACGATGTCGCGCGGGGCCAGTTCCGAGTCGGGGTGGGTGTCCAGCATGAAGCGCACGCCCTGTCGGTTGACCAACGTGGCTCCTTCGCCGCGCAATGCCTCGGTCGCCAGCGGGGCAGGGTCCAGCCCGCAGGCCATGGCGGTAGGGTGGAACTGCACGAATTCTGCGTCGGCGATCTGCGCGCCCGCGCGGGCGGCCATGCCGATGACCTGGCCCCGGATGCGCGGCGGGTTGGTCGTGAGGGCATAAAGCCCGCCCGATCCGCCCCCGGCCAGCAAAACTGCCTTGCCGCGCAGGGTGACGCTGGCGCTTTGCCCCCGATCACAGCGGGCAACGGCCACGCCGGTGACACGGCCGACCGAGACCTCAAGCCCCGTGGCCATCACGCCTTCGAGCACCTGGATATGATCCGCCTCGCGCACCTGGACGATCAGGGCGCGCATGATCTCGGCCCCGGCCTGATCGCCCTGAACCCGCACCACGCGGGCGACACTATGCGCCGCCTCGCGCGACAGCACATAGTCGCCGTCTGCGGTGCGGTCGAAGGGTGTGCCCAGCCCGGTCAGGTCAAGGATGTGATCGCGCGCCTCGGTTGTGACCGACACCGCCACGCCCGGATCGACGGTGCCTGCGCCTGCGGTGACGGTATCGCGGGCATGGGCCTCGGCGCTGTCCGCCGGGTCCATCGCCGCCGCCACGCCGCCCTGCGCCCAGGCCGAGGAGGCGCCGGTTCCCAATGCCTCGGGCGAGATCATCAGCACGGGACGCGGGGCCAGTTTCAGCGCGGCGTATTGCGCCGCCAGCCCTGCGCCCACGATAATGACGCGACCCGTTTCGATCGGGGACATCGCCCTAGCCGGCCATCTTGGCAGAGAGGTCGATCATGCGCTGCACGGCGACACGGGCCTTGTCGGCGATCTGTGGGTCAACCTCGACCGCGCCTTCCATGGTGTGGAGCGACCACAGCACCTTTTCCAGCGTGATCTTCTTCATGTAGGGGCACATGTTGCAGGGGCCGACGAAATCCACATCCGGAAGCGCGTCCGAGATGTTGGACGCCATGGAGCATTCCGTCACCAGCATCGCCTTTTCGGGCCGTTGCTGAGTGACATAGTTGATGATCCCGCTGGTCGAGCCGGAAAAATCCGCTTCGGCCACAACGTCGGGCGGGCATTCGGGATGCGCGATGATCCGCGTGCCGGGGTTCCATTCGCGGAAATCCTTCAGGTCCTGCGCGGTGTATTGTTCGTGCACGATGCAGGCCCCATCCCACCACACGATGTTCTTTTCCGGCACCAGGTTGGCGATGTTCTGCGCCAGATATTTGTCCGGTGTCATGATGACGGTGTCACTATCCAGCCCGCGCACGATCTGCACCGCGTTCGACGAGGTGCAGCAGATGTCGGACGCGGCCTTCACCTCGGCCGTGGTGTTCACATAGGTGACGACGGGCGCGCCGGGATATTGTGCGCGCATCTGGGCGATGCCCTCGGCGGTGATGCTTTCGGCCAACGAACAGCCTGCCTCCATGTCGGGGATCAGCACCGTCTTGGAGGGGTTTAGGATCTTGGACGTCTCGGCCATGAAATGCACACCGCATTGAACGATCATGTGGGCCTCGACCTTGGTCGCCTCGATTGCCAGCTGAAGGCTGTCGCCGACCACGTCCGCGATGCCGTGATAGATCTCGGGCGTCATGTAGTTATGCGCCAGGATGACCGCGTTGCGATCCTTCTTCAACTTGTTGATCGCCGCCACGTAGGGCGCATAGATCGCCCAGTCGGGGGGCGTCACGACACGGTCCATGCGCGCATAGATTTCGGCAGTCGCGGCTGCGATGCCGGTGGAAGGGGAAAGATCGTAGTGATCGGCGAGTTCGGCGCGCAGCGCGATCTGGTCCAGCAAGTGCGGCAACTCCTCGGGTCAATTCGGGCCGCCGCAAAGGGCGCGGCCGCACGCGGAGGGCGTCGGCTGATGGGTATCTAATTGGTGGATGACGCAAGGGCAAGCTTGAGGGAGCGCGCCACATAAATTGCATACGCTAACATTTTCAGGAGGCTGGAGGTCCCAGTCCCACGTCTAAGCGTCTGACCAGGGTTCCAAGGCCGCTCCGGTCGCGAGTCGCGACTTCAGGGGACAATATCGTATTCCGAACTGACCTCGGAATCGAACAGGATGCCGCCACACACGTTGAAAATGGCCTCATCGCCCTTTTGGAAAGCGAGGTTGCGGACGGATGGCGACATTGCCGCGCATCAGGCCAGAAGGACCTATGAATTCGATGGCCCCGCAGTCGATGTCACGCGGACGTCCCTCCAGCGCGCGCAGGCACTGAATTGCGCGGATCGAGGCCATAGCCTGTCTCGTAGCTCAAGTAGCCCGCGCACCACTTGCCTGCGGCCCGCGCGCGTTCCATCTGGTCCTGGGCGCGTGGCACCTCGTCAGCATCGTCGGCGCGGATTAATTCGTGAGGTGCAGCGAACCGCATCTCGGTGTCGGCAAGATCGGCGCGCAGCAAAAGGTCGACCGCACCCAGCCTGATCTTGCGAGATCACGTCAGGAGGTTAGGCCTCGTCATCAGGAGCTACGAAGGCCCGAGCGGTGTCGTAATCCGCTGCAAGGCGCATTTCGCGCAGCGGTTTCACACGCCGAATGGATTCGGCATAGATCTCGTGCGCCTTGTAGGCGGCCAGCGCCTCGTCATCCACGAACTCTCCGTAGACGACCACGTCGATCTCCTTGCTGGCCGGATCCGTCTTGCGGTTCAGAGCGATCTCGAGGTGCTTCGCATTGGGAATCTGCGTCAGGAGCTGCAGTCCCTTTCGGACAGTGTCGAGGTTGCCGTCGTTCGGAACAGTGAAGAAAACGACATGGCGGATCATTGAATACTCCGGGTGTTCAGTGGTGGGAGCTGGCCCCAAGCCTCATGCTGGGAACCACGCGCCTCGCGCGGTTGCCCTTCTAAGGTTTCGGCCCGACACCGCAACCCCATCGGCCCGCCATCGTCACGTTTCGCCTGAGAAACGACCGATGTATGAGGGAAGACTTTCGTTGAACTGAAGGACTTTATGCGGGGACACCAGGTTCGGATCCGGGCGGGCGGTCCGCGTTCTGACGGTTGATTTAGCCGCTGTGCGACCGGGTCCCGGAAAGTCAAAGCAGGCTTTGGGTCCTGGCGGATCCGGAGAATGAGGAAAGGGGTCTGGCAGAGTTCCGCAGGGGGCCCGCCACCTCACCGAAGGGTTACTTTCCAAAACCGTTCTCCGGTCCGCGCGCGGTTGCCGTGCGCTCCTTCTGACATCGGAGACCACCCATGGCCAAATCCAAATCTAAACCCAAATTCGACGCCGCCGCGTCGATCACAAACGAACTCATTCGCATCATCGAACGCGGAGTCCTGCCGTGGCGCAAGCCCTGGACGGCGGGTGGCAGCTCCCGGCCTCTGCGGGTGAGCGGCGCGCCCTACCAGGGCGTCAACAACTTCCTGCTGACCATGCGGACAACGATGGCGGGCTACGGCTCGCCATTCTGGATGACGATGCCACAGGCCAACGCCCTGGACGCCAGGATCCGCAAAGGCGAGAAATCCTCCCTGGTGATCTATTACGGACAGAGTCGGAAACAGGGGGAGGGGGATGACGCGTCCGACGATGACGAGACCGACGACGCCCGCGTCTTCCGTTTCCAGAAATCCTACCGGGTCTTCAACGCTTGTCAGATCGAAGGGCTCCCGGACAGTTTTCATCCGGACCCCGAGCCCGTGCCGGATCATCCGATCGCAGAGCCGATCCCGCATATGCAGGCCTTCTTCGAGGCCATCGACATCACCACCGTATTCGCGGGCGACGAGGCCTATTACATGCCGGCTGTCGACAAGGTCTACATGCCTCCCATCTCACGGTTTCAGGACCCGCGGAACTTTTACGGTGTTTGGGCGCACGAATGTTCTCATGCGACCAAGGCGCCGCATCGCCTGAACCGCAACTATGGCCTGTCCCGGTTCGGAAACACGGCCTACGCGCGCGAAGAAATCGTGGCGGAGCTGACGTCCTGTTTCCTCGGCCAACAGCTCGGCTTCACGGCGCATACGCTCGAGATGAACGCGGCCTACCTCTACAACTGGCTCCGGGTCTTGCGCTCGGATACCAATGCGATCTTCAAGCATGCGGCGGACGCGCAGCGCGCCTGCGACTATCTGATCGCCCGGTCGAAGGCGGGCAGGGTGGAGGATGCCGATCGGGCCGCGTGAGGGAATGTCTCTGAGCAAAGGGAAAGAAGGCTTCGGGTCAGGTGGTTTCAACCCATCCGGAAAGGACAGACCCATGAGCAATCCTGAACCCGCCGAGATCTCCCCGCCCGACGCCGCCACCATCGCCGCACAGAACGACGCCTTCCGCAGGCTTGCCTGTCTCGGCATCGCGCCGGATCAACCGATCCAAGGGCGCATGCATGTCACCCGTTCGCTCATGGAGGCCGGAGACGGTTTCATGGCGGAGGCGGTGAAAGCCACGGGGGCGTTCGAGACCTTCGAGCCTGAGAACGATCCCGAGGGCTGGCACGATTTCGGGGCGGTCACGATCCGCGGTGAGACCGTGTTCTGGAAAATCGACATGTTCGAGGCCGACTCTGACTTCCGATACGGTGCCGAGACCCCCGACAACCCCAAGACCACCATGCGCGTGCTGACCGTCATGATGGCGCGCGACTGGTAAGGGCGGGCCAAGCCTGCCGAGCAGTGAAAGGCCCGCTGACCCCATGAAAGGGAATGCGGGCCTTTTGTCCTGTTGGTTCCCGGATCCGGGGATCGGTGAGGCCGCCCGGGACGTCCGGGTGGCGCAGAACCCATAGAAGGACATCTCATGACACAAGCGTTCAAACCCGTTTCCGTCGCCATCGGCGATCTCGTCACCCATCCCGCGAACGTGCGGACCAACTCCCCCGAAACCTATGCCCCCGAGAACATCGCGCATCTGAAGGCCAGCATCGCTGTGCTGGGGCTCCTGCAGCCGCTGCTCGTCCAGAAGATCGATGGCAAGTTCGGCGTTCTCGCCGGCGGCCGGCGGCACGCGGCGCTCCTCGAGCTCGTCGCGGACAAGACCGCCAAGGGGTTCACCAACCGTACCAAGATCGACTGCCGCCTGGTCCCGGACGATTGCGATGTGACCACCGCGCTGTCGCTGGCCGAGAACATCACCCAGGCGCCCATGAACGCCATCGACGAGTTCGAGGCCTTCGCGCGGATGATGGAGGTCGACGGCCAGACGCCCGAGACCATCGCCAGGACTTTTGGCACGACCGTGGCCGCCGTGAAAGGCCGGCTGCGCTACGGGCTCATCCATCCCGACATCCGCGCCGCGGCCCGCGCCAAATCGATTACGCTCGACACGATGAAGGCCTTCGCCGATCACCCGAGCCAGGAGGTGCAACGCGAGGTCTTCGAGGCGCTCACCAAAGAGGACAACTATGTCCAGGCCTATACCGTCCGGAATGCGCTGAAGTCGCGCGGCGTACAGGTCAGCGACGATATCGGTGCCTTCGTGCGGAAAGACTACGAGGCGCGGGGTGGTGCCATCGCGGCCGATCTCCTGGACGAGCATTCCGTGCTGGAGGATTCCGCGCTGGTCGAGACGATCCTGCTGGAAAAACTCGCCGCTGCCGCCGAAGAGGCGCGGGCAGAGATCGGCTTTGCCTGGGCCGATGCGGTGATCCAGTACGACTATGCCGCCATGGCAGACTATGGCCGGGTCTATCCGGGTCCGGTCGAACCCGACGAGAAGGGCCAGAAGCGCTTGGACGCGATCACCGCCGAGCTTGAGAAACTCGAGCGCGAGATGGAGAACGAGGAGCTCGAGGACGAGGCGTACAATGAACTCTACGAACGCGTGGACGCGCTGGAGGCCGAGGCGCGGGACCTACAGGAGGCCTATAGCGCTGAGGATCTTGCGCGCTCCGGCGTGATCGCCTCCTGGTCGCATGGCAAGATCTCCCTGCATGTCGGGATGGTGCGCCCTGAAGACAAGGCGGAGAGCTCCGGCAAGGCTGCTTCCACCGCGTCGGGCGAGAAAGGCACGGCGGATAGTGATGAGATCACCTATCCCGCCTCGCTGACCGAGGATCTGAAGACCGAACGCGCGATGGCGCTCGGCGCGGCCATGGCGATGCATCCGGAGGCCACACTCGACCTCACACTCTTCAAGCTCGTCACCGACGTTTTGGACCACGGCATGGGCGTCACCCAGGCGATCAAGGTCGATGCGCGCCAGGAATATCGCAGTCACGCGAAGATGGACGAGATCGACGGCACCTCGCTCGAACAGGTGGCCGAGGCTCATGACGCGCTCGACCTCTCCTGGGCCAATGACGCGAAATCTCCCGCCGACCAGTTCGCGCTCTTCCGGGCGCTCGATGCGCGCGAGAAGGCGAAACTCGTGGCCTATGCCACGGCGGCGACCACGCAATCCTGTTTCGCACGGGACCGGCAGCGCGACAGCCTGATGCATGATTTCGAGATCGAGGTCATGCCGGACATCCGGGCGCACTGGACGCCGAACGCGGCGCTTTTCAACCGCTTCAAGAAGGCCTGGCTTCTGAAGATTCTCGGTGAGGAGTTGGGGCTCGCACAGGAGGCGGTGACATTGGCCTCTTCGACCAAGAAGCAAGTCGTCGAATTCTGCGACAAGCTTTTCGCCGAGCCCTTCGCAACGCTGACAGATGCGCAGCGGGCGGCGGTCGCCGCCTGGTGCCCGCCGATGATGCAGACGGCGGGTGTCGAGCCGGTTGATGCCAGCGAGGCCGAGGCGCCCGAAGACGAAACCGGGGTCGCTGAAGCGGCTTGATCGAGCAGGCGACCCGCGCCGAAACTTAGGCGCGGGTCGCACCCCTCCCTCCTACCTACAGGTAAATCCCATGTCCCTTCTCAGCTTCACCGCGGCGAGCGTCGCGGCGCAGATCGCGCATGCGCGCGGCTGTTCCACCTTCCTGCCCAACTGGAACGGGCCGGTCGGCAAACCCGCCCTGATCCTGATCGTCGGAAATGGCGTCCATCTGCGCTCAAACGGGATCGACGGCACGACGACGCGGATCGTCACCACTGAACGCGCCGATCCCTCCTACGCCTTCGCCGAGGGCATCAACCCTTTCCGCGATCCGGACTGGATGGCGGCCCGGCAGGCGGCGTTTCGCGATCTGACCGGCCAGTTCTACACTGACATTCTCGATGACGTGCAGATGCTCATCGACCGCGGTCATGACATCATCCGGCTGGCCACTGACGGCCACACGATCCGCGTCTTCCTGCGCCGCGCCGCCGACTATCTGATCGGCGGCATCTATGATGTCCCCTCCGGTCTCGGCGGGACGTTCCGGGTGATCCTGAAGGACGCCAGTGACACCCACGCCATTGTGCAGAACAGTGGCAATTGCGAGGACTTCGACGAGATGCTGCCTTACCGGGTGCCGCTCGATGCGCTCTTCGAGATCGATGATCAGAGGGCGGCGTAACGCGCCCTTTCTCACAATCGCGTCGCCAATACCCTACCGCGCTTCGCGCTCTCGGGACATTGGCGACCAACAATTCCCTTCAAGAGAAAGGACTCTGAAATGGGCTGGCTTTTCTACACCGACCGTCGCGTCAAAACCTACGCGGACGAGAAGGCAGAAATCGCCCGGCTTTGCACGTTCGAAACGGATACGCGCAAGACAGTGCTGCTCAAGGCCTGCAAGGTCGGGTCGACCTGGTATGCCGCTGCAAAAATCACCAATATCAATGACTCGCCAGTGGAAGACGCGACCTACGCCACCGACGACGACGGATCGATCACCTTCGGCGCTGTGTTCCTGACGCGCTACGACGACGGCTGCTGGGGCTACAAGGACATGGAGGAGGGTGCCGGGCCGGTGGAGTCGCGAGCGTCTCTTAGCCTCCTTGCCCTACTGTCTGAGCTGAAGGATCCCGACAGCTATGCCCATGCCTGGCGTCAGCGCTGCCGGGATTGGGCGGCGATCCTGGACTACGAAGAGGGCGACAGAATCAAGCTCGCTGCGCCGGTCACGCTGAGCGATGGCAGCACCTGCCAGATCGTGACCGCCACCCATTACCGGCGCGGAGGGCAAAAGCGTCGCTGCTACCGCATCGAGGAGACAGGCGGCCTCGTGCGTCTGTCGAAAGCCTTGCTCGCCGGGTCCGAGCTCCTCGGCTCGGCGAAGAGTGAGGCGAGTCCGGTTCTGGCCGAGTTTTTCGCCGGGAACGATTCCTGACCGCCGGCAACATCGCTATCTGTTCAGCCTTGAGCCGCCTCCGCGCGTTTGAAAGCGCTGAGGCGGCTTTCTGTCCTGTCGGACCCACAACCTGACTCAAAGGACAGACGATATGGACAACCGAAGCCCGGCACTCGCACGCGATTTCCCATCGAAACCACAGCTTCTGCAGGCCATTCGCCTGATCGGCAGCGAGATTGAGAAGCAACCGCTCAAGAGCTCATCGCTCGCTCGGATCATGCGCGAGAGTTTCGGCGGTAGCGATGCCGGCGGCGCGTGGTCGTGGCGCATGGCCTATGACCTGATGCAGGCCGCCACGGTGACGGCGATCATGCGGGACAGCGGTTCGGACGCGCTCGCGACGGCCAGATTGCTCGCCTCACGGCTCCTGACGGAGACCCGGCGCTCCGAGCAACAGATTCGCCTGCAACAGTTCTCTACGCCGCTGCCCTTTGCGGCACTGGTAATACGCGCAGCCGCCATTCGCCCCGCTGAGACCTTTCTGGAACCCTCGGCCGGCACCGGCGCGCTGGCTGGTTTTGCAGTTTGCGCGGGTGGCAAACCGATGCTGAACGAGATCGATCCCGTCCGTCGGGCGCTTCTCGAGGCGGTGTTCGGGGGCGAGGTGTCCGGCTTTGACGCCGAACATATTGATGATCTCCTGACGGTGCCCGAGCTTCCCGGTGTCATCGTGATGAATCCGCCCTTCGCCTCATCGGTCGATCGGTCGCGCGACAAGCACATTGCGGCGAAACATCTGATCGGCGCTGCCAAACGGCTGGCACCCGGCGGACGTCTCGCGGCGATCATGCCGATGGGATTTTCGCCAAAACGAGACGCGGCCCATTGGGCACGGGCCTCGGCCATCGCAAAGCCCCGTCTCGCGCTCACTATTCCGGGCCACGTTTACCGCAAACTCGGCACCACCGTCGAAACCCAGCTCATGGTCTTCGACAAGGTGCAGGAGGAGATCGAGATCGTCCGTGCCATGGTCGACGATCTGGACGCGGCGCGCCAAATCATCGATGATATCGCCGCAACCCGCACTGCCACTCCCTCGATCCAAACCGGTGCGCAGTTTCGGACTGGGTCGCGCCGGGTCGGTGTCCCTGTTGCACGTCAGCGCCCAATCGCCCAAGCGGCGTCTGCCAAACCCAAATCGCATGCCGCCATCCCGCTGGCCTTCACCTGCCTCGACACCCCCCGCGAGAACACGCCCGTCTCCGACATCTATGCCCGCTATCGTCCGCAGCGGATCGAGATTGAGGGTGCCCGGGAACATCCGACCCCCCTGGTCGAGAGTATAGCCATGGCCTCGGTTGCCCCTCCGGCACCCAACGGCGAAGCCGCCGCTGATCTGCGCCTGCCCGGCCGTCTGATCGAGGAGGGCCATCTCTCCGAGGCCCAGCTCGAGACCATCCTCATGGCGAACGATGCCCACGCGCGCGACCTGCCGGGGCGGTTTACCATTGACCAGGACCAGACCCGGATGACCCGCGCCGACGATGATCCGGAAGCGTGTGCCTACCGCCTCGGCTATTTCCTTGGCGACGGTACCGGCTGCGGCAAGGGCCGGGAATGCGCCGGTCTCATCCTGGTGAACTGGCTCGCAGGTCGTCGCAAGGCGGTCTGGATTTCGAAGTCCACCACGCTCATCGAGGACGCGATCCGCGACTGGACCGATCTCGGCGGCTCGCCCGCCGACATCCAGCCGCTCTCCAAATGGAAGCCAGATCAACCCATTCCGATGGGCGACGGCATCCTTTTCGTGACCTATGCGACGCTGCGGTCGGCGGGCAAATGCGGGAGGACCCGGCTCAGCCAAGTTCTCGACTGGATGGGCGACGGGTTCGACGGCGTGCTGGCCTTCGACGAGGCCCATGCCATGCAGAACGCCGCCGGGTCCGACGAGGGCAGGGGGGTCAAACCCTCCCAGCAGGGCCTCGCCGGGCTGCGTCTGCAGCTCGCGGCTCCCCGGGCCCGGGTCTTCTATGTCTCGGCGACGGGAGCCACCAGCGTGCAGAACCTGGCCTATGCCTCCCGCCTCGGGCTCTGGGGCCAGGGGCCCGAATATCCCTTCCCGAGCCGCGAAAGCTTCGTCTCGGCGATGGAAGCCGGGGGCGTTGCTGCGATGGAAGTCGTGGCGCGCGACCTGAAGACGCTCGGGTTCTACACCGCGCGGGTGCTCAGCTTCGACGGTGTTGAGTACGACGTGCTCGAACATGCGCTCACACCCGCCCAGATCGAGATCTACGATGCCTATGCCGGGGCTTTCCGGACCATCCACCACAACCTCGAAGCGGCGCTGACCGCGACAGGCGTCAATGATGCCTCCGGTCAGACGAACGCCTCTGCCGCGAAAGCCTCGGCGAAGTCGCGCTTCGAGAGCACCAAGCAGCGCTTCTTCAATCACCTCCTGATGGGCATGAAAGCCCCGACCGTCATCCGCGCCATCGAAGAGGATGTTGCGGACGGCTATGCTTGCGTCATCCAGGTGGTCTCGACTGGCGAGAGCCTGTTGAAACGACGCCTCGAGGCGATGGATCCCGAAGACGAGCTGGTGGAAGGTGCGCTCACGCCCCGCGACTATGTGCTGTCCTATCTTGAACAGGCTTTCCCGATCCACGCCCAGAAGCTCGTGGAGATCGACGGAAACATGGTGGCCGAGCCGCTGCGGGATGCGAACGGTGCCCTGGTCGTCTCCCGCGAGGCCGAGGCCTTGCGCGATGCGGCGATGATGGAGCTGATGGCGCTTGCGCCTATTCCCGCCGCGCTCGACCAGATCCTTTGGGCCTTCGGCGATGAGGCCGTGGCCGAAGTAACCGGGCGCTCCATTCGATCCCTGAAATCCAGCGACGGGGCCCTGTTTATCGAAAAGCGCAGCGCCAACAGCAATTCCTCGGAAACCCGCGCCTTCATGGATGGCGAGAAGGACATCCTCATCTTCTCCGATGCGGGCGGGACGGGCCGGTCCTATCATGCCGCAAAGACGGCGAAGAACCAGAAGCGGCGGCGCCACTATCTGCTGGAGCCCGGCTGGCGGGCCGATGCGGCAATCCAGGGGCTAGGACGCACGCATCGTTCGGCTCAAGTGTCAGCACCCTTCTTCCGGGTCTGCACCTCGGATGTGCATGGCGAGAAGCGCTTCACCTCCACCATCGCCCGGCGGCTCGATCAGCTGGGGGCGCTCACCAAGGGCCAGCGCGAGACCGGCTCGCAGGGCATGTTCCGCGAGGAGGACAATCTCGAGAGCCCGATCGCAAGGGGTGCGCTGCGCGGCTATTACGCCGACCTGGCCGCCGGGCGTGCCGGGGCCATGAGCTATGAGAAGTTCTGCGATTGGACCGCCTTGCGGCTGATCGACCAGGACGGCGTGCTGCTCGAAGAGCTTCCACCAATCCAACGCTTCCTGAACCGGGTGCTGGCGCTGCCCATCCACATGCAGAACGCGCTCTTCGCCGAGTTCATGAGCCGGATCGCCGATCAGACCGAGCGGGCGCGGGCGGCTGGCACGCTCGATCTCGGCGTCGAGACACTGCGTGGCGAGCGGATAGAGCAGGTCTCGACCGAAGACCTCTGGACCTGTCCGCGCTCCAGAGCAGTGACGCGCATAATCGGACTTGAGGTGACGGACCCCGTCCATATCCTCTCCGCAGAAGAGGTGCTGGATCGGAACCCCGACAGGTTGCCGATGATCAACCGCGCGTCGGGTCGCGCGGCGTTCATCTCAGCCCGTCCGATGCAGATGTACGACGAGGAGATTGTCACGCTCATGCGCAAGGTGACCCGGCCGAGCGGGTCCACCTATGTCGAGGAAGGGAAGTTCCAGGCTTCCGCCTGGGAAGAGATCGAGCCGTCCGAGTTCCGCCGCCTCTGGGACGAGGAGGCCGATAGCCTGCCGAAGGTGACCACGACGAAGCTCTATCTGCTGACCGGGCTGCTACTGCCGATCTGGAAGGACATCCCCTCGGGCAACGAACGCATCTACCGGGTCACGCCCGAGGGGCAGGGGAGCATGATCGGCCGCACAGTCAGCGAGGACGGTGCGGCCGCGCTCAGAGCCCGTTTTATGGTCGGCACCCCGAAAACCCCGCAGGAGATGCTAACGGCGGCGCTCGGGTCCACCGCGCCGGTCGATCTGGGCCGGGGCCTCACGCTCACCCGCCGCCGGGTCGCGGGCGCGGCCCGCCTCGAGATCGACGGGGCCGACCGGGGCACGATCGACGGGCTGAAGGCCATGGGGTGTTTCACGGAGATCATCGCCTTCCAGCTCCGGGTCTTCGTGCCCCACGGGGAGGGTGTTGATACCGCCGCGATCCTGGCCCGGATCGTGGGGGAAGGGTCTCCAACGGCGGCAGATCGCGCCGCCTGAAAGGAAAAGTGGGCTTTGGGTCGGGGGAACGAGGAGGGGGTCTAGCCCGTCCGCGTTCCGGCGCCGTGGCCGGTCTCCGACCGCCTCGGCGCATCCCTAAATCCCAGACACAAGGACGAGACCCATGACCGATCCCCAGATCGACTTCGCCGAGACGATGGCGAAATGGCAGGCCGAGCGCGAAGCCGCGAACAAGGCTGCCAGGGGCGAACTGCTCCCGCAGTTGCGTGCCCTCGGCGTTACCGAGGTGGCCGCCGAATACGAAGGCTACGGCGATTCCGGCAATGTCGAAGACGTGACGGTGCAGCCCGCGGGCATCGAACTCCCCGACGACCTCCGCACGAAAGTCGAGGATTTCGCCTGGTCCGTCGCCTATCACCAGCATCCGGGCTTCGAGAACAACGAGGGCGGCTATGGCACGCTGACCTGGGATGTCACCGCCGACAGCATCACGCTGGATCACGCCGACCGATATGTCGAATGCTCCCACAGCTTTGACGAGGGGCTCTGATATGGCCCATCCCCTGCATCATGCCGAAAGCTCCGCCCGGAAGTACGGCGGCAAGCCTTCGGACTACCAGGCGCTGCACGAGTTTTTTGATGTCTCCAAGGAGCACCTCGCGCTCTTCGTCCACCGAGCCTACAGGCACAACACGCTCGGCATCTTCGAATTGGAGCGCCAGTTCGGCAGAACGCTGACCAACAGTGCGGGCCGGGTCATTCCGACCCGCTGGATCGGCGAGCAGCATGTCCGCGAGGATTGCCAGGGCCGCATCCCGTCGCTCGCCGACTGGCTTATCCGCATCCGGCCCGAGCCATGGATGGCCAATGGCCGGATCGACTTTGATCCTCCAGATATCGTCGGCGATCCGCGGGTCGCCTGGATGGCAGAGGTGGCAGCGGGCAGGACGATCCTCGGTCTCAAGGACTGGATGGAAGGGAGGGGCTGATCATGCGCAATGTCCGCAGGTTCTACGATTGCAGCACCGCACATTTGCCCGAGGAGACCGCTCAGGCCATCGAAGACGGGCTCTTCGCCAAATCGCCAACCATGCTCAGCGAATATGGCTGGCTGTTCTCCGTCCCGGAAACGCTCGCCGACTTACCGGAAGGCGTCAACTGTGACGCCTTCAAGAGGGTCATGGCGTTGGCGATGGATGCAGGCTGCGACTGCGTCCTCTTCGATCGGGACGTCCCGCCGGTCCCCTATCTCGAGGCCTTTGACTGGTAGATCAATCGCAGTTGCACTGAGGCCCGATCCGCGGATCGGGCCTCTCTTGTTTCTGCCGCCAACACTGAAATGGAGATCCAGATGAACATTGCGGAGATCAAGGCCGCCGTGGGTGCCGGCAAATCCGTCCACTGGGCGAACGAGGGCTACCGGGTTCACCGGGATGGTCTCGGCCAATACCTCATCACCTTTGTGCCAAACGGCAGCACCATCGGTCTGACCGACCGGAGCGGCCGACGGCTGAACGGAGCCGAGGCCGATTTCTTCATATCTGAGCCGATGCACTGTGCAGCGGCAGAGCAGGGGAGGGACGCGCACGTGGCGACGTGGGACACCTCGTCCAGCGCCGGGCCGGGCTGACGGTCAGGAGAGAAAGGAAAGAGGGCTTTCGGTTTTGCGATCCCATGAGGGGTCGAAAAGCAATCCCGCGTGCTCTGGCAAAAAGCCGGGCAGCGGCAAACCCAAGGAGAAGACCCATGTTCGCAGGAACCCTGACGAAAAACGCCGAGACCGCAGCCACCGCCTATTCCGGCATAATCCATTCGACCCGGTTCGATGTTGCCATCCAACTCGAAACCCGGACGAAGATGTCCGAGCGGAGCCCGGACTATGACGTGACCGCGGTGAACAAATCCGGCCGCAAGGTGCGCATCGGCACGGCCTGGAACGAGACCGGCAATACCACCGGCAATCCCTACATCTCGATGCAGATCGATGTCGGCCTCGGGCCGTTTCGGGTCAACGCCGTGCAGACGAAGGAAGCGCGCGAAGCGATGACCGGTGAATTCGAGATCATCCCGCTGGTGTCGAACGGTGCCATGAAGTCCGGCTCGATCTCGGGCGAGTTGACCGCAATGGATGCCGACAACGCCTTCGCCGGTTACATCGCCAACATGATGTTCGACCTCGATTTCATCCTCGTCGAGAACGCGTTCAAGACCGAGGAGACCCATCCCGACTACCGCATCGAGGTCAGCTCGCCCAAGGGCCACCCGATCCGCGTGGGCTCGGCCTGGATGGCGAAGAGCAACCGGACCGGCAACGACTACGTCTCGCTCCTCATCAACACGCCCGATGGCGATCTGCGGGTGAACGCTGTTCAGAACGAGGAGCAGCGGGGCGGCCAGACCTTCTCGATCATTCCCTTCGTCGAGAGCGCCGGCCAGGAGCGGTCTGACAACACCGGCCTCGCTTTGGTGGGCTGACGCGCGACGACTTCCACCGAACGGGCGTCCCGGGCAACCTGGGCGCCTTTCACCCGTGCAGGCCTGATCCTCCTCCGAAACCAGGCCTGACGGGGCGGTGCCGGTCCTGTCTCCGACCGGCCCGCGCCTCCTGTCCCCGAAAGGCAGGTCCCGTGAGGGGAGCCGCGGCAGCGCGGCTCCCCTCTTCTCGTTTCACCCCATCAGAAGGACGACAGCCATGTTCAATCTCTCCCATCCCAAACTGGTCACGCTCGCTGAGACCGAAGGTTACGCCGAGGTCGCGGACTTCCTGGAGGACTATGCGCTCGACAGCATCGTGCCCGCGATCTGCATGGCGCCCAATTGCGATCACACCGCTGATCTCGAACCGGATCAGCGCGCCGGCTTCTGCGAGGCCTGCGGTCGTCCCACCATGAAATCCGGCCTCGTCATCGCTGGCTTGATTTGAGCGGCAAGGATGAGGGGCTTCCCATGACACATAATCAATACACGACGCCCGGCACGCGGCTTACCTGGTCCGACGTCGGCGAATGGGTCGATGCGGCCCACCGGATCGGCAGGCGCCGGCCCGGTGCGGCGCGCAACCGGGCCTTTGCCGCCCATGCGGCGGCATTGCCCCGCGACCTCACCAACCGCGAGACGCATATGCCATCGCTGGAGGCGGCGATTCACCTCCTAAAACACGGACATCCCAGTCTCGCCCGGCCGCAGAGAGGCCATCGGGCGGATCACCCGACCACGCCGGTCATCATGGATCTGATGAACCGTCTCGCCGTCCTGAAACGCCGGGATGAGATACCCGCCGGGAACAACTGGACCGCCATGTTCGGAGGTTCCGATGCGCATTCCGGCTGACATCACCGACCTGATCGAGCGCGGCGCCCTTGTGGCGATCAACCATTCCGGCGGCAAGGACAGTCAGGCCATGTCGATCAGGCTGGTTGAGGCTGGCATCCCGCGCGACCAGCTGCTCATCGTCCATGCCACCCTCGGCGACGTGGAATGGCCGGGAACGATCAGCCATATCCGGAAGACCACGTTCGGGCTGCCGCCGGTGATCGCACGACCGCGCCGGTCGTTCTTCGAGATGGTCCGGGCACGGGGCATGTTCCCCTCCCCGCGATACCGCCAATGCACCTCCGACCAGAAGCGCGGCCCGATCGAGCGGGAGTTGCGTCGCTATCTCGCGGCCAATCCCCGCTTCGCCGGACGCATCGTCAGTGCGATGGGCATGCGCGCCGAGGAAAGCGCCGCGCGTTGGAGCCGTCACGTCGTCAGGCTGAACAACCGCAACAGCGTGGCGGGTCGAACCTGGATCGACTGGCTGCCAATTCATGAGCTATCCCGGCGCGAGGTGTTCGACGCCATCGCCGCGGCGGGGCAGGAGCCACATTGGGCCTATGGCCGCGGCATGACGCGGCTGTCCTGCAGCTTCTGCATCATGTCCTCGCTGGCCGATCTGCGATGCGCGGCGCGGCTGCGACCGGACCTACTTTCCGCCTACATGGCTCTCGAAGACGAGATCGGCCACACCCTGCGTCCCGACGGGACGAACCTCCGCGAAACCCTCAACCGATTGGATGCCGCATGACCGTGCATGACCCCCAAGAAATCGTCGAACGTCCGGGGTCCGGCTTCTCCGAGGCCGAGATCGCCACCATCGACGCCGCGCGGGACATCCTGCGCAGGCATGCCCGGTCCACCGCCGCCTTGCAGTCCTGGACCATGCTGACCGACTACCTGGCGCTCAACGCCGTTCGCGAGCGCGTCGAAGTGTTTCGGGTGCTGCTGTTGGACCGGAAGAACAAGCTGATCCGCGACAGGGTCATGACCCGCGGCAGCATCGATCACGTTCCGGTCTATGTCAGCGAGGTGCTCCGCTCGGCTCTCGTTCTTGATGCCTCAGCCATCATCATGTGCCACAACCATCCGTCCGGCGATCCGCATCCGAGCCAGGCCGACATCGATCTCACCCGGAAGATCGTTGAAGCCTGCAAGGTGATGGAGATTGTCATCCACGATCACATCATCGTCGGTTTCGGACGGGAGAAGAACGCGTTCAGCATGCGGGCGGCCGGGATGATGGGTGACTAGAAATCCGGGAACATGTGCCGGGTGGACGCCAGCCTCATCCAGTTCCGTCCACCAAAGGCAACAAGTGTGAGGTAGATGATACCCGCCTCGACACCCGGCCTGAAGACGATGGTCAGACGATGGCCGGACCCGCCATGTCGCACGAGCCAGCCTTCGAGCTTTCCTTCAAGCCGCACGCCAGATGTCGGGTTGTCTGCAATGGATCGCAGCAAGGCATCGACCTCATCCAGGCGCCGAAGAGCTGCTCCCGAGTCGCCCTGGGTGACTTCGATGATGTGATCGACGATGCCGATGAGATCCCGCTCGAAGAACGGATGCCGGACGAACTGCATCAGGCCTTGCGGGTCATTGCGGTCAGATGCGCCCGCGCGCCAGCGGTGACGTCGGAGGCGTCGCCGACCGGTTCCCATTGGTCGAGCGGCAGAGCCAGACGCCGTTCAAGTTCTGCTTCTAGCACCGCCCGTTCGCGCTCACGTTCTGCCTTGGCCTTCGCCAGTTCCCCCGAAACCGCCGCGCTCACATTGGGATACTCTCCGGCTTCGACCAGCTCCCTGGCGAACGCGTAGGCGGTATCGGTAAAGCTGACGGATTGCTTTTGAACGCTCATGGCGGACTCCTTGGTGCTCCAATAGAGTACTGAAATCCGCGGCATCTGGCAAGCCGGTCAGCCCCGACCGAGGGAACCGACCCATGCCTGACGGCCTCCCCTGCTCGGCTGCGCGTGTCGCAGGGGAGATATCGGCCGTCGGCCGATCGCGCATTCGGCCATGCGGCCTCACCGCGGCGTTGCACCCAGGCCCCCGGTTTGCCCGTCTCGCGAGCACGTCGCTCCCCGGCCACTCCGCCGGATTGCACTCTGGTCTGTTTCGGCCAGAGGCCAAAACGATCCCGCCGCTCCATCCGTCTCCCGCGTCCGGTCGCGCCGTTTGCCTGCTCGCGTCGGGCAAACCTGCCGTCAAAACACACACACATGAGCGTGGAAGCATATCCTCCGGATGGCCCCCGAATCAGCCCGCCTCAAGGATCGCAAAACTTTTCGGCGAGGCCGGCGGGTGTGGAGAAGGCAGTCCAGTGCTCGATGACGCGCCTGTGGTGAGCGATGCGCCCGGAAAACTTTTGCGCCCGGCGCGCCGGCGGCTTCGCCGTCCCTGACCCGGACAGATTCGGTGAACCAGACGTACGGCCATGCCACCACACTCACGTGGTGGTTCCCCGAACATCTGGAGACACCAACATGACATACGAGAACGCGAATGCCTACGAGACCATCGAACTTTTCGGCCTGACGGAGAAAGACGCGGAGCTGCCCATCCCCGAGGATCACGTCCTGACCGATAGCATCGTCCGCGAGACTTTCGAGGCCCTGCTTGGCCAGCTGCGCGGCACCGGTCTCGAGACCGAGATCGAACCGCTCGCGCACGGGCTCGCCACGATTCTGCAGCGCCGCAAGATCGCTCTGGGCAAGGAGCTTGACCGCACCGCTGACAAGATCGGCGCCCTGGCAAAATCCCATGACGGGTCGGAGATCGCCGAGACCGCGCTCGAAGAGGCGCAGGCCCGCTTCCTGCAGGTCCGCGAGATCGTCGGGGCCATCGAGGTGATGAGCGAGGCGGCGGCGGAATGCTACGAGGTCGAGACCGGCCACGCCTTCATCCCGGCCGCGGGATCGCGCGCCAGTGCTCGCGCTCAGGAGACCGGAGCGGTCTTCGAGGCCCGGCAGCTGCTGGAACAGCACGATCGCGAGACAGCCGCGAAGTCGAAGGTCGAGGGGGTTCCCCTGATCGTCTCGGGGGCGACCGACTGGACCGATATCGACGTCATCTTCACGACACTCGACAAGGTTCGCGAGCGCATCCGGCAGAACCGCAACCAGGAGATCTTCCTCTGCCACAAGGGTGGCAAGCACGGGGCCGAGATGATCGCCGCCCGGTGGGCTCGGGCGCGTGGCGTCGCGCAGGCGCGCTTCGATCCGCGCTGGTCCGCGCATGGGCGGGCAGCACCCTTCAAATGCAACGACGAGATGCTGGACGACAAGTTCGCCGCGACCGGGGTCGTGCTCTTCGGCGGCAACGGGGTCGCACTGAACCTCGGGCAGAAGGCGGAAGCCAAAGGCCTGACGGTGATGCGGGTCGCCGATCCGGCGAAGAAGACGGCAGACGCGTGAATGAGAGAGGGTCGCCTTTGGGCGGCCCTTTCGTCGTTTTCATCTGCCTGCCCGTAAACTGGCGGTCTCCTCCGCACAGTAAGCCAAGTCGCGGTGGAGGTATCGGCCTGAGGCCGATCGCGCATTCGGCCATGCGGCCTCACCACGGCGCAGCACCCGGCGTCCCGGTTTGCCCGTCTCGCGAGCACGTCGCGCCCCGGCCGCTCCACCGGATTACGCTCCGGTCTGTTTTGCGGGGCAAAACGATCCCGCCGCTCCATTCGTGTCCCGCGTCCGGGCAGCACCCTTTGCCTGCTCGCGTCGGGCAAACCTGTCGTTAATCACACACACATGAGTGCGGAAGCATATCCTCCGGATGGCCCCCGAACCCGTCCGCGTCAAGGATCGCAAAACTTTTCGGCTAGGGGGGCCGGGGAGGAGAGGGCGGTCCAGTGTTCGATGACGCCCCCGTGGTGGGCGATGCGCCCGGAAAACTTTTGCGCCCGGCACGCCGGCGGCTGCGCCGTCCCTGACCCGGACAGTTTCGGCAACCAGGCATTCGGCCATGCCACCACACTCACGTGGTGGTCCACGAACATCTGGAGATGAGATCATGACCGACGAGAACAAGACCGAGGACGACCTTTGCCGACACTGCGACCGCACAGGCACGTCGCAGCGCGGAACTTCCACCGGGAAAGACCATCACGATATTGGCGGCCATGTCGTCCCCTGCGTCGCCTGCGGGAAAGACGCGTTGCGGACCGATTGGGAGACTATCGATGGCGGGAGCGTCAATTTCCACTGGCGGGAGGCCTGTGCGCATTGTTCGCACCTCAGCGAGTCTCTCTTCGCCTGAACAGTACCTTTCATCGGGCGGCCCCGTCGCCCGGTGATCCCTCTCTCTAACCCTTCCACGCTCTCGACGACTGCGACACCATCCATAAGTGCAGCCCCGCCCGGCTAAGGCCGGGCGGGGCTGCTGCGCTCCTCAACTGTCTGTGGCCCCTCAGTCAGACGCAAATAACATGAAGGTCGGTGGTGATCGATCGTCGGTCATGCCGGGCCCCTGCCGGCGGTTGCACCGCCGTCACCGCGCTCGCAGGTTCCGGCCGTGCCGGCCTCCACCCGGAACACGAGGCCCCTGGACGTGCTGAGTGGCATACCCCGGCGGCGGTCTCCTGACGGAGCCAGCCGGCGGGGTTGCCCTCATGCGCGCCAGAAACCCCGCGATCCGCCCGTCCGGGTGCAGATCGCTGGGGCGGGCGCAGCGCATCGACCGCGCCGCCCGATGACGGCGACCCGTCCGGGCCGACAACTCTGCTGCCAGACCTGCGGCTGTATCACCGCCCCGGATCGCCACACAGGCGACGGGGAAGCCGAGCTTGAGGCAGACGATCGCGGTCGTGCCGATCGGGCGCACGCGAACCATCGCGCCGACGCGTTGGAAGCGGGGGCGGACCTGGTCACGTCTGACATAACTCGACAGGACCGATGGCGGCTGAGGAGCGGGGTGCACATTTGGGTCTCCCCTCTTTGCTCATAGATGTGGATCGCACGGGGTCGGGCGGGCCGTGCCCTCCGCTCACGCTCCGGCAAACACAAATACGGTTTCCACGCGCGGGGCGCGCGGACCCTCCGCATTTGTGTTTGCGGACCTCCCTTGCCCCCCGTGCCGGGTGATCCCCATCGCAAAAAGGAGAGACCCAAATGACCAACCACTACGTCGCCACCGTTCCCGTCAAGTTCACCGACAACGAAGGTCA
>LULE01000316.1_pt1 | contig 30358 bp, 29 predicted proteins | sample 728231 | NCBI WGS metagenome assembly LULE01 (sample SAMN03860297, study PRJNA289734) | marine metagenome | biome: seawater column; feature: ocean; material: water; isolation source: Red Sea water column Station 192 - depth 10m | place: Saudi Arabia: Red Sea | collected 2011-10-15 | depth 10 m | reverse complement strand
ATTATGAACAGCTTTTCGTCACCGCCACCAAGCAAGCCTGCCATGTTTACAACAACGAAGATTAAAATCGCCGCTGCACCAATAAGAAGTCCCATTCTCTGTGTGTCGCCTAACTCTACCATAGTATTACCTGTGTAGCCCCAAGGGTATTGAGTTCTTAATGTGAATGGTGACCAAGATTGTTTTCACGTCGAGAGATGCTTGATTTATTCGGAGTCCTTAGCATCGGATCCGGCACTGAAATTCAGAATTCCGTCATCCATGAGGTCTGCAATGATGTCTTCCATCTTTCTTCCAGTCTTTTCTGCGATTGCCTGGGTCTCTATCCTATCTGCGTGGTCACGGGCTGTTTGTGCTTTGGTAGCGTCTCCTGGCTGATCCCTGGATTCTAGAACAGAGGCGAGTCCTCTCCAGTTTTCTGGGTTGTCTGCATCGCTTGCGGTTAGTTCCTTCCAAATCTCTAGAGCTCCGGAGAAGTCACCCTCTCTCGCTAGTTTTTCCGCCCTCTGCACCCTTTGCTCACTAGACTCAGAACTAGATGCCTGCTTCATCAGTGCGTCGAGATCATCATCCTCTTTGGGGGACTCATCTTGAGAAGTTTCTGCTGACTCATCGGTGTCATCTTCCGTGACTGAATTATCATCCAGGTCGTCGAAGTCATCCAGGTCGTCGAAGTCATCCAGGTCGTCGTCTGCTAGTGACTCTGCAGCTTCCTTGGCCTTCTTCTCTGCCTCTTTGACCTTTTTCTCCGCTTCTTTTATTTTCTTTTCTGCATCTTTCGCCTTCTTTTCCGCATCCTTCGCCTTCTTTTCCGCATCCCTCGCCTTTTGGGCAAGTCTGAAGGCGACGTCCTGTGGGATCTTCTTAGCCATGGAAACTACCAACCCTGGGGAGTAAGTATCACATTTAATTGTGGTCCAAGAGAATATTCCCGGTCTCAAAGGGGAATTCATTTTTACGAATCAAGAAAGAGATTGGGACTTTTGCTCACATGCATTGGCCCTGCCAGACTTTCCTGTAGAGGAAAAATAGGATGAAAAGGCATTCCAGACATCTGGATCAGAAGGATTAGCAGAAACCATTTTTTTCAGATTTATTAACGCTGCTTGGTAATTCCCGGAGATTATCAATTCAAGTGTTTGTTCGATTCCCGAAGAATCGGGGGTTTCTACGCCCTCTGTTCCACCTTGGATTGGGTTCTCTGATGCGGAACCGTACTTTTCCTCGGCCCAAAGAATGAGTTTAGGCCACTTCCCCTCGAACTTGTCTAGCCTCTTGTCGATGGTTGCAACTAATTTCTCTAACTCTTGGCCCTCTAGGTTGGAGCGGAAAATTGCCTCGAGCCTTGCTGATGCATCTTCTCTGGTAAGTTCAGCGGATTCACTAATCTCTTCAACAGGTTCCTCGTGAATCTCTGGTTGGGATTTTGCTCCATTCGCCTCCTGAGTCTCTTCTACTACTTCCTCTGCTCCTGATTCCTCTGGAAGTCCGTACTTCTGTTCGGCCCATTTAATCAGTCCTGCCCACTTTCCTTCGAACTTATCGAGTCGCTTGTCCACACTTGCAATTGCCTTCTCTAGTTCGCTACCTTTCAGGGATGCGGAGAAGATGGTGACAAGCCTGTCGGACACTTCTTCCCTGCTGAGTTCGTTTGCCATTTCCTCTCCTCGTTTTCCCCAATTTGTATCTTGCCTTTAAACCGCCGATTGGTCACTACTCTTCTTCCGACTCTTCCTTTGGGAAACTGCCTGCCTGATCTAGCGATTCGGATAGGGCCTTCCAATCCTTGTTCTGCTTGCCCTTACTGTGCGTCAGATTCTTCCACTTGTTGAAGGCCACCTTCACGTTGCCCTCGTCAAGGGACGCGGCGGCGACATTCAGGGATGCGGAAGCCCCTAGTAGCTTTACTAGATTGGTGAACGATTCGTTGGCCTTGGCGGCCCCTCCCTCGAAATCCGATCTCTGGGCCCTCTCTGCTTCACTTATTCCTCCCCAAATCTTCTCGATGTAGTTTCGATTATCCGGGATAGGGTTCAGAATCGCCCTATCCACTTCGACGCCTCTATAAATTGCGTAAACGAAAAATGAATAGAGGGCTATCAGCTCCACAGCGTCTAGAACTCCCCATTCAAATGGAGCAAACCCGAAAGACCCTTCATGCCATCCTAATGATCCTTCAGTCTTCGTTCCAAACCCCCAAGAGTTGTATATTTCTGCGAATCTGCCCATCTTATTGGCTGTGGATAATGCGGCCAGAACAAGCGAAAGTACTGCTATTCGAATCCAGCGAATCGACTTAAGGGCGATCATTTTCCTCTTCTTGGCCCCAAGAGAGCTTTCAATGGTCCTATGGACCCAAAGCGCTGCTAGAGTATAGGCTAGAAACGCGATAATTACATAGTCAATTGTACTAATTTCTAGATTGCCCCAAATTTCGAACTGTAGGTCCTCGGGGAAAACTAGTTTCTCCTTACCCGCAGGTATCCCTCCCGATGTGCATTGCTGGGCTAATTCCCCTCCCGAATTGACATTTTGACAAACCTGGCGTTCTTGCAGGCCGGTTCTAAGAGCAACGTTGTCGGAGAAACCAGAGGCGTTTACTGACTGGAAAAGAGCCAGAATGGTGGCTCCGAAAAGCCCCATCCTGGTCGGCTTCTTGAAAATCCGCTTCAGCACCATGGCACTGCCTCAGTCATTGCTGATGCGGACAAGCCTATCAAAACACCGAAGAAAATAGGAAAACTACTATGTTGAGTCCCGAGGCAGTCGCGGGCCGAATATGTCTAAGAACGTCGAGATGGAGAACATAATGATGGCAGACTACCTCGATAGGATAGGAGAGGGATTAATTCTGGTTTCCAAGGAGCCCCTATCATATGACTGGACACCTCCAGAGTTGATTGGGAGGGCGGAAGAGCTTCGAGAGATGGCATCGATGTTCCTAGGCATAGAGAACCACAATGTTAGCTGCAAGGCGGTCGTAACAGGAAACGTCGGTTCTGGAAAAACCGTTCTGACTCGTAGATTCTGCATGGATGTCTCTGCAAAATTGGAAGGGAGAAGAAAGGTCTCTATTGCTCACGTCAATTGTAGAAATCACCCGTCCTCTTCCCAGGTTCTGCAGCAGATCGCCCTCTCTCTGGATTCTGGTCATCCTGAGCGTGGTTTCAGCTCGGCAGAGGTAATCCAGAACATCAGAAGAAACCTGAGACACCATGAATCACACCTCCTACTGATTCTAGACGAAGTTGACGTCCTAGTGAGGAGGGATAGTTCTGACCTGATTTACAAACTACTCAGGATAGACGAGGACCAAGAGGGCGATGGATCCCTTTCATTGATTTTGGTCAGTCAGGACGAGTCTCTCTTCACCCTATTTGAGAAGGCAATTAAATCAAGGCTCGGAGCGAGTAACTCCATACAACTCGGGCCTTATGCGGCTATTGATTTGGAGGGTATTGCAAGGCAACGTTACGATGCCTCTTGTCGGCCTGGTGCCATTAGCGACGAGGTGCTAGCAAAGATCGGCGTCTTTGCCGAGGAGTCGGGAGGGGATGCTAGAATGGCAATTGAATTACTCGATAATTCTATCAGGAGGGCGGAGATGAAAGGGAGAGAGAAGGTTCTGGAAGAAGACGTACTGCCTAGTGAAGTACACTCACCATCGATAGAACCCAGCCAGATTGACAAGTTGAACTTCCATCAGAGGATGGTCCTGCTGGGGATTTGTCGGAGATTGAAGAAGGAAGAGGAGATTTCCAGTGGCGATGCTAGGAAGTTGTACGAACTCGTATGCGAGGAAAATAATGAGGAGGCTCGCGGGTACACCACTTTCTGGAAATATTTGAAGCATCTGGAGTCGCAGGGACTGATTGTAAGCAGAGCATCTAGTTCCCACAGGGGCAGAGGGAGGACACAGTACATCACGATGCCAAATTCAATACCTGCCGTGATTGGAGATAGGGTTGAGAAGGGGCTTTTCGGGGGATAGAGCAACCTTAAGGCTCCGAACCGCTCTTATAGGGGGCTTATGTCGGGGTGCCGTCTAAGGTGACCAAATGGCAGGTGAGCAGTCCTTCAAGGCGGTGGTGAACGACACAAATCCCGACTCTGGCGGCAAATCCTACGCCCTGGACATCACAGGGGCCAATTACAATCACTTCCTTGGAAAGAAGATAGGTGATTCTGTGGATGGAATGTTCGTAGGGGATGGAGAGATAGTCCTGAATGGCTACAGACTGGAAATAACCGGTGGCTCCGATGTCACTGGGAGACCGATGAGGCCAGACTTGGATGGATCGGGAGTCAAGTCAGTACTTATCACAGCCGGAATAGGATACAAGGGGAAGAAGTTCGTGAACAAGAACAGCAAGGAGTACCGATACAAGTACGACGGCCTGAGGAGAAGAAGGAATCTAAGGGGCAATATAATCAGTCAGGATACCCGCCAGATTAACCTCAAGGTAGTGGAATCTGGAAAGGGCTCTCTAGCCGCCATCATTGGTGGAGAGGAAGCCGCAGTCGAACAGTCCTCTGGTGAAGAGGAGTGACGACTGAGGTGATTGAAGCTGTCTAAACCGAAAAGCAAGCAGCCCGAAGTCAATATTGGCATGGTTGGGCACGTCGACCACGGGAAGACGACGCTCACGCAGGCTCTTTCTGGAACCTGGACAGACACCCACTCCGAGGAAAGGAAGAGGGGGATCAGCATCAAACTAGGATACGCAGATACCTCTTTCCACGTGACTGAAAGGGGAGAGCACTACGCCAAAGGCAAACATCCGGACGGGGACAAGGGAAAGGGTGACCTCCTGAGGGTTGTTTCGTTCGTTGATGCTCCGGGGCACGAGACCCTGATGGCAGTGATGATTTCAGGTGCTTCGATTATGGATGGTGCTCTTCTATTGGTGGCAGCAACCGAGAAGTGCCCACAACCACAGACTAAGGAGCACCTGGCTGCTCTCGAGATAGCAGGGATAGAGAATATAGTCGTGGTGCAGAACAAGATAGACATAGTCACCAAGGAGAGGGCGATAGAGTCCTACAACGAGATCAAGGACTTCGTTAGCGGAACGATAGCCGAGGATGCCCCGATAATTCCCGTCTCTGCGCATCACGACGTGAATCTAGATATCCTCATCGAGACGATAGAGAAGACCATCCCCACTCCAGACAGGACTGAGGACGAGAGAGGCCTGATGTACGTCGCTCGTTCATTCGATGTTAACAGGCCTGGATCTAGGCCGACAGAAATCAAAGGTGGCGTAATTGGTGGGAGCATTGTTGAGGGAGCATTGTAGAGGGGTCCTTTAGCGTAGGAGATAGCATCCTAATAGCACCTGGTAGGAGAGTCCAGGAAGGAGGCAAGACTCGATGGGAGCCACTCAAGACCACAATAGAGGGTATCCAGGGTGGCGGTAGCGACCTGAAGACTGCTTTTGCAGGAGGTCTTTGCGGTGTTTCTACACCACTAGACCCCCTTGCAACGAAGGCCGACGACCTCTCCGGACAGGTAATGGCCAGAGAGGGGGAGTTACCCCCGATATGGGAGGAGTTGAGCCTGGACTTGGAACTGTTAGAGAAGATGGTGTCTGGAGACGATGTCAAAGGTGGTATAAGGCCTCTGCAGCCAAATGAGATGCTGATGGTGAACTCTGCTACCGCGACGAGCGTAGGCACTGTAGCCAACATTAAGGGGAAGAAGGCGAAGCTGGCCCTCAGACTTCCGATTTGTGCCAAGGAGGGAAGCAGGATCACCCTTTCCAGAAGGGTCGGGTCCAGATGGCGGCTAATCGGGCATGGGACTATCTCGGGCTGATTCAATGGTAGGCGTCCTAGTAGATGCCTGTGGCTGGGTTTCTCTGGTCGATGCAGGCCTGAACCTGGACATATCTCTGAACGATGCGATAGGAGAGGCCGAGCTTAAGATCACTGATTCCGTAAGGAGGGAGTTGGATTCGCTCGCTGGCAGTAGAGGGGGGCTGCTTCTGGATCTCCTCTACTCCAGGGCAGAGTTCGTAAAATCGGAAGAGGGGCATACTGACACAAACCTAATTCAGATATCAATACGGACGGGTTGGCCCGTGTTGACTGTTGACAGGGGTCTGAAAAGAAAACTAGTGGAAAAGGGATGCTCATTTATCGAAGTCACCTCAGGACCATCATTGCGACTGGTAGAGGCCTAGGGTAGTGTGAATAACCTATCATCACCATGTCCATCGAGAAAACCAATTCTGACTGCCGCATCTAGCCATGCATGAGCGTAATTAATCGCTCCGAATGAACTGACGAGATCTCCCTCGGATGCAAAATGCCTTGCATCTCGAGTATAGTCGTCGCACATCCTAAGCATGTCTGCTAATCTATCTTCATCCAGCTTGTTTGTGGTGATGGGTGTTGCCTTCTCCCTAGCCTCTGCAGTTAGTGAGAGGTACCTCTCGATTCTCTCATGTGTGATGGTTTCTGACATCTTCACACCTCCCTTAGCAGCCCTGCCGCAGCCTCGCTAATCTTGAACAGTCGACTCCTCCCTCGCTTCCTAACTGCTAGAATTCCGGATTTGTGGAGAGAATTGTATATCTGTGAGAGACGGGGTCTTCCAACTTCCAGACGGGCTTGGATCTCAGCATCGGAGGGAGATATCTCCCTGGTGGAGGCTATGGAAACTATGAGTCTCTCAGAGTCATTCATACTTGATAGGTGGTCACTGTTCACGATTTTCTCTTCCTCCCACTTTGGTCCAAGTAGAGTAATGGGCCGTTGGACCTCTATCTCAGTCTCTTCCACTTCACTTTGAGATGCGATCTCCGTTTCTAGAAGATTCTCCAAAGGCTCGAAGTCATTGTCTTCTTGGATTTCTGGGAGAGTATCCTCCAATTCTGAGTCAACAGTCCAAAGCTCCCCCTCCGAGAACAATACCTGTTTCTCCTCCAATCGAGGATCATCAGTATTCACGGACATTCGATATTCATCAATAACCGGATCTTTTTGGGTTTTTTGCGCGGTTTCAGACAATTGCGGTGGACTCTCTGCATCAGCATCCCGTACAGGAACGGAATCATCTGGTCCAGTAGGCATTTCGTCATTAGTTATTCTAGATCTACTAACAAGTCCAAAGAAACCCCTAGTTGAGTCTCTCTGAGGAGGTTCTGTTCCGGCCTCCATGGATAGCGCGGTACCATCATCCATTGTCCAATCTGAAGTATTTCCAAGATATTCTTCTGATTGTGGGGGATTTTGTTCTTCTCCATCTTCTTGGAGATCCTCGATATCCCCTGATTCCTCTTCTTCCCACATGTCATCGGGCTCTACATCCCAATCCTCATGGTCGGTTGGATCTTGTACAATCTCCTCTTCATCCTCCAACGGCTCGAAATCGAAAACTGATTTACCGCTCTTTTCTTCTGAATGTATTTCTTTATTTTCGGGTTCCTCGAGAATGTTCTCGTCGATTGGTTCAACGAAGGGATTTTCCCCAAAATCGTTGATTTCTGGAGGGTTCCAACTAGTTAGAGATTCGAGAGTACCCTTCTTGCCCATGTTCCTCCTCTCATCCACTAGATCTCTAAGCAGGCTGACCACCGATCTTGCATTTCCCCCAGTCCTAGACGAGATGGCTTCAAGCAGTTCCTCATTGATGTTCCACTTCTCAGGGGACATTTTTCTTATTCTGCTGTTGCAGAGAGTCTGGATTTGATCATTCGAGAAGGGAGCAATTGTGGCATATTCGTCGAAAATCTCCCTTACACCCTCATCCAGAGAAGCCAGTTGAGAATTGGAGAGAGAGATTATGACCAGGGCCCTGAAACGAAGAAGAATGGGGACAATCAATGGCAAGAATGCGGATATATCGACATGAGCGGGGTAGTCTAGAGCTACAAGGGGTAGGGGTCCCGAGCCCGAGTCCAAGGTCTCCACCACCCTCTCCACCTTTTGGTGCATGGTTGGGGGAACCTCGTAACCACAGAATGTGATAGCAAGTTCGTCCAGAGCACAATTTAGGGGATCCTCGCTATGCCAATACGTACCAATGAAGCGTTCGTTGGTCTGTGACGAAATGGCATTGATCAGTGAAGTCCTACCCGACCCTCTTTCCCCGGACAGCAGTATTAGCCGTGGGGACTGGGAGTGCATGTGCTCCTTCCATCGAATCAGAATTTCCTGTCGTCCTACTATCTCGCTCGCACGATTCCTCTCAATGGGCCTGGAGTCGAAGGGGTTGCCTCTGAGAGCAGGGATGTCCAATGATGAAACCCTCCTGACTACCATAGACGAGCAGGCGTATCTGGGATTCTTAATATTCACGCATAATTACGGGTCTAACAGTTTGAATTAACGAGTCAATTTGTAAATCCGGATAACTTTTGTATAGAATTTCTCAGCAGTAATCGATTTCTATTCACATTGGATTAACGCATTCTTAACGGTTTAACGAAGCGTTAATGAAGCGTTAACGGTAAAATTAACGCTTTTTTGGAGTGCTTTCGACTCGAAAAAGGTTAGAAGCCCGTTGCCATGTCTCCGCGATTGAGTGGTATGCCAATAGAGAACAGTCGCATCGAGGGGTTCTACAAACTATCAGTTTCTGAGAGAAGAGAGCTGCTCGCAGAGATAGCAGAATTGAGCGAGGAGCATGTTGAGGCCTGGGCCCGAACAGGGGAGTTAGATGAGGAGTCCGCAGACAGGATGATCGAGAACGTCATAGGGACTTACTCCCTACCAATAGGGGTTGCAACGAACTTCGTTGTTGACGGATCACACTACGCAATACCGTTCGTTCTGGAGGAACCGAGTGTCGTAGCTGCTGCGAGCAACATGGCCAAGAGGTGCCTTGCAAATGGTGGATTCAAGTCGGACAACGATGATCCGGTGATGATCGGGCAGATTCAGGTCGTGGGGTGCGAGGACCCGCAAGGCGCAAGGGACTCGATCATTACATCCAAGGAAGAGTTGGTTTCAAGTTGCAACGAGGTTGATCCGATACTGGTCAAGTTCGGTGGCGGATGCAAGGACCTAGATGCCAGAGTCATCGAAACGGGCTCAGGACCGATGGTAATCGTGCATATTCACGTAGACTGCAGGGATGCTATGGGCGCAAATGCTGTCAATACGATGGCGGAGACCATCGCCCCAAAGGTGGAGGAGCTAACCAGAGGCACCGTGATACTTAGGATAATCAGCAATCTGGCAGTCCTTCGGCTTGCTAGGGTCAGTGCAGTATTCACTCCCGAGGAGATGTCAGACAGAGGAGATGATGCCGCGAAGGGCGCAGAAGTGATCGAGGGAGTTATTCAGGCTTACCACTTTGCTGAGGCAGACCCCTTCAGGGCGACAACTCACAACAAGGGGATCATGAATGCAATATCCTCTGTAGCCCTAGCCTGTGGTCAGGACTGGAGGGCGATAGAGTCGGGTGCGCACAGCTATGCATCCCACGAGAGGAGGTATGGTTCTCTGACCAAGTGGTCCAAGGACGAAGAGGGCAATCTGGTTGGGTCAATTGAGCTCCCCCTGGCAGTTGGCTTGGTTGGAGGGGCTGTAAGGGTCCACCCCGCTGCACAGGCGAATGTCGCGCTTTTAGGGGTCGAGAGCGCGGACGAACTGGCCAAGGTGATGGCGGCATCTGGGCTTGCCCAGAACCTAGGAGCACTGCGTGCCCTAGCCACTGTGGGAATCCAAGCAGGCCATATGAAGCTGCACGTCAGGAACATGGCAGTCACCGCTGGAGCCGAGGGCGAGGAGGTTGATTTAGTGGCTTCGAGACTGAGGGATAAGGGCGGAAGGATCACCCAGGCAGCTGTGATTGAGGAACTCGAGGAATTAAGGAGACAGTGAAACTAGGCCATATTGACGCTCGCTTCGTATTCCTCTGCGACCCTTATACCGTCTTCAACGTCTACGCGGAATAGAACAATTGTCCCTGCAAGGATTATGAAAGCAATCGCTAGAATCCCCACCTTTGCGCCTATGAAGATTGAGCACAGGGTGTAGACTAGAGGGCCAATTACATTACCAACCCTTCCGAAGAACCCGAAGAATCCGAAGAACTCGGCCGATCGTGATTCCGGGACCATCTTACCGAACAGGCTCCTTGCGAGTCCCTGGGAGGCACCCTGTATAGAGCCGAAGAGCATGCCCAGGATCAGGGCTTGAACGCCGATCGCTACACCTAGAGGGGCCCAAACCAAATCTCACATCGCAATCGCCACCCCATCCAATGCTTGATCGCCCAAGCTAGTCACGTGGTCGGTGCCGGTCATCTGTACGTCTCCCTCACTGCCACCCAGGACGGATATGCTGAACCTGCTATCTTCTAACTCTTGAATTAACGAGGAGATTTTAGCATTGTTTTCACTCGTGTCTGAGAAGGAAATGTTGTAAGCAGTATCATTGTCTTCGTGTGTAATTTTCCACCTAAGAATATCATCTGGTGAGCTCGTGTCCGGTTCCAAAGGTAGAATATTGGAGTATTCACTAGCCCAAATCTGCTCTTGGTCGTCGGGATCTTGAACTAATGCTTTGATTCCACTATTCACACTCACCTGGATAATTGCGTCCCCGCCATCATCCACATACTCGTACTGTATATCGAAATCCCCATGTTCCTCAAGCTCGAGGGGGGCGAATGTCACTCCCAAGAAGGTCACTACAGTGGCGATGACGAGAACAACCTGCAAAGTCCCCTGGGTCGACGTCTTGTCCGCGATTCTGGAGAAAACTATGGCCATAGGGGCTGCGAAAAGGTTGAGTGCTAGAACAAGAAGTATCAGATCAAATGTGGTCAACCCAAGAGTCACGACGAAGTAAATGGCCCCTACTGTCTGGATGCTGTTTATTCCATCTATGAAAAGGAAGTATGCGATGATGTATAGGAACAGGGTCCTGAAGTTCTTGTACTCCCTCAATGTTGACATGACCTCGGAAACTGCAAGATTTGTGCTTTCTCTGAAACTTAGGTCTTCCATAGGTTTCTCTACCTCTGGCTCTGGGATCCACCTGAAGGTAAAGATTGCAAAACCATACCACCAGAGTCCGGTCGTGACCATGGAAGCTGTGAAGGCCCAGTCTGCAAAACCGGAGCCCAGAAGCAATGCCAAGTGAATAACTAGGAGAACACAACCTCCAACATATCCCGTGGCGAAGCCCAGGTTCGAGATCTCGTTCATCTCATCCTCAGTTCCAATGTGAGGCAAGAGAGAGTTGTAGAATACGCTAGCCAAGTTGTTTGAACAAGTAGCTAAAACATAGAAAATTAGCAGACAGACCCATTTCAAATCAACTGACAGAAATGGAGCAAGCCCCATCACCACTACTGAAAATATTCCTAGATTTGTTAGCAGTCTGAGAGTTCTTTTCTTTATTGGCTTCCTATCTGCAATTACTCCGAGTGATGGGCTTAGAAGTGCTACAATAATAGCCCCGAAAGTAACAGTTAGGGTCATGATGTTGTCGGCATTCATCTCTATACTGGCAATCTCAATGTTAAGGCCGTTAGCGGCGACGAATAGAGCTGCGAACCATCCAGGGAAGACTCCTGCTGTGATGCTTGTTTCGAAGCCAGACTTTGCCCAATCATAGAGTGCGAAACCCCTTACTTCCTTTTTCTTCCACGTCTCTCCTGCCATAATATTCGAGGATACGTAGAAGTCTAGGAGTATTAGTGTTGTTACGAACACCGACTGTAATATTTCTCACTAGCTACAGTGGTAAAGGCCTGATAGGTCAATCCTCAGTATTCTTGGAGTGATTGTTTCTCGCAGGAGCAATGAGCGCGTGGGAGAGGCCGGACGAGAACTCGATCGAGGGGCTCCTGCACGGAATGGAGTTCGCGGATGGGGTCGAGTTTGACCTCAGAGTGGATGGAGACGGGGAGTTCGTCATCTTCCATGACGAATTCGTTCAGGGTTCGGGCCGTATGTTGGACCGATGCGTAGAGAAATTGCCTACTGACTACATCCGTTCTGTTGGTGTTTCTACATTGGACGAGCTTCTCGCGAATCGGAATTTCACGGATTCTTGGCAAAGAGGAGGGAAGACTGTGGACATAGAATTCAAGCTACCTCACCCATCTACCAAAATCGAGACTGTGAGTCACCTCGGATCGATGATTCGGAGACTCGAGACTGCTCTTGAGCCACTTGAACTGCCGGAAAGGACCGTATTCGCTTCTTGCTTCTCGCCCAAGATTGGGGAGGCGGCCAAATCGGTTAACTCGTCCATCCCGGTTACTAGGCTGGTCCCCCACATCAGGGCTTGGGGAAGGTTTTGGAGGCTGAAAAGAATCATGGCGATCCCGAATTTTGCTAGGACTACTGTAAAGGGGGTTGCCAACAGTCTTCGTAACGAGGGTATGGAATCTATCGGAATGGCCCTCCATTACCTAAAGGGCTGGCCGAGATACTTCCATCCTGGAAAGCCCGTGGGTCTACATGGCCCTGGTCTGAGGAGATTCTTCGAAGCACGCAGGGGGATGGGGGCATTCGTCTGGCCTTGCCCGCTGAAGCACGAAGATGCATTGTTGAATGCCGGAGTGTCGCTGGTTTCTGACAATATGGACCCAACGGTATTCGAAAAGCCGGATGGCAGTCCTAGGTGGCCTAGGCCAGGTAGCCAGCCACTCGATGAAGAGTGGAGAACAAGGATTGATCGGTCTAGCTCGGATGAGAGAAGAGACGTCATTGCAGAGGCTGCATCTTCCCTCCCGATGTGGGACGAGATCGAAGTCGGCAGAAAGATGGGGATTCTAGAGGATCAGGGCAGAAGGATGCTGTGGGCGGGAAATTCGGAGAGGTGGTCCAAATACGCCGAAGGAGGTCTACCCTGGGGCAGTCCTCGGATTATTGGACATAGAGGGTCCGGTGCTAGGCATAGCGTTTAGTCAGTCCAGCCTTCTGTGTGGTTGGTCTTTCGCGATGTACTTCGGCCTGTAAATTGGAACCCCTCGTCCCCCCCTAGCATTTCTTTCGTCGAGAATTTGGGCGCAGATTCCTGCCACCCTAGCCCATCCGAAGAAGGTGGTGTAGTAGTTTGGCTTTCTGAACCCTATCGCATGGAGAAGGCTGCCACTGGCTAGATCCACGTTAGGGTATGGGTTGCTAATCTTGGGGTGCTCCTTGAGAATCGGGGGTACGACCTCCCTGAGCGCCTTTGCGATTTTGTAATACTCATCTTCAGGGCATACCTCGGATCCAAGTTCCAAAAGTAAGCTAGCCCTAGGATCCTCCCCCCTCAGAACCCCATGACCGAATCCGTAGATTGGCCTTTTTGCCGCTAACTCCGCTCTAACGAACCTTTCTATCTCTTCGGGATCAGAGGTTCCTATTCTCTGAATGAATTCCAGACATGCCTGGTTCGCTCTTCCATGGAGTGGCCCTGATAGAGCGTTCATCGCACTGGCCAGTGATGCGTAGATCGATGCCCACCCAGATGCTACTGCTTTTCCTGAGAAGGTAGATAGGTTTCCTCCGCCATGATCCATATGGAGAATGAAAAAGAATCTCAGAACCCTATTCATTCTCTCCGCCTTTTCGCCATCTACGCCCAGCATGTGAACGAAGTTTTCCACGAGTCCCAATTCAGTATTCCTTGGGCGCAAATTGTAAGGATTGCCACCCCTCAAAAGGAATATCCTTGCCATTAACTCTGGCATCCTAGCGATTAGGTTCATTGAGTCAACCCTACCATCTCCAGTGGTCTCAGCGGCGCCCAAAGCCATGATCCCGATAGAAAGCCAGTCCATGGGGTGGCCGCTCCCCGGAGTAAGGTGCTCTAAAACCCGCAAGGCACCGGTTGGCATTCTCTCCCCCCGATAAGCTAGTTCTTTGCGAAATTCCGCTGATTCATCGGAGTCGGGCAACCTCTTGTGCATCATTAGGAAGATTATGTCCTCCTCCTCCAGATTAGCAAGGTCCCCCACTGGGTAGCCAACATAGTGCACACCCTCAATCGTATCTACATAGGAGGTCTGACAGGTACCTATTGGAATTCCACGAAGGCCCGAATCCAAGTGACCTTCTGTAATGGAAAAAATGGTCTCTTCGTCAGTCACGTGTCCACCAACATCGGGTGTAACAGACACCCCATCATAATCCCTCCGACAATACCATCGTACAATTACGAGGGAAATCTGGGAAAACAGCGTTTTTTTGATGACAAGAATCAGATCAAGCCTATCTTTCTTCCACACCTGTCGAATGATTCGAGGACCGAGTTCAAATCATCGCGGCTGAGACCTGCTGACATCTGCGTCCTTACCCTAGCCTTATCCTGTGCGACCATAGGGAAGACTATGGCCCCGACCATAACTCCTTCGTCTCTCATCAGAGACGAGAGTTCCTGGGCTTTCCTGCTCTCTCCGCACATCACAGGCACGATGGGGGTTTCACTAACCCCAGTATCGAAGCCCATGGACTCTAGTTCCTCTCGGAAGTAGGTAGTGTTCTCCCAAAGCCTCCTGACGTGCTCAGGCTCGGACATAAGCACCTCGATCGCAGCCTTCTGAGCGGCTGCGACGCCCGGTGGCTGGCTTCCCGAGAGTAGCCATGACCTGCTGTGATTGAGTGCGTGTGTCCTGACGTCTTCGCTTCCAGCAAGGATGCCTCCTTGTACCCCGAGGGCCTTGGAGAAGGACCCTACCTCGAAAGTGACCCTGCCTTGTAGACCGAAGTGCGATACTATCCCCTTTCCTTCTCCAAGAACCCCCTCCCCGTGACAGTCATCGACGAATGTCATAGCACCGAATTCCTCTGCGAGATCGGCAATCTCGTCAAGAGGGGCGATATCGCCATCCATGCTGAACACTCCATCGGTGATGATCAGCTTCCTTTCCGAGTCCTCTTTCTCTCTGAGTACCCTTTCCAGAGCTTCCATGTCGTTATGCGGATAAACCGCCCTTGATGCCTTAGTTAGCCTAACCCCATCGATTATTGACCCATGATTCAGCTCATCTGAGATGATTACGTCTTGTGGCCCCCTCACAAGAGTAGGGATAAGACCAACGTTCGCGGTATAACCCGCTGAGTAGATCAGTGATGCCTCTACTTCCTTGAATTCGGCACAGGTCCTTTCTGCTTCGAGATGAAGGTCCATTGTTCCGGCAATTGCTCTTACGGACCCGGATCCCGCACCGTACTTCCTAGTTGCCTCCACCGCGGCTTCGACCACTCTTGGATGAGTAGTGAGGTTGAGGTAGTTATTTGCCGATAGCATGATCATCTCCTTGCCATCAATTGTGCACCTCGGCTCACTTGCGGCCTCCAGTGTGGGTGGATCCCAGTTCAGCCCCTGATCCCGGAGGTCCGAGTACCTGTCCCTCATCCATGACATATCCACTGGCATGACCATCTGAAGACACACTAGTTTTTGATTGATCCGAGGACGATTTCTCCATGAGAGAATTGATGTGAAGCATTCCATCGCAGCCTGTGGTACCGGAAGTAGTGAGAGTGGTATTGGTCGGGACCGCCCAGGATGGAGGAGTTCCCCAAGCAGGATGCGGGTGCGATAGGTGCATTGCTGCACTTAGCGACCCATCAAAGGCCCTGCACCCAGCATGCTGCTTGGTAATTGGCTCGGATGGAAGCCTCCACCTCATCGAAGCATCCAGAGCACTTCCTCAGCAGCTTGGGATTGCCGCAAGGTCTCTGGGTATAGGCAACACCATCATTCCCGAAACTGTTAGCCTAACTCATGCCCATTTAGGGCATATAGACGGATTGGGGCAATTCGGAAAGGAAGTCATGGGATCTAGCGGAACCAGTCTTTTTGCGAGCAAGAGCGTCATTGATTGCATTCGAAAAAGAGGTTTGATTTCTCCCTTCAAAGTGAATAATGTACAGAGCAGTAAACCTTTTTCTCCCTCTAGACAATGTGGTTTCCAATTCGAGTTCATACTGGTACCCCATCGAGACGAGTTCTCCGATACACATGCCATCAAAATCATCGGTCCGAGTTCCTCCCTACTATTCCTCCCAGATCACGATGACTGGACGGGAACTCTAGATATGGCCGGACAGAGCAGCATCAGAGGTTGGCTGAACTCGCTTGAAGTAGACTTCGCACTTATTGATGGGACCTTTTGGAGCGGAGACGAATTGGGGGGCAGAGACATGTCCCAAATCCCACACCCGCCCATTTCCGAAACAATAGGAAGACTGGGTAGAAGGGAAGATGGGGATCCAGAGGTGATTTTCTTCCACCTTAACCACACAAATCCAGCAATAGACTGCGGCTCCGCTGAATATCGGGAGTTGGTAGCACTGGGTTGGTCAGTTGGCGAACAAGGGTCTACATTTGTTTTGTAATTCTAAGCGGAATATTATGAGTCGCCAGTGTAGCCCTAGGTTTATGCGAGTTAGTGGAAAGGTGAGCAGTGGGCTAGGGAGAGCTCACGTATTTATGTTCCAGAAGCACTACCAATCACAGTTCAAGGGAGTCTTGGGAGTAGGTGCTTGGCCAGGTACCCTAAATGTGGACGTAGGGGGCGATAGCATCGATGCATTCCTCGAATTGAGGGTATTAGCCGGATTGGATGAGGGGGTTCCCGACGATTCGATTGAAGCCCACAGAATCGAGGGCTTCGAAAGGGACGGTAAGTCCTTCGGGGGAGCGACGGCATTCAAGGGAAGGATTCGCATAACAGGGGGCAAATGGGAGGAATGTGCCATCCTAGTTCCCGACCTAACCAGGCACACCAGCACCGCAGAGGTGATTTCTGGGGCCTTCCTTCGTGAAACTCTACCTTGCTCAGATGGTGAAGAAGTGGAAATTGAGCTCAATTGAGCCTAGACATCCACTCTCTCTCCAACAGCAATCCCATTTCATATTTTGACAGTGAAAGCCATCTCCGATACTCTCGGGAGTCGCTGGGCCTAACAGAGAAGGTTGTGGATAACGGCAGTTCACTGGAGAAAGGAGAGTCGAAGTCCTTGTGGGATATGTCCCAAAGGATGAGTCCCTCAGATGGAGCCCTGCCCAAGTCCACACTTACTTTGGGGGAGTTTAGTGCGGATTCTAAATCTAGGATAGATATCCTACCAGATACTATTCCGGCGAATGCTGATGCAATCCTTCTGACTTGGTTCCAGATGAATGACTTTGCCTGTATTGAGAATCCTATCAGTCTCCCGTCATCAGAAGTCCACGGAATACAGCGGTCTACTGTTCTGATGGGATCTGTGCCGGATTCCAACCTAGAGAGGTTTGTGAAGTCGTGCTGGCCTTCGACCAAGGAGCAGGCTGCTGAAATCGCATCTTTTTCACATTCGGACGGCCATTCCTCTATCGTCTCTAAACGATATAGGTAACTTCGTGATTCAGCATACCTAACCTTGGAAGTAGAGGGTGCACGATTTGCTGAGATAGCAACTGCGCCAACAGGGAGGTGATCGTTTAGGGCTCTTACTATCGAGTCATTGCTTGTATTAGAGGAGACTGATCTGGGAAGATCTATTCTGGCTAGATTAGCCCTGACGCTCACCCCAGAATCTGTTCTGCTGGACATCTCCAAGCAACCCTCTGACCACCAAGTTAGTCTTCTAAGGGCATTCCTCATGGCACCCTCGACGGTTCCGACATCTGGCTGGATCTGTGACCCGTGGAATGAGTTTCCGTGATAGCCTATGGCGACCAGAAATCGGTCGCTCAATCGTTCACCTCTACTCGGTTTGGAGGTACTCCAGGGCTTCCTCAGCGGAAGCGAAGCCCATTCCCAGGAGAGCGAACTCGACTGCTACTGGAAGGAACTGCTTCGCGAAGCCCTCACTTCTATCGAAGTTGGTCTTAAAATCGATATTATCTATGAGCATTTTCGCTGCCTGATATAGATCCTGAGTGACATCGAAATCGTCGGATGAATCACCCAGGTCCTTGAGTTTCCTCAGTTCGCGAATTGCCATTGGAATCCTATCGAACTCAATCAGTGCGTTCGCATAGGCGGCCTGATACTCTGTGCTCTCTGCATCTAGTGCAGCAGCTTTCTTGAAGTAGGCTGCAACCTGTCCCTCGTTTATCCGATCATTGCCCTTTTCGTCAAAGTTCCCGTTTTCTTGTATCTCGAATAGTGCTGATTCGGCCCAGCCATGGTAACCTGCAGGATCATCTCTGTTGGAGCTTATGTGTGCCTCGAATATTTCCATTGCTCCCATGAAATCTCCCTGAGTAATGCATTGAGCGGCCTTAGTGATTGTTTCCTCGTTCGACATATGTATCATTATGTGTGGGAGGACTCAGGGTTATGAACGGTGCGGAATGTTGGGTTCCTAGTTAAACTTCAGCATTCAATTATTCAACTGCTGGTCCGACATTGGCATCCATCAGTTGGTTAATCAATCGATAAACGTCCATTGGGCGCCTTACCCCATAAAGACAGTCTGCCGGGTCACTAGCCTCTACGGTTCTATCTCTCTGCAAAGTTATCCAACCAAGAAGGAATGAGAAAATTCTCTTCTTACCCCCGGGGGTTTGAATGATCTCGGGCGCAACTCCTGCGGGAGCACCCAAGGATTCGACTTGCAAGCCTACTCCCGAACCTGTAACCACATGTATATTGCCAAACCCTAGGATCCTTCCCAGTGTTGTTGGATATGCCTTTAGATTCTCCACTTTATGATAGGAAATCCCATGCGCACGGGTTTCGAAGTACAGGAAGCGCTGTCTAATGTGTATCCTCTTGTCTGTTATAGCATAGTGGAAAGATCTCTGATACAGAACTGTAAGTGAAACCATGACTACGAAGGATAGTAGCCCCAATGGTGCAAACCAAGAGTAATTCCACGATGGAAGAGGGCTCGAGAAGCCAGAGTCAAAGAAACCCCCTATCCACTCCACTATATCCATCAGTTTCCACAAAAGTGGGATAATGCAACAAATCAGAAGCCAGGATGTTGTCCACTTTCCAGAAGTGGAGAAATTTGCATAGTGATTGATTTTGGTAAGAATTAGCATGCATATGACAAACCCCATTACTCCCGTTGTATCTATCAACCAAATTACCACAGATAGGACGAAATTGGCCTGCCCTTCCCCTTCTGGAGTGTCTAGAAGTTCTCCGAGGAAGAACGCGATATGGACCAGGAGAACCATAATCGAAAGAATGTACTTGTCGGCCATTGACGACGTTGCTGGCCCCCCTCTCCAGATTGGAGTCTCCGAATCCGTGATCTCGGGGAAATCAGAACGAGCAGAGTCTGCATCGATATTGGACTTGAACTGCTCAACGAACTGAGACATGCATTATCATCTTCCATGGTTGTTTCTAAGTGATTGCCATTCAAGTTTGTCAATGTAAGAATCCCCAGGAGTGCTCGGCATTCCCATGAATCCAATCATAGTCTGACAAGGTCCTATTTCCTTCTTCGTCCTCAATCTCCAGTCCGAACACCTCGAAGGGATACTCATTGTAGGTCAGGTGGCTAACTAGGCCCATTCGAGTTGGTTGGTCGAATGTCCACCTAGCTCTACTAACTGACCTGATATCCATTGAGACCTTAGAAGAGTCGTTCCAGACTTTAATTCTGAAGTTTGGAAGTAACTCTCCGTCAGAATCCGTAAGACCCTGATCGGATTTGTCATCCTTGGTTGTGGATAGTGGGGTTAAGTGCGGCATGAACCAATCCAAGTATGATCCGTCATCAAAGTGAACCATGCCCCAGAACCAGGGTACTGATGGGGCCTGGACTGTGACCTTCTGGAAGTAGGCCGTCCCCTGCATTTCCTCCCCATCTACCACCAATCTAGATTTCATGCCCTGTAGCCTTAGTATGTCGTAACCCATACCAAGTGCTATCTCGTTATTCCTGTATGTAAGTTCGCTCGGAGGACCCCACCATGGTGTTAGTTGTGCTTCGAAAGAAGAAGGCGCGCCCCGTGACCTAGCTTCCCTGTCACTCGAAAGACTAACCCACATGGACTCGTTTCCGGGGGACATCCCCATGGAAAGGTCTTCCCTCTCTATTGGGATCACCGCGCCTGCTCCAAGCCCATCTCCCTTTCCGGGCCACAACGGGTGAGTATCGCCAACGACAGCCATTCGGCATTCTCGCATTGTAAGTGGTTCGTGCATTTTCTCGCCGTCGTTCCACCACGCGCAAACCATCCCAGGGATTACGAAACCACCATGATCATCCTTGTGCATCCTAGAACCTGGCTCCCACCAGTGACCGCTGACCCGAACTGCCTTGGTCTCCTTAGTAGACCAAAGGGTCATCAGCTGCTTGGACCTATTGGGTTTGTCGGGGTCCGGGACCAGAATCAGGACCCAGTACCACCACCAGGAAAGGCCGTATATCGGAGGCATGACATCTAGTCGCCACAGTGATGAGAAGTCTCCTTCGAACTTGATTGGGTTATGGTGCATCTCAATCACATTATCTCCCTTCTGCTGAAGACTGACTTTGCTATGAATATCCAAGCAACGGAGACTATCAAAAGGACTAGGATGCTGTTCAGCAACGCCACGCCCGCTGATGCCGTCCCTAGCGTATGGACTGGAGGCTGCCAGAAGACAGAGAGGCCCGAGTCAATCCCGAACGCATTGTCCATCTCTGCCCATTGGATTGTATCCGGCCATGCTAGAAGCACCATAGCATCAATCATCTGCAGAGCCCAATGCGAGATGGATACGCTTGCTACCGTCCAATTCGGGTTCACTATGGAGAAGCTCCCCATCATGAACTCCCAAATCCCGAAGACTATGCATAGGTACACTCCGTACTTCGGAGAAATCAGCCCCATCGCGTTAAACATCGAACCGTATGCTGCAAGAACCAGTGTCGTTGCAAATCCTATCCCTAGCCATACCGGCAAATCCGAGAGTCGAATTATCTGATCGCCCGGCCCCAGCAACGAGGCGATTAGTCCCACAACAAGGGAGAGTGCAATGACGTAGGTACCCGCAATCGCCAGATAACCCATCAACCTGTAAACGATGAACTCAGCACGATGGATGGGTTTCGACAGTAGAAGGTGGAGTGTCCCGTTCTCCGTCTCGTCCCTCACCAATCCAAGGGAGAGGAACAGAGGGATGAACAAGCCTAGGAGGATAACGAAAGCCATCTTCCCGACTGCTACCACGAATGTCCTGTGACCTAGTTCTCCGATGTACTCCTGCTCATCTGGGTCCTCATCGACAAGATCGTCTGACCGGATATCGGTGACCACTCCGTTGAGCGCTAACCACTGCACATCGCAGCGGATCCCATTGCCGTTATCGTCATCACCGAGTCCGTCGTTCATTGCGAGGCAGTCACCGTCATCATCGAATCCGTGGCTCCCACCAAGCCTCACATCTGATGGGCAATCAACCCTACTCTCCTCCCATCCCACCCCTCGAAGAGAGAGGCCGTTGAAACAGTCAATTCCGTCCTCGTTGATGTACATCTCTGGAGGTTCTGGTTCCACGTATACCTCCTCTGTCCAGTACCCCCAAGAGAGATACATCCCCTCGGGCACTATGACTTCTCCGTCCCCCCTCCACTTGCCTGAGACGTAGTATGTTGTCAGTCCGTTCCCGTCTTGGTCCCCGAGGTCGCACGCATCTCTCCATATGGTCTCGTAAATCTCATCCAAATCCCATTCTGAGCAGTCTGTAAGGTCGGGGACGCCTGATGCGTCGGGGTTCCAGTCGATGTGGGTGTCCCACCACTCTCCATCATACTCCAGATCTATCCATCGTGCCTCGAAGAATGCTCTTCCCTCCCAGGACTTGTTAGCGGAGAACGACCTTTCGGCGTCGTTCCAGTCTATGTCACTCTCTGGGATGAAGACGCTTGCTCCGGGGAAAACATTTGGATCCCAGTCAGGAGTCCCATACTTTCTCTCCTGCCCCATCGGGTATCCATCACCATCATTGTCTTCACTGTCCCCATCGTTGTCTATGGGTTCGAAAGACTCCCTCACGGAGTCTACGTAGAAGGAGAGGAGTAGTGCCATCAGTAGAGCGCCAACGCCCAATACCACCCATGTGGAGATCCTGTGTCTTAGTTGCCTCATTGTTAGCTCTACTATTGCTCCAGCCTTGCGGTCTAGCCTTGTCCAAACTGTATCGGAAAGGTCTAGGCCCTTCTTGTCCATCATTGCCCCTCCTTGATTAGGTAGTTGAGTAGAGATTCCAGATTGTCATCCGGATTCTCGATGCTGGATATCTTCTGTTTTGATTTCACTATTATGGACGGCAGGATGGAGTGAGCTGCGGAAAGGTTGTTGGTGTGGATTTCTAGTTGCCCTTCTCTGGGAAATCTGACTCCGAATATCGGATCTTGTTCGATGAATAGGCCCGCTAGACTCCTTGGATCCTCGCAATTGATGAGTATCCTATGTGGGTGCTTATCCAGCAGATCACGAATGGCGTGCAGATTCCCTAATGCGAGTAAACGGCCATTGTGCAGTATTACTATCTGCTCAGTAATCCTCTCTATCTCCTCTAGAATATGGCTTGAAACTAGGATGGTCTTGCCCTGCTCGCCCATTTCACGGATTACGCTCATTATGCTTGTCCTAGCCAATGGGTCGCATCCATGGAGGGGTTCATCCAGAATGATCAAGTCTGGGTCATGCACCAGTGCATGCGCAATCTTGACCCTCTGCCTCATTCCCTTGCTGAACTTTCCGAGCTCCTTGTGCATTACATCTGATAGACCTACGAAGTCCAGTACGTGGGACGATCTTTCCGTGGCTTCCTCCCTAGTCATCCCATGAAGCCTGGCCAGAGTCGAGACGAAGTCCAATGCAGTCATCCACTCATACAGCTTCTCAGACTCACTGACATAGCCCACCCTCCTGTAGGGGGAGGTGTTGGTCCAGGGATCTACTCCGAAGAGTCTGATGGAGCCCTGGTTGGGCTTTATCCGGCCCATCATGAGCTTGAACAGAGTCGACTTTCCGGCTCCGTTAGGCCCCAGTACCCCCGTTACTCCACCGTCGATAGCCAGAGATAGATCGTTGATTCCGATTACCTGACCGTACCACTTCGAGGCCTGATCAATCAATACGGCTGGAGGTTCCTGAGATTCCATCGTCATTCTCTTGTCACCTCCAGCGAGGTCACTCTGGAAACTAGGAGCCAGACCGCCAAGGAGTTCATGGCCAATATGGAAACTGCAGATATGGAGACTGGGTGATCGTAATTTGATGGTATTCCCAGCAGAAACTGACCCAAGTGGGCCAAGCAGTCGTAGGGGCTCAAGGCATACATGAACGTGGTTTCGAACTGCAGTTCGACTAACAGGGAGACCAGTTTGGTGCCATAAATAATACTCAGGAATCCGATTGCTGCGAAGAAGCGACTCCGGCTGATGCTGGAGAGGGCCAATCCAATCGAGGTGTATGTTATCACCAGGATTATTCCAGCTAGCATACCTCCAAGGAAGATCGGGAGAGTATCCGCGAGGTATGCCCAACCCTCTGACTTGAACACGATGGCACTGGTGTAGTATGCGAAGTAAGAGAAGACGATTACGAATCCGAGAATTATTGCTACGCTAAGGTACTTCATCGCTGTGTAATCCAGTCTAGAGATGGGTCTGGAGAAGTAGATAGCGCTGGTTCCGTGCTGCCTGTCATCGGAGATCATGCCCCCTACCACTATGGCAGTTAGGAGAGGCCACATACACAGGTTCCTCGGGAAATAACCCAGAACTTGGCCCCACAGATTGTACCTATTGATTCCCCACATTTTCTCGAAGAAGCCACCCTGATCCCCGATAAATGAGGATAGGAAGAGCATAGGGATGGGAGTGAGTGAGGCTAGGAAGATAATCAGGATCAGCAGTCTGACCATTGGGTGGTACTGCCTGTGTCCTTTTCCTGTGAACACACCATACACGTGATGCCTGAAAATAGCGTAGTTCCTCATCCACCTGGGTCCTAGCTCACCGTCCCACGGACGGTACTTCTGCTCGAATATATGCCCTAACGAAGCTTGTGATCTGGCGACTACGGCCGTAGCCTCATCGTCTCCGTCTCCGGATCCGAATGCTGCCTCCATCCTAGTGGTGCCGCCTTCGAGTTCTACTTGCTCCTTTGCCAATCAAACTCCTCCTGTGTGCTCGGGAGTCATCAGGTCCACAGTTCCCTTAATCTGAGATCCCAACTTGTCCATCACAAGCAAAAAGATATCTTCCAGGTCTGGTTCGTATTCCTTCATCTGGCGAACTTGGACTCCTGCTGAAACCGCCGCTTGGAGAATCTGGTCGATCGTTTCCTCACTAGTGACCTTGACTCGTATTACCCTTCCGAGACGCCTTAGTTCCAATCCTATCGAGTTCAGCTCGTCCTCCATCTTGCTAGCCCCTCCCCATATCACCATCTCGACCTCCTTGTCGACTTGTTCTACGAGTTCCTCTATGCTTCTCTGAACCACTATTCTACCCTTGTGAATCATCACTATGCTTTGACACAGGTCCTGTACATCGTCCATCACATGACTGCTCATCAGAACCGATCTGTTGCCTTCTCTGACGGTCCTGTTCAGGGTCTGCAACATGAATGAGCGAGCCCTCTGGTCCAATCCATTGGTTGGCTCGTCGCAAATCAGTATGTCTGGGTCATGAACTAGGGCGCATGCCAGCTTTGTTGCTTGGAGCATCCCCGTGCTGAAGGTCTCTATCTTCCTGTACCTCTGGTCCTTCAGGCCTACGTATTCGAGGACCTCGTGCGCCCTCTGAGTAGCATGCTTAGTGTTCATTCCAAGAAGCTCGCCCGAGTACCTGACTTGATCGATTGCGAAGAGATTCGGGTCAAGGGCGTTGTACTCCGGCATGTATCCTATCTTGGATCTGATTATCTCGCCCTGTGTCCTGATGTCGTGACCGAGGACGGTCCCCTCTCCAGAAGTAGTGGTTATGAGACCGAGTAGGCACTTGAAAAGAGTCGATTTCCCAGCACCGTTAGGCCCTAGTATCCCTATTGCGCCCTTTTTGATCTCGAGATTGATGTCGTCCAATGCTAGGTGAGGGCCATACATCTTGCGAAGGCCCTTCGTGGAGATTATCGGTGCGTCTCCGAGGAGTTCTTCGTCTGACATTATACAGCCCCGACTCCCTACGGGAGTAGAGCCTTGGTCCTGCAACAATCACTTGAATGAATCCCCGGAAAGTTTCCCTTACTTGCCTTGCTTGATCGCCCCATCCCTGACTTTGACAGCGATTCCCTTCCTGAGGAACTGCATCTCCAAATGGTTAGTCAACGGAGTTCCATGAGCAACTAGTGTCCCTTTCGAGTCGACGACCAGGCACGGTTGTCCGGGGATGATGTGTGAGTCTGCGCCTGAGATGTAACCATGCATTACATTCCTGCCCTTTCCTACGAATGGTATTGCATCGTCAACGATACACACCCTTGGAATTCCAGGGAAATCTGATTCATCCTCTGTTTTCCCGAACTCTGGGGTTGGTGAGTCATTCAGATTGTTGGCTATCGAGGCCCCCTCGACGGTGAGTGAGATACCCCCATCTGTCAGTCTGGGGGACAAGATGTGTGTGTCTCCAGAACTTACGTTGACGACCCTATCCGTTCTGGACCTCCTACAGGCCATCTCATCCGTCATCTTACAGGCATCCAATGGGTGAATCGAGCAAAGAACGGATAATTTGTCCACGATTGAACACCTATCGAGCCAGTCTCTGATATCCTCTGAATCCGGAATCTCGTCTATCTCGTCTTCAGGAGTTATCCTTGTCAGAGGAAGTTGGGATAGGCCCAGTTCATCAAGGGCATTACTAATCTCATGTTCATCGGTTATTGGTTGCCAAATCCCTTCTGGACCGGTGAGATGGCACCATGGAGATAGATCCTCCAGAGAGTAGGGTATTGGCCCTATGGGCGTGGAAATCATCACCACAGTCCTCGGCTCCCTAGACAGGTGCTCAATCAGAGCGCTCTTCTTGTTACGCCAAGGAGGAGAGGTTCCCTCGAGGAGGAGTATTCCCTCTGCAGGGCCAGTAGTAGAGTCCCACCATGATCCCGGGACCCTCCATCTAGTGGCTAGAAGAGCCTGGATGTGGAGTATGTGCGGCCTGTACTCGATTTCCTCTCCAAGCTGCTCCCCACCACTCCTGAGAGGGTTGCTGGATGCTATCATCCGCAGCACTGACTCCCCGACTGGTCCGTCATCGGGGTCGTCCAGTTGTTCCTGCAGCCACACGAAGGCCTCCCTAAGGTAAGGGGAGGCGTGGCTCCTCCTCTCTGCCAGCTCCCATATTGTGCCCTTCCTTACTGCTTCTCTACACTTTGCTAGCTCGGCCTGGGTAACCTCGAGGTTATGCTCGGCCAGAATTCTAGAACGATCATCATGAGACATAGCCCTGATGCTTTTCGGAGTCTCAGCATAAAGGGCATGTGAGTGGAACGGCCACTCTTCCAAATCATCTAGTTTTACAGTGCCCTCAGGGGTCAGGAGTCTGTCGTCCCTGGCGAAAATCGCATAGGCGGCGCTATCGAATATGTCCACTCCCAGGGCTATTGACATGGGGAATAGGAGCGGGTGCCCACAACCGAAGAAGTGAATTGGTCTGTCAGGTGGTAGTGAGGCCTTGGAGGCCAGTAGAATCTCGAAAAGTTCCCTGTACCTCTGTTGTTCCATCAGAGGCACGATTCCCCCTATCGGATGGATTGCGAATCCCTTGCCTTCTACCTCTGCAGAACCCATCAGGAGAGATGACTCCTCCCTGAGATCTGCGTGAGTGCCTCCTTGTATTGGCCCGTTTAGCTGCATGTCCGGGCCTGCTGCGGAAAGTGAGATCTCCGAGCGATTGGCGGTCTCTGAAACTGAATGCTCCAACTCTTCTCTAGTCATATCTGGTCTTCCGAATACATCGAGCATTGTGCCTACATCTACTCCCATGTCCCTCTGGAACGACACTATCTCTTCTGGACCAACCTCCACATCTCCATATACATACGACTGGAATGTCCCCGAGTCGGTCACTACCGCCCCCGGGAAGTCGAGTAATGAGTGGATTCCGTCAGAGAGAGCCTGAGATTTCAGGTCCTCATGCTTCCATATTACGTAGGAGTTGGTAATCAGAGCCTCGACGCCATACTTGTCCCACATCTCCTTTGGTTCGATGGTTCGCAAATTCGGATTGATTACTGGAAGCAGCATAGGAGTGGTAACTATGCCGTGTTTGGTGTGTAGCTTACCAATTCTCGCAGCGCCGTCCCTCTGTGTTATCTCGAATAGGCCGAGGTCTTGTTCCCTGCATGGTTCCGGATCGGGACGCGTTGCCATGGGGCTTGCACGGAGTGGATGCCATCAAACCTCGGTATGCCTAGATTCCACCTTCAGGGAAACTATCCCGGAAGAAAGGCCCAAGGAAACCACGTCTCCGGTGTTCACCCCCAATGTTGGGTCATCCTCGAAGCCGTGCGCGTAAGGGACTCCCAACAGGGATGCTGCCGGAAGGGTGAGCGGGCAAACGTCCCTGTTCAATATTGCTTTGGGCCCGAATCCTGTGTATATCAGGCCCATCAGCACAAATGGTGCTACGGTTGACCCAGAGCCCTTGGGGTAGATTAGCACCGTATCCCGGATTGGGGTGCCGTCGAGCGGGTGTCCAGGTTCCTCGATAACCCCAGTATCCCTGTTCACGTATCCCAGATATGTAATTGGGACGTCCGTCACTAGGGCCCTCCCGGAGACTTCCCATTCAGACTGGCTTGGAATTCCCTTTCCGGTGGTGGAGAATGGAGATTCCTGGGGCGTCTTTGCCGTATGCATGGGAGAAGCATGTTGACTTCCTAATTCCGGGCGCGGGGCGTCAATTAGAGACTCGTCGAAGGCGTAGGCCACGCATTCCATGATGGGTGCTACGCTAGTGGGAATGCGGTTCAGGCCGCTGGTCAGGTAGTGCTCCGCCTTGAGAGAGTTTGTGAGTAGGTGGTTGTACTTTGAGCGGTTGTACGGAGTCACCTCTGGGCAAGTGTCCCTCAGAACCAAAGCACCGGCCTCCTCCAGTATGTCTAGAGTCCCGTCTGATGAAATCAGGTCGAAATTATGGGAGCTCATGAACCCCTTGGGAGATAGTTCGCGATATCTCCGCTCAAGATCTTCATCTGTGAAATTGAGCTCGCCCTGGAATTCTTCGACGAGCGGGGCATCCGGAGTGATCCCATCGGCCCAGAGCATCGGGCAGCCATAATTGGCTGCTGAGGCAGTCAGCGCCTTCTGCATCTCGAAGTTCGCCCGAGGGAGGCCCACGAACCTTGGCATGGGCCCCCACGGAAGATCCCAGGTGGGCATTATCTGCTTCCCTATCCAATCCCCGAGGATGCTCCAATCGGTGACGTTGGACATCTTTGCTTCAACGTTAACCAAGATGTTCGGCCTCCTGTTTGACTCGATATGCAACCCCCACTTTGGGGCCCATCCGGTTAGGGCTGTGGCTAGAGCCGATAGCCCGGACTCTCTGTTCGTCACCAGGGAAGTGTAGGAGTTAGAGAAGCATACTGCGTTGGACTCTGCCCAAGAACCGATGCCTTCCGGGCTCTCTATTCCCCGGTCATAGGGAGTGCAGGAAAGAGTGGCCTCTATTCCCAGCTCTGAGTATGCTTGGACTATCTCGAACTGCTGCTCAAGGAAGTCAGGGTAATCTATACCCATCTCGTCCATCTTCTCATGGTCGCAGCCTGCCGAGTTCAGGGTCGTGGGTATCGAGACCACCCCCTTGGGGTCTCCAGAGAGGTCCGAGAGGAACCTCCGGAGGCCATGCCCCCCGGTGATCACGCTCACTCCGGAGACGTGGGCGTTGTCTACCGTAGATGCCAGGTCAACTACCAGACGAGCGGCCTTCTGCTTTGTCGGACCCATGCCTCCACCAAGCATGGACTTGAGCTCTGGGGGGATTTCCACGACGGTCGGTCAAGGAGCATCACCTTGAATGCCTCGTTGTAATCGATACTCGAAAAACGATTAGCAGCATCCATCCTCACGCATCGGGGCGATGATAAAAGAAACCTTGTCCACATGAGGAGTATTATTGAGGCGGGATATCACGGACCTGATGTTAGCCGCCTTGCCCTTTACCTGAAGAACGTCCACGCACGAGTGGCTGTGCTTGAGACTGCTATGGCTGTATGACGCCACCTCGATTAGTTCGGAGTGGCGCAGGTCCAAAAGCCTCTGACTATCTCCATGGTCATGCTGGTAATAAACGACCAAATGCCCCTCGATTATCAGTTCCCCATCCATATTCTTCAAGTCCCCTCTCTGCTGCATCTCAGCGTAGAATAGCGATGCATCTCGAATGAAACGGCTTCGATTGCTGTAGCCGGACCTGGAAATCATATTGTCTAGATCTTTAGCGAAATCGGTGTCCGCGCTGAACGAAATTATCTGCGTCATGAACCCGGCAACTGCTCCCCACTAATAATAATTTTCAATAACCTAATTAATAGACTGTATTAAATATCTATTAGCGTCCGGGGAGATTCATGAATAATAGCGGAATGGCAATCTTAGCGAGCCTGTTACTGATTTTCTCGAGCGTCGCAGGATGTCTCGAAGACGAATCGGTGGAAGAAGTCGAAGACTTGATCGAAGACGTGATTGACGACTCGATGGACGAAAACAACACTACTGTAGAAAATGGGACAACGCCAGATAACGGGACTGCAGAGGTGCAGATTCTAGGCAATGTCCTTACCTCTACTTACCACATTGAGCAATTGGTATCCGCTGTCGGCGGTGAACACCTCAACGTACAGGTAATCAGCCCTTCGAACGTCCCGGTGCACGACTACGAGCCCACGGCAACGGGCAAACTCGCATTGATGGAGACTGATCTGTTCTTCTACCACGGTTTAGGCCTTGAACCATGGGTGCAGCTGGAGCTGGAACAACTAGGGAGCGACGCGCCCACTGCCGTCCAGACCCATGCAATGCCCTCTGGAGAGATCGCACTGGACTACGGATCGATACTCATCGCGGACCTTTGCGAGCACATGTCGGAGGGCCCCTTCGAGGCAGTCATGCTTGCGGACGAGGAAAGACACGCTGGAGACGTGGAGATTCATGCAGAGCATGTTGCTCATTCGTTGACAATTCCAGAGCATGACGACGATGATCAGGATGGCGATGACGACCATGATGGCCATGACGGCCACGATGACCACGCTGGCCATCACGAGCAGCACAATCATGCTATGGCTGAGTATGCGATTGAGAACGCTTCAGGGTGCCCGACTGGGACTGTGATCATGATCTTCCATCTCGAAGAAGGAGAGCACGTATTGGAATTCGAGTCGGAGGAAATGCAGGAATTCAACATGGTATCCCTGAAGATGCCAGGTGGGCACGCTCATCACCACCATGACCATGGCGACCACGATGGCCATGACGGCCACGATGATCACGGTGACCATGGCG
>LULE01000094.1_pt1 | contig 30860 bp, 57 predicted proteins | sample 728231 | NCBI WGS metagenome assembly LULE01 (sample SAMN03860297, study PRJNA289734) | marine metagenome | biome: seawater column; feature: ocean; material: water; isolation source: Red Sea water column Station 192 - depth 10m | place: Saudi Arabia: Red Sea | collected 2011-10-15 | depth 10 m | reverse complement strand
GAAAAATTAAGTGGGCAAGTGTTTATGTCAGAAGAAGGCAACCAAACTTATGAATGTCATTGTAAATTAGTTCCAAGTATTAACCCAAACAAAGTAAAGGTATATTGATGGAAAAAAAATTAGATACAAAAAAAATGTTTCAAAAACCAGTAAATATGAAGATAGATGAAAATAGTTTCGAATTATCATTAAGAATATTAAGTAATGAATTTGTTGCAATAAAGATTGGTTCTACAAATTTTTCTGGTAAACTAATAGCGGGTGGTATTTTATTATTGTTTTTTACCCTAATTTTATTGGAGGGTTTTGGTTTGAATGAGTTATTGATGCAATGAATGTAGAAACTTTTTTAAAATGGAAAATATTACCAAGATTAATGATGCTAGTAAGCACTATTATGTCTTGGAGATGTGCAGAATGGTTTATGGCACTTGAAGACCCGACAGCATCACAATCAGCGTTTGTATCGGTTGTTATGTTAGAAGAATTGAAAGAACATATTAAGTTTGAAGAAGGTGTAAAGCTAAATGATAATGGTGAACACATTTTGTATAATGATTCACTTGGATATAAAACTTTAGGTATCGGACATTTGGTAAAAGCTACAGACCCAGAAAACGAAATGGAAGTTGGAACAGTTGTATCACAAGAAAGAGTTGATGAATGTTTTGAAGCTGATTTAAAAATAGCAATAAAAGATGCTGAAACTTTTTGTGAGGGTATGGAAGTTGATGACAATATAAAAGAATGTGTAACACATATGGTATTTCAATTAGGTTTACCCAGACTAAATAAATTCAAAAATTTCAAACAGGCATTATTAGATGGAGATATTGAAACTGCACAAGCTGAAATGAAAGATTCCTTGTGGTATAGGCAAACAACAAATAGAGCAGATAGATTAATTGAAAAATTAGGAAAAAGTGCATGATTGCTAGTTTATTACCAGTTGCTTCAAAGTTACTTGGCAAATTTATTGAGGATAAAGACACAAAAAATAAACTTGCACATGAAATAGCTACTATGGCTGAAAAACACGCCCAAGCGTTAGCTATGGAGCAAATAAAGGTAAATATAGAGGAAGCTAAAGGTAACTGGTTTCAAAGTTCTTGGCGACCATTGATAGGTTGGATATGTGGATTGTCTTTAGCCATAAATTATATGGTTTCACCAATATTAGCGGGATTTGGTATTATTATTCCACAGGCTGATATGTCGGTAATGATGCCCCTTTTATTTGGAATGTTAGGAATAGCGGGTATGCGATCATATGACAAAACTAAAAAGGTGGACACAAAACAATGACAAAATTTTATATGAAGCTATATGACTTCTTTACAAGCATAGCCAATTATTTTTGGAAAAAAGCATTGCAACCGAAAAAAGAAAGGGTTTATCATGGCACTAACACAAAAACAAAAAAAGTTACCAAAAGCACTTCAAGAAGCAATTCTAAAAAGTCAAAAAAAAGGTAAGAAAAAAAAGAAAGGAAAGAAATAATGCCATATCATACTGGAAAAGGTTCACATTCTAAGGGAATGAAAAAGAAGAAAAAGAACAAAAGAATGAAGATGAAGAAGAAAAAGTAAATGGTTCTAGTAAAATCTATCAAAAAATTCACAGCTAAATTAAATAAAACTCAAAAGAAAGCTATGAATAAACACGCTAGGCATCATTCATTGAAACATATGAAGCAAATGGCAAAAGACCTAGAAGATGGGAAAACTTTTGGTCAAGCACATACAAGAGCAATGAAGAAAGTTGGTAAATGACAGGTTTTACAACTACAGCTACTATAATTGAATTAATAGGTAAAAGACCTATAAAATCAAAAAGAAGAAGAACCAGAAAGAACAAAATGCCCTTTAAAGGCAGTTTAAAGGCGGTACAGCGACTTTTGCCCACTAGAAGGATAAAGTACTAGGTGTAATCCTCAACACCTCACAGGAATGTTTTTTTCAATGATTTGTTTGATTTGATCTAAACATTCAGTTAAACCCCCCTTGACCACAAAGTGAGGTGTACCAAGTGCTTTCGATTGTACCGCCCACAACTTTTGAGAATCAGACAATCTACCCTTTTCATTTTTCAGTTCAATATAAAGAACCCGCCCTTGTGGGTATTCAATAATTATATCTGGACAACCAGATTTCAAACCCATTTTTTTCATCTTTGCATGATAGGATATAGACCTTTTACCTTCATTAGGCACATGGAAATGTCTAAAAAAATAATATTTACCTAGATAGTTAAGATATTCATTACAGGCTATTTGAATGTCTGATTCTTTCGTCATAAGGGTCTGTATATTCTGTTTCACTTCCTATAAATACTGCGATTTATTTAAGTACCTCGAAGAACAACAGACCCCTATGTGCATAGTAGAATTGGAGTTCTTACTATATTCCCACTTTGAGGTTGGAGGAACATTTTCAATGTATCACAGAAAACCCATATTTTACAACTGTTTAAAAAAAATAAAAATATTACATTTGGTGTTTGACTTATAAATAAACCTAGTTTAATATCTAGGTTAATAATAATTTATTGGAGTTCAAAATGACTATTAAACTAACTAACAAGACTAAATACAAAGCTACGATTGAGTTATCAATTCCTAGAAACTTTGATATGGAAAAGTTTGAAAGCAAACTTGATGAATTGGCTAGAAACCTAGCCGAAGAACATGATGCTGACATTCGTATCGGTAACTTCTTCAATGGCACAAACTGGTATGGGGGAGCAAACTAATGAATAATTTACAAATGGCAAAAGATTTTATTATGGATTGTGATACTCTCACAACCCTTTTTGTTGGTTTAGGGAAGCAAGATAAATTGTATTCCCTTTATGCTAACTGGAAAGAAACAGTATGGGGCAAAACTGAAAGTGGTGTACCTATAGCTAGGGTTCAATATAGAACCCAACATCTTGTAAATCTTGCGATTGATTTTGCAGAAGCACAAGAGAAAGCTAAAGTGTTCTGTAAAACAAATAGGTGTATTACTCGTCTTTACTTAGCCAAAGAGCCTAGTAAACAGAACCCTTATGACTTTAGAACCCCAGAAGAAATAGCAGAAGAAAAAGCTGAAAAAATCAGATACGAAAAAACTATCGAAGATATTAGATGGGTTCGTAGAATGGGTGGATATGGTAGGATTGACCATAGACTAAAGGCTAATCAACTACATTATTTTAAAATGGCTAAAACGACTAGAGATCAAGCAAAACAAGTATTACCAAACATGAACAAGTTAGAATCTAATAAACATTTAGATGCAAAAAAGTTTGTTAAAATGAATTTTGAAGGTGCTAGTAAACTTAGAAAACAAGCTATGGAAATTTCTGTACTAAAAAATCATTGGAAAAATAATTTCATACAACAAGCTAAAAAAACTAACTTTGTTGGTTCAGTTGGTGAAAAGCTAGAAGTTGAACTTACTGTTCAAAAAATTACTGGTTATTCTACACAATGGAATTACATCAACATCTATACAATGTCAGATAATGAGGGAAACATTTTTATCTATAGAGGTTCTGCTGATTTAGCTGATAAGAATAGGTCAGTATGGAATGCACCAGTTAAGGAAGGACATAAGATTATCGTTTCTGGCAAGGTCAAAGAGCATAGTAAATACAGACCTAGAAACTTTGAAAAGCTATGTATCAAGCAAACTAGACTTGAAAGAATTAAGGTTCTTAAAAGTTTGAATACAGATGATATGGGTAGAATTGTTGAGGGGGTTGCCTAATGAAAATTATAATAGATGATTATTTTTCTCATGTATCAATATATTACAATGGGATTGAATATTGGATTGATTTTAACCATACATTGCAAGGGTACTGGTATTTTTATGAGCATGATAAAAGTGCCTTAGATGATGATTTGTTGAGGGGTAGAAATACAATAAAAACAGATAAATCATTAGTATTAAAAAGATGTATTGATAAATTACTTGAGGGGGGAAACTAATGAGATTGAAATTATATAAAATTAGAAAATCAATTACTTTAAGAAATGGTGTTGCTATTCTTGATGATAAAAAAATAGTTAGCCTAATACTAAGAGGTTTTTCAGACACTAAAATTAGAATACTGGCAATAGAACAGTTTTATAATTGGGATAACCCTTCATATTGGGAAAATAAAAATAAGGGGCTTGCCTAATGGATTTAATTAAATTTTTCAAAGAAGAAAGTTCAAAAGATTTGAATATCAAAGCTGATTGCAATTACGTTGTTGTCGGCAAAAACTTAGGAGAGGGTTGGAAAATTCTACCTTACTCTATTTGGTATGATGAAACTTCAAAACAATATGTTGCATTAAAAGTTAATAAATATGGTCAAGCACAACCTAAAATAAATACAGTTTTAGATAGCAATGATCATGAAGTAGAAACAGTTGCATATCTAACTTTAAAAGGTGCAAAACAATGGGTTTATAACGAAGTCATGGGGATTGGCAATGATTGATAAACCTACAAGAATTGGAAATACTGAACTCTACATTGTTAGGGTTCAGAATATCAATGTGGCTCAATCTTATAATGTTTTTTGGGAGTATGTAGAAATTCTTAATAAAGCTAAAAAAAAATATAAGAAGCAACTTCAAACAAAAAATAATTATAAACTTGAACTAAAAATTATCTTTGAATGTAAAAAAGAACTGCATGATTTGATATATAAACAAGAAACAAAAAATAGAGGACAAAACAATGTATAAATTTAAAAAGAAATTAAAAATCAAACATAATAATCATGATATAAACAAAAAAACTTTGTACCTACCACATTGCAAAGATTCAAGACAATTAGCAAAACTAATGAATGTTCAAGGATTTTGGAATGAAGATTTAGTAGAAATAAAAAAACTTGGTTATAGTTTTGATTTGTATATCAAGCAAGATAAAACTTGTCATTACCCATATGCTATAACATTAGATTTTGGAGTTTAGAATGATTAAATTTATTAGAAACTATGGTGTTTATGTTTTAGAATTACTTTTTTTAATTATGTTTTTTGGATTTGCTTACTTTTTATTACTGGCATTTACATAAAATATATTTATAATTTAATTTGAATTGGAGTTCAAAAATGAAGAATACTAAACTAATTTTCACTTTGCTTACTGTTGGATTTGTTGGGGGGTGTTCAACAATGCCAATAGTAGATAGTAGAGGAAAATCATCTGCAAATATCAAAGGCGATATGAACAGATTCCATGATGATTATTATACTTGTAAAAGTCTTGTAGAAGATCAAACCAATTATGGTTGGGATATTAGCAAGAACATTTATAATAATCTTAGGTGGAAAGTCCTATGGCTAAGTCCTAAAATGAACACTAGAAAAGATTATATCAACAGGTGTTTAGAAGGTCGTGGCTACAACGTAATCAACAAATAAAAGAGGATTAAATGAATATAATATCTAAAATTTATGATAATACTAAAGATGGTGTACCTAACTATTCTTTTGATATGGAAGATGGTAGAAGATTATACTATAGCGGTGTTCAAATGAACCCTATGCCAGTTACAGGTGATGCAATAAACTTTACAATTATTGCTACCAAAACATCAGCTAATGGTAATCAGTATACAACTATAAAAGATGTAGAGGTAATTAAAAACCCAGATGGACATAATGATGCACCACAGCAACTATCTAATGTTGTTGAAAATGTTGCACCAATACCATCTGAACAAAATAATAGTTTTAGCAAAAGCGATAATCAATCTCTTATGATTTTCGTTACTGGATTAGTAGGAAGGTCAATGCAATCAGGACATTTTTCAGCAGAAGATATACCAAAATTAACTTCTATTGCTGTAAGGGCATTTAATGAAAACCTTAAAAAATTATAAGAAACTTTTTGCCGACTTTTGGGGGTATCATGCAAATGATATTCCCGCTTGTTGGTATTGTAATAAGGCACAAGCAGTTGATATTCACCATATTATTCCCAAGCGTATGGGCGGTGTTAAGGACAATAGATTGAACAGGATAGATAATTTGTTTCCATTATGTAGATCATGCCATGATAAGGCACATTCAGACAAATCATTGAATGAACAATTTAAAAGAATATTAACAGCAAGATTAAAAAATAATAGGCAAGAAAAAATAGAATTTTGGATAAAATGTAAATCACCAGTTAATTTAGTAAAAAAACAAATAGCTAGATTAGATGAAAAATATAGAAAGTATGGGATAGATGTCTGATATTTACACAATAGATTTTGAGCCAAGCAAACTATCACACAGACAAGATGAATTAGGTTTGGAGTTTGCGGATTTAGATACAGCAGTAGAACTTATGAAAAAAGAAGAAAAGATGATAATAGCTGAATTAACGCTGTATTTTTCTAAAAATGGTGGATATAAAAATATTACAGAACTAAATGGATATATTTATTCTGATAAGAAATTTAAGGACTATTTCGATAGATACGAAAAAACCCTTAAACAGAGGAATCGAGCCAAGATTAGGTTTGAATCCTTTAAAGCGTTTAGAGATGACTTGAGAACTAAAGTTGTCAATGAACGAGAACTTGCAAAACATAATTTATAGAAAGGAATTATTATGCAAAACACACAAGAAAATATAATACTAGATCACCTTAAAGAACATAAATTTATTACTACATGGGAAGCTATACAGAAATATAGAATTACCAGATTAAGTGCTAGGATTTATGAACTTAGGGAAAGAGGTCATAATATCATCACAAAAAATGTTTCTGAAAATGGCAAAAGATTTGCTGAATATTCTTTAATAAAATTGAAGGAGCAAAACTAATGTCAGATAGATTAGTAGAAGATAATGATGTTTCTGTTGATGAAGTTAAAGAACAAGCCATTGCAAAGCATAATAAAGATTTGCTTATAATGACTAAATTAATTTTTTCTATCAATGAATATATTATACATTTTGGTAGAACAAGTAATGTTCATGATGAGTGTATGATTTTAAAAACTCAAGTAACTAAAAATAAAGAAAAGTTACAAGAGTGGATAAATACAATATGATTGAGCATTTCCAAAAGTTTGATGATGGCGATAAGTCTTTACTACCGCTATCATTTAGTCATCTGAATGAGTTTGCATTTTATCGTGAAAGATGGGCGTTAAGGCGAATATTTGGGTATGATTTTCCAACATCTGCATCAGCTATTAGGGGGCAAGTTGTTGAATCTGGCATAAATATGTTTCTTAATGGTTTACCTATAGAAGAAGCAAAAGAAAAAATGTTATCTGAATATGATGAAAATTGCTCTAGGATAAACGACCCTAAGATAGAAGATGAAAGAAACAATTTAGTACCATTATTTGAATTAGGAACTAAAAAGTTTCAAGATTATGCTTATCGGTGGAGATTTATAGATTATCAAAGAAAATTAGAAGTTGAAATAGATGATATACCTTTTATCGGATATACAGACTTTTATTTTGAGGATAATCATACGAGGGAAGATTTTTTTATTGATTTAAAAACATCTAAAAACTTGCCACAAAAAGTGAGTATATCCCATGCTATGCAACAGGCTATTTATCAAAAAGCAACTAATGCCAAGCAAATATTATGGTATCTTAAAACACCAACTAAGACTAAAGATGCTGAATATATTCCTATGTCATTAGATGATTATGTAGAGCCTTTTAACATATGCAAACATATCATAAAGGTTATGGGTAATTACCTTAAAACAGTAGATACCCCAGATGATGTAAAAAATTCATTAGTGCCAAATCCCGATAATTGGATTTGGAAAGAACCTACAGTTCTTGAAGCTAGAAAAGAAGTCTGGGGATATTAACCAAAAAACCCCTTTAGGTTTTTGCCTAGAGGGGTTATATTAATCAAAGAAATGGAGTTCGATATGATTATAGATGAAAATTCAAAACCAAGAGAAAAACTAAAAGCATGGTATTTATTCACAGATGATTTTATTGCGGGTACACAGCATTTAACAAATCTTGAAGTTGGTATTTACATAAGATTACTTTGTTGGAACTGGAATAAAAAATGTGTTGGAATACCTAGTGATAATATAACTTATTACAGGATTGCCAGTTGTCATACCCATAATGAAAGAGAAGCGTGTGATAATGTATTAAGAGAGTTTTTTATTTTGATGGAAACCAACAAATATCAAAACGCTAAACAATTAGAAGAATATCTTTTTATTACTAGGAGAATGGAAGCATCTAGGGAAAATGGTAGATTAGGTGGTAGACCAAAAAAACCTAGCCAAAACCCCCCTACCTCTACCACTACCAATACCACTAAACAAACCAAAATAAATTATTCCCCTCATTTTTTAAAATTTTGGGAAAAGGTAGTCAACAAAGTATCTAAGGGTATAGCAGAAAAAAATTATCTTAAATTAGATAAAGAATGGCTAGAAAAACCAGTAGAACTAGCTACAATGTATAATAACTATTATAATTCTATAGAGGATAAACAATTTGCCAAACAACCCGCTTTTTGGTTATCAGCTAGAAAATATGAAGATGAAGAACCTAAAAAAATAAATAATGAAAAAATTAGTCAATATGAATATAGATTAGAAATGTTTAAAAAAGCTATTGTAAATGAACATGGGAGTAAATTTGTCCAAAAATATGCACAATCACATTCTTATGATGTTCGTAGAGCAATAGAAGAAGGGCATTTTACAAAAGAACAAGCTATAAAACATTTAGATATGAAGGGTTGGTTATAAATGTTTTTGGATAATGGTTTGACATTAGAGCAACAGGAACAAATGGATTATGTTTTTGATACTCTAATGTCTGAGGTAAAAATTATAAATCCTAAGTTATATCAAACACTTAGGGCAAAAGAACTAACAGAAAAAGATGTTATGAAACTTATACACAACCAAAAAAATAACATCATAGAAAATGATGAAGGACAATATCAATTATTTGGGGAGTAATATGAAAAGAAAAACAAAGTCTAAAGATAGTTATTATGAGATAAAACAGATATGCAAAGATTTAAAAGAAAATAACTTGAAAAAAAGAATAAGAGAAGAAGGTAGGTTTGAAGATGTACCAAAGCATTTATCAGATAAAGATGCAGAAGGTAGTTTTAGAAGAAACTCATATATGAACTTTTTTCAATCTGTAAAATATCATTTTGACCAGACATTGTTAACACAACCTTCTGGGGTTACAGCTACTAATAAAAACTATGATTATGCTAATAGTAAATTTATTGAGCAACTAGATTAGGTGGATTTTATAGGGTACAAACACACACAGGGTATAGTTTACCCCTACTGTATGGCTCTTAAATCAAGCTAAAAATTAGGAAAAAGTAAAAATATTGTGGATTTTTAGAAAAATATTAGATAAATCTTAATTACCTAACTAAGGGTAAATAGGAAATGGCAAGACCAAAAAAATATAATATCGATACAGAAGAAGTTTACAAATTAGCATCATATGGTTGTAGTAACGTAGAAATAGCTGATTTTTATGGTTGTGATGAAAGTCTTATTAGAAAGAGTTATTCCGAATATATTAGAAAAGGAAGGGCATCTGGAAAAACAAGGCTAAGACAACTGCAATGGGATTCAGCAGAAGCGGGAAATGTTACAATGCAAATCTTTCTAGGAAAGAATATGCTAGGACAACAAGACAAGATAGAACAAACAGAATTAGATGAACCTTTAGTATGGTCTGCTGATTGATGCCTTTAACAAATCCACAAAAGAATGTAATACAAGATGATTCAAGATTTAGGGTTCTAATTACAGGTAGAAGGTTTGGTAAAACATTTGTTGCTATTAATGAAATAGCTAAGTTTGCAAGTATTCCCAATAAAAAAGTCTGGTATGTTGCACCAAGTTATAGACAAGCAAAAGCTATTTGTTGGGGTGTATTAAAAGAAAAGATGATTTATCATAAATGGGTAAAGAGTATAAACCATAGTGATTTGACACTTACACTAAAAAATAATAGCCAGATTACACTTAGGGGAAGCGATAACGAAAGTAGCCTTAGAGGTGTTGGTTTGAACTTTCTAATACTTGATGAATTTCAAGACATAAACAAAACAGCTTGGTATGAAGTTCTTAGACCTACATTATCAGATACAGAAGGTCATGCTTTATTTTGTGGAACACCTAGAGGTTTTGGTAATTGGTCATATGATTTATACAAGATGGGTGAGAATAATAAAGATTGGAAAAGTTTCCAATATACAACCCTAGAAGGTGAACAAGTATCAGAAGATGAAATAGAACAGGCAAAACAAGATTTAGATTTAAGAACATTCCAACAAGAATACGAAGCTACATTTGTAAACTATTCTGGAATGATTTATTATAATTTTAGTAGAGATAAAAATATAATTGAAAAATATAATAAAAATACAGGGGTTTTACATATTGGTTTAGATTTCAACGTAGACCCAATGAGTGCTGTAGTATGTATAATAGAAAATGATAGAATTTTTGTGGTAGATGAGATACAAATATATAGCAGTAATACGAATGAAATGTGTGATGAAATAAAAACCAGATATAAGAATAAGCAAATAGTTGTTTATCCAGACCCTAGTGCAAGACAAAGAAAAACTTCTGCGGGTGGATTAACTGATTTAGCGATATTGAAAAATAATGGTTTTGATGTAAGATGTAGAAGTACAGCACCTTTAGTAAGGGATAGGATTAATGCAGTAAATTCAAAGCTGAAAAACGTAAATGGTAAAAACAGCTTGTTTATTGTTAAATTCTGTAAAAATGCGATCAAAAGCATAGAAAGACAGATTTACAAGGAAGGTACACATATTCCAGATAAAGATAGTGGTTACGATCACATGAATGATGCTCTAGGTTATTTAGTAGAGTATAATTTTCCGCTTAGAAGGAATTTTGCACCAAGCCAACCTAAAAGGTGGAGTTGATGAACAGGGAAACACTAACTAGCAAACATGAACTATGGGATAAGAATATATCTAACTGGGAGTTTTATATTCGTAGTTATTTAGGCGGTAATGACTATAAAAATGGATATTACTTGCACAGATATGTTTTAGAATCACCAGAAGAATATGATGCTAGAATTAGACATACCCCAGTTGATAATCATTGCAAAAATGTAGTTCAAATATACACAAGTTTTTTATGGAGAGTGCCACCAACAAGAGATTATGGTAGTTTAGATGGTGATGAACAATTATCTTCATTTTTAGTTGATGCAGACTTAGATGGTAGATCATTCAATACGATTATGCGGGAAGTGCAGATGAACGCTAGTATTTATGGTAATTGCTGGGTTATTGTTGATAAGCCACAATCAAATGCAAAGACTAGAGCAGAAGAATTAGCACAAGATATTAGACCTTACATTTCAATATATACACCAGAAAATGTTGTAAACTGGAATTATGCAAGGTCAGCTAGTGGAAGGTTCTATTTAGATATGTTGATGGTTGTTGAAGATATAAATGTAGATAGGGCAATAGTAAAAGTATTTACAGAAGAAACAATTAGCACCTATGAGGTAGAGGAATATCAAGAAGAATATTCAAAAGGTGATTATAGATTAATTGAAGAAGTTCCAAACCCAATAGGCAAGATACCCGCAGTAAATGTTTATAATCTTAGAGGTGCAAAAAGACCTATAGGAATATCTGATTTAGCAGATGTAGCTTACCTACAGCAATCAATTTACAACGACTATTCAGAAAAAGAACAGTTGATTAGATTAGCAAACCACCCAAGTTTGGTAAAAACCCCGAATGTTGAAGCTAGTGCGGGTGCGGGTGCAATTATAGAAGTTCCAGAAGATTTAGATGCTAATTTGAAACCTTACATAATACAACCAAGCGGACAAAACTTAGATGGTATTATGAAATGTATTCAAAATAAAGTTGATGCTATTGATAGAATTACCCATATGGGTTCTGTTAGGGCAACAGGTAATCAGATAGCTAGTGGGATAGCACTACAAACAGAATTTCAATTATTAAACGCTAGATTGTCAGAAAAAGCAGATTATCTTGAAAATGCAGAAGAACAGATTTGGTCATTGTTTGCTTTGTGGCAAGATAAGCAGTTTGATGGTTCAATTAATTATCCAGATACATTTGATATTAGAGATTGGGCGAATGATTTACAATATCTACAAATGGCAAAAGCTAGTGGTATAAAATCAGAAACATTTAACAAAGAATTAGATAAGCAGATAGCACAGGCTGTAATTGATGATTCTGAAATGATAAAATCTATAAATGAAGAAATTGACAATACCAGAACAGTTAGAGGTCAATTTACAACAACAGAAGTAGAAGGACAAACAGTTGGCGAGGAAGAAGAAGAAGCGTAGATTAGTTCCTAAAGACAAACAAACAGGTATTCCAAAAAAATATCTATCTGGTCTTAAAGGTGCAAAAAGAAATGCTAGGGCAAACTTATTGAAACAAATTAGTGCTTTATATAGGTCTGGTGCAAAAATACCATTGGCATTATTAAGGCGAAGGAACAGGGCATAATGGCAGTAAGAAGAAAACCTTTATCAGCTAAAGTTGTTGCAACACTTAAAGCAAAAGCAAAAAAATCTAGATTATTTAATATTACAGACTTGAAACGAAGTTATCGTAAAGGTCAAGGTGCATTTTTATCTGCGGGTTCAAGACCAAGAATACCTATGTCAGCGTGGGCTATGGCTAGAGTAAATAAACTAATAAAATTAGGTGCAAGGGCAACATTTGACAAAGAAATAATCCGAACTGCACAAAAGAGAAACAGAAAAAAGAAATGATTATATGGACAAAGAAAAAATTAAATTTTGTATTAGGTGCAAAGTTGCACTTAAAAAAACCGAGTTAAAAGATGTTTATAAATGTATAGCTTGTGGAATGATAACAAACGAAAGATTAGATGATAGGCAATGGCTAAATACAGAGGAAAAGAAGTAAAACTAAATAAACCTTTTAGGCTAACTACAGCAGAATCTAAAAGAAAAAAGTTTGGTGTTTATGTCAAAAACAAAGCTACAGGCAAAGTAAACAAAGTTACTTTTGGTGCTAGAGGTATGTCTATTAAGAAAAGCATACCCGCTAGACAAAGATCATTCTTAGCTAGAATGGGTGGTGTTCTAAAAGAAGTAAAAGGGCAAAAGTCTTTATCACCCGCCTTCTGGTCAATAAAAGCGTGGAAAAAAGATTTTCCATTGTAATGTCCAGAATTTTAGAAAAATTAGCAGATCAGCATGAAGAACGTATAATCAATGTTTTATACAAGCTAGAAGAAGATGTTGTAAAAGAAGTTACAAGGGCAACAAAAGGTCAGCTTGTATCTCAAAGACTAGCAATACAATTACAGCCAAGAATAAGAAATCTAATACAAACTTCATTCCTAGAAGAAGCAGATATAATTATAAACGAAGAATATAATAAGATTGCAAAAGAGGTATTAGATACATTTGGTAAAATGCCAATACCCGCTAAATTTAAAAGTCTTACCGAAGTAGATTTGCAAACCATAAATGCCCTTAAATATCAATCATTTAGCGGTTTTGAAGATATAGCTGAAAGATTTTTGAAAGTAATAAATGATGAAGTTTACCAAAGTACAATAGCGGGTAGACCATTTGAAGATATGGTTAGTAATATCAGATCACATATCAATGGTGTTTACAAAAAGTCAAACACTCGTGAGATAAATGAATTAGTTGATTTTATTAACGAGAATAAATTTGATAATGCAAAAAGGGTAGAAGTTGAGGAAGCAGTAAGAAAACTACATACTCAATATGCTTCTGATAGGGCGGGAAACAATCTTAGACGTTATGCAAGTCAAATAGCACATGATTCAGTTATGCAGTTTCATGGTCAATTTACTGTAGCAAAAGCAAAAGAGTCTGGATTAAATCATTTTACATATACTGGTACGCTTGTAAGGGATAGTAGACCTTTTTGCCAGAATATGCTAAATAAGACATTAACCGAAAAAGAAATTCGGGATATTTGGAATAATCAAGGTTGGCAAGGAAAATCAACTGGCGACCCATTCATTGTTCGAGGTGGTTATAGATGCCGACATACTTGGATTCCAACAGACCCAAACTGGGATATATAGGAGTAAGAAATGGCAGAAGAAAATCAAGTAGAACAAACTACTGAAACAAAAGAAGAAGAAGCACCACAGGTACAAGAAACACCACAAGCACAAACATTTACCCAAGATGAAGTCAATAATATCGTTGAAAGACGATTAGCTAAAGAACGAGGTTCAATGTTTAAAAAATTAGGTGTAGATGATATTGACGTAGCTATCAATGCTGTAAAGACACAAAAAGAAGCAGAAGAAAAGCAACGTATTCAAAAGGGTGAGTTTGAAGAAATACTAAGAACCAGAACCCAAGAACATCAAAAAGAAAAATCAGAATTAGAAAATCAACTTAGAGATATTAAGATAAATAAATCATTATTGGAATCTGCATCAAAACATAAAGCAATAAATGCTTCACAAGTTGTTGATCTTTTGAAAAATGATATTAAGCTAAATGAAACTGGTAATGTTGAAATTCTTGATAAGAATGGAATTGCTAGATATAATAAACAGGGGGAACTTTTGACTACAGATGAATTAGTTCAAGAGTTCTTAACACAAAACCCGCACTTTGTTTCAGCAACCCCTAGTGGTTCTGGTTCGGTGTCAAATGTGGATAGACAAGAACTCAATAAGTCTTTAAATTTGAGTGAGTTAGATTTTAATAACCCAGAAGATAGGAAAAAGTATGCTCAATACAAAAAGCAAAGAGATTCCCAACCTAGAGTTATTAATGCAAACCCATAACTTGTTTTATTTATAGGAGTAAAAAATGGCAAATGAAACAACCAGTTCTACCATTTCGGAACTCTACACCGAAATCGTAGCAGAAGCGTTATTTGTTGCTAGTGAGCAATCAATAATGAGAAACTTAGTTAGAAACTACACTATTGCGGGTGGTGGTAAATCAGTAGAAGTACCGATTTATGCAAACGTATCAGCATCAGCAGTAAACGAAGCAACTGATTTAAGTAATACAGCAGTAAACCCAACATCTGTAACTATCACAGCATCAGAAGTTGGAATTATGACAACACTAACAGACTTAGCAAGAAACTCAGCATCAAGAAATGTTGCGGGTGATATTGGTAGGTTATTTGGTGAAGCTATTGCAAGAAAAATAGATGCAGACTTATCAGCATTATTCACAGGTTTTTCAACAGAACGTGCGGGTGGTGCGGGTAATGAACTTACAGTTGCAGACGTATTTGAAGCGGTTGCTGATTTAAGAACAGCAAATGCACCCGCCCCATATTATGGGGTATTTCACCCGAAGCAAATTTTCAATGTTAAGAAGTCTTTAACAAATACATTTGTGGGTAGAGATACAGAACTTTCAAACGAAGCTATGAGAACTGGTTTTGTTGGAACAATAGCGGGAGTTCAGATTTTTGAATCTTCAAATATTTCTGTAGATGGTTCAGATGACTCTATTGGTGGTGTATTCTCACAAGATGCACTTGCTTTAGCAATGATGCAAGACCTCAAGATTGAATCACAAAGAGATGCTTCATTAAGAGCAGACGAAATCGTAGCTACAGCAGTTTATGGAGTAAGTGAAATCCATGACAGCTATGGTGTTAAGTTAACAGCAGACACATTAGCTAACTAAAACTTATGGGGTGGGAAACCACCCCTTTTTATTAAGGAATAGTAATTATGGATATGGTCAAACTTGTAAAAGGCGATAGAGTTATTGAAAGACGTAAAGTTGATTATGAAAACAATATCAACATTTGGAATTTAAGAGGTTGGAAACTTGATGGTGGTAAGCCGAAAGCACAGCCAAAACCAACACCCAAACCAGAACCAAAACCAAAAGCAGAAAAACCTAAAGAAGAACCCAAAAAAGATAGTGAGTGGTTAAAAGAAGAAACACCGAAGAAAACACAAACAAAAAAGGCTGAATAATGTCATCAACAGTTTTTAGTGTTCAAAACACACATTTACAAAAGATACAGCCAGATATTCTAGGTTTTGGTATCACAACTTTTGTAGATCAAATCCAGTTTGCAGAAAATGATGTTCTTAGACGTATTCGTGAAGAATGGTGGGAAAGATACAGGCATACAGTACGTTATAAAGATATTACCAAAATAACATCTGTTGAAATGACAAATAGTAAACTTACACCCTCACAATGGGAATTATCTGTAGTTTATTTAGCATTATGGAAGTATATTTATCCACAACTTACAAAATGGCGTGATCCAGATACAGGAGAAGGCAAAGATACATTTCAAGTTCAGATAGATTTTTACAGGGAAAGATACGAAGAAGAATTTCAAGCTATTCTAAGAGATGGTGTTGAATATGATGAAGATGGTGGCGGTACTGTTTCAGATAGTGAAAAAGAGCCAATACATTTTTTAAGGTTAGTCAGATAATGGCAGTAGATGTCAAAGTTGATGTAAATTCTATTGAAATAACTAAATTTTTAAAAAAATTAAGTAGCAAACAAAAATCTGTTATATCTAAGGGTTTGAAAAGGGTTTCTAATATGGCTATCCTTATGATTACAAAGCGTACACAGGCGGGTAAACTACCAGATGGTGGTAAAATGCGAGGATATGCAAAAGGCACTATCAGAAGCCGAAAAAAGCGGGGTAGACAAACAGGTTTTGTAGACCTAACCGATACAGGTAAGATGTTTAGAAGTTTAGATTTTAGAACAAGCGGTTTGAAAAGCACATTATTGTTTACAAATATGGAAAGAGCTAAAATTGCAAGTTATCACGATACATTAGGTGTTGGTAAAAGTAGAATTACAAGACCATTTTTTTCTATAGGCGATAAAGAAGAAGATAAATTAAAAAATGAATTTGCAAAGTTTTATTTTAAAGAAATGAGAATATGAGCAAAAGAGAAAACATTGCTAATGACATAATTACTAAACTTGATGCTGTTACAAGTCCTATCGAGTTTAAGAAAATTACTAGAGAGCCTTTTGAAGTTGAAGAATTGAGTGATGCACAGTTTCCCGCTTTATTCGTGCAATCTGGTGATGAAACAAGGGAAGTTGGAAGCATAGGCGATACAGGTGCGGGTTCTTACAGGGGAACAATAGATTTTCTTATTGTTGCTTTTGGAAAAGGCACAGATACAAATATAGATACAGTTAGAAATCAAATTATAGAAGTTGTTGAAGAAACCTTAGATAATGATATAACTAGAAATGGTAATGCAATAGATACTCAAATAGTAGAAGCATCAACAGATGAAGGTACTATTTACCCATATGGTGGTGTTAGAATAACAGCAAGAGTAATTTATGAATTTACTAGAGGGAGTGCATAATGGCTAAAAATGTTACTATGAAAAAAGGCGAAACCATTGTAAAATGTTCAGAAGATCATATAGATCATTTTGAAAAAAATGGTTTTAAAATGGTTAATGAAAAATCAGTTGCTAAAAAAACTGAAAAACCCAAAGAAGAAAAGGAGGTCTAAATGGCTACACATCATGGGAAAGAAGGTGTTTTAACTATTGGTGGAACTACACTTGGAAATGCAACAGGTTTCACAATAGATACTACACATGACGTTGTTGAAGATACAGCATTAGGTAATTCAATGAAATCATTTTTAGTTGGAAGGGGTTCTTTTACTTTTTCAATAGATATGAACTTTGATGAAACTGATTCTGGTCAAACAGCACTAGTACAGGGTGCGGAACTTACATTTGCATTTTTACCAGAAGGAAATGAATCTGGAGATAGAAAGTTTTCTGGAACAGGTATTGTTACTGGAATGTCAGTAAGTGTACCTTTAGATGGTGTTATTACAAGAACTGTAACTGGACAAGGAACTGGCGGTCTTACTATAGGCACAGTATAGTCTAATGTCAGATCAAAAAATTGATTACTTTGATGGTATCAGAGATCATTTTAGTCAGCTTGACACACAAATAATTGAAGTTCCAGAATGGGGTTTGGTAGGCGATAAAGCTATTTATTGCAAACCTTTTAATATGCTTGAAAAACAAAAGATTTTCAAAGGTGCTACAAATACAGATTTGATAGTTCTTATTGATGTTATTATTGAAAAAGCATTGACAAAAGATGGTGATAAAATGTTTAACGCTACCCATATTTTAGCCTTCAAAACTAAAGCTGATACAAATGTAATTGCAGATGTTGCTACTAAGATTATGGGTACTGGTAATACAGATATAGAAGATAATAAAAAAAACTAAAAAATGATGTAGAATTACATAATATATTTGGTTTAGCAGAAAAACTTCATAAGTCAGTTTCCGAAATATTGCAAATGTCTGTTGAGGAGTTTAATATGTGGTTAGCATACTTTCAAATTCAACATGAGGAAAGAGAAAGACAAGAACGACTAGCAAAGGCACAAAGATAGTGGCAACAAAAAATGTAAATATAGATATTATAGCGAAGGACAAAACCCGCCAAGCTATGCAATCAGCCACAAAAGGGGTAGATGGTCTAAAAAATTCAGTATTTAATTTAAAAAATGCACTTATTGGATTAGGTGCGGGGGTTGCTATCAAATCATTTGTTGATGTTGGTAAGCAAGTTGAATCATTACAAATCAGATTAAAATTTTTATTTAATAGTGCAGAAGAAGGTGCAAAAGCCTTTGATACTATGGCACAATTTGCATCAAAAGTACCTTTTAGTTTGGAGCAAATCCAACAGGGTGCGGGTAACCTTGCTGTAGTTTCAAAAAATGCAGATGAACTACAAAAAATGTTAGAAATTACTGGTAGGGTTGCTAGTGTTACAGGTTTGGATTTTAGAACCACAGCAGAACAAATACAAAGATCATTTTCTGCGGGTGTAGCTAGTGCAGACATATTTAGAGAAAGAGGTGTTAGGGATTTATTAGGATTTAAAGCGGGTGCAACAGTAACAGCAGAAGAAACAGCAGAAGCATTTGAAAAGGTGTTTGGTGCAAATGGAAGGTTTGCAAATGCAACAAGTGATTTAGCCAATACATTAGAAGGTAGACTTTCTATGATTGGTGATAAATTCTTTAATTTTCAAAAGGTTGTAGCAGATAGTTTTTTTATTGGATTAAAACAAGAATTTGGAGCATTAGATAAAGCCTTACAAGATAATGAAGATGTTATTCAAAATGTTGCTAGAGCAGTCGGTAGAGGATTATCAGATGCAGTAATTTTTGCGGGGAAGGCAGTAAGAGTTCTACATGACAACTTTGAATTAATAAAAGCATTAGGAATGGGATTAGTTGTTTTTGGAATTTCAAGAGCATTTTTGAATCTTGTGGTTTCTATTGGAAAAGCAAGATTAGCTTTATTAGCATTTACCAAACTTTCAAAAACAACAGTTATAGGTGCTTTAGTTGCAGTTGGTATTGTGTTAGCTGAAACATCTGGACATATGGAAAAATTAACAAGTCTTTTTTCAAAACCAAAAGGTGTAAAAGAATTTGCAAGTGAATTTGAAATATTAACTGCTGAATTAGAAACATTTTCAACAACAGGCGATAAAGGGTTTGCAAGTTTCAAATTTAGATTAGATGAAACAATGCGAGGTATGATTGCATTACAACAACAAACAGAATTTGGTACAGAAGCATTTAACGAACTAGAAAGAATGATAAATACATTAAGTCAAAGTTATTTAGCATTACCATTAAAATTAGTAAATCTTGATTTGCTTAATCAAAAAGAAGAAGTGGGTATGTTAAGTCAAGCGTATAGTTCATTCACAACTGGATTTATGGAAGCAGTTGATACACAAAAATCTGGTTTCAAACAAATTGAGGATATTGGTAAAGCAAGTTTTGGAAAACTCAAAACAGCACTTACAGATTTTGTAATGACAGGTAAATTGAATTTTGGCGATTTAGCAAAGTTCGTTGTCAGATCATTTATTGAAATGTTAATTGGTGAAGCGGTACAAATGGCATTTAAAAAGTCAATGGCATTATTCAAAGCAGATGCTATAAAAAGGGCATTTATAAACCTATATGCGGGAGCAATGGAAACTTTTAAATCTATACCTTTTCCATTTAATGTTATAGCTGTAGGTGGTGCATTGGCGTTTGGTGCATCATTGATTAATAAAATGAAATGTTTTGAAAAAGGTGGTAGACCGCCAGTAGGACAACCAAGTATTGTTGGTGAAAAAGGTGCAGAATTATTTGTACCAGATCAAGCGGGTACAATAGTTCCAAATGATAAACTTGGAATGAGTAAAAACGTAACAGTAAATTTCAATATTAATACTGTTGATGCAAGAGGTTTTAATGAATTGCTTGTTAATAGTCGTGGAACAATAGTAAATCTTATCAATAGTGCTATGAATGAAAAGGGTAAAATGGCGATAGTATGAGTGGAGCATTACCAAAAACTAATTTTACAGCTATCAACATTAAAAGTAATCAAAAGACTTTACTAAGCGAAACAGATAGCGGTAAGACCTTTAGAAGGCAAGTACAAGGGCAAAGATTTAGCTTTACTGTAGCATATCCACCTATGACTAGAGCAGAATTTGCACCAGTTATGGCATTTATGATGAAGCAAAGAAATAGAAAAGAAAACTTTACTGTAACATTCCCAAGCTATCTTAATGCACAGGGCAATGAAACAGGAACTTTATTAGTCAATGGTAGTCATGCAGTTGCAGACACAACTATAGCAATAGATGGGTTTGCGGGTGATGGTGCGGGTAGGCTCAAAGCGGGTGATTTTATCAAGTTTGCACACAGTAAAGTTTACATGGTGGTAGAAGATGCAACATCATCAAGTAACGCTTCTACAGTTACTATAGAGCCACCATTGAGGGAAGCATTAGCTGATAATAGTTCTGTAACTTATGATTCAGTACCTTTTCAAGTGCATCTTACAAGTGATGTTCAAGAATTTGCCACAGGGCAAAATGACAAAGATGGAAACTTACTTTTTAATTATGAGTTTGATGTAATAGAGAGTTTATAAATGGCTAGAGGTTTATCAAGTGCAGTAAAAACAGAACTAGCTACAGGCAATATAGACCCAGTATTATTGATAGAACTAGGATTTGGAACACCAGTATATTTAACAAACGCTAGTTTTGATATTACATCAAGCGTTTCTGGTTCATCAAGAACATACCTATCAAATGGACATTTTAAAGGGATTACAGGGGTTACAGAAACAAATGCACCTACAAAGAATACATTAGTTGTAAGTTTATCTGGCGTAGATCAAACATATATTTCTGTTGCTCTAAACGAAAACATAATAAACGATAATGTTTTTATCTATAGGGGATATTTAGATGCAAACCTTGCATTAATATCAGACCCATTTTTGTTATTTTATGGAACAATAGATGAATATAAAATTACAGATACCACACAAACTGCAACAATAAATTTACAAGTTACTTCACATTGGGGAAACTTTAGCAAAACAAATGGTAGAACAACTACAGATAATTCTCAAAAAAGATTTTTCTCTAGTGATAAAGGTATGGAATTTTCAGCACTTACAGTAAGAGATATTAAATGGGGTAGGGTATGAGTAGTGTCCATTTATATCAAGCTGAAAAAAAAGATTTACAAAATATTTATGATTTGTTGATTGAATTCAAAGAAGTTGATCTTATAGATTTAAAATTACCAGATGTTGATAAATCAAAACTTACAACATTTATAAATACAATTTTAGAAAAAGGTAAAGTTATTCTGGCAAAAGATTTAGACAAAAATGAATTTATTGGTATTTGTATGTTTCACAAATCAGAATTTTGGTTCAGTAAAGGGCAAATGATAAATATTCATATTATCTACATAAAGAAAAATTTTAGAAGTTTTAAACTTTTCAAAACAATGATTGATAGCGTAAAGAAAATAGCAAAAGAATTACCAATAGTTATTGGGGTTAGTACAGGATTAAAAATTGACCCAGTTTTTGAAAGATTAGGTTTTGAAAATATGGGTAGCAACTGGAGATTGCTCTAAATGTGCGGTAGTGTTGGTGATTTAGTTGACGATATAGTTGGTGGAATCAGCGATATTGTTGATGATGTAGTTGATGTATTTGTTGATGTTGTTGAATCTGCTATTGGTTGGTTAATACCGCAACCAGATATTCCAGAATTTGGTGATAACTTTGCTGAACAACAGGCAAAAGGTGTATTAGTCAATAAATTTACAGCAAATGGACATATACCAATTATTTATGGAACTAGAAAAGTAGGCGGTAATGTAGTTTTTTTAGAAACTTCTGGAACAGATAACCAATATTTATATATGGCTGTTGTTTTAAGCGAGGGTGAAATAAATGGAGTAACATCATTATTTGTCAATGATAATCAAGTAACATTATCTGGAACACTCACAGATGGTACACAAAGAACTGTTGCCAGTAGTGATGTAAACTTTTTTGATGAATCAAGTTTGATTACTGTAGAAGCACATTTTGGCACAGATAGTCAAACCGCATCAAGTTTACTATCTACATTAACTTCATGGACATCAAACCACAGGCTAAGAGGTTTAGCATATCTTGCAATTAGATTTGAATGGAACGCTGATAAATTTGGCTCTTTGCCACAAGTACAAGCCATAGTACAGGGTAGGAAAGTATATAATCCTAATTTAGATGGAACACTAACTGGCGGTTCTGGAAGCCATAGAGCAGACACTAGCACAACATGGGAATATTCCGATAATCCTATATTGCAATTACTGGATTACTTGAGAAATGAAAGATTTGGTATGGGAATACCTAATAGTTACTTTGATAGTAATTTTGCAGATTGGCAAACCGCAACAGATGTTTGTGATACCAATATAACCCCATTTAGCGGTGCAAGTCAGATTGACCTTATGGATAGTCATACTGTTGTTGATACTTCTGTAAAAGCTATAGATAACGTAAAGAATTTTGTAAGGGGTTCTAGGTCATATCTTAATTTTTCTGGGGGTAAGTATAATATTTTAGTTGAAAACACAGGTTCAGCTTCTATTACGCTTACAGAAGATAATATTATTGGTGGAATATCAATACAAAGTAAAAACAAAAATTCAAGATATAACAGGGTTATAGTAAACTTTACTAACCCAGATAAAAACTTTCAATCAGATACAGCACAATTCCCGCCAGTTGATGAAACTGGTTTGGCTAGTGCAGATCAACACGCTAATATGAAAACAGCAGATGGTGGTCTTTTGCTTGAAGGTAGATTTGATTTTTCTATGTTTACAAGTCCTTACCAAGCACAGGAAATGGCGGAAATCATACTTAGAAGATCAAGAACAAGTTTAGATGTTTCTTTGAAAGCAGATGCAACAGCAATGGATTTAGCCATAGGTGATTTAGTTAATATTACCCATGCAACACCCGCATTTTCTGCAAAACCTTTTAGAGTACAGGGAATGACAATAAATACCGATCATACTGTAAGTTTACAATGCACAGAACACCAAGATAGTTTTTATACTTTTGGAACACAACAGGAAGTAGCGACTATACCAGATACCACACTTCCAAACCCATTTTCTGTTTTACCACCCGCTAGTATAACTCTTACAGATGAATTGATAGAATATGCAGATGGAATAGTAATAACAAGATTATTAATTACTATAGGTGCTTCAACAGACCTTTTTGTTGATAATTATGAAGTACAAATAAAACAAACATTAGACCCAGATGGAAATGCTGTAAGTGATGATTTTAGAGAAATAGCAGTAGGAAAAATACTGCAATATCAACATCTTAACGTAATAGATGGTGCAACATATCAAGTGCGAGTAAGGGCAGTAAATACAATAGGCTCTAAAAGCACATTTATTTCTACCACAAGGGCAATAGTTGGTGGGGTTGAACCACCTAGCAATGTTGAGGATTTTGCTGTTGAACTTCATGGTCAAGATCATTTAAAACTTACATGGACACCACCAACAGCAAATAGTGATCTGGATATATCTTTTTATGAAATAAGGTTTCAAAATGTTACAACTGGTGCAAACTGGATTAATTCAACAAATCTTGTAAGATGCCCTAGAAGAAAATGTGATAATGCAATAGTACCCGCTAGAGTTGGTTCATATTTAATAAAAGCTGTTGATAAAAATGGAAATAGTTCAGCAGAAGCTACTATTGTTACTACAAACATATCTGCAATACAGGCATATAAACAAATTTCAACATTTACAGAAACACCAAATGTTTTTACAGCATTAGATCAAATGGATAGTACATTTCCATTAACTGTTAAAATAGACCCTTCTGGTGATACAATATTATCACTTGATACAGTTACAAACTTTGATGATACAGTAGGAAATTTTGATAGTGTTGAAGGTGATTTTGAATTAGGTGGTACAGATACTACATCAAATCCAAATTTTAATAATACAAATAGAGATACAAAAGGATTTTATAATTTTATAAACAGTTTTAGTTTAACACAAATATTTGATGGAAATATTGAACCTAGCCTTACATTAGACTCCGAAAACCCGTATGATTTTTTTGATAGTGGTAGAGGTGCATTATTATTTGACGAAGCAAAAGCACCTTTTGATGGAACAGAACAACTTCATGCTTTTCACAGGGTTCAAGTAGCAACATCAACAACGTCATTAGCTGATTGCACAAACTTTCAAGACATTACACAATCGGCAACTTTTAAATTTAAATTTGCTAAATTTAGATTGAAATTATCAAATGACGATAATCAAACATCTAGTAATGTTAAACAAATTGATATAAAATTAAATATGGAAGAAAGAACTTTTGCGGAAAGTAATTTGGCAACATCAAGTGGAAGCAAAACTGTTACATTTACAAATCCATTTTTTGAAGTACCCGCTATAGGTGTTTCAGCACAAAATATGGCAACAGGTGATGTTTTTACTATCAGTTCCAAAACAGTAAATGGGTTTACTATTGCTTTTGCAAACTCTAGTGGCGGTGCGGTTGATAGAACCTTTGATTATATTGCAAAGGGATTTGGATTGCAAAGTTAACAAAAAAAGGATATAAAAAGTTATGGCACAAGTATCAGATGTAAGTTTAGCGAATCAAGGTTTCAGTTCTTTTAGAACAGAATTGAATAATATTTTGTCTGCATTGAATACTCAACACATAGGAAGTTCAGCACCAAGTTCTGTTGCAACTGGTACAATTTGGGTTGATAATGGAACAAGCGGAGTTTTAAAAGTAAAAATAAATGATGGTTCAGATAATATTGAATTATTTCAAATTAATATAACCAGTAATGCAATCACAAGCACAATGTCTACAACTGGAACAATATCAGAAACAGACCCAAATGCTTTGCCTTTGGCGATTGCTCTAGGATAGGGAGTAAAATATGGCTAATACATTTAAGGTCAAAACAAATGGAGCAATGCCGACCAGTTCGGGAACACCATTAACTTTATATACAGTACCAAGTTCCACAACTACAGTTGTTATAGGTTTATTGCTTTGTAACATTCACACAACAGCAGTTACAGTTGATGTTCAGCTAGTTTCTGATACAAGCGATACAGAAACAAATGAAACAGTTCTATTAGCGAAAGATGTAAGTATACCAAGTGGCTCAACATTAGAATTGCTTTCTGGTGGAAAGGTTGTTTTACAAACCACAGATATTATAAAAATTGATTGTAGTGTAACTGCAAAAATTGATGCAACATTAAGTATATTAGAAATTACATAGGTGATGATATGCCATATTTAGGAGCAAAACCAACACCAATTCCATTAACATCATCAGATATTACAGATGGAATTATTACCACAGCTAAAATTGTAGATGATGCAGTTACTGGTGCAAAGATTGAGAACAATCCAACAATAGCGGGAAATCTTGCGGTATCTGGTACTGCAAATGTTACTGGGGTTACTACTTTATCAGATAACATTGTTTTTGATGCTTCAAGTAAAGGTGTTCATCTTGGTGTAACTTCTGCTACTGCATCTAATTTACTTGACGATTATGAAGCATCAACTTGGACACCGACATATGTTGTTGATGTAGGCACTAATCCTACAATTACTTATGATACTACTAGAACACAAGGTGTTTATGTTAAAATAGGAGATATGGTGCATATACAATGCAGAATAAGAACAGACGCCACATCTGGTGGTAGTGGAAATTTAGCTATAGGTGGACTGCCTTTTGCAAGTGTTTCTGGTGATAGTCGTTTTTCAACCTTAAATGTTGGTTATTCTGCTCAATGGGTTGCAGATAATTTTCCAGTAGGTATTTATATTCCACCAAATGTTTCATATGCACTTTTATTAAAAGGTCGTGGTGATGATCACAGAGATGGTAAAGGTTTAGTAATAAGTCCTGCTAGTTTAACAAACAATACTGGGAAAAATGAAGTTATGGTTTCAGGAACATATAGAACAGCATAGGAGAAATAAATGGCAATAACAAAAGAAGCAGTAATAGGTAAAATAGAGGTTGTAGGAAGTTGGAATGTTCAAGTAGCTACTGATACAGTTATTAAAGAAGATGGCAAAGAAATAAGTAGGTCAAGACATAGGCACGTTTTAAATCCTAATTCAGATATAAGCAAAGAAGCTACTGAGGTACAAGCAGTAGCTAATGCAGTTTGGACAGATACAGTCAAATCTAATTACAAAAAATTTTTGGAATCACAAAAGGTTGAATAATGGCATATATAGGTAAAAGTCCACAAGTAGGAAATTATGTAAAATTAGATGCTATAACTACCTCAAGCACTAACACATATAATCTTACACAAGATTCAGTAGCATTTGTACCAGAATCAGCTTTGCATATGTTAGTTTCTCTAAATGGTGTTATACAATCCCCACTAAGTTCATTTAGTGTTTCTGGCTCAACAATTACATTTTTACCTTCAAGTGGCACTCTTTCGTCAAGCGATACAATAGATTTTATTTTGGTTTTAGGGAATACATTAGATATTGGAACACCAAGCGATAGCACAGTTACAAATGCAAAAACAAACTTTGTATCAACATCATCAAGTGCGGGTTTACAAATAAAAGGTGATGGAACAACAGATGGAACATTACAGCTTAATTGTTCACAAAATTCACATGGGGTAAAAATTGCATCACCCGCCCATTCTGCGGGTCAATCATACACACTTACTTTACCAACTGGTAATTTAACTGCGGGTAATGTTTTAAAAATAAATTCTATAACTGGTTCTGGTACAACAGCAGTAGGTCAATTAGAATCACCTTCTGAATTGACAATGCCAAATCAACCAGCTTTTTGTGCACATGGTTCTGGACAAAATAATATTGCAATTAATACAAATACAAATGTTTTGTTTGACACAGAAAGATTTGACCAAAATGGGGATTTTAGTGGGTCTAATACTTTTACAGCACCAGTTACTGGAAGGTATCAATTTAATGTTTCCTTATATTTAACTTCTTTAGACTCAGCATCAGCTTATTATTACTTAGAATTACAAACAAGTAATGAATTATATTATAATATTTTAGACCCAGATTTTGGACAAGATAATGTCTATTTTACACTTACATTAAGTCAACTTGTGGATATGGACGCAAGTGATACTGCTGTAGTAAGAATAAATCAATCTGGTGGAACTGCACAAACAGATATAAATTCTAACTCATTTTTTTCTGGATATTTAGTTTGTTAGCCAAGAGTGAAACAACTCAATCATAAAGGAGATAAAAATGGCAAGTCATAAAAAAACAGTAACATTAACAGATTTACAACAGAAAATTTTATCAAATGATTTATATAATGATACTGATAACAAAGGCATTGATGATTGGATTCAAAGTGCTATTGATGGAAAATTAAATAATTGTTGGAAACGTATGCAACAACAATGGACAACCATATTAATGAATGATGATAGTTTTACAGACCCAATACCAAGCAACCAAGCAGATTTTGTTGCATTGATTACAAAAAGGTCTGATTATAAAACAAGAAAACAAAGAGATGATGCAAATAGCATTGGAGAATAGATTATGCCTTTAGTAAAAGTACAAAGCAGAGGAACAGAAAACGTAGGTGGTGGTAATAGAAATTTTGTTCAGAACGGAGCAATGCTCGTATCACAAAGATCAACACAAACAACTGGGTTAGGGGCAAGTTCTGGATATTTCACATTAGACAGATTTAGATACGGACAGAATAGTCGTGATGAAGCTGTACTAACAATGGAACAAGCATCTGATGCACCTTCTGGTTTTTCTAAATCTTTTAAATTGACTACAACAACACCAGAATCAGCTATTGATGCTGATAATTTATTTTGGATTGAGCAAAGATTTGAAGGTCAAGATATCACAGGACTAAAAAATGGTACTTCTGATGCAGTAACAACAACTTTAAGCTTCCAAGTAAAATCATCTATTACTGGTACATTTGGTGTAAGTTTATACAAACCAGAAAATACCGCTAGAATAATAAATGCTACTTATACTATTAATTCTGCTGATACATGGGAATCAAAAACAATTACTTTTGCGGGAGATACAAGTGGTGGTGGAACAAATAATGATAATACAGAAGCTTTAAGGGTTATTTGGCATTTAGCAAGTGGAAGCAATTACGATAGCACAAACTCTACTTCATGGGCGGATTATAGCACTACAAATTGGGCGGGAGGTCATGCACAAGATGGAGTTATAACAACTTCAAATGCAACTTGGCAACTTACAGGTGTCCAATATGAAATCGGGGAACAAGCTTCTGATTTTCAATTTGAATCATTTGGGGAAACAGTATCTAGGTGTCAAAGGTATTATTTTAAAATTCAAGCAGATGGAAGTGCCGATACTTTTGCTATGGGTTCAGTTATAAATACAACAACAACTGATCACAATGTTTCTTTTCCAGTACAAATGAGGGAAAGTCCTACTGCTATTGAAACATCAGGTACAGCATCAGATTATAATACATTTACTAACGGAACTGCTTATAATAATACTAGTGTTCCTAGTTTTACAAGAGCAACAACTATGACTGCATATTATAGGACAACTGTTACAAGTTCTTTAACAGCGGGAAGAGCGGGTATACACAGAGCAAACAACGCTGACGCTTTTTTAGCATGGAGTGCAGATTTATGAGTTATGAAGTTATTGATACTATTGAAGGTGTAGTTATTTATGGTGATGGCAAAAGAAGTTGTATTGGTATAGATAAAGTATTTCAACAATGGTTGAGAGAAAACAAAGATAATTTACCGAATGATATCAAAGCTAAAGTAGATGATGGCAGTCTTAAAATAGAGGAAGCAGACTAATGTCTAAACCTTCTATTCAAAGTATAAATTTAAAATTAGAAAAACATATAGCTGTAAGTGATGAAAGATTTATTGAGTTATTAAGTAGGGTAAAAAGATTAGAACATATAATGATAGGTACATCTGGCACAGCAATAGTAATGCTAATAGGTTTATTAGTGAGGTAAATTTGGTAGTTGCAGAAATTCTTACTGGTATTGCTCTAGTTCAAAAATCAGTAGAGTTTATAAAAAGCAACATCAGTACAGCAAAAGATATAAAAGACATAGCCAAGCAGATTGATGGGTTCTTTGAAGGCGAAGAACAAATGAATAAGAAGCAAGGCAAGGGCATGGGGATTGCTCAACAGTTTGGTATCGAATCAACAGCATCAGATTTTATTGATAGAAAGCTATTAGAAGAACAACGATATGAATTGAAACTTTTAATTGATAATCGTTTCGGGCATGGAACATGGAATCAGATTCTTTCTGAAAGAGCAGATAAAATAAAACAAGCAAAAGAAGCACAAAGACAAGCCAAATTAGAAGCCAAAAAACAAAGAGAAGAAGTTTTTGAAGCACTTAAATGGGTAGCATTTGGATTGTTAGGGATAGGTGTATTTATATTGGTACTTGTAATCGGTTTAAAAGCTTTTGCAGATGGTAAAATGTATAATGCACCCAAAGACTACACATACCAACAAAAGGTCTGGCAAGGCAAAATAGAGCCAAAAAAATACACAACTTGTAGACTAAAGAAAAGGTTAACATCTAAATATACAAATAAAAAAGCTTGTATATATGAGGGAAATAACAAAACTTATACAATGATGATTGAAGTGTTTTGTCCTAGAAAATTCAAATGTGAGTATAAAACTTTAAATTCCAAAATGCCAGATATTGACAAAGTTATGGAAAGTTTAAGGAGCATAAAAGAATGATTACAGCTTTTATGTTATATTGTGCAATGCAACCAAGCCAGATGAATGAAGCAAAGATTTATTTCAAATCTATAAATGATTGTACATATTACGCTGAAAAATTAAGTGGTCAGCAATTTATGTCAGAAAATGGCAACCAAACATATGAGTGTCATTGTAAATTAGTTCCAAGTATTAACCCAAACAAAGTAAAGGTGTATTGATGCAAAAAAAATTACAAAAAGGTTCAATATTAGATGAATATGATTTAGATGGCGATAATGAAATTACAAATGAAGAATTACAAAGAGCCAAAGAAATAAAAGAAACTGAAACTAAATTAAGAAAAAATCTAGCACAATTAAGAATGGCAAGATATACTTTGATAGGTATGGGAGTATTTACAGTTGCTTTATTTTTTGTTCCTATAGAAAGAGTAAATGCTTTGAGTGATGTATCGAACTTACTATATATTTCTGGCAGTTCAATAGTGGGTTTTTATATGGGTTCTAATGCTTATATGGCAAAGAATGGGGTTAAATAATGAATTTAGAAGAATTGAAAGAACATATTAAGTTTGAAGAAGGTGTAAAGCTAAATGATAATGGTGAACACATTTTGTATAATGATTCACTTGGATATAAAACT
>LULE01000596.1_pt1 | contig 32087 bp, 33 predicted proteins | sample 728231 | NCBI WGS metagenome assembly LULE01 (sample SAMN03860297, study PRJNA289734) | marine metagenome | biome: seawater column; feature: ocean; material: water; isolation source: Red Sea water column Station 192 - depth 10m | place: Saudi Arabia: Red Sea | collected 2011-10-15 | depth 10 m | reverse complement strand
TCCTTGGCGCTTCTAGGATCTGTTATCAAAGAGTCATTAATGGAACGAGGTGTTAAAGTAGCATCATCTTCATAAGTGCGATCTGCAAAAATCTCAAGGGCGGTGGGTATGTTGCAATTCATACCGATTTTAGCAAGTTCACTTAAAGCAGGTGCAAGTAATATCATTGATGGGTAATTTTTTTTTAAAACATCTACTATTTCACTAGAAAGGTCTTGGTCAACGCATGCCATATTACTCAAAGCTCCATGAAGCTTAACATGTGTTAATGGAAAATTAATATTAGAGGCAAGATTATGCATAAACATTAACTGGTCTTTGACAATTTCTTGGATTAATTTTTTGTTCCAATTAATTTTTGTGCGCCCAAAATTATCTCTATCTAAAAAAGAAATATGCGCACCAACTGAAACACGTTTTGTTTTACAGTAATTTAGTGCTTTAAAAACAACGTCTTCTGACCCCCCATGATATAAACAAGAAAGATTAGCAGAGCTAATTTTATTTATTAACTGCGCATCAACAGTCTCGAAAAAACTGAGATCTTTTTCTGCGATATCAGAATTTAAATTAATTTTATTCAAATGCACCAAAGTTACATTATGATATTAGCGTGTATTTCAAAGGAATAAATTCTTATGGGGATCGGGGTTTAGTCTTAGATTTTGGGAATGAAACCTCAAAATCTATATCACAGGAGGTAAATGAGACATTTTTAAATATTTCAAACCTTAATCTTCAATCACTAAACATTATTCCTTCCTTCAATAAAATAGTTGTAATTTTTGAAAATTCAAAAATTAGAGATCAAAACAAAGACAAAATTAGTATGAAAATGAAAGATACAAACTCTCAAACTAACAAAAAAGTCACTAAAACATGGGAAATACCGGCATGTTATAATGAAGATTTTGCTTTAGATATAAAGATCATCCAAAAACTACACCAGATTACAAAAGAAGAGGTTATCAATCTTCACTCATCAGTTAGTTACTATACATATTATATAGGCTTCATGCCGGGATTTCCATATTTAGGGGATGTTCCCTCCCAATTAATCACACCGCGGTTAGCTACTCCAAGGGTAAAAATTCCTGCTAGATCCATTGGCATAGCAAAAAACCATACCTGTATATATCCAAAAGTTTCACCTGGGGGTTGGAATATAATTGGACAAATACCATTTGATATTTTTGATTTACAAAGTTCTTACCCTTCCCTTTTTCTTCCAGGTGATGAGGTAAAATTTTACTCCGTATCACTTTCAGAGTTTGAAAAAATTAGAAAATATAATTTTTCATTAAATGAATTGATCAAGGAATACTCGTCATGAACTCAATCATAATCACTCGTGCAGGGACTCATTCAACGATTCAAGACTTTGGAAGATTTCAATATCAGCACTTAGGAGTTTCACCAAGTGGAGCAATGGACCAAAGAATTATTACAGAGCTACAAAAAATTATACCCAATCATCAAAATCAATTTCTAGAATTTGCTTATGTGGGGCCTTCAATAAAAGTAAAAGAAGGATCTGTTAAGATTTGTGTTGGTGGTAATTGTAATATGAGTATTCAGAAAAATAACAACAGCCAGCTTGAGTGCCAGCCCTATAAAAGTATTAATTTATTTGAGGGCGATGAATTGATTATTCACAATACAATAGACTCAGTATATGGATACATAGCTTTTGAGCATGGACTTGGGTTAGAGCCTTGTCTTAATAGCTACTCTACTGACACAAAAGCAGGAATAGGTTCGATTAATCGACCTTTAAATGATGAAGATATATTTCACATTAGCAAAGATGTAAGCTCTTGGGATCTTATCTCTATACCAAAACCTGATTTAGAAAAGGTAACCAATTTCAAAGTTTATCCCGGTCCTCAACTTCAATATTTCTCAGACAATACTCTACAATCTTTTATTAGCGGTGTTTTTACAATAACTAATCAAAGTGATCGAATGGGTATCAGGCTCAAAGGTGAGAGTCTCATTAGTTCTAAGTCTCATGATATTTTGTCTGAAGGAATATTACCTGGGTCTATTCAAGTGCCAAGTGATGGGCAACCCATTGTATTAATGCGGGACATTCCTTGTACTGGCGGGGATCCCAAAATTGCAATTTTAAATGAAGTGGATATTTCAAGAATCTCTCAGCTCCCCCCTGAAACCAAAATCACCTTCGATTTACAAACAATCTATTAGCACAGATTTTATGTATAATTAAAAGTGAAAATCTCAAGTGTTCAAGATCTAATACCAATATCGAAAAATTCGAATAGCTCCATGTTACCAAGACATGATGCACTGGAAAAATTCAATTCTTTTAATCCTGTTCTCTATGCAAAAACAAGAAACTTTTTGAATGGACAAATTTCAAGATTATCAGCCCATATAAAATATGGAATCATCACTAACAAAGAGCTCTATCAATATATTCGAGAAAAATATAATTTTGTTGAGAGTGAAAAGTTTATTCAAGAATTAGCATGGAGAGATTTTTGGAGAAGCTATGCCTACCATCATCCTGATCAACTATGGACAGATGTAGAAGAATATAAAACTGGATTTCAAGCTCAAGAATATCAAGATAACTTGCCTGAGGATATTATGTCAGCAACAACACCAACACAGATTATTAATATTTTCATCGAGCAACTCACTAGCACTGGGTACCTTCATAACCATGCACGTATGTATTTGGCTTCTTATATTATTCACTTTAGAAGAGTGAAGTGGCAAGCTGGAGCGAAGTTTTTTATGAGTCATTTACTGGATGGAGATATTGCAAGTAATAACTTCTCTTGGCAGTGGATCGCGAGTACCTTTGCAGGAAAACCTTATATATTTAATTTAGAAAATGTTCACAAATACTGTCACAAAAGCATAGATATTATACCTGAGAAGAATAGAGAAATAGATGGCAGCTATGAAGAAATTAGCTCGAGGCTCTTTCCCAATTTATGAACTTAATTTATTTATATGACGAGTTTATGAGAGTGCCAGCCGGTATTGAGGGTAATCCTGTTTACATCTTTGATGATACTTTAACTGAAGGCTATGAGCTTAGTGACAAAATCATTGAAAATAGATACTTTTTAGCCAAAGAGGCAGGGGCTGAAATCTATAGAGGTAATACATATGAGGTATTGCAAGAAATTCATGACCAAAACGCCATATCCAAAATTATTACAAAATCTACTTTTAGACCTATTTACCAAAATTTATTTCAAAAATTAGGTGAAAAATTTGATTTAGAGCAGATACCCGATTACTTCTTGTTACAGGAGAATTATCTTCATCCAGCAAAAAGATTTTTTCAGTATTGGAACAAAATTAAGAAAAATTTAAAATATTAGTCATGGCTGAGAAATGCAAATATTGCGAGGGAGAGTTATCAGTCATGGACAGTGTGTATATTGAGTCTGAAATTCGAACAGCGCCTAAGAAAGTTCAAAATTTAATTAAAAGTCATCATAATCTTGTCTGTTACATGTGTTATAAAAAACTAAAAGCTATTAAAGTGATAAATACTGAAGATAAAAATAAAAAATTAAATTAAAGATTTTTTACTGTTTCTCTTAACTCGTACTTTTGAATTTTACCAGTTGATGTTTTTGGTAGGACCTGAAATACAAAAGTTTTAGGCATTTTAAAACCAGCTAAGTGCTCTCTACAAAATTTCTTTAACTCATCTTCTTCTACTGTTTGACCTTCAATTAACTCTATAAAAGCACAGGGTGTCTCACCCCATTTTTCATCAGGTCTAGCAACAACAGCCGCTAATGATACTGCAGGGTGCTTTGTAATAATATTTTCAATTTCTACAGATGATATATTTTCACCACCACTAATAATGATATCTTTTGATCGATCTTTAACCTGAATATACCCACTAGTGTGCATTACTGCTAAGTCGCCTGAATGAAACCATCCACTTTTCATCGACTCTTTAGTAGCTTCTTCATTTTTGTAGTACCCCATCATGACAGTATTTCCTCGGATCATAATCTCCCCCATGGTTTTCCCATCGGAAGGAACAGGTTCGAGTGTTTCTGGGTTCATGACCGATACCATTTCTGTGTGAGGATAGCGAACTCCTTGATAGGCTTTTAGCTCAGATCGCTTTTCATCTGCTAGATTATCCCAGTCCTTATTCCATGCACAATGAACGACATGACCATAAGTTTCAGTCAGTCCATATACATGCATAACCTCAAAGCCTAAAGACTCCATTTTTTGAAGAATTGAACTAGGAGGCGGTGCGCCAGCAGTCATAACATAAACCTTATTTTTAAGTGCTTTTTGATCATCTGCAGGGGCATTTGCTATCATATTTAATACAATAGGAGCACCTCCAAAATGAGTCACCTCATATTTATCAATTAATTCGAAAATTTCTTTAACAACAATATTTCGTATAAATATTACACGGGCATGGAGCATCGCCAAAGTCCATGGATACCCCCAGCCATTGCAGTGAAACATTGGCACTGTATATAAATATGTTAGCCGGTTAGGCATATTCCATGCAGTGATACTTCCCATTGACATTAAATAGGACCCTCTGTGATGGTACACAACACCTTTTGGGTTTCCTGTTGTTCCAGATGTGTAGTTCAGTGAAATAGCCTGCCACTCATCATCAGGTCTTATCCATTCAAAACCCTCATCACCTGTTTGTAGGAAACTTTCGTACTCTAGTTTTCCAATTGATGGAATATCTCCTAAATCTGCTTGCTTGTCGTCGATATCAATAACGATGATATCTCGGTTAACTTGAGCAATAGCGTCAATTGCTACATTGTGAAATTGTCGATCCACTATAAAAACTTTACAGTCACTATGATCTAGTATGTAAGCAACTGTTCTGGTGTCTAAACGAGTATTAATTGTATTAACAACTCCTCCTGTCATAGGAACAGAATAATGCGCTTCAAATAATTCAGGGGTATTTGCTGCCATAATAGAAACAACATCACCTTTACCAATTCCAACTTTAGTTAATGCACTTGCAAATCGAATACATCGATCGTAAACCTGTTTCCAAGAGTATTTTCTCTCTTTATATACTATGGCTTCATAGTCAGGGTATACGTCTTTTATTCGATCAAGGAAACTGATGGGAGTTAAAGGAACAAAGTTTGCATCATTTTTATGCATTCCCTGTTCAAAATTATTCATTAGTTTTTTAGCCTTCTCCCCGTAGACAACATTGCATGGATCCTATCCCTCGTCTTATTGGATTGTATTAAATTTATCAAGGACTGTCGCTCTAAATCATATAGATCAGCTTCTGACAATTCTTTTGATTTATTTGTATCACCCCCGCTAAGTACGGTTGCTAAATGAAGACCAATATCAACATCATAGCCAAAAATGATCTTTTTTTGCTCTAAATCCAATAAAACTTGGTGCATTTTCTCTTTTACCTCAGGTCCGCTTAGTGTGAACTTTGGCTTTTCAGGAGCTGAATATCCATTCTTTAATAATGATACTTGATTAAAGGCCTCCACAAGAAGATTATCTCTATTCAATACAAAAATATCATCATCTAGAAAAAATTTATGCTTTTTAGCTTGCAATGGGGAATGGGCCATTAGGCCATATCCTATAATATCAAATACTTGAAGAGCTGCTTGATCATGGTCATTTACATATTTTTTGTCTTGCACCCATCTCCACAATAATTCTTTACAACCACCACCACCTGGAACAAGGCCAACACCTGTTTCTACTAAACCTAAAGTACTATTCATGTGAGCAACCATCTTAGAGGTTTGACATGCCACTTCAAAACCACCACCAATAGCTAATCCAGCTACAGCACTTACTGTTGGTTTCGATGCATATTTCATTTTCATACATGCAGATTGAAAATCAGATAGGTATTTATCGATACCTTTCCAATCTTTTACGTCAGCTAAACCAATCATAGTATTTAAATCAGCTCCTGCAGAAAAATTCATAGCCTCATTATAAACTACAAGCCCTTGATAATTATCTTGCTCAAGACGATCTACTGAATCCTCTAAAATTTTCATGGCATCTGCGTTCAAAGCATTAGCCTTAGTGTGAAATTCACAACATAGTATCTTCTGTTCTCGTGGCTCATCATTAAATTGCCATATAGTGGCAGCAAAATTTTTAGATAAAGGGTTAGCATATTTCTTGTGATCACCTAATCGTCGAACACCCTCTCCTCTAGAGATAAACTTCATACCTGCCTCATGATTATAGGCTCGTGAAGAAGCTGAGTCGTAAGGTTCTTGTTTTAGCTTAATCATAGTTGTTAACAACTCAGGAATATCTTGTTTTTCATCTTGAAGTCGTTGAACAAATTTGTTGAGACCGTACTCATTTAATAATTCAAATGGCCCTTCATTCCAGTTAAATCCCATACGAAGAGCGTCATCTATATCTGTTACCCTTGATGAAACTTCAGGAATACAAAAAGCGCTATAATTAATGATTTTTGCTAGAACTGCAAAAGCATATCGACCATACTCACTATCATCATCAAGGAGTGCTTTGATGCCCTCTTTCTCAACTCTTCTAGCAATTTCTAAATCTACTTTATCAAAATCATAATAACTCATGTCTGAAGTGTTCATGGCTTTAACATGTTCATCGCCCTCAACAATTGTTGTTTGATAAAAACCACCAGGTCCCTTATTTCCATTAAAACCTTTTTCAAGTAACTGCTCGACCAGAGGATGAGGTTTTACCACATCCATAAAAGGATCATTTTCTTGTAATTCTTTTTTAAAGCTTGCAAGCACATCTTTCATCAAATCAATACCAATGAGATCATAGAGTCCAAAAACGCCTGTTTTAGGAATTCCTAATGGTCGGCCAAATAAAGCATCTGCAATTTCTACTGGAAGACCTCGCTCTAATGCTTCATACATCGCAACCTGCATTGCATACACACCAATTCGGTTGGTGTTTCAACGATCTCTAATAATCTCATAAATCGGACAGGATTAAAAAAGTGAGTGATACAAAAATCTGCTTTCATGCTATCGGACATCTCTTGTGTCAAAATTGAAAGAGGAATAGTCGAAGTATTAGATGAAATAATAGAGTTGGGACTGCGAACTTTATCAATTTGGGAGTAAAGTTTGTGTTTGATATCAATACGCTCAACAACAGCTTCGATTACCCAATCTGCATCATTGATCTCATTAAAATCATCATCGAGATTACCTGGTTTGATATGATCAATTCTAGATCTTTCCACTAATAGAGGCGGGTCTGACTTTTTGATAATATCTATTGCATTTTCAGAAATTTGGTTGGGTTTGTCTTTGCCTTTGAGATCAAGCAAAACTACTTGGCGGTTGGAATTAGCCAAATGGGCGGCAATACCTGAGCCCATCGTACCAGCACCAATTACAACGATTTTATTAAAGTTACTCATATTAATAAGAAAGGGATAATAGCAAAAAAGCCTATATAGTTAAGATCTTTTAAAAGAGCATATTAAGACTCAAAATCGGAAATATTTTCAATAGAAGAGACAACCATTAAGCTTTCAATATAACGTTTTTTACCACAATCGTAACAAATCGTAATTGTTTCATCGTTGATTTTATTGATATATTTCTTTGATACTTCTCTGTAGTCACCACATTCAGAACATTTATTATAAGGAATTTCATTATTTTCAAATAACTCCTCTTTACCATTCCACCAGCCCATTAATGATAAATATCATACATATGGATTAGTCTTTGATAGAAGTTACGCATAAATTAAAAAAGTTGTTAATAAATTATTTGGTTAATTCATTAATTAAAATATTGAGATCACTTATAAAAGTCTTCTGATCAATAGATGAATCAAGATACATGGTGCAATGATATTTCAAAATTAGGATAATTGACTTTTTTATATTTGCTTATATCCACACCATTTAAATTAGTTAAAAATTGTTTTGATTGGGAGTCATAATATAAGTCATAATCTAAGTTTTTTGCACCTTCAAAATTATCATTGAAAAATTCAATTATTTGTTCTCGTATTTCAATCTCTTCAATAGGATCTAAAGACCAGTAAACTTCTTCTAAGTAGCCAACGCAGTAATCTTGATCTGATGAATATAAATTTTGATAAAAACTTAGATTAATAATAAAAGTTGTAATTAAGAAATATATTTTTGACAAAACATTTAATTATTTTTTCGAAAGTCCCATGGATATTCAAATTTCATAGACCACATTCCAAGTTTGTTAGATTTAGCATACTCCTCATCTAAAATATATTTGTCTGAATATTTTCTATAAGCAAACGCAAAACCCTCTCTGACTAAATAACTACTTAATGACTCTCCATTGACAAAGCACTCACCTAATACTCTTCCATAGAAGTCTTTTCCCTCATCTGTACAACTAATTTTATTATTTGTAACTTTTGTAAGTAAAATATCTTTTGATATTTTTCCACAAGCAACCTTCCCTTCACTTGCAACACACGTCTGATTAATTTCAGGAGCGTCTATTCCATTAAAACGTATTTTAACATCACCTAATTTAATTGTGTCTCCATCAACTACGGTGACATGAGAAGCAAATAGGTTATTTACGAGTAAAAACAGTGAGGAAACTAGGTAAATAATAGAAAATTTTAGTGACACGCAATATTGTACTTTTTTAAACGCCAATAATTATAGGGCCAAGGAGTAATAAAACCTACAAAAAGCATTATTGGAACGACCCACCAAGTGAGCATTGCTCCTCCCGTTAAAATTACATCTGTAACATTCATAGCTATTTCCATTGATATCATAGAAATAAAGCTCATCCCAAGAGCAGTACTAACGGCCTGTCTTAAAGAAAAATTTTGCCTTAAAAGAATTATTGTTTCAAGAATAATGCTAGTAATCAGTCCATTAATAATTGCTAAAATCATTATATTTAAGGTAGGCCAAGCAATTTCATTAATTTGAAAATAGAATATCGTACCAAGATCTCCTATAGCACATCCAATTAAACACCACTTGGTATTATGAGCACTTTTTTTCCATGTGTGTTTACATTTCCAATTAAAGTTAGTGAGAGTTGAGACAAACATTATTTTTTTATTTACTATATACTGGTATATAGTATATTACTTATATGTCAAATATTATTAAAATAAATAAAAATCCAGATCATATTAAAAATATTCATCGTATTAATCGAATTCATGGTCAGCTTAAAGGTGTTGAAAAAATGATTGTTGAAAAAAGATATTGTCTTGAAATTTTACAACAAACAAGAGCTATAACATCAGCAATAAAGTCTTTAGAAAATAATATACTCAATAAACACATTGACCACTGTGTTGTAGATGCTATGAAAAAAAACGACAAACAAAAAAAACAAAAAATAGAAGAATTACAAGATTTACTTAGAAAATTTAATAATTAAAAACATTGTCGTTTCTTTTAAAAAGAATTTTAATATTTGTTATTGGTTTCGCATCGATAATAATTTCTCTTCTGTATTTTTTAAACCCGAATAATAAAGAAAATGACAATATTGAAATAACTAATATCGAAATTGATGAAAAATTAATTAGTCAAATTAACTTAGGTAAATCTCTTTATGTAACTCATTGTGCGTCATGTCATGGGGACAACTTACAAGGCCAACCCAACTGGAGCACTAAAAAAGATAAAGATGGTCATAATCTCTCCCCACCCTTAAATGGTACAGGTCATACATGGCATCACAGTCAAGATCAGCTTTTCAACATAATAAGATATGGATTTAAAATTTATAATGAAAACTACGATGGTAAAATGCAAGGTAACGACAAATTAAATGATGATGACATATGGTCTATTTTAGCTTACATGAAATCTGTTTGGCCTGAGTCAATTCAAAAAAAATACGACACTATAAGTAAACATTAAATTTAAACATAGCTGAGTATATAAAACCCCTTATAAAGTGGATTGAATATGAATAAAGGTTGATAATATTGATCTTTTGATATCAGCTAATTGCATATTATTTAGGCTTTTAATGTGTTTGAAAACATATTCATTTTGTTAAATTCATTCTCACATATTTTTATAGGAGGAGGATTTCTATGAAATTAATTAAGACAATTACAGCTTTGATAGCTATTTCTCTATTTGGAGCAAGCTATGCAAATGCTGGTTCTCACGCATATACAGGCCCTGACCTGTCGGGAGAAAAATTAACAATCTTTGGTCCTTGGTTGGCACCACAAGATGATGATTTCAGGGATGTCATATCAATTTTTGAAGCAGCAACAGGAGCGTCCGTTGAGTATGGTGGTTCTGATGAATTTGAATCAATTATTAATATTGACTGTCAAGCAGGTAGTCCAGCTGACATAGCTGTATTCCCTCAGCCAGGATTAGCAGCAAACATTGCAGCTACTGGTTGTTTATCTCCATTAGGTGATGACATCAAACAAATGGTTCTTGACAATTATGCTGCAGGACAATCTTGGGTTGATCTTACAACATATAAAGATCCAACTGGTTTTGAAAAGTTCTATGGTGTTTTTTACAGAGTCAATGTAAAAAGCTTGGTGTGGTATTCACCAGATAACTTTGAAGACAATGGGTATGAGACACCTTCCAGTATGGAAGAGTTATTAGCATTAGCTGATCAAATGGTAAGCGATGGTAATACTCCGTTCTGTATCGGACTAGGTTCTGGTGGTGCAACTGGATGGCCAGCTACGGACTGGATGGAAGACATTATGTTGAGAACACATGCACCTCATATTTATGATCAGTGGGTATCTAATGATATGAAATTTAATGATCAAAGAGTGATTGATGCGATGGAATTTTTTGGTTCAATTGCATTAAACGACGCTTATGTTAATGGTGGAACTAAAGCAGTTGCTACAACAGACTTTAGAGACTCTCCTAATGGTCTTTTCACATCACCTGCTGAGTGTATGATGCATAGACAAGCAAGCTTTATTCCTGCATTCTTCCCTGAGGGAGCTGAAGCTGGTGTTGACTATGACTTCTTTTACTTTCCACCTTTTGAGTCTCAGGACTTAGGAAAGCCTGTTTTAGGTGCTGGTACTTTAATGGCCCCAACTAATAACAGAAAAGTCACTACTGAATTCATGAAGTTCTTGCTTCACACAGAAGCCAACGAAAGATTCATGGAAAAAGGTGGTTTTTTAACACCTCATAAGTATGTGGATACAAGCAAATATTCTAGCGATACGTTCAGAGGTCTGCATGATATCCTAATAAATGCAACAACTTTCAGGTTTGATGGCTCAGACTTGATGCCTGGTTGGGTTGGTGCAGGATCTTTCTGGACAGGAATGGTTGATTATACCAATGGTAAATCAGCTCAGGATGTTGCTGACGAAATCCAAACTAGCTGGGAAGCTGGTCAATAAAAAAATAGTTAATTTCTAAACTAAGGGCGAATAGTATATTATTTGCCCTTAGCATCTTTCTAATACAATGAGTATTTTCTCCCTAGCAATTACTGTTTTAGTTGGCGTTCTCTTTTTTGTATTATTTTTTCACTTATCAAATTTTTTACTAGATTATTTTAGAGTAAAAGCATCTAAAAATTTTGCTTTTGAAAATTCTATTAGGGTTATTATTTTTATAGCACCTGCTTTTATAGTGTTATTTGTTTTTATTATTTATCCTGTATTTGAAACTATAAGATTGAGTTTTTACGACAAAGTAGGTGAAAACTTTGTAGGGCTCTTCAATTATACCTGGGCTATTAATGATCCTGATTTTAGAAGAAGTATTATTAATAATCTAGGTTGGTTAATTGTTGTTCCAACTTTAAGTACTTTTTTTGGTTTAGTGATTGCAAATCTAGCAGATAGAATTTGGTGGGGATCAATTGCAAAGTCAATAATTTTTATGCCTATGGCAATTTCATTTGTTGGAGCAGGTGTGATATGGAAATTTATGTATGATTATAGAGGACCTGGTGATCAACAAATTGGACTTTTAAATGCAATAGCAGTCGCTTTAGGCTTTGAACCACAAGCATGGTTAACAATTCCATTGTGGAATAATCTTTTTTTAATGGCAATTATGATCTGGATACAAACTGGTCTTGCCCTAGTTATTTTTAGTGCAGCTCTAAGGAGTATTCCTAATGAAACTTTAGATGCAGCCAGGATAGATGGTGCAAGTGAATTGAAAATTTTCTGGTCAATTATCATTCCATATCTAGAGCAGACAATCTTGGTAATTTGGACGATAATTACAATTCTAGTTTTAAAAGTTTTCGACATTATCTATGCAATGACCAATGGTCAGTGGCAAACTGAAGTTCTGGCAAATTTAATGTACGATTGGATGTTCAGAGGGGGTGGCGACTCAGGTAGGGGGAGTGTTCTTGCTTTTTGTATCTTGATTGGAGTTATCCCAATATTGGCTTGGAACTTATACAGACATAAGCAAGAGCAAAAAGTATGAAAAAACTAACCTTTACCTCAGTATTCTCCCAACTTTTATTACTATTATTCGTAATTGCATGGATTGTTCCAACATTTGGGCTATTCATAAGCTCTCTAAGAGATAAAGATGTTTTATCTATAAGTGGTTGGTGGACCTCGTTTACCACTACTGAGGTCAATGAAATATATCGTACAAAAGGTAAAGAGGACCAGATCAAAGAGGGAGATTACTATTTTATAAAAAGTAATTTATTTGATGAAAATCAGGGTAAAGAGATTTATCGGTTTGGAATTACCTCTAAGAATATTGATGAATATGAGGTTGGTGAGACAGCATTATTTAAAGATGAAACAGAAATTACAGTCTTTGAAAATGGTGATTATGTTTGGAAATCAAAAGAAGAGTTTAAAAAGAAAAAAGGGAAAAGAATTTTTGTATCAGCTAAGAGCCTTCCAAGCTTTACACTTGATAATTATAAAGAGGTGCTTCTTAAAGAGGGATTAGGCCAAGCATTCTTAAATACATTTGCAGTAGCACTTCCTGCAACTTTAATACCTTTAATTATTTGCTCATATTTTGCGTATGCACTTACCTGGATGAAATTTTATGGTAGAGATCTTCTACTAGCTACTATAATAGCTTCTCTGGTTGTTCCATTGCAGATGTGCTTAATACCTGTACTAACAATATACAATGACTTTGGGGCATTATTCGGTGTCTCTGCTAAATCTTATCCGGGTATTTGGATGGCACATACGGGATTTGGTCTTGCATCAACTACTTTTTTATTATGGAATTTTCTAAAAACACTACCTAGCGAAATGATCGAGGCAGCTAGAGTTGATGGAGCGACACATTACGATACTTTTATAAAAATAGTAGTGCCATTATCAATACCCTCTTTTGCATCGATTTTTATCTTACAATTTTTATGGGTGTGGAATGATTTGCTTGTTGGTTTGGTTTTTTTAGACAAACATCCAAGTGAAATTATTTTAACAGCAAAGTTAAAAGAGCTTCTTGGATCGAGAGGAGAAAATTGGGAAATTTTAACAACAGGTGCCTTTGTATCAATGACGGTGCCTTTATTTATTTTCTTTTCTCTTCAAAGATATTTTATTAGAGGACTTGTAGCAGGATCAGTAAAAGGCTAATGATAATAGGTAAATAAATTATGGGAAAAAGAATTGTAATAATAGGAGCAGGAAGCACTAACTTTGGTTTGAAGATAATTGGAGACTTTTATAAGTCTCAAATCCTTAAGGGATCTACTATCGTTCTCCACGATATAAGGCCCGAGGCAGTTGAAAAAACAAGGAAAATTGCTGAAAATTATAAAGAAAAACTTCAGGTAGACTTTCAAATTGAAGCTACCACTTCAAGAGAAGAAGCTCTCAAAGGTGCTGATTTTTGTTTAATCTCTATTGAAGTTGGAAATAGATTTGAACTCTGGGAACAAGATTGGGGGGTACCAGTTGAATATGGTTTTAAACAAATTTATGGAGAAAACGGAGGCCCCGGAGGTCTATTTCATGCTTTAAGAATAATACCTGTGATCATAGAAATTTGTGAGGATATAGAAAAGATTTGCCCGAACGCCGTTGTATTTAATTACTCGAACCCCATGCAAAGAATATGTCATGCTCTTACTACAAAATTTCCAAATCTAAATATAATTGGTTTATGCCACGAAATTCATTCTATGGAAAGACAATTGCCAACGTTGCTCAATACCGACCTCGACAATATAGAATTTGAAGCAGGGGGGCTAAATCATTTTAGTATCCTATTGGATGTCAAATATAAAGACACCAAAAAAGATGGATATCCTATTATTCGAGATAAATTTTATAGCTACTACTCTAACTTAATTAATGATCATGAAGGTTTTGAGTCAGACCCTGGCGCTGAAAGAGGGGTCTTCTTTGAGTTATTTAAAAAAAATTTCAGATTTTTATAAAAAATATAAAAATAGATGTTTAAATTTTTATGAAGATGACTTTTTGTATGGGAGGTTTTTTGATAATAGCAAACCAAAACTAGATGAGAGAGTTGTTCCAATTATTGAAAGTATTATTGAAGATGACAATAGACTTGAACATGCAGTAAATATCCCAAATAATAATTTTATTGAATATTTACCAAATGATATTGTAGTAGAAGTGCCAGCTGTTATTAATAAGAAAGGTGCGAATGGAAAAAAACTAGATAATTATCCTAAAACATTTGGCGCTCTTTTAAATTCGCAAACAGGAGTCATACAATTAACAACAGAGGCTATTTTAAATAAATCAAAACACGGTGCGTATTTAGCTCTTTTGTCAGATCCTATTGTTGATGATGCAATTAAGGCTGAGAAACTTTTAAATACTATGATTAATAAACAATCAAAATTTTTAGGATATTTAAACTGATGGCAGATATAGAACTCAGCTCAATTAATAAATTCTTTGGAAAAACCCATGTGATAAAGGATTTTTCACTAAGTATTAAAAGTCATTCATTTACAACACTTGTTGGGCCCTCTGGATGTGGGAAATCGACATTATTACGGATGATAGCTGGGTTAGAAGAAACTAATTCGGGAAAAATATCAATTGGTGGAGAAGAAGTAAATAACCTCCCTCCTAAAGAAAGAAATATTGCCATGGTTTTTCAATCATATGCTCTTTACCCCCATATGACTGTTTTTGACAATATGGCATTTGGACTGAAATTAGAGAAAAGACCTAAAGATGAAGTTAAAGATAGAGTACATGAGGCTGCAAAAATTTTACAAATTGAAGATTATCTTCTAAGAAAGCCTAAACAGTTATCAGGAGGTCAAAGACAAAGAGTTGCTATTGGTAGAGCAATAACTAGAAAACCTAAAGTCTTTTTATTTGATGAACCTTTATCTAATTTAGATGCCGCTTTAAGAGTTCAAATGAGAATTGAATTAGCAAAATTACATGACCACTTGGATGCAACCATGGTTTATGTGACTCATGACCAAACTGAGGCAATGACTTTATCAGATGAGATTGTTGTGTTAGATCAAGGTGAAATTTCTCAACAAGGTAGGCCTATAGAATTATATAATAACCCAAAAAATTTATTTGTTGCAGGTTTCATTGGTTCTCCAAAGATGAATTTTATAAATGCTAAAATTTCATCAATAGATCAAAATAAAGTTGAAATTAATGTTTTAGGTTCAAAGATTACAATTTCAAAAAAAATTAATTCAAATGAAAATAGTGATATTATTTTTGGAATTAGACCTGAAGATATAATAATTACTGATGGCTCAGATTATGATTTCCAAGGCAAAGCGTTCGTTGTAGAAAAATTAGGTTCCAACACTTTTATTTATTTAGATAATGAAGGTGATCCAATAGTAGTTGAAGCATCAGGAGATAGTTTAATTAAAGTTGGTGATGATGTTAAAATTAAATTTGATTTAAACAAAACAAATTTGTTCAATTCTAGTAATAAAATAAGAATTGATTAACTTATCTTTTCTTCAAGACTTTCCAAAAGATTTTAACTTTGGAGTTGCTACTTCCTCTTATCAGATTGAAGGAACGATGTATGGCAATTGTGGTAAATCAATTTGGGACGATTTTGCTGAGAGAAAATTGAATGGCATTGATGGGAAACTTGCCTGTAATCATATTGAATATTTCAAAGAGGATATTAAACTTATAAAAGACGCGGGTTTTAAGGCCTATCGTTTCTCATTTGCTTGGCCTAGATTATTTCCAGACAACAATAAAGATGTCAATTTAAATGGTGTGGATTTTTACAAGCATTTATTAGAGGAAATAAATAATTGTGATTTAGAGGCTTTCCCTACAATTTATCATTGGGATCTTCCCATAAGATTTCAAAAAATTAAAGGTTGGGAAGATCAAGAAACCTGTAAACATTTTGGAGAATTATCTTTTTTCATATCAAAAACATTTGGAGATCAATTTGAAAAAATTTCAACCATTAATGAGCCTTGGTGTGTTTCTTGGTTAAGTCATTATTTAGGAGAGCATGCACCAGGTATTAAAAATATCCAATCAGCTGCTAAAACTATGCATAATATTTTATTTGCACACTCGCAATCTGTTGAAGCATTAAGGTCATGTAATGATCATCAGATCGGAATAGTTTTAAATAATCAATTTGGTCAACCTATAGATAGTAATGAAGAAAATATTCAAGCAACAAAACTGTTTGATGAGATTCATAATAGATGGTTTTCCGATGCTATCTTTAAAGGTAAATATCCAGAATTAGCTTTATCCATCCTAGAAAAATACCTCCCAGAAAATTACAAAACACAATTAGAATTAATATCTTCACCAATTGACTGGATAGGATTGAATTATTACACCCGGTCTTTAATCAAATATAAAAAATCAGATGATGGTGTCAATTATGAATGTAATAGTGGGACGCTAAAAAAAACAGATATGGGGTGGGAATTTTATCCTGAGGGATTGAGCTACTTTATTAAAAGAATTAATAAAGAATACGATAATAATATTCCAATCTATATTACAGAAAATGGGATGGCTAATAATGACAAATTATCTTTAGGAAATAGTATTAAAGATCATGATAGAATAGAATTTTTCAATATACACTTAAAAGAGGTGTTAGATTGCGTGAATGAAAAATTACCAGTCAAAGGGTATTTTGCTTGGTCATTACTTGATAACTATGAGTGGGCCTTTGGTTACTCAAAAAGATTTGGTTTAGTTTTTACTGATTTCCAAAACTTTAAGAGAATACCCAAAAATTCTTATTATGAATTTCAAAAATACTTAAAATAAGTGTCTACCTTATACTTCTTCCACCATCTACTGGTATTGTCAAACCCGTCATAAAAGATGCACTCTCACTTGCTAAAAAATATATTACATTGGCCACTTCTTTTGGTTTGCCAACCCTTCCTATGGGATGGTTTTCTCTCATTCTTTTTTGATACTCTTTCAGTGATAAATCTTTTTTAAAGGAAGCCAACATTGGTGTTTCAATGGCCCCTGGAGCAACAGCGTTTACTCTGATTTTATTTTTTGTTAAATCCAGAGCAAGTGACGCTGTAAAAGATATTACCGCACTTTTAGAAGTCGCGTATGCCAACATATTTTTTGCTCCTCTAATACTGTTTATTGATGCAACATTTATAATTGAAGAATTTTTAGCTTTTTTAAGAAAAGGTAAAATATACTTACAAGCAAGAAAGGTGCCTGTTACGTTATTATTGAGATGGTATGACCAATCACTCATAGACGTGGTCTCTAAATTTCCACTCAATCTTACACCTGCGCTATTCACTAAGACATCAATTTTTTTAAATTTTTTTTTAATATACAGAGCTAGATTTTCCCAATCCTTGTTCTTAGTAATATCAATGCGATGATATTCAATATCTTTAGTATTTTTGTTATTATTATTTTTAAGGTAAGTACAAATAACTTTGTATCCGTTATCTAAAAAAATTTTAGATGTACTTTTTCCTATACCTGACTCAGCGCCAGTTATTAAGACAACTCTTTTTTTTGATGTCAAAAATTAAACACCCTTACGCTGTTTGCTCTTTCCAGACTCAAAATCCTCAAGGGCACTTTTATTATTATCAGTAATTGGATCTTGTAATGTGGGGCTTTCCCAAAATGCAGTCCCCTCTAACCATTCATAACCATGAGTTTTAATTGTAATAACATAAGTTTTATCTGAGTCTTTGGCTCTTTTATATGCTGCCTCTAACTCTGAGGTTGAGCTTACAGTCTCTGCATTAGCTCCCATACTTTTTGCGTGATTTTCAAAATCTACAAATTTAAGGTTGGTCGCTCTAGCAGCACGAAGATTACAAATGTATTCTTTTCCTCCTTTAGCTAATTGAAGGCGATTAATAACCATATGCCCTCCATTATCACATACTATAATAATGAGCTTTTGATCATAGATAACTGAACTATATATATCTGTATTGTTTAATAAGTAAGAACCATCACCAACAAATACCACTACGTCTTGATCAGGTTTAGCCATTTTAATTCCTAGTGCGCCTGAAATTTCATATCCCATACAACTAAAGCCCCACTCAGTTTCAAAGGTATTAAGTTGCTTTGGTTTCCAAACTTGTACAACTTCTCCAACAAGTCCCCCTGCTGCTGTTACTACAATATCACTTGGATCTGAATTTCTATAAACTGCACCTACCGCGTGAGCATAGGAGGGTTCCTCTTGATTGGTGGGTCCGCTTTGTTTTTCAACATAAGCATCCCATTCATTCTTTTCCTTAATTGCTCTTTTATACCAGTCATCAGGGGCTTTCCAATCACCAAGAGCTTCAGATATTTTCTGAAGACCTACTTTAGCATCGCTTATAACAGGGGTTGCTAAATGTTTTGTGGTGTCGTATCGAGCTGTATTTACGGAAACTAATTTGAAATTAGGATTTTCAAAATTTGCCCATGAGCCTGTTGTAAAATCTGCGAGCTTTGTACCAATGGCTAAAGCTAAATCGGCATCTTTAGATAAACTATTTGATGAGCCTTCTCCTAACGCACCAACCGCACTAATATAATACGGATCATCTTTAGTCATACAACCAATACCCATTACCGTTGATGTGACAGGAATGTTATGTTTTTTTGCAAATTTTGAGAGTTCTTGCTCTGCTTCAGAGTAGAGAACACCTCCTCCTGAAATAATAATAGGTTGTTTTGAGTTTTTTATTTTTTCGACCGCTTGATTGATCTGACTTGGATCTGGATGAACTCTTCTTATCTCGTGTACTTTTTCTTCGAAAAATACTTCAGGGTAATCAAATGACTCTCCTTGAACATCTTGTGACATTGCAATAGTTGCTGGTCCACAGTCAGAGGGATCAAGCATAACTTGGATAGCCTGAGGAAGAGAAGCAAGTATTTGTTCTGGTCTTGTAATTCTATCGAAATACTTTGAAACAGGTTTAAATGCATCATTTGCAGTTTCAATAGGTGAGTTGAAATTTTCAACTTGTTGCAAAACAGGATCAGGAAATCGACTAGCAAAAGTATCTCCTGGTAATAACAATATTGGAAGTCGATTGCTAAGAGCTACTGCTGCAGCTGTAACCATGTTTGTTGCCCCAGGGCCTACTGATGAGGTGGCAATAAAGATTTGTTTTCTTCTCATGGCTCTAGCATATCCAATACCAGTCAAAGCCATACTTTGTTCATGATGACCTCTAAAACCAGGAAGGTCAGACTGGAACTCTTCCATTGCTTGGCCTAAACAAGCAACATTACCATGCCCATAAATTGCAAATGCTCCTGGGAATAGTGGAGCTTTCTTACCATCAATATTAGTTTTTTGCGCAATTAAATATTTAAACAGTGCGTGAGCACAAGACAATTTGATGGTTTTCATTATTCCTCCAAAAAAACTTAACCGTTAAAGATATTACACGATAGAAAGATAATTTGAATGAAAAACCTTTTAAAATATTCACTTTTTTGACATAACTTTGAATCAAGAGAAAATATGAAAGTTGCTGTACTAGGTAAAGTTGACCAAAAAGGCTTATCGTTTTTGAGAGAAAACGAATTCAACGTCATTGAAATTGAGAATTTTGAAATACAAAACTTAAAGGAACAATTAAAAGATGTTGATGGAATTTTATTAAGAACTACAAAACTTGATAAAGAAATTTTAGAACATTGTGACAATTTAAAAATCATATCAAGACATGGAGTTGGTTACGATAACGTTGATCTTGATTTTCTCAATGATAATAAAATTGCGCTTTGCATTACATCTACTTCTAATGCTGTTAGTGTTGCTGAACATGTATTATCATTTTTCATTTATTTAACAAAAAAATTATCTCTATCAGATAGTCTGGTTAAAGAAGGTAATTTTGAAAAAAGATCTGAATTACCCAATTTTTTTGAATTGTATAAAAAGAAAGTACTTATTATTGGTTTTGGTAGAATAGGAAAAGAAGTTGCTAAGAGATGTCTCGGATTTGATATGGAAGTATATGTATATGATCCTTTTTTAGATAATGAAATAATAATAAGAAATCAATGTATACCGATTGAGAAAAACCAAGGTTTAGCTATAGCTGATTTTATTACTATCCATTTACCATTAAATAGAGATACTAAGAACTTTATCTCCCAAACAGAATTAAATCTGATGAGGAAAAACTCTATTCTTGTTAATACATCGAGAGGTGGAATCGTTAACGAAAATGACTTATACATAGCTTTAGATTCAAAAAAAATTCAAGGTGCAGGAATGGATGTATTTGTATCTGAGCCGCCTGAGTCCAATCATCCATTTTTTAAGTTAGATAATATTTTGCTGACACCGCACAACGCTGCATTAACATTAGAATGTAGGGAAAGAATGTCCTTAGAAGCTTCACAAAATATCGTTTTTTTCTTACATAACATGAGTGAATTAAATGTCGAAAATTTAGTGAATAAAAAATATTTATAAAAATCAAAAATCAGCTAAAAGTTGCTTTAAACCTTGAGTTCCTGTTTTAATTTTATAGAGATTGCCGTCAGCACTGTCGTTAATTGGATCTGCTCTTAAAGAGGTCACATAAAGACATGATAAATCAGAATTTCCAAATGTTACACAAGTAGGTGTGCTAGTAGGGAGGTCAATTTTTTCAATGATTTTGCCATTTTTTGCGTCAATACATATAACGCATTTTCCCCTAACCCTTGCTGACCAATAATTGTCATCAATATCCAAAGTGGCACCATCTGGTTCTCCAATATCTTTGAAGATCAAATTTGACTCTAATTCATCTATTTTTTTAAAATCTCGATTGTAACTAAATTTTTTTATCAGACCAGTTGGGGTGTCTGCAAAATACATAATATTGTCCTTTTGAGAGAAAGCTAGTCCATTTGAGACAGTAATATTTGATAAAAGATGAGTTAAGGACAAGTCTGGAGCAAGTCTGTAAAGATTTGCAATAGGCTTTCTATTTAATTTATCTGGATCTTCATTATAAGTCCCAAATACAATTCCACCATATGGATCTACTTTTGCATCATTTATTCGTGTCTTTTTAATACTAACTTCTACGTCACATATTTTTTCAAAAGATGAAAAATTTTGATTAGAAATTGCAATAAACTTTGGAAATCCAATTATAAATCCATCTTTTTTTCTTGGTAAAATAAAACCAGCTCTATCTGGTAAATTAAATTTAAAACTTTGATTGCTCTCATCAAGTTTCCAAATTGTTTTACCCTCGATATCTGTCCAAATTAAGCAATTTTCTTTCGAATCCCAAAAACAACTTTCTCCAATTAGATTTTTACAGTCTAGAGCTATTGAAACCTTATTTATATTCATTGCAAAATAATCTTTATTTAGAACATAGAGAATAATTAGGGTTTAAGAACAAATAAATTTGAGTCCCTTTCATCTGCGATAACATATATATTGCCTAGTTGATCTATCTCTACATCTCTTACTCTTCCAATTTTATCTTTAAAAATTATCTCCTCTTTAAAAAATTTATTATCTTTTCTGTGTAAAACAGAAAGGTATTGATATTTTAGTGAAGATACTAAGAGTGAATTTTTCCACTCTGGAAAGGCATCTCCATGATAAAACTTAATACCACTAACTGCTATTGATGGCACCCAAATAAAATCAGGTTTTATAAATCCAGGCTCCCACGCATTACCGTCACCTATTTTAGTCCCTGAGTAATTGGTTCCACCCCAACCTATTTTTTTCCAACCATAATTAGATCCACTTACAACTTTTCCTATGAAGTCGCCTCCTTTAGGTCCATGATTAGATATATAAATTGAATTTGTTTGAGGATCCAATGTCATCCCTTGAGGGTTTCTTATACCAATTTGGTATAACTCAGGTAACCAGTTATTGCCTGAAATGAAAGGATTATCATCAGGAATTTCGCCATTTTTGTGAATTCTGATTATAGAACCAATAGAGTTTGAAAAGTCTTGGGCAATCATACCCTTACCTCTTTCCCCGATACTAGCATAAAGATAATCGTCAAGAATTTCTATTCGAGAACCAAAATGCTTACCATTACTAAAGTATGGAAGTGCTTCATAAATAAGTTTTTCATTTATGAGGATATTGTTTTTAAGCTCAGCGCGATAAATGGCAGTAGTGTATTTACCATTTTTTTTAATGGAACCAGTGACCCATACAATATTTTTATCACTTACTATATCTAGAAGTCCTCCTTGTCCATGTTGAACAAAGGGAATTTTATGATCAATTTTTATTTTTGTATAATCATTTGTGTTAACAAGAAAAATTTCACCTGATTTTTGCGTGATCAATAACTGATTTTCCGTCCAGCTCATTCCCCAAGGATTGTTTAAAGATACTGGTGTTTTCTCTAAGGTTATAGAATACGTGTGTGCACTAAAAAATAATAGACAAAATGTAAATAAAAAAGTTTTTTTAAATGAGTTTATTATCTTCATATATGCAGCAATGTTCTGCTGGTAATTTTAGAATAACTTTTTCTGACGGTATGTCTAATTCTCTTTTAACTTTTGCTTTTATTTTAAATGAATCAAAAGACGCTGTAATAAGTTTATAATTTCCAAAATCTTCGACTTCGATTACGTCCGCTTCTAATGAATTATCACTATGTTCATTTTCAACTGTAATATACTCAGAACGAATTCCTAGTTTTAGATTTTCCGATTTAAAATTGTTAATATTAGTTTGAACTTTGAATGAATTAACACCTATACTAATTTCATTTTTAGAACTTGCGGAACATTCATATAAATTCATTGCAGGTGAACCAATAAAATAACCAACAAATGTTGTTTGAGGTCTCTCAAAAAGGTCCTTTGGTGATCCTGCCTGCACAACTTCACCTTGATCCATAACTATAATATTATCTGCAAATGTCATAGCCTCATTCTGATCATGAGTTACATATATCAATGTTGTCTTGTACTTATCATTTATTTCTTTTAATTTTCTTCTGAGACGAAATTTTAAGTCAGGATCAATAACTGTCAGTGGTTCATCCATTAATATAGCAGCTACATCCTCCCGAACTAAACCTCTTCCAAGAGAAATCAATTGCTTTTGATCTGCTGTTAATCCTTTTGCTCGATTGTTCAAATAATCTTGCAAATTCAGTATTTCTGCGACCTCTTTGACTTTCCTTTCTATTTGATCCTCAGGAAACTGTCGGCATTTTAAGGGAAAAGCAAGATTTTCGAATACTGTCATTGTTCCATAAATTACAGGGAATTGAAACACTTGAGCGATGTTTCTTTCTTCAGTAATCATTGAGGTTACTTCTCTTTGATCGAAAAATACTTTTCCATGGGAAGGATTTACTAAACCACTCATAATATTTAACATTGTTGTCTTTCCACAACCTGAGGGACCAAGCAGTGCATAACGTCCACCATCTGCCCAAGAAAGAGACATTTCTTTCAAAGCAAATATTGGGTTGCTTGCATTGGGCTCATAAGTGTGTGCAATATTATCTAAAATTATTTTAGCCATTATTGTTGATAGGGAGAGTGTCGAAGATCTCCTGACTCCTCAAACAAATAAATTTTTGATTTATCAAAATTAATTTTTACAACCTCATTTGTGTTATATGTTTTTACTTCTTCAATTGTGGCAACACATTTTAAATTATTATTACGTAAGTGAAGAAAAGTCTCTGAACCTGATATTTCAGAAATTTCTACATCAAAAGCAAAACCATGATCATCAAGATATATATCTGTGGCTCTAATGCCCACTAAATACTTTCCGTTATTAGTAATTTCAGCAACTTTAGCAGTTGCAGGATTTTCAAATACATCTTTAGCTGTACCTGTCTGAAGTATTTTACCTTCATCAATTACAATAATATCGCCGTTGAGTTGCATCGCCTCTAAAGGATCTGTGCTAGCATAAATTAAAATTGAGTTTGACTCGTCAGATACATTAAAAAGTTTTTTAAATTCCTCTCGAAGCCCTTCTCTCAATTTGTAATCAAGGTTAACGAGAGGTTCGTCTAATAAAAGTATTTTAGCTTTTTTTGCTAAAGACCTTGCGAGAGCTACTCTTTGTTGTTGTCCACCAGATAGTTCTTGAATTTTTCTTGACTCAAAACCGATTAAACCAACTTTTTCCATTGCTTCTTGAACTTCTTTTTAAAATCTGTATCTTCAAAATTTATAGATCCCGAGTCAGGTGTTTGAAGACCAGCAATAGTTTTCAAAAGTGTGGTTTTACCTGATAAAGTTCTACCTAATATCGTGTACATTTTTCCTGAGTCAAATCTCAAACTAATATCATTTAAATGATATTCCTCTGTTGGTTTAAAAGAAATATGATTGAGCATTAAAGACATTATTTTAAAGCTCCAGATAAATTGCCCTTTGATAAATAACGCTCTACAATAAATGCCACGATTATTAACGGTGCAACAGATACAAGTGCTGCTGCAGATAAGCTCCACCAAGGTGTAATTGAAGAATTTAAAGCTACAATTTTGACTGGCAACAACTGTACTTTTGTAAAGGTTAATATAAAAGCAAAGAAAAAATCAATCCAACCAAATATAATACAAAACAAACCTGCTACTAACATACCCGGAACTGAATTAGGAAGAACAACTTTAAAAAAAGCTTGAAATGGGTTGCATCCATCAATTAAAGCTGTTTCATCAATTTCTCTGGGAACACGATTAAAAAAATCAACCATAATCCAAACAGCAATGGGCATTAATAAAACAATATAAACTAGAATTAAACCAGCGAGACTATCTAGAAGCCCTAAGGAGCTTAAAAAAATAAAAAAAGGAATTGACAATACTACAGGTGGCATAATTCTTTGGGATATAAAAAAGAACGTAATATCATTATTTTTAACAATTCCAGCTTTGAAGGTGTAACGAGATAAAGCGTATGCCGCTAATGTGCCTAAAACAATGCTGATCAAACTTGCTGTTAGTGTAACAAAAATACTATTGAAATATGGTCCGATAATATTTATTCCACCTTGGGAACCAGGCTTAAATAAAACACTCCATCCGTCTAACGTTGGTTCAAACTGCAACCAAGGGATATATGTCGCTCCACCTGTAACTGAATTAAAATCCTTAAAAGAGGTTGATATGGCCCAAAGAAAAGGCGCTATAACAAAGCAAGCCCATAGTACGACAAAGAAATATTTCAAAAATGTATATAATTTTGGCATTTTATTCTCTCATCAAAACCTTAGTTAAGACTTTAACAATAATTGTCAAACTTATGATCATGATAATAAGGTAGGTAAATGAGGCGGTTGCTGCGTATCCCATTTGGAATTCGCGAAGCCCTTTTATGAAAATGAAAAAGCTAGATGTTTCCGTAGAAGTGCCCGGACCACCACTTGTCAAAACAAAAACTGTATCCATAATTTTAGAAGCTTCAATAAGTCTTATTATTATTGCGCCAATAGATATAGGTGCCATCAAGGGAAAAGTGACATATATAAATTTTTTAAATGGGGACGCACCATCAACAGCTGCTGCTAAAAAAGGCTCTTTAGGTAAACTTAACAGTCCAGCCAACATTAATAGGAACATAAACGATGTCCACTGCCAGACCTCTACTACAATAATGGAAACTTTTGCTAAACCAGGACTAGATAACCATGGAGGCTGTACTCCAAAAATACTCAGAAAATCATTTAAAGGCCCAAGTGACTCATGAAAAAAAGTTCTCCAAATAACAGTCATAATTACTGGAGTAGTCATCATAGGAATGAGAAACAATACTCTAAAAAATCTTTTAAACTTAATGTCCTTCCAGACCATATGAGCCAAAGCAAACCCAATTATATATTGAAGAAAAACCGTAGTTATTGCTAAAAAACTTAATCTAAAGAATGACTGCCAAAAACGTGGGTCATCAGTAAATAATCGAATATAATTTTTAAGACCTATAAAATCTAATCCAGGGTTAAAACTATTCCATCCTGATAAACTCAATCTTACAGTAAAAATTATTGGAAAAATTAGTATACCAATTAAAACTATTAAACCGGGAAGTAAAAATACATATTTATGTTTAAAGTTCATTCAGTAGTAAATATTTTATAAAATTAATCTTTGGGGTGATCGCTCAGTATTATGAGCGATCACTAAGTTAAATCAAATTAATAATTTATAATTCGTTATCTTCCATTTTGACACCAACAGCGTATGCATCTCTAACGTTATCAGCACCAACTCTATCGAGAATTGATACCCACTCAGCATAAACTTCGTCAAGTGCCTCTTGAGGAGATAATTGTCCTGCTAAAGCTTTTGCCGTTCCAGTTGCTAATGCACTGTTGAACTCAAAAGTACCAGGAACTCTTAATGGAAATACTCTGTTAGTGCTTTTTTCCATATCAGCAAGTGTGTCGACATATGATTGAGCAATGTCTGCATCCCAACCAATTTGTGTCCAAACATCGGCTTTAAAGTCCTCTTCCATAAATGGGTTTACACCAAATCGACCAATTCCGATATCTGCTTGGTGATTAGCACCATTTGCGAAGAAACAAAGATAATCAAAAGCGACATCTTTATTTTCTGACTTTCCTGCAACACCAACTGCCCATCCCCATACGAAGAAAGGAGCTTGATTGTATTTAGCGTCCCACATTCCATTGTTTCTATTCCATACCTTATCAGCACCAGGAAGTTGTGCGGCACCAACTTGGTTTGCAATTGGACTATCTGGTTGCATTGCTGCTACAAAAGCATCGTCCCATGAGAAACTAAATAAGGTCTGGCCTCCACCAAAAGAATTAATTTCGTCTCCAAGACCAAAGTTAATTCCACCAGGTGGTACATAGTTAACTGCATCAACCCAATCTGTAAGAGCTTCAACAAATCCAGGGTTATTAATTAATGGTTCCATAGTTTCTAAATCAAAGAAGAAACCTCCTGGGGTACTTTCATTTTTGGCGTAAGCAACTGAACGAGAATAGAAAGCAGCATACATAAGGTCATCTTTTTTCATAACCTCAGCAGAACCATATTCTGGCTCTCCATCACCATCCCAGTCCCAACCATTAAAGTAAGAAGCCATTTCTCCGTACTCTTTCCAAGTTGTTGGAACTTTTAATTCCTTACCTGTATCAGCTTTATACTTAGCTTGCATCTCAGGATTATCGATAACATCTTTTCTATATTTTAAATAGTGTCTGTCACCATCAACAGGATACTGATACATAACACCGTCCCATGAAGCGATAGCCTTGTGTGAGGCTGATACACCATCCATTTGGTCCACATATTCTTGTGGCACGGGCGCTAAATATCTTTTCCAGTCATTGATAAAGTTTGAAAAACCAAAGACGATATCATATGGAGCCTGACCAGCTTGGAAAGGAACCATTGCCTTTGAGTAAAGGTCACCAGCAGGAGTATGAGTTACTTCTACTTTAGCACCTGTTAATTTTTCAAACTGCTCAGCGTGAAGAGCGGTTGGCTCTCCCATAACAGGGATAGCGTGTGTATTTATAGTAAGTGTTCTTCCGCTATAGTCCTTTTGAGACATAGACTCATAAGAACACATTCCAGGAATGTCTCCTGTAGCAGCGATGTGTGGAAATTGATCTCCCCACTTGTCTGCATGTGCAACTTGGCTGCCTATCAAGAGGACAGACGCCAAGGCGCTTATCAAAGTTTTAAGTTTCATATATTTCCCTCCCTTAATACTTCGTTTTTTGCTCAGAACTTAATCTGATAACAAACTTTTTATGGTACTAAAACTGCTCTTCCTTTTACAAGACCGTTATTAAGATCATGCAGAGCTTTATTGGCTTCACTAAGCTTGTACTCCTGCATGGATAACCTTACTAGGTCTTTATTTGCCAATTCCATTAGCTCATAAAGTTCGGACCATGTACCAATTAAATTTCCTATGATATTTCTCTCAGAAATAATCATATCAACGGATTTGATTTTAATATCTTCTCCGTAACCAACTATATAATAAGACCCTGTATTTTTAGTCATACTAAGACCCATTGAAGTTGAACCTTTTTCTCCCACCATATCGATGACTGCTTCAGCACCAAGACCTTTAGTTAACTCCATAACTCTCTCTACTTCATTGCCATCAATTAAAACACCATGATCTCCACCAAGAGGCATAGCATGCTTAAGTGCAGTTTCAGATTTTTCTACAATAATTATATTTGCAGCACACATTGCTTTTAAACATTGGATAGCTATGTGACCCAAACCACCTGCACCTATTACAACACAGTTCTCACCTGGTAAAAGATGTCTTGTTGCTTTTTTTGCAACACGATATGCGGTTAAACCCGCATCAGAAAATGGTGCAACATCTTTAGGGGTTAATGTGTTCGGAATCTTGATAAGATTTCTTACACTTGTTTTTAATAATTCAGAGTATCCACCTTCTTTAACATTTAATCCTGGAAAAATTCCGTTCTCAGCGTGAGTGTCTAAACCTTTTCTACAACTTAAACAAGTGCCATTGGTTCCAGAGATAATTGGATGGAGAATAACTGAGTCACCTTTTTTAAATCCCTCTACATCACTTCCAACTTCCTCAATCCATCCAGCATTTTCGTGACCCATTACACATGGTAAAAGTTTATCATCAGGGTCCTGGATATGTCTCCACTCACCTTCGATGACATGTAAATCTGTTCTGCAGACGCCTGCTGCTCCAATTTTAACAATGACGTCAGATGCCTTTTCAAGTTTTGGGTTTGGAACTTCCTCTTCCTTTACCCAAACGTCCTGTTTCATCTCAGGGTCATAGCTATGTAATACTTGTGCTTTCATCAATTCCTCCCAAAATTACATTTATTTAACTATAAAAAGTCCACAGATCCAATGTTCAAAATTGATGCATACTCTTGTTTAACAGAAAAAAATCAAAAAATTGTTCATTTTTTGAACAATCTTAGAAGTTGTAATAATTTTATGAAATTGCTAATTTTCAAAAATGCAATCTTACAGACAGTTAATTGAAAGAACTCGTCTTTTGGAAAAAGATAGAAACATATCCTTAGATTATACAGATAAAAAAATTGTTGATAGTTGGATTAGATGTTTTGAAAATGGTTTAAGTCCTGAGAGAAACTCTATTGAAAGTGTAATAAGTTCATCAAAATTAAATGAACTCCAAGATGAGTATAATGATATCAGAGGTTTTATTTTACCAGAATTAGAACTTCTTCATTCTCAAATTGCTGGAACAAACTTTATGGTTGCTTTTGCGAACAACGAGGGAGTTGTTCTCGACACACTCTATGATAATGAATTTTATAATAGTAAAGCAAGAAAGGTTGTGATACCTGGCTCAGTTTGGAAAGAAGAGTATAGAGGAACGAATGGATTAGGATTAACACTTAAAACAAAGTCTGCATCAATAGTTGCTGGAGGTGAACATTTTTTTAATGAACATTGTCACCTTTCCTGTTTTGCAAGTCCAATTTTTGACCATAACCAAAATATTGTTGGTATTATAGACGCTTCAACTGACACATCATCTAGACAAGATCATACTTTGGCTCTTGTTAAACTATCTGCAAAATCTGTAGAACAGAAATTATTTTTGAATTCATTTCAGCACACTAACATTTACTCTTTTCACCCAAGAAGCGAATACCTGAATACAAATAGTATAGGTTTGATTGCTGTTAATGATGATGGAGAAATAGAAGGAGTAAATTCTAACGCAAGAGTTATGCTAAGTGGTATTTTTAAAGATACAACTAATGATTTTTTTAATATCTTTACTACTCCATATCATAAAATTGCTTATGATTTAAATTTAGATAAAGTTTTAAAAGTAAAAGATTGGTTGGGCTCAAGTCTTTTTATTAAGCTATTTCAAAGACAAGTATCAAATTCTAATAGGGTAAATAATAATTTAAAACAGCCATATAAGCCTTGTGTTAATTGCGAAGGATCTGCAATAAAAGAAAAGCAGTGTATTCTTATTCAAAAAACATATAAGCAAACTGGCGAAAAAGTTAGCAGTGTTTCAAGAACTTTAAATATCTCGAGAACGACTGTTTATAAGCATTTATCTTAGTTATTTTACGCCAAGTTTTTTTTGTAAGTCACTAGAAGAGGTAGTGTATCTAAACACATATTTTTTATCACTATGGCAATATTCAAACATTTTTTTTGCTGCAAGAGCTGCTTCATGAAAGCCACTTAAAATTAACTTTAATTTACCAGGATAAATACAAATATCTCCAACAGCAAAAACTCTTGGAACAGAAGTTTCAAAATTCTCAGTATTAACTGATATTAAATTTTTTTCTAAATTTAAGCCCCAATCTGCTATTGGGCCTAATTCTATTTTTAATCCAAAAAACGGAAAAATGGCGTCAATATCACTTAGTGTTGTCTCATCATCAAGTGTCACTGAGACTTTACCGTTATCATTTTTTTCAACCTTTTTTAAACTTCCCATGTTGAAGTTTACATCGCCTTTATCAACTAAAGACATAACTTTATTTACAGAGTCTTGAACTCCTTTAAATTCTTTTCTTCTGTGGACCAAAGAAACTTTTTTGGCTATTCCTTGAAATCCCATAACATAATCAAGCGCAGAGTCACCACCGCCAATTATTAAAATATTCTTATCTTGAAAATCAGATCTTTTTTTAACAGAGTAAAAAATATTTTTATTTTCTAGCTCCTGAGAGCCCTCTGCAGGAAGCTTTCTTGGAACAAAACTACCAGCGCCCGCTGCAATCACTAAAGACTTGCATTTAATGGATGTGCCCTTATCGGTTTCAACTAAAATATCATTATCATTTAAAGATATTTTAGAGGTTAATTGATTGAGATGATAAGAGGGATTGAAAGGCTCAGCTTGTTTTATTAAATCATCGGTTAGTTCTTGGCCGGTAATAGCTGGCCTACTTGGAATATCATATAAATTTTTATCAGGATATAATTCTGCGCACTGCCCTCCTATTTTATCAAGGTTGTCGATTAAATGAGCCTTCATATCTAAAAGACCCAATTCAAAGACTTGAAACAGACCACATGGACCAGCACCGATAATTACAACGTCTGTTTCGTGGCTTCCACCTGATTTAATAATATTGGTCATGTCTTATTATTATAATAAATGTTACTTGAGTTAGATTATTTGTTTCTTTTGTAAATATCAAAAACCATTATCGCTATTGCTAAAACTGCGCCAAATATACCCAATAAAAGCGAGGTTTCTAAAGTCATATTTATAATCTAACCAGTTAACTCTATTATGGTAATCAATGCATTTCTAGTTTAAAAAAAAACTAGGAGAAATAAGGTGGGGGCAAAAAAGTCAGATTTTTTTGATTCAAGAGATAAATATTTATCATTTGTAAATTCTACCAACGAAAAAAGTCGAATAGCTTTTCAATTAGCGAGATATTTAAAAAATTCAAAAATTACTAGAGATTCATTTAGAATTTTTGATGCTGGGACAGGAGATGGCTCGGTTATCTGCACATTGCTATCGGCTGTTCATGACAAATTTCCAGAAGATCCAATTATAGTTGTTGGAAAAGAAATTAGTATTGATGATATTAACAGCCTTCTAAATTATCTTGGTTATAGATTTTTTGAACATAAGAATTTAGTTTTCTGTATAACAAATGCATCCTACAGAGAAATTAATGATAATCGATT
>LULE01000270.1_pt1 | contig 33108 bp, 29 predicted proteins | sample 728231 | NCBI WGS metagenome assembly LULE01 (sample SAMN03860297, study PRJNA289734) | marine metagenome | biome: seawater column; feature: ocean; material: water; isolation source: Red Sea water column Station 192 - depth 10m | place: Saudi Arabia: Red Sea | collected 2011-10-15 | depth 10 m | reverse complement strand
TGCACTCGCGCATGGAGGCGGTCATGTACGCCGTCAAGGAGAAGCTGCTCGATCTTCCGTGATGGCGAAGCCATCTCGGAAGATCATCGGTGGTCGAGCGAGCGGCACGGCTGAGCCTGCGAAGCCGTGACCCGCGTGTCGAGACCCGGTGGCGCGGTCGACGACGGCGACCACCGTCGGTGCGGCGCCCGCAGCGCCGCGGAGTGCGGCGGTCGCGCGAGCGCCCTCGCCACATCTCAGGACGTCTCCGGTGCGGGTCGAGGCCCCGGGATCCGACTGTGAAGTGCTCTCGACACGCCATGCGTGACGTCTGCACTCCACATGCGTCTGTCAGACGAAGGGCACACGGTGCGGCAGAAGCGGACGTTCAGCGGCGCCGCCTGTAGCCGTCGAATTGGTGTCGGGGCTCGGCTTCGAGGGCGAACTGCTCCTGCACTTGCTCGTCGGAGAGGCGGATCTCCGAGAGGCTCGGCGACTCAGCATCTGAGGGTGAACTCGATCTGGTGGTCGGCCAGGACCCGTATCTCGTAGCGGGGGTCGTGGGCGGTGCGGTGGTGGGTGGGGCACAGCAGCCGGCCGTTGGCCAGGTCGGTGGTGCCGCCGGTGGCCCACGGCTGGTCGTGGTGGGCGTGGCAGAACCAGGCCGCGGTCCGGCAACCGACCGCGGTGCAGCCCTTGTCGCGGGTGGCCAGCGCGATGCGTTGGGCGCGGGTGAACAGCCGCTTGCGGCGGCCGACGTCGAGGACCTCGCGTCGGCCATCCAGGACGACGGGGACGATGTCGGACTCGCAGGCCAGCCGTCGGGCGGTGTGGGCGGCGATCCGGTCACCGGTGTCCAACGTGGCGGCTGCCAGGCCGCCGGTCAGGGTCTCGAGGGTCATGGTGACGACCACCGTCGCGCCGGTCGACATCTCCGGGACCCTCCAGCAGCTCGCAGAAAGCGGCACCGAGCTCGACGCCAGTGGCGGCCTTGACCGGCTCCGGTCGCCCACCCTCCACCGGGATCTCGCCCAGGGCGGGCTTGTCGTGGACGACCAGCGCCAGCAGCTGCTTGCGGAGCATGCCGGCGTGCAGCTCGGGGACGGTGAACCGGCCATGCACGCTGCCCTGCCCGTCAGGGGTCATGGTCAGCATCGTCTTCCGGGCGGCTGCGCGCTCCTCCGCCTCCAGCCGGGCTGCCTCGTGGGCGTCGGCGACGGCGGGGGCGACGACGTCGAGGACCCGATCACCCAGCACGCGCAGGTCGCAGGCGTCGTGGTGGCCAGCGAGGTCGACGAGCCGCTGCTCGGCATCAGCCTTCACCGTGGCGGGGATGTCGGTGGGTAGGGCGTCGAGGGCACGGGCGATGACCTCGGCCTGCTCGGTGTTCACCGCGCCGGCTGCGTACCCCTCCCGCAGCCGGGCGTAGGTCTCCAACGCGGTGGCGAGGTGCACCGCCCGGCGTGACGACCGGACGGTGGTGCGGGTGGCACGGGCCAGCCACGTCGCGGTGGTCGCGGCCCCGGTGGCCTCCTCGACCCGCACCGCCGTGGCGTGCGCGAGGACGCGGTGCTTGAGCTCACCCAGCCGTGCCTCGGCCGCGGCGATCTCCACCAGCGAGGCGGCGGTCGCGGTCTGGTCGAGACCCAACAGGGAGACCTCGTCGAGCTCGGTGAGCGCACCGGCGATGACCGCGACACCACGGTCCACCTGGTGCTGCCCGAGCCCTTCCATGAGCTGACTCTTCCAGGGACCACCGACACTCCGAGACGCTCAGACCCCTTCTCCACAGGGGCTCCGGGCACCGTGACCCGCGCCAGGACCCAGGGTCTCGCGGCTCGTCGCTGACGCTCCTCGCACCTCGACCACCGGAGGCTGCGCTCGCACCTCGACCAGCCGGCTGCAGTCGAGGTGTCGGTGCGGCGTGGTTGAGTTCGGCCCGTGTCGTCGACCCAGGGACAGACCCAGACGCTGAGCCGTTCCCAGGCCCGTCGGGTCGCGCTGGCCGCCCAGGGCTTCCTCGACAAGCCGCACGCCGGGCCGACGATGCGGACCTTCGACCGCACCCTGGCGCGCACCGGGGTGCTGCAGGTCGACTCGGTCAACGTGCTCCAGCGGGCGCACTACATGCCGCTCTACTCCCGGATGGGTCCCTACGACGCCGACCCGCGCACCGGCCTGCTGGCGCGGGCCGCAGAGAAGCGGCCTCGGCGGGTGGTGGAGTACTGGGCGCACGTCCAGGCGTTCATGCCCGTCGACCTGTGGCCGCTCATGCAGCACCGGATGGACTTCTACCGCGCCGCCCGCGGCAAGTGGTGGAAGGACGTCGAGGACTCGATGATCGAGCGGGTCCGGGTGGCCGTCGCGGCGCAGCCCGGGCCGGTCACGGCGCGTGAGCTCGAGCAGGTCATCGGCTCCGGCGGGCCGCGCTCGAAGGAGCACTGGGGCTGGAACTGGTCCGAGGCGCGCAAGACCCTCGACTTCCTCTACCAGATCGGCGAGCTGGCGATCGCCGGCCGCACCACCCAGTTCGAGGTCCGCTACGACCTGCCCGAGCGGGTCCTGCCCGCCCAGATCCTCGACCTCCCGGTGCTCGACCCGCAGGACGCCGTCACCGAGCTCGTACGCCGGGCAGCCCGCTCCCACGGGGTCGCCACCGCCTCCTGCCTGGCCGACTACTACCGCCTGCGCCAGCAGCACGACCCGAAGCGACCCGACCTGCCCAGCACCGCGGTCGCGATCGAGCAGCTCGTCGGGACCGGCGAGCTCGAGCCGGTCCGGGTCGAGGGCTGGCGGCGCCAGGCCTACCTCCACCGCGACGCCCGGGTCCCGCGGCGGGTCGCCGCCCGCACCCTGCTCAGCCCCTTCGACCCGGTCGTGTGGGAGCGCGAGCGCACCGAGCAGCTCTTCGACTTCCACTACCGCATCGAGATCTACACGCCCCCGGAGAAGCGGGTGCACGGCTACTACGTGCTGCCGTTCCTGCTGGGGGAGGAGATCGTGGCGCGCGTCGACCTCAAGGCCGACCGGGCCGCCGCCGACGGGGGCCTCCTGCGGGTCGCGGCCGCCTGGGCCGAGCCCGGCGCCCCCGCTGCGACGGCCGAGCAGCTGGCAGCCGAGCTGTGGCGCCTGGCGGGCTGGCTGGGGTTGGTCGGGATCACCGTCGCGCCACGCGGGGACCTCGCCCCCGAGCTGTCCGCGGCCGTGTCGACAGTCGGTTAGGGATGGCTCACCCCGCTGGGTAGAGTGAGCGCGGCCCGGGGCACCTGTCCGGGACAGCCACCTTCAGAGGAGCAGCAACGCCGTGCCCGCGATTCTCGACAAGATCCTCCGCATCGGTGAGGGCAAGATCCTCCGCCAGCTCGAGGGGGTCGCGAAGGCCGTCAACGCCATCGAGGACGACTTCGTCGCGATGTCCGACGCCGAGCTGCAGGGCATGACCGACGAGCTGCGCAAGCGGCACGCCGAAGGCGAGTCCCTCGACGACCTGATGCCCGAGGCCTTCGCCACGGTGCGCGAGGCGGCCAAGCGGGTGCTGGGCATGCGCCCCTTCGACGTCCAGATCATGGGTGGCGCCGCGCTGCACCTGGGCAACATCGCCGAGATGAAGACCGGTGAGGGCAAGACCCTCGTCGCGGTGGCCCCGGCGTACCTCAACGCCATCGGCGGCAAGGGCGTCCACGTCGTCACGGTCAACGACTACCTCGCGAAGTACCAGTCCGAGCAGATGGGCCGCGTGCACAACTGGCTGGGCCTGACCGTCGGCGTGATCCTGCCCGACATGCGCCCCGAGCAGCGGCGCGAGGCCTACAACTGCGACATCACCTACGCCACCAACAACGAGCTCGGCTTCGACTACCTCCGCGACAACATGGCCTCCTCCCTGGAGGAGTGCGTCCAGCGCGGCCACAACTTCGCCATCGTCGACGAGGTCGACTCGATCCTCATCGACGAGGCGCGGACCCCGCTGATCATCAGTGGTCCGACCCAGGACGAGGTCAAGTGGTACGGCGAGTTCGCCAAGATCGTGGCCCGCCTGACCAAGGACGTCGACTACGAGGTCGACGAGAAGAAGCGCACCATCTCCGTCCTCGAGCCCGGCATCACCAAGGTCGAGGACCACCTGGGCATCGAGAACCTCTACGAGGCCGCCAACACCCCGCTGATCTCCTTCCTCAACAACGGCATCAAGGCCAAGGAGCTGTTCCGTCGCGACAAGGAGTACGTCGTGATGAACGGCGAGGTCCTCATCGTCGACGAGCACACCGGCCGCATCCTGTCCGGCCGCCGCTACAACGACGGTCTGCACCAGGCCATCGAGGCCAAGGAGAACGTCACGGTCCGCGAGGAGTACCAGACGCTCGCGACCGTCACCCTGCAGAACTTCTTCCGCCTCTACGACAAGCTCTCCGGCATGACCGGCACGGCCATGACCGAGGCCTCGGAGTTCGACAAGATCTACCAGCTCGGCGTCGTCCCGATCCCGACCAACCGTCCGATGGTGCGCGTCGACCAGCCCGACCTCGTCTACCGCACCGAGGAGGCGAAGTACGAGGCCGTCGCCGAGGACATCGCCGAGAAGCACCGCACCGGTCAGCCGATCCTCGTCGGCACCGTCTCGGTCGAGAAGTCCGACTACCTCTCGGCGCTGCTGAAGAAGAAGGGCGTCCCGCACAGCGTGCTGAACGCCAAGATGCACGCCGACGAGGCCAAGATCGTCGCGATGGCCGGCCACAAGGGCGCGGTCACCGTCGCCACCAACATGGCCGGTCGAGGCACCGACATCATGCTCGGCGGCAACGTGGAGTTCCTGGCCGACGCCGAGCTGCGCAAGCAGGGCCTCGAGCCCACCGGCGAGACCGCCGAGGCCTACGACGAGGCCTGGCCCGCGACGCTGGAGAAGGTCAAGGCGCAGGTCCAGGCCGAGCACGACGAGGTCAAGGAGCTCGGCGGCCTCTACGTCCTGGGCACCGAGCGCCACGAGTCGCGCCGCATCGACAACCAGCTGCGCGGTCGTTCCGGCCGTCAGGGCGACCCGGGCGAATCCCGGTTCTACCTCTCGCTGCAGGACGAGCTCATGCGGCTGTTCAAGTCCGACTGGGTCGACCGGGTGCTGCAGGTGCTGCGCATCCCCGACGACGTCCCGATCGAGAACAAGCGTGTCACCAACGCCATCGCCAACGCGCAGGGCCAGGTCGAGGCGCAGAACTTCGAGTCCCGCAAGAACGTCCTGAAGTACGACGACGTCATGGACCGCCAGCGCAAGGTGATCTACGCCGAGCGTCGCGCGATCCTCGAGGGCGCCGACCTCGAGGCGCAGATCCGCACCTTCATCGACGACGTCGTCACCGGCTACGTCACCGGCGCCACCCAGGAGGAGGACTGGGAGATGGAGCAGCTCGCCACCGCGCTGCGCCAGATCTTCCCGGTCAGCCTCGACCTCGAGGGCATGGCTGCCGCCGTCGACGGTGCGGTCAACCTCGACCGCGACGAGCTCATCGAGGCCCTGAAGGCCGACGCCCACAAGGCCTACGACGCCCGCGAGGCCGAGCTGGGCGAGGAGGTCATGCGCGAGCTGGAGCGGCGCGTGATCCTCTCGGTCCTGGACCGCAAGTGGCGTGAGCACCTCTACGAGATGGACTACCTCCGCGAGGGCATCTACCTGCGTGCCTACTCCCAGCGCGACCCGCTGGTCGAGTACCAGCGGGAGGGCTTCGACATGTTCGCCGCGGTCATGGACGGCATCAAGGAGGAGACCGTCGGGTACCTCTTCAACGTCCAGGTCACCGTCGAGGAGGACGAGGACGCCGACGTCGACGAGGACGACGAGGACGTGCTGGTCATCGACCCGACGCTGCGCTCGCCGGTCGGTCAGCCGCACATCCACGCCAAGGGTCTCGACGCCCCGACCTCGCCGGCCAACCTGACCTACTCCGCGCCGGACGAGTCCGGTGAGGCCGAGGTCCGCCGCGACGGCCCCAAGGCCTCCGAGGGCTGGAAGAGCAAGGGCGGCAAGGGCGCCAAGAAGTCGCGCAAGCGCTGAGCCGACGCCAGCCGGCCCCAGCGGGCCGAGCAGGTCAGCGCTGGACGGCGGGGCTGCGGCCCCGCCGCAAGGCGCTGACCGCCGCCAGGGTCAGGTCGGCCGCAGTGTGCAGCACGCGGGTGACCAGGGCGACGGCGGTGGCGGTCGCCAGCCCGACGGCGGGGGAGAGCAGCGCGACGAGCGTGACCTCGCGGGCGCCGACACCCGCGGGAGCGACGACCACGGCCACCCCGACGACGTACGCCGCGGCGAAGCCGCCCGCCGCGATGGCCAGCAGCTCGGCCACGTGCCCGGGTGTGGTCCCGGGGATCAGCGCCACCATCGCCCCGGCGTAGCAGGTCCACGTCAGCGCCATCCGGCCCACCAGGACCGCCAGGGCACCCCAGGTCAGGCGCAGCGTCCCGGCGGACCCGGCCACCAGCGAGCCGAGCCGGGCGACGACGGGCGGCGTCAGCGCCGCCGCGCAGCCCAGGGCGCCCAGCAGGCCGGCCCACCGCGGCAGCGGCAGCGTCGGCATCCCGGCGGCCAGCATCCCGAAGGCCAGCAGCCCCGCGGTGGCGACGTTGAGGCCGAGGAAGGCCAACGAGGTGCCGACGGTGACCCGGACGGGGACGCCGAAGCCGCGGGCCAGGTCGGCGTGCGCCCCCATCGACCAGACCGAGCCGGGGATGTACTTGCCGAGCTGCCCGACGAAGAACACCCGGCGCCCGTCCTCGCGGGGCAGCCGGTGGCCGTAGCCGGCGAGGAGCCGCAGCCACGCGCCGCAGGTGGTGAGCAGTCCGAGCAGCACCAGCCCGGCGGCGACCGCCAGGCCCGGCAGCGGGGTCGAGGAGAGCGCGACGACCAGGTCGCGCCAGCTGCCCTGGAGGCCCCAGGCGGCGAAGGCGACCACCGCGACCAGGAACGCCGCCCGCGCCACGGTGCGCAGCCGCTGCCGGCTCACGGCGCGACCACCGGTGGGCGCACCCGCAGCAGCGCGGTCCGCGTCGGGTAGGGCAGCGAAGGGGTCAGTCCGCGGGTCCAGGTCACCTCGACCCGGCTGCCGCGACGGTCGGTGAGCCGGTCGGCGAGCTCGGCGATCGCGCTGCGGTAGCGCGCTCGGTCCACGTTGTCGACGACGACCAGGCCGTCGGGTGCCAGTCGGTCCGCCGCCCGGGTCAGGCAGGCCTCGCGGGCCCGGCCGTCGACCACGACGAGGTCGAAGGACCCCGGCAGGTCGTCGGCGCAGTGCACGTAGTCGGTGAAGTCCAACCCCTCGAAGCCACGCTTGCCCGAGGGGGTGCGCGGGTCGGGGTGCGGGACCGGCGGGACCACGTGCAGCGTCACGTGCGCCGGGAGCCGGGGCCGCATGGCCTCCGCCCAGGACGGGTCGTGCTCGATGCTGTCCACGGTCGCGGCCCGGTCGGCCAACCACAACGTCGACGAGCCCGAGCCCCACTCCAGCACGCGCGCCCCGGGTCGACCGACGAGGTGGGCCGCGACGACGTCGGCGGAGTCGAAGGTCCACCAGGGCACCTTCAGGCGCGCCATCTCGTCGAGGTCGTAGACCGCGAACCACGAACGCACCCACAACCCGGTGCGGCTCTCGTCGGCCCACCGGTCCAGGCGCTCCATCACGCCGGTGCGCGTCAGGCCGGCGCGCACGCCGCGCACCCCGGAGACGTAGGCACGCTTGTGCAGGTCGGTCATCGGCCCACCGCTCTGAGTCGCAGGGTCAGCAGCCGCACCTGCCGGTCGTCGGTGCGGGTCACGTCCAGCACCAGCCGTCCGAAGCGGTACGCCGCCACCAGCTCGGCCGGGACCCGGGCGGTCACGGTCCGACCCGCGGTGCTCGTGGGCAGCTCACGGCCGTTGACGTGCAGCGCGAGGCTGCCCGATCCGACGGCCGTCGCCTCGAGAGCGAGCGGGCGGGCCCGCAGCCGCGGCGGGAGCGTCACGGCGAGCGAGGCGGACTCGCCGCGCACGCCCGCGCCGACCCGGGCGCGGTGGAGGTCCCAGCCGTCCAGGAGCGCGGCCGCGTCGTGCCCGGCACCGTCGAGGCGGAGGCCGCCGACCGGGTAGGGCGTCGGCTCGAGGTCGCAGACAGCCGTCCAGCTCATGGTCAGCTCGCGCCACCACAGCCGCCGGGTCACCTCGGCCTCCCGCTCGCAATTGTCCGCCTCCCGGTCGGTGCCGGTGACGACGGCGGCGAACTGCGTGGGCGAGCCGAGACCCGGCCCGACCCGCTCGTCGGCGTACGGCATGAGGGGGCCGACGGGGTCGCGGGCGCAGTCGTCGTGGCTCTCGTGGGAGTAGGGACGGAAGCCGCCGTCGGCGTCCCGGCTCGGGGAGCAGGTGACCGCCCCGACCGAGGGGACCGCCGGCGCCAGCTCGCGCACGCTGGTGCGCCAGTAGTCGGTCGGCAGCTCCCAGGACGGGTCGCGCTCGACCACGACCGGTGCGCCGACCAGGGCCACCGGGCTGCGGTAGGCGTAGCCGTAGGGGAACAGCTGCAGCTGCGCCAGCACGGGCAGCACGAGGGCGGCGGCCGCCACCCAGGGGACCCAGCGCCGCGTCCCGACCGCGACCAGCGTCGCGATCGCCACCGCCACGAGCACGGCGAGGGCGGGCGCGGCGAAGAGCAGCTGGCGCAGGCCGGTGTAGAGGTTGGCCTGCCGCAGCACCCCCAGGGTCGGCAGCAGCAGTGCCTGGAGCAGCACGAGGACCAGCAGCAGCCGGCCCGGACCCGCCGTCCGCCGGACCGCCAGGACTGCGGCGACCACGCCGATCGCCCCGAGCAGCAGGTGCAGGGTGGGCAGCTCGACGACCAGGAACAGCGGGAGGTACCACCACGCGCCCTGCTGGTCGTCGAAGCGGGAGGAGCTGAGGGCGCCGCGCCACAACGCGGTCACCGGGTCGGAGAAGAGGGCGGGGTAGACCGCCCACAGCACGAGGCCGGCCGAGACCCCGGCGGCGGGCACCGCCCACCAGCGCCACCGGTCGCGGGTCACCATCGTGACCAGGGCTGCCACCACCAGGCCGGGGGCGATGCCGGGGCGGGTCCCCACCGCGAGCGCCACGCCGGCCACGACGAGGGCCAGCGCCAACGCCGCGGCACCGCGCCGGTCCCGCCGGGCGGTGAGCGCGAGGCCCAGCGTCACCAGGGTGTAGCCGGTCGCGACGGAGACGTCCTTGACGTTGAACATCGCGTGCCCCGACCACGTCGGCACGGCCACGAGCGCGGCCGCGGCGACGGCACCCCAGCGCCAGGAGCCCAGGGCCAGGCCGGCGAGCGCGGCGGTGGCGGCGACGCCGACGAGCGAGAGCAGCGTGACGCCGAGGTGCCGCACGGCGTACGCCGTCGCGCTGGCCGACACGGTGCCCCAGCCCTCCACGCCCCACAGCACGCTCCACGCGTGCAGCAGCAGGGTCGTGGCGGGGCCGTAGACGTACTGCTGGTCCTCCCACGGCCCCGGCTCGCCGCCGAGCATGTCGCGCTCGAGGAGGTACCACCCGTGCTCGAGGAACGTCGTCAGCCGCATCACGTGGTAGGTCTCGTCCCAGGAGACACCGGTGAGCCAGCCGCCGACGAACGTGGCGGGGACGGCCACCGCCAGGACGCCCACGGCCACGACGAGCAGGACCCGCGGCGGGGTCTGCCCGGTCGGGGGAGGGGCCGTCATGCGGTGCTGCGGTGCCGGGTCTGCTGGCGGGCGTGCACGACCAGCTCGGCGAGCAGGCCGAACAGCGAGAGCTGCAGGCCCACCATCACCATCAGCAACCCGGCGACCAGCAGCGGACGGTCGCCGATCGTGGCGCCGCCGATCTTGAGGGCCGTGAGGTAGCCCAGGACCGCCACCCCGGCGAGCAGGCTGGCGAGGCCCACCCCGCCGAACAGGTGCGAGGGGCGGTGCTCGTAGCTGAGCAGGAAGCGCACGGTGAGCAGGTCGGCGAACCCGCGCCAGAAGCGGGCCAGGCCGTACTTGCTGCGACCCGACATTCGCGGGTGGTGCTCGACCGGCACCTCGGCGACGCGGTAGCCCAGCCCGTGCGCCATCACGGTCAGGTAGCGGTGCATCTCGCCGTAGAGCATGGGGGACACGTCCTCGGCGACGCCGGCGCGCATCGCCTTGAAGCCGGAGTTGAAGTCGCGGCCCGGGGCTCCCGACATCCAGGCGGTCGTGCGGTTGTAGAGCCGCGAGGTCGTGCGCTTCACGAACCGGTCCCGCCGCTCCAGCCGGGCGCCGGTCACCAGGTCCGCGCCCGCGTCGATCGCAGCGAGCAGCCGGGGGAGCTCGGCCGGGTCGTCCTGGCCGTCGGCGTCCATCATCACCACGACGTCGGCCCCGCCGTCGAGCGCCCGGCGGAAGCCGCGGTGCAGCGCGGCGGCCTTGCCGAGGTTGTGCCGCAGGGTCTCCAGCTCCAAGCAGGCCAGGTCGGCCATCAGCTCGACCACGACCTTGCTCGTGTCGTCGGTCGAGCCGTCGTCGACCACGAGGATCCGGCCGGCGGGGTCGAAGGTCGCCAGCTCGGCCGCGATCCGCGGGAGCAGGATCCGAAGGTTCTCGGCCTCGTCGAGGGCCGGCACGACTACCCACACCATGGCCGCGAGGGTCCGCCGGCCCGGTGAACCCCGCGTGATCGGGCGGTGGCGTGTCGCGACTGATCTGGCGAACGGGTCTGGCGAACGGGTCTGGCGAACGGGTCTGGCGAACGGGTCTGACGAACGGGTCAGGCGAGCGCCCCGGCGAGCAGTCAGGCGAAGTCGAGGGCGGTGCACACCCACCCGCGGCGGGCGCGCTGCTCGAAGCGGACCGCCAGGGCCCGGGAGCGGTGGCCGTGCCGCACGTGGACGGCCGCCTCGAGGACGCCGGGGACGGGGTACGTCGCGTGCAGCGACTGCAGCCGGGCGCGGACCGGGTGGGCGCGCTCGGGCTCGCGGTGGGTGGCCAGGGCCAGCAGCTGGGTGCGCCGGCGGACGTCGGCGTACACCTCGGGGGAGACCCAGCGCACGAGCTGGGAGGACGGACGCATGCCGGCCACCACCTCGAGCGCTGCCTGCACGATGTGGCGGGCCCACCGCTCGGCCTCGCCCCGCGCTCGGCGGTCGATCGGGACGACCCCTGCGGCAGGGCGCTCGAGCGCCGGCTCCACGACGCTCTCCACCAGCGGGTCGACGACGGGCTCGGTGCACGTGTCCAGGGCCAGCGAGCCCTGCACCTCGGCGAAGGGTACGTGGTCGAAGGAGCGGCGACCGGGGCGTGCGGCGATGGGATGGGCGCTGATCGGGTGGGCGGGCATCAGGACTCCTGGGAGGACGGGGCGGGCAGCACGAGCGGCACGCCGGGGCGGACGAGGTCGGGGTCGGGGCCCACGAGGGCCCGGTTGGCGGCGTGGATGCGCGGCCAGTAGGCCGCGACCTCGGCGACCGTCGGCTCGTGGCCGTGGCGGCGCAGCAGCTCGGCCTCGGCGATGCGCCACAGCGAGTCGCCGGGACGCACGACCCGCCGGTCCTCCGGCACGGAGGCGGCCACGGGAGCGGTGATCAGGGCGCGCGAGGAGGCGACGGAGGTAGAAGGCGTGCTCGGGCGGTCGCGCTCGAGGCTGCCGGGGGTGGCGCCCGCCGGGGCGAGGGCCAGTCCTCCGGCCAGACCGCCGGCGACCGCCACGCCGCAGGCGCGCAGCACGAGCCGGCGGACGGGAGCGGGAACCCCGGCGATCCGGTCGGGGCGCTGCTCCCCGGCCCGGTGACGGAGGAGCTGCACGCACACCAGGCCCGTGACGGCGCTGGCCCAGCAGGCGGCCAGGCAGACCGCTGCAGCGGCGAGGCCCACCACCCATGACTCGAGGTCCGCGCCGCCGCGAGCGGGCGAGGAGACCAGGACCCGCAGGTCCGCGGCCAGCGCGCGGCAGGTGGCGGCGCCGACGCCGGTGACGGCGGTCCACACTGCGGCGCAGCGTGGAGCGGAGACGTGCCCGAGAGAGATCATCGGAGAATGAACCTTGCGTTTGCTTCTGTTTGCTTCAAGTGAAGCCAGTGAACGCTGGTTCGGCAGCGTTGTCAATCGTTCGCTCCCTCGGCTGTGGACAGGCCGGGACGCATGACGTCGTTTGGCGGACCGACGCACGGGGGAGGTCGCAGCCATGGCGTGGGAGGAGCAGGTGTTCTCGCTGCTCGAGGACCTCGAGCAGCAGGCCGAGTCGATGTACGCCGTCGAGCGTGGCCCGGAGCTCGTCGACCGGGCGCGGTCGGAGTACGCCACGGTGACGCTGGCCGCCCGGCTGGCGGCAGGAGTCGGGGCGCCGCTCTCCCTCGAGGTCCGCGGCGTCGGGCGGCTGACCGGCGTGCTCGAGCGGCTTGCCGCGGGCTGGCTGCGGATCGGCGTCGCCGGCCAGGAGTGGGTCGTGCGGACCAGCGCGGTGGTGGAGGTGCGTGGGGCCTCAGCGCGGGCCGTCCCGGAGGTCGCGTGGTCGGTGGCCGACCGGGTGGGGGTGGGGTCGGCGCTGCGTCGACTGGCCGACGAGGCTCAGCCGTGCTGGTGGCACCGCCTGGACGGCGGGCGCACCGAGGGCGTGCCGGTGCGCGTGGGCGCCGACTTCGTCGAGCTGCGCTCAGGGGCGCAGGGCGAGGGCGTGCTGGTGGCGCTGGACTCGCTGGCCGCCGTGGTGCCGGTGGGGACGGCTCAGGTGGCGTCGAGGTCGTAGGGCGGGACCTCGCCCTCGTCGAGCGGCCGCTGCTTGCGCTTGCCCCGCCGGGGCGTGTCGTCCTCGTCGTCGTCCTCGTCCGAGGCGTCGTTCATCGCCTCGATGATGTGCTTGCGCACGACCTGGCGCGGGTCGAGGTCACGCAGCTCGAGGTCGGCGTACTCCGGGCCGAGCTCGCTGCGGAGCTCGTCGCGGGCCTGGTGGGCGAAGCGCCGCGCCACCTTGAGCCACTGGCCCGCCTGCTTGGCCAGCACGGGGAGTCGGTCGGGCCCGAAGACCAGCACGGCCACGAACGCGATGACTGCCAGCTCCGACAGCCCGACTCCCCACACGGCGCCGATCCTAGAGCTTGTTGGCGGGGGTCAGGCCCAGCTGCATGCCCGCGAGGCCGCGACCGCGCCCGGCCAGCCGCTGGGCGACGTCGCGCAGGACGACCGCCGAGGGGGCGGTCGGGTCGGACTCCACGATCGGCTTGCCCGCGTCGCCGCCCTCGCGCAGCGAGGTGTCCAGCGGCACCTGACCGAGCATCGGGACGTCGTAGCCGAAGCGGGACGAGAGGGTCTCCGCGACCCGCTGACCGCCGCCGGAGCCGAAGACCTCGACCCGCTTCTCGGTGCCGTCGCTGTCGACGACGGTGAGGTAGCTCATGTTCTCGATGACGCCCACGACCCGCTGGTGCATCATCGAGGCCATCGTGCCCGCTCGCTCGGCGACCTCGGCGGCCGCCTCCTGCGGGGTCGTGACCACGACGACCTCGGCACCGGGCAGGTGCTGGCCGAGCGAGATCGCGATGTCGCCGGTGCCCGGCGGCAGGTCGAGCAGCAGCACGTCGAGGTCGCCCCAGTAGACGTCGGCGAGCATCTGCACCAGGGCCCGGTCGAGCATCGGGCCGCGCCAGGCGACGACCTGGTCGCGGCGGGGCTTGAGCATGCCGATGGAGATGACCGAGACGCCCGAGGCGGTCGGGACGGGCATGATCAGGTCGTCGACCTGGGTGGGTCGCGAGTCGGCCACGCCGAGCATCGCCGGCACCGAGTGGCCGTAGATGTCGGCGTCCACGACGCCGACCTTCAGGCCCTGCGCGGCCATGCCGAGCGCCAGGTTGACCGTCACCGAGGACTTGCCGACGCCGCCCTTGCCGGAGGCGATCGCGAAGACCTTGGTCAGCGAGCCGGGCTGGGCGAAGGGGATCTCGCGCTGGGCCTTGCCGTCGCTGAGGACCTCCTTGAGGCCCGCGCGCTGCTCGTCGGTCATGACGCCGAGGGTCAGGCGCACGTCGCTCACGCCGTCGACCGCGGTCGACCATGCCGAGGTCGGTGATGGGCCGCTTGATCTCGGGGTCGTTGACCGTCGCCAGCGCGGCGCGGACCTGCTCGAGGAGGGTGCTGCTCATGATGCTCGAGTCTACGGGCGGGGTGGCTCCTCGCCGTCCTCGGTCCCCCGCTCGGACCGCTCGTCGATCTCGGCGAGCAGCGCGCGCAGCTCCGAGCGCACGAAGTCGCGGGTCGCGACCTCGCCCACGGCCATCCGCAGCGAGGCGACCTCCCGGGCCAGGAACTCCATGTCCGCGTGGGCCCGGGCGTTGGCCTGCCGGTCCTGCTCGGCGACCACCTTGTCGCGCTGCTCCTGACGGTTCTGCGCCAGGAGGATCAACGGGGCGGCGTACGAGGCCTGGAGGCTCAGCATCAGGGTCAGGAAGATGTAGGGGTAGGCGTCGAAGGCCGCGGAGTCGGGCGCGACGGCGTTGAAGACCACCCACACGAGCACGAAGACGGTCATCCACATCAGGAAGCGCGCGGTGCCCATGTAGCGCGCGAACTGCTCGGCGAAGACCCCGAAGGAGTCCGCGTCGTAGCTCGGCCGGCGCACCAGCTGGCGGCGCAGCTCCCGGGGGGTGTCGAGGCGCGGCCGCTGCTCAGGCACGGCGGCCCGCCTGGGATCCGAGCTGGGACCCGAGCTGGGACCCGAGCTGGGAGGAGCGGCGTCCGCGCCGCGTGCTCAGCGAGTCGCGCCAGCCCTCGGGGAGCATGTGGTCGAGCAGGTCGTCGACGGTGACCGCGCCGAGCAGGTGGCCGTTCTCGTCGACCACCGGCGCCGCCACGAGGTTGTACGTCGCCAGGTGGGCCGCCACCTCGTCGATGCTCATCTCCGGGCGCAGCGTCTCGTTCCCCTCGTCGAGCGCGCCCGCCACCAGCGAGGACGGCATCTCACGCAGCAGCCGTTGGATGTGCCCGACGCCGAGGAACTTGCCGGTCGGCGTCTCCACATCGCGCCGGCGGTGTCCTCGACGTAGGACATCAGCCGCCGCACGTCCTCGGCCTCCTCGGGCTCCATGAGGTCCAGCAGCGCGGTGGCGGTCTCCGGGGGCAGCTCGGCGATCAGGTCGGCCGCGTCGTCGGGGGACATCTCCTCCAGGACGTCGGCGGCGCGCTCGTCCTCGAGGTGGCTCAGGATCTCGACCTGGTCCTCCTCGGGCAGCTCCTCCAGCACGTCGGCGAGCCGTTCGTCGGCCAGGGCGCTCACGACGGCCGTCCGTCGCTCCGGCGGCAGCTCGTGGATCATGTTCGCCGCGTCGGCCGGCTTCATCTCGTTGAGCGCGTGCACGAGGTGGGTGGCGCCCTGGGTCTCCTCACGGCGGGTCAGCCCCTCCACGTCGCGCCACTGGACGACGTGGGTCTGGCCGCGACGGCGCAGCCCCTTGCCCGGCTCCTGGACCGCGACGCGGGACAGGACCCAGTCGCGGTTGCGGGCCTGCTCCAGCGCCACGTCGTAGACCACGCCGCTCACCCCGCTGCTCGGGATGCGCACCGTGCGGTCGAGCATCTGGCCGATGACGAGGGTCTCGGTGGTGCGCTGCTCGAAGCGGCGCATGTTGAGCAGCCCGGTCGTGTAGACCTGCCCGGCGTCGATGTTGGTCACGCGCGTCATCGGCACGAAGATCCGGCGCCGGCCGAACACCTCGCCGACCAGGCCGAGCACCCGCGGCTCGCTGGTCTCCGAGCGCACCGCGGCGACGACGTCGCGGACCTTGCCGACCTGGTCGCCCTGGGGGTCGAAGATGGGGAGCCCGACCAGCCGTGCGGCGTAGACGCGGACCGGGCTGGAGCTCACGGGACGAGGCTAGGCCATCGCGCGCGTCCCGGGCCGCGGGTGGCACGATGGCCGGGTGCGCGTCGTCGTCCACGTGGGTCTGACCAAGACGGGCACCACCCACCTCCAGGGGCTGCTGGCCGCGCACGCGCCCGCCCTGCTCGAGGCGGGGGTGCTCTACCCCGTGCGGCCGCCGGGGCTGCACTTCCGGGGCGCGGTCGACGTCCGCGGCAGCGCGGAGGTCTTCGGCCTGCCGGCCGAGGAGGTGGACGGCGCCTGGGCCCGGTTGTGCGCCCAGGTGCGCGCACACGTGGAGTCGACCGGTGGCGACGCTCTGATCGGGCACGAGGTGCTCGCGGGCGCCACGCCCGAGCAGGCGGACCGGGCGCTGCAGCAGCTCGAGGGACTCGAGGTGCACGTGGTGGTGACCGCGCGCGACCTCGGGCGGCAGGCCGTCGCGCACTGGCAGGAGCGGGTGAAGCTGGGGGAGACCCGCAGCTTCGCGGACTTCGAGGGCGAGGAGCTCTTCGCGGACACCGGGCGCGACCGCGGCCCCGACGCCGGGGGTGTGCGGCCGCGCTTCTGGCACGGCCAGGACTTCGCCGACACCCTGCGCCGCTGGACCTTCGCCCTGCCGCCCGGGCACGGGCACCTCGTCGTCTGCCCCGCGCCCGGCGCCCCGACCGGGGAGCTGTGGCGGCGGTTCGCCGAGGCGGCCGGGCTGCCGGCCGCGGTGGTGGGGGCCGTCGACACCGACGCGGACGTGCGCGCCAACGCCTCGCTCGGGGCCGCCGAGGTGGCGCTGCTGCGCGAGGTCAACGCCCGGATCGGGGACTCGCTGCCCACCGACGTACGCCACCGGGTCGTGAAGAGGGAGTACGCCGAGGGCGAGCTCGCCGCGCGCGACTCAGCCCCGGCCCGGACCCCGGCCACGGCGGCCGGGCTGCTGGCCGATCGGACCCGCGCCTGGCTGGAGGAGGTCCGCGAGGCCGGTCACGTCGTGCACGGGCCGGCCGAGGACCTCGATCCGGTCGTCGCCGGGCCCGGGGACCCGGCGCCGGACACCACGCCGCCCGCCGACCTGGACCCCGACGAGGTCGTGGCGATGCTGCGCGCCCGGGCCGCGGGCGGCGACGGCGGCCCCGCCCGCCGGCCGCGCTGGTGGCGCCGGGGCTGATGTCCGCCACTATGGTGCGGGGCATGCAGACCGGCTCGCAGGTCCCGAGCGGCCAGGCCCCGTTGCTCGCGGTCAGCACCATCAAGGACAGCCCTGACCACGTGCGGCGCTACGTCGAGGGCAACCTCGCCGGCGGGGTCGACCACCTCGTGGTGTTCCTGGACGCGCCCTCCGACGACGAGCAGGACGAGGTCCTCGCACTGCTCACCGAGCACCCGCGGGTCAGCGTGGTCCGGGCGGGAGGCGCGTGGTGGGGCGGGCAGCGCCCCCGCGAGCTCAACGTCCGGCAGTGCATCAACGCCAACGTGACCCGGCGCGTGCTCGCCGACCTCGGCCTGGGGCAGGGGTGGCTGCTGCACGTCGACGGGGACGAGGTCGTCCGGGTCGACCGGGAGGTCCTCGCCCGGGTGCCGGAGGAGACGCTGGCGCTGCGCCTGGCGGTGCGCGAGGCTGTCTCGAGCAGCACCTGGACCGGGCAGCCGACCGCCTTCAAGGCCGAGCTCGACGACCGCGACCTCGCGCTGCTGCACGGGCTCGGGGTCATCGACGAGCCGAGCAACCAGGTGTGGATCCGCGGCCATGTCATGGGCAAGTCCGCCGTGCGCATCGAGGCCGACCGGTGGCTGACGCTGCACAAGGTGGCCCGCGAGGACCGCGGCCACGAGCCGGGCCTGCAGGACGACGCCTGGCTGGTCCACCACTACGAGTCCTACTCGCTGGAGGACTTCTGCCGGAAGTGGACCGCGATGGTCGCCTCCGGCCCGCGCGCCGCCTACCGCGCCGAGCGGCGCCAGGTGGCGCGGACCCTGCGCGACCTCATCAGCCGCGGGCTCGAGCCCGAGGCGCTGCGCCGCCAGCTCGAGCGCTTCTACCGGATGCAGGTCGAGGAGGACCTCGAGACGCTGCGCGACCTCGGTGTCGTGACCGAGGTCGACCCCCTGGTGCCGCTGGAGGGCGCTCCGGTCGCCCCCGGGGCGGTGCCCGTGGCGGACCTCGAGGCCGCGCTGGAGGAGTGGCGCGGGCGTGCCAAGACCGAGGAGGAGTTCTTCCGCGGCACCTCGCCGGCAGGACCGGGTGCCGCCGGCGACGGCGCCGGGCGCGGGCGGCGCCGTGGGCTCCTGGGCGGCCGGGGGCGCTGAGGGCGACGACGGCCCGGCACCCGCCGTCGGGGCGAGACCTCGGGCCGATGCGGTCGTGGGGCCGTTCTCCCGTGTACCCTCGCACCGTCGTGCTCCTAGGCGTCCGGCCGCGCAGCGGTGGGCGTCCGAACACCCGGGAGAAGTTCCGTGCTCCGTCTCCACACCACCCGCGCGCGCCTGGCCACGACGGCCCTGGCCCTCGCCCTGGTCCTGGCCTCGGCCGCCGCCGTGCTGCTCGCCCCGACCGCCCCGCAGGCCGTCGCCGCCGAGACGAGCGCGGAGCAGAAGCCGACGTACAAGGCCCAGGAGGGCCCCACGTTCAACTCCGCGATCGGTGACCAGTCCTCCCGCCGCGCGATCCTCGACCTGATCCTGCAGACGATCCGGCACACCTCGCCCAAGGGCCAGATCAAGATCATGACCTGGAACTTCATGAACGCCGGGGCGGCCGACGCGCTGATCCAGCGGGCGCAGAAGGGCACCACCGTGCGGGTGCTCATCGATGCCAACAACAACGACGCGGACACCGACAACCCGTCGTTCCGCCGACTGAAGAAGGGCCTGAAGGCCACCAACGGCAAGAATGAGAAGGGTGCGACCAAGTCCTTCGCCCGCATGTGCCGCGGCTCGTGCCGCGGCAAGAGCGGCGCCGCCCACACGAAGATGTTCCTCTTCGACAAGGTCGGGCTCTCGCGCAACGTCCTGATCCAGGGCAGCGCCAACCTCACCACCGCGGCCGCGGCCAACCAGTGGAACGAGGTCTACACCTACGTCGGGCGCGACAACATCTACGACTTCGCAGAGAAGATCTTCGACCAGATGTGGCGCGACAAGGTCACCAAGAACGCCTACCGGGAGTTCGAGGGCAACCGCTACAGCCTCTACTTCTCGCCGTACTACGGGAAGTACTTCGAGAAAGACCCGGTCCAGGCGACCATGGACCGCATCAGGTGCAAGGGCGCACGCAAGGCCGGGAACGCCAACGGCCGCACCATCGTGCGCAGCGCGCCCGACGTCATCCGCGGCAAGCGCGGCATGATCGCCGCCCGGCGTCTCAAGACGCTGTGGGACCAGGGTTGTGACGTGCGGATCGCCTACACCGTCATGGGCCGTGACGTGAAGAAGCACCTCAACGGCGGCGGCGGTCGCGGCCCGGTCCCGATGAAGCACCTCGTGCAGGACTTCGACGGCGACGGCGACTTCGACAACTACTTCCACCTCAAGGTGCTGACCATCAACGGTCGGATCGGCGCCGACCGGACGGCGTACGTCACCTTCAACGGCTCGGCCAACACCTCCGACCCCTCCAGCAGGTCCGACGAGCAGATCGGCAAGCTGGTCGGCAAGAGGAACACGCTGGCCTACCAGCGCTTCATCGACCGCTGGTACGAGAACCCGCCGCCGAACGCCGGTCGCCGGGCCGATGCCGACCCGAACATCGACCCGTACCAGCACGTCGACATGGACTGAGGCCGCGGTGCTCGACCTGCGCGTGCGCCGCGTGGACGCCGACGGCGTCGGCCTGGTGGTGCTGGGCTCGGACCGGGTGGTCGACGTCCTCTTCGACGGGCGGCGCATCTGGTCGTTCTGGGTACGCCGCGACACCGAGCCGGGTCGCGGGGCGGCTCGGCCGGTCCGCAGGGTGGGCTGGCCGCCGGCCATGCGGCCGCACCTGTCCGGCACCGGCTCGGTGACGTTGCGCGACCACGTCTCCGGCGCCGACGTCTGGAGCGGTGAGGTCCGCTTCACCGACGACGACCGCCGGGTGGACTTCGTGGACCGGCAGGGCCACCCCATCGCGCTGGACAAGGCCAACCGGTTCAGCCCGGTCTTCTCCGAGCGCACCGCAGCGGACCTCGACCCGCTGCTGGACGCCATGACCGAGCTGCTGGAGGTGCTCGCGGGCGCCGGGGTGGCCGCGTTCCCGGCGTACGGCACGCTGCTCGGCGCGGTCCGTGAGGGCGACTTCCTGGGGCACGACTCCGACGCCGACCTCGGCTACGTCTCCTCGCGGTCGAACCCGGTCGACGTGATCCGGGAGTCCTTCGAGCTGCAGCGGGTGGTCGCGGCCGCCGGCTACCGCACCTACCGCTACAGCGGGCTGGCCTTCCGCGTCGACGTGGTCGAGGCCGACGGCGCCACCCGTTTCCTCGACGTCTTCGGCGGCTTCCTCGACGGCGGCCGCCTCTACCTCATGGGCGAGGTCGGCACCCCGTTCGAGCGCGACTGGCTGCTGCCGCTGGGCACGGTGTCGCTGCGGGGACGCGACTACCCGGCGCCGGCCCGGCCCGAGAAGCTGCTCGAGGCGATGTACGGCCCGTCCTGGAAGGTGCCGGACCCGGCCTTCAAGTTCGAGACCCCGCGCGAGACCACCGAGGTGCTCAACCAGTGGTTCCGCGGCACCGGGCACGCCCGACGCGACTGGGAGCGGCGCGCCGCCCAGCGGCGGCGCCGGCCGGTGCCCAAAGGCTCCTCCGCGCTGGCCAAGCAGCTGCGCCGCGGCGAGGCCGCGGGCACGACCGTCCTCGACGTCGGCGCCGGCCGCGGCCGCGACGCGCTGTGGCTGGCCCGCCAGGGCTTCCCCACCACCGCCTACGACTTCGCGCCCCGCGGCCTGGAGAAGGCCCGGCGCACCGCCCGCCGACGCGACCTGCCGCTGGAGGTGCGCGCGCTGAACCTCGACGAGTGGCGCTGGGTCCTCAGCGAGGGTGCGCGCATGAGCCGTGCCGGTGACGGCCCGCGCGCGATGCTCGCGCGCCACGTCCTCGACGCCACCGACGAGCTCGGCCGACAGTCCCTGGGACGGCTGGCCTCGATGACCCTGCGCGGGGGCGGGCGCCTCTACGTCCAGACCTGGACCGGCAAGGGCCGCGGGGGAGCGGGCCTGGTGCCGGTGCGCACGAAGCAGGTGCAGAAGCTCGTCGAGCGGCACGGGGGCACCGTGCTCGACGTGTCGGAGTCGCCCGGTGGAGGATCGGACGGCGGCAAGGGATCGGTCGGAAGGGTGGTCGCGCAGTGGCGATGAAGCAGGGACTCAAGCAGCGGCTTCAGCGGGTCGTGCCCGGTGGGGGCGACCAGGAGCTCGCCGAGCGGGTCGCCCGCCTCGAGCGCGAGGTCGCCGACCTGCGCCGGCACAACCTGCGGCTGGCCGAGCTGGCCGACGTCGTGCAGGAGCTGCTCGTGCCCATGGCCCAGCGCGACCAGGAGCGGGTGGACGCGGCGATCGCCGCCTTCCAGGACGCGCTGTGACCACTGCGACGTCGTCGGGGCTGGTCCCGCGGTGACTCGTCGGGCCTTCCTGCACATCGGTCTGCCCAAGACCGCCACGACCTACCTGCAGACGATCCTGTGGGGTCAGCGCGACGCCGTCGCCGAGCAGGGGCTGCTGCTGCCGGGCCGCGAGCGCCGCGACCACCTGTGGGTCTCGCGCGTCGTGCGCGAGGAGCCGGACCGCAAGCGCCGCCCCGAGCGTGAGCACCAGGCGATGGACCGCGTGCTCGCCGACGTGGCCGCCCGGGACGGCGACGTGCTGGTCTCCCACGAGTTCTTCGCCGCCGCCTCCACCGAGCAGGCCGCGGCGTTCGTGGCCCGGCTGGCGGCCACCGGCCGCGAGGTGCACGTCATCGTGACCGCCCGCGAGCCGCTCGGGCTGTTCACCGCCAGCTGGCAGGAGAGCCTGAAGAACCGCAGCACCACGCCGCTGGCCGACTACGGCCGCAGCGAGTCGACCAGCCCCCAGGACATCTGGGACTGGCGCACCCTGGACCTCTCGCTCGTCCTCGAGCGGTGGCTCGCCGTGGTCCCGGGCGAGCGCACCCACGTGCTGCCCCTGGACCGCTCCGCGGACCGTGAGGAGATCTGGCGACGGTTCGCCGGTGTGGTGGGGATCGACCCCACCCGCGTCGACGTGTCCGGGTCCTTCCCCAACGAGTCCATGGGGGTGGTCGAGGCCGAGCTGCTGCGCCGGGTCAACGGGCACCTCGGGGAGTTCCGCTCCGCCTTCGAGCGCGGCGTGTGGATCCGCACCTTCCTCGCCGACGAGCGCCTGGTGACCCGCGGGGGTGAGCGGTTCTGGCCCTACCCCGACCAGGTGGCCGACTGCCGGGCCCGCGGCGAGCGCGCCGTCGCCCTGCTGGCCGAGCGTGACGTGGACCTGGTCGGCGACCCCGGGTGGCTGCTGGTCCCCGAGACGCTGGAGCAGCGTCGTACGCCGGACACCGTGAGCGACACCGAGGTCGCCGACGCCGCGGCCGAGGTCATCGCGGGACTGCTGGGCGACGTGCGCGCGCTGAAGGCGGAGGCCAAACGGGCCGGCACCACCGAGCAGCCCGGTCTGCCGGCCCGGGTGGTCAGTCGCCTGCGGGGGCGACGGTCGCCGTCGCGCTGATGTAGAAGTGGTCGCTGATGCGGCGGTTCACGGTGGACTCGTCGATGACGTAGCCGCTGAAGGAGACATCGGGGCTGCCGACGATCCAGTCCACCGGCATCCGCCCCGGCGGGCGGCACCCGCCCGAGGTGCTGCCACCGACCGCGGCGACGAAGCCTGTGGGCGGCAGGAACGCGCAGAAGAACGCGGCGCGGTCGTTCATGTCGCCGGTCACGAGGACGGGCAGTCCGCTCTGCCGCAGCGCGTTGACCTCGGCGACGCCGCGGCGCCACCCGGCGACGCGCGTGGAGGTGTTGCGGGCGTCGTGGCCGGCGGAGGGGTGCATGTTGACGACGTAGAACTCGCGCTGGGTCGGCTTGTCGCGCAGCCGCACGATCGTCTGGGGACGGGTGCGGTTCATGAAGACGATGGGGAACGTCGAGCCGGAGACCAGCTCGAAGCGGCTCGGGTCCCACAGCACGGTGTTGTCGGGGTCCGCGGCGCCGGGACCGGGGTAGCCCACGAAGCCGGTCATCCGCATGATCGTGCCGAGCTGGTCGGGCTTGGCCTCCTGCAGCCCGACGATGTCGGTGCCGTGGCTGCGCAGCACGCCCACGCCCTGCGGCGTGCGGGTGCCGGCGGCGGGGAAGTTGCGCCGCGCACCACCGGGCCCGGTGTGGTTGCTCCCCAGGACGTTGAACGAGGCGATCTGGAAGGAGAACGGCTGGGCGGCGCGTTTCGCGGCGATGCGCTCGGCCTTCAGTCGCGCCTTGCGCTGCTCCTCCAGCCGCTTCAGCTCGGCCTTGCGTGCCTTGGTGAGGCGGAGCTTCTCGCCGGCCACGACCGGCTGGGGTGCGTCCTCGAGGAGCTGGGCGGTCATCGCGCCGCCGATGCTCATGCCGACCGTGCGCCGCGTGGGCTCCACGGGGTCGTCGGCGAAGGGGTCGACGACCGCGGCCGCGGTGACGCCACCGGTGACCAGGACCGCGGCGATGATCGCCGGCACCAGCCGTCGCACTAGACTCCCGGAGGCACGTGGGGTCTCGGCGCGGTGCTTGCTGGGGTCCGACATGACCGGGTGAGTCTACCTGAGCCTGAACCAGCCGGAGGATCGATGCGGAGCGACGTCCAAGGCCTCCGCGCCGTGGCGGTCCTGCTCGTCGTGGTCGCCCACCTCGGTGTCGACGTCGTCTCGGGCGGCTACCTCGGCGTCGACGTCTTCTTCGTCATCTCCGGGTTCCTCATCACCGGCCTGCTGCTGCGCGCCCGCGAGCGCCCGGATGCCCCCGGCCTCGGCGGTGCCCTGATCGACTTCTACGCGCGGCGCGCGCGCCGCATCCTGCCCGCCGCCACGGTCGTCCTGGTCGCCACGTGCGGCATCTCGGCGCTGCTGCTCCCGGTCGTGCGGGTGGGGGAGATCCTCACCGACGCGTGGTGGTCGGCCCTGTTCGCCGCCAATATCCGCTTCGCGCTCGTCGAGACCGACTACTTCGCCGAAGGCCGACCGGTCTCGCCGCTGCAGCACTACTGGTCGCTGTCGGTCGAGGAGCAGTTCTACCTCGTGTGGCCGGTGCTGCTGCTCGTGGTCGCCGCGCTGGCCGTGCGCCGCCGCCGCGACCCGGTCGGCTCGGTCCAGCACGTGCTGACGGTGCTCGTCGTGGCCTCGCTGGCCTGGTCGGCATGGGCGACCTACGCCTCGCCCGACACCGCCTACTTCTCCACCCTGACCCGCGGCTGGCAGCTGGGGGCGGGCGCGCTCCTGGCCGTCGTCCTGCACCGTCGTACGTCGTCGGGTACGCCGCTGGGCGGCCGCCCCGGGGTGCTGGCCGCGGTCGGGATGCTGCTCGTCGTGTCCTCGGCGTTCGTGCTGACGCCGCAGTCCCCGGTGCCCGGGGTGGTCACGGTGCCTGTGGTGCTGGGCACCGTGATGCTGCTGCTCGCCGGGGCGCTGCCCGGCGGCGCGGACACCTGGGTGGCGCGGGGGCTGTCGCTGCGGCCGATGCAGGTCGTGGGCGACTGGTCCTACTCGATCTACCTGTGGCACTTCCCGGTGATCATCGTGGCCCGCAGCCACCTCGGCGGGCTCTCCCCGGCGGCCGTCGCGGTGTGCGTGGTGGCCATCGGGGTGCTGAGCGGGCTGACCTACCACCTGGTGGAGCAGCCCTTCCGGCGACGGGGGAGCCGGTGGGACCTGGCCCGCTGGGCGGTGCCGATGTATCCCGCCGCGGTCTTGGTGCTGGCGCTGGGCGTGCTGGCGTCGCAGACCTGGCTCGACCACCGGGTGGCCTCGACACGCAGCAACCCGGCCGTGCAGCCGGCCGACTACCTCGACGAGGGGCTCAGTGCCGACCCCGTGCGCGCGCTGGTGCAGGCCTCGGTGCTGGCGGCCCAGGAGGGTCGCCCGATCCCCGGGCGGCTGGTCCCGGGACTGCTCGACATCCGCCGGGACACGGCGTCGCTGGGCGACTGCGACTACCGCACCGGGACCCGGGAGCTGTGCCCCGAGGGCGACCCCGACGCGGAGCGCTCGATCGTGCTCGCCGGCGACTCCCACGCACGGGCCTGGAGCCCGGCGGTCCGTGCCGTGGGGGAGCGGCTGGGCTATCGGGTCTACACGCTGGCCTACACCGGCTGCCCGACCAACGCCGCGATTCGCCTGGACCCGGAGACCGGGCGCCACTGGGACGCCTGCGAGGACTTCGTGGCCTTCACCCAGGAGACGGTCGCCGAGCTGGAGCCGGAGCTGGTGCTCGTGTCCAACGCCCCGCTGGCGCCGGTCGAGGACGTGGACTCCGGCGAGGTCGTGACCAAGGGGGAGGGGCGCGAGGTCTACGCGGCCGCGGTCGACCGCGGTCTGGAGGTCGCGCTGGCGGACCTCGCCGAGCACGCCGATCGCGTGGTGCTGCTGGCCAACACCCCGAAGCTGCCCCGTGAGCAGGCCGTGTGCCTCTCCCGCGCCGACGACCTCGGCGACTGCCTGCTCTCGCCCGAGCGGGGTCCGCGGCAGCTGCAGCGCGGCTTCATGGACGTGGCGACCGGTCTGGGCCTCGAGGCCGTCGACGCCGAGAAGTGGTTCTGCGAGCGGCGGCGCTGCCCCTCGGTCGTGGGGAACTTCGTGACGATGCGCGACTCCGAGCACATGACCACCGCCTACTCGGTGCACCTCGCGGACGCTCTTGCTCAGGACCTCGGCCTCGGGACCGATCCCTCCTCGTGAGGAGGGCCGGGACGACCCCGAGGACGACCCGACGAGCGGGCCGGCGAATTACACGTCTGTAGTTGTCGCGAACGTCTTGTCGTGTGGCCTGTGTTGCTGTTGTGATTCCTGTGACGAGGGCGCCGGAGCGCCCTCGCCTGCTGACGAACGAGGAGTCGAGATGATGCTGCGCCGGGCCCTGGCGAGCGGGCTGAGTGCTGCCGTGGCGACGGCCGGCGTGGCCGCGCTGGCCGTGACCGCCGGACCGACGGGTGGGCTGCTGAGCGCCCCCGGCGACCTCGCGCTGGCCGCGGCGACCGGGTGCGCGAGCGAGCCGGAGCCGCCGACGTACACGCCCACCGCCACTCCGACGAGCAGCCCGACCGGCAGCCCGACCAGCACGCCGACCGCCGACCCCGAGCCCACGACCGACCCCGAGCCGGTCACCTCGGTGGAGATGGTCCAGGCCAACATCAAGTCCGGCACCGCGCTGAAGAAGTTCAAGGCCGACCTGCGCAAGGTCTTCCGCACCTGCCCCGACTTCGTGACCTTCAACGAGGTCCCGATGCGCCAGCCGCAGTACCTCGCGCCGGCGGGCTACGAGATGTTCCGCACGCCCGGCCAGTACACCGGCGCCAACCCGGTGGTGTGGCGCACGGACCGCTGGGTCCCCGAGGCGCGCGGGACCACGATGATCAGCAACAAGCAGGGCTACGGCAAGGGCCAGCACGTGATGTGGGGCGTGCGATACGCCAACTGGGTGACGCTGCGCTCGGTCGACGGCAAGCAGACCGTGTCGGTCGTCGCGGTCCACATCGCGCCGAAGTCGCCGCGCACCACCAAGCTGCTCGGCCCCTCGATCCAGCGCCTCGGCGCGCTCGTGGGGCAGCTGAGCGGCAGCGGCCCGGTCCTGGTCGGCGGTGACTTCAACCGCCACTACAAGTCCTCGGAGTACCCCCGCGCGCTCCTCGACGCCGCTCGTCTCAACGCGGTCTACGACCTGTCGGGGAAGTACGAGCCGACCGGCGACCACCGCGGCGCCACCATCGACTACGTCATGGTGCGTCCGGCCGAGGTGTTCACCGTGCTCAAGCAGCGCACCCGCGAGCTGAACTCCGACCACGACGCCGTCGTCGTCGAGCTCTCGCTGCCCGAGGAGACCGTGGGCGAGCCCGTGGTCAGCTTCTCGGCCGGCACCACCGTCAACGACCCGGCCTCGGTCTCCCAGCGCGGCCGCAGCACCGTCATCCGCTCGATCAAGAGCGTCATCAAGGCCGTGCCGGCCGGCGAGGAGCTGCGGGTGCGCACCTCCTCCCTCGACGTACGCCGGGTGGCGGCCAAGCTGCTGGCCGCGGCGCGCCGCGGGGTGACCGTCAACGTCGTCACCGGCACCACCGAGTCCACGACCCCCGAGCGCTGGCTGACCAAGCAGTTCTCGGAGATCCCGGGCTCCTACGTCCGTCACCGTCCTGCTGCCTTCGAGCCGGGGACCACCTCCTCGGTGCTGCTGGCCAGCCGCGCCGGGATCACGCCGTGGACCTCGCTGGCCCTGGACCGCGGCCTGTCGCGGACGATGGTCAGCCAGCGCACCGTGCTGCGCCTGGAGACGAAGAAGAAGGCCTACAAGAAGCAGGTGCGGGCCTTCAAGGCAGACGCCGCGCCGCCCTCGGCCGAGCCCGAGGAGCCGACCGAGGAGTCCGGTGGCGAGCCGGGCGAGGGCGAGGGCGGGGACGTGCCGCAGCCAGAGGAGACCGCTGCCCCCTAGGGTGTGCGCGTGACCCGCCCGCTCTACCTCCACATCGGTCTGCAGAAGACCGGCACGTCGTACCTCCAAGGGCTCTTCCTCGGCTCCGTCGACGCGCTGCGCGAGGCCGGTCTCGACGTCTACCCGACGCACCGCCGCGCGGCGTACTGGCTGATGCTCGACGTGCGCGACCGGTTCCGCCCGCACGACCCGCCGCAGGCGCGCGAGGTGCTGCGCGACCTGCCCGGCAACCTCGACGCCGCCCGGGGGCGGGCGGCGCTGGTCTCCGAGGAGTCCTTCTCACCTGCCGACGACGCGCAGGTCCAGCGGCTGCTCGCGGCCTGCTCGGACCGCGAGGTCCACGTGGTCGTCACCGCCCGGGACCTGGGCCGCCAGATCCCCTCGGTGTGGCAGCAGGGGCTGCAGTCCGGCCGCGCCATCACCTTCCCCGACTACCTCGCGCGCCTGCACAAGACGCAGGGCACGCCCGCCCCGATCTGGTGGCAGAAGGACCTGCCGGCGGTCCTGGAGAAGTGGAGTCGGCACGTGCCGGCCGAGCGCATCCACGTCGTCACGGTGCCCCCTCCCGGGGCCGAGAAGGGGCTTCTGCTCGAGCGCTTCTGCTCGGTGCTCGACGTCGACCCCGCCCTCCTCGACCAGTCCTCGGTCGGTCGGGCCAACCGCGGCCTGCGACTGGAGCAGGCCGAGGTGCTGCGCCGGGTCAACGCCGGCATCCCCGACGACCTCAAGCGCCGCGACGTCTACGGCGATGTGGGCAAGCGCGGCTTCTCGGTCAAGGTCCTCGGCGGGGCCGAGGGCCGGCCGATCCTGCTGCCAGAGAGCGAGCGCGCCTGGTGCGAGGAGCTCTCGCAGCGCTACGTCGACCACGTGCGCGAGGGCGGCTACGACGTCGTCGGCGACGTGGAGGACCTGCTGCCGCGCGACTCCGCCTTCGCGCCCGACGAGCAGGAGGTGAGCGAGGAGCAGGTCGCCCAGGTGGCGGTCGACGCGCTCACCACCATGGTCTCGCGCCAGCTCACCACCCACCGGACCCGCAAGGACCGGGCGACCGCGGAAGCCGCCGAGCGCGCCCGCCGCGGCTGGCGGGGCCGGGTGCGACGTCTGCTCGGCGTCGACGCCGGCATCAACAGATGAGCGGGACCACGATCTCGTCGGGGATGCCCGGCGTCAGGTCGTAGGACGCACGCACCACGCGGTGGTCGGAGACCCGGCTGGGGTGGGTGCTGACGACGTTGACCCCCAGCTGGCCGCGGTGCATGAGGTAGTCGATGCGGCTGCGGGGCTGTGCCGACGGGTGGGTCAACCCGGCGCCGCGACCCGCGGCCGCCCAGGTGTCGGTCGCGACGCCGCGCAACGTGGTGATGGGTGCCGAGGCCGGGCGTGCGTTGAGGTCGCCGCCCAGCACGACGCGGTGCGGGTCGTCGGCCAGGATGCGCGCCACGGTGCGGGCCTGGGTCAGCCGCGCGTCCTGCGAGGTGTGCTCGAAGTGCGTGGTGAACACGCTGACCCGCTGGCCCGGCAACGGCTCGACCACCACGCGGAGCAGGCCGCGCTGCTGGGTGCCCGGCGGGCGGGGGAGCAGGGTGTTGCTGCTCTCGAGGATGGGGTACGCCGACAGCACGGCCGTGCCGTAGCGGCTGTCGCTCGGGCGGAGCACGTTGGTCGCGAAGGCGTACTCCATGCCCAGCTGGCCCGCGAGGTAGGCGGCCTGGTCGACGCGGCCGCTGTTGATGCGGTTCTTGTCCACCTCCTGCAGCAGCCACACGTCCACGTCGAGGGCGTCCATCTCGCGCGCGATCTGCGGCAGCATCAGCCGGGTGCGCCCGCGGTTCCACCCCGAGTGGATGTTGAAGCTGGCGACCTCCAAGGAGCTGTCGGTGCTGACCACGCAGTTGCTGGCACGCTTCGGCAACCCGCCGGGCAGCCGCTGGGGCTTGGGGAGCGCCGCCGTACCGCTGCTGCCCTTGCGCTTCCTCTTGCCCTGGGTGGTGCCCTCGATCGGGTCACCGCCGGTGACGACGTCCTGGGCGGGACGCGCGCCGGGAGTGACCGTGGTCTGGCCGGGGGCGGTGGCGGGCAGCGTGCGGGTGGGCTGGCGGGAGACGAAGAACGCGGTGGCGGCGAGGCTGAGGACCAGGATCAGGCCGATCGCCTCGAGCCACGGCCGTCTGGGTCCGTCCATTCCTCCACCCGGGATCGCGCGCCGGTCATGACGTGCCTGTCATGATCTGACCCGTTCAGTGTAGGAGCCGTCACACCACTCGGGGCTCGAACGGGCCTCCCGTGGTCACCGACGGTCGGTTACTCTCCGGTAACAGTTCGCCCGTCGACATGGAAGGACCCCCCATGACCCGCCTGTGCACGACCGAGGGCCTCACCGAGGACCAGTCCGAGATCCTCAAGGCCGTGCGGGCCTTCGTGGACAAGGAGATCATCCCGGTCGCCAACGAGCTCGAGCACGCCGACGAGTACCCCACCGAGATCATCGAGGGCCTCAAGGAGCTCGGCGTCTTCGGCCTGATGATCCCCGAGGAGTACGGCGGGCTCGGCGAGTCGCTGCTGACCTACGCGCTGTGCGTGGAGGAGATCGCACGCGGCTGGATGAGCGTCTCCGGCGTCATCAACACCCACTTCATCGTGGCCTACATGCTCATGCAGCACGGCACGCCAGAGCAGAAGGAGAAGTACCTTCCGAAGATGGCCCTGGGTGAGGTGCGCGGCGCCTTCTCGATGTCCGAGCCCGGCCTGGGCTCGGACGTCTCGGCGATCTCCACCAAGGCCACCAAGACCGACGACGGCTACGAGATCACCGGCCAGAAGATGTGGCTGACCAACGGCGCCACCTCGACGCTGGTCGCCTGCCTGGTCAAGACTGACGAGGGCAGCGACTCGGTCTACAAGAACATGACGACCTTCCTCATCGAGAAGGAGGCCGGCTTCGGCGAGACCGCCCAGGGCGTCACCGTCCCGGGCAAGATCGACAAGATGGGCTACAAGGGCGTCGAGACCACCGAGCTCGTCCTCGAGGGCCACAGGATCTCCGCCGACCAGATCCTGGGCGGCGAGCCCGGCAAGGGCTTCTTCCACATGATGGACGGCGTCGAGGTCGGCCGCGTCAACGTCGCGGCCCGCGCCTGCGGCCTGGCCTGGCGCGGCTTCGAGCTGGCCGTCGAGTACGCTCAGCAGCGCAAGACCTTCGGCAAGGCCATCGCCGAGCACCAGGCCGTGCTTTTCCGCCTCGCGGAGATGGCGACCAAGGTCGAGGTCGCGCACACGATGATGGTCCGCGCCGCCCGCCTCAAGGACAAGGGCGAGCGCATGGACGTCCCGCATCCACGGCGGCTACGGCTACTCCAAGGAGTACGAGATCGAGCGCCTGATGCGCGAGGTCAAGTTCATGCTCATCGGCGAGGGCACCTCCGACATTCAGAAGATGATCATCGGTCGCCAGCTGCTCAAGGAGTACAAGCTCTGAGCGCCTGTCGCTGACGCCTGATCAAGCGGCCCGGTTCCCGAGAAGGGGCCGGGCCGCTGGTGTGCCGGGGCGAGCGGCCACGTCGGTCAGCATCTGAGGGTGAACTCGATCTGGTGGTCGGCCAAGACCCTGCTCTCGTAGCGGGGGTCGTGGGCGGTGCGGTGGTGGGTGGGGCAGAGCAGGCGGCCGTTGATGAGGTCGGTGGTGCCGCCGGTGGCCCAGGGTTGGTCGTGGTGGGCGTGGCAGAACCATGCGGCGGTGCGGCAGCCGGCGGCTGTGCAGCCGCGGTCGCGGGGGGCGAGGGCGATGCGTTGGGCGCGGGTGAAGAGCCGCTTGCGGCGGCCTTGGTCGAGGACCTCGCGTCTGCCGCTGAGGACGACGGGGATGATGCCGGCCTCGCAGGCCAGGCGGCGCGCGGTGTGGGCGGCGATCCGGTCGCCGGTGTCCAGGGTGGCGGCCGCCAGCCCACCGGCCAGCGTCTCGAGGGTCATGGTGACCACCACCGTCGCGCCGGTCGACATCTCCGGCACCTGGGAACCGTCGAGCCGCTCCAGCAGCTCACAGAAGGCGGCACCGAGCTCGACGGCAGTGGCGGCCTTGACCGGCTCCGGCCGCTCACCCTCCTCCTGCTCGGCCGTCGTGGTGGGCGTGGACGTCAGGGCGGGTTTGTCGTGGACGACCAGCGCCAGCAGCTGCTTGCGCAGCATCCCGGCGTGCAGCTCGGGGACGGTGAACCGGCCATGGACGCTGCCCTGCCCGTCAGGGGTCATGGTCAGCATCGTCTTCCGCGCGGCTGCGCGTTCCTCGGCCGCCAGCCGGGCTGCTTCGTGGGCGTCGGCGACGGCTGGGGCGACGACGTCGAGGACCCGGTCACCCAGCACGCGCAGGTCGCAGGCGTCGTGGTGGCCAGCGAGGTCGACCAGCCGCTCCTCGGCAGCAGCCCGCACGCTGGCGGGGATGTCGACGGGTAGGGCGTCGAGCGCGCGGGCGATGACCTCGGCCTGCTCGGTGTTCACCCGCCCGGCGGCGTACCCCTCCCGCAGCCGCGCGTAGGTCTCCAACGCCGTGGCGAGGTGCACCGCCCGGCGGGAGGACCGGACGGTGGTGCGGGTGGCACGTGCCAGCCAGGTCGCGGTGGTGGCGGCGCCGGTGGCCTCCTCGACCCGCACCTGCGAGGCGTGCGCGAGGACGCGGTGCTTGAGCTCACCCAGGCGTGCCTCGGCCGCGGCGATCTCCACCAACGATGCGGCGGTCGCGGATGACCGCGACACCGCGGTCGACCTGGTGCTGCCCGAGCCCTTCCATGAGCTGACTCTTCCAGGGACCGCCGACATTCCGAGACGCTCAGAGCCCTTCCCCACAGGTCATCCGAGCATCGTGACCTGACCGTGACCCACGTCAAGGTCCCACGCGGCGGATGGGCGTCTACGTCCGCCCGTGACTGACGGCTCGGCGTTCGTATCTCAGCCGCCGATGCCCTCGCCGACGACCTTCACGTCCGAGAGCGTGTAGCCGATCTCCTCGTCGGCCATCCGCTCGTCGCGGTCGATGTAGACCTCGGTCGGGTAGTCGCTGCCCTCGGGCCAGGTGACGTCCACGCGCGCGGCGCCCGCCTCCTCGGCGTCCTCCGCCTCGGCGATGACCTCGTCGATGGTGAGCTCGAAGAACTCCGGCGCCGGTTCGCCGGCCTTCGCGCCGCCGCGTCCGCCGCCCTTCTCGAAGACGGCCTCGACGACCCGGTCGTCCTCGACGGTGACGCGCACCGGCACGGCGGCGTACGGGCAGAAGCACGAGACCTGGAGGGTGAAGGCGTAGTCGGTGGGGCCGAAGCCCACGTCGGGACCGCTGGTGGGCTCCTCGGCCTCCACGTCCTGGTCCGAGGAGGCGCTGCCGGTGGGGGCCGCCTGGTCGCGCGCCACCTCGTCCTCGCCGCTGCATGCGGCGAGCGGCAGCAGCAGGAGGACGGCGGTGGTCCCGGCCAGTACTCGGCGGAGGGTGATGCGCAGCATGCTCATGGTGCTGAGACGCTAGCCCCTCCGGGCCGGTTCCGCGTGGCAGGATGACGCGGGGCCTTGTTACCCACCAGTCACCAGCAGCAGAGCAGAGGAGCAGACGTGCAGTTCGGTCGCAGCTACGAGGAGTTCGAGGTCGGTGCGACCTACAAGCACTGGCCCGGCAAGACGGTCACCGAGTT
>LULE01000079.1_pt1 | contig 33219 bp, 27 predicted proteins | sample 728231 | NCBI WGS metagenome assembly LULE01 (sample SAMN03860297, study PRJNA289734) | marine metagenome | biome: seawater column; feature: ocean; material: water; isolation source: Red Sea water column Station 192 - depth 10m | place: Saudi Arabia: Red Sea | collected 2011-10-15 | depth 10 m | reverse complement strand
ACTACGAAGAAGCGCGATGGCCGCCAGCCCGGCCGCGCGCTGCGCTACGCCAAGGGCTTCGCGCGCGGCCTCTTACACCACCCCACGGGGCACTACCCGATTACGCAGCTCCAAGCAACTTCGGCGCGCAATGCGCGCGGTCACCTTTGCCATATCATTAAAGGCCTTCCGCGGAGATCCGTTACACGCTCTTCAGGGCCACAGGCTGGAAGTAAGGCTGTTTTGCCTTGCTGCAATTGATGCAGCCCAATCCCGTCCACTGGTCAAAGCGGCCATCTCAAGCTCCGGCATCGACGACTATGCAAGGGTTGCTCTATTGCGCGCCTTCGATAAGGAGCCACGTCTGCTTGCCGCGGTCGATTACATCGCCCGGCAGCGCGCGAAAAGCATAGGCGCGATGGCAGTGGAATCTCATAATTAAGGGCAAAAAATATCCCCGAACGCGTCGTGTCTCAGATTTAAGGGCAACGCGACACGGGGATCGGGACACCCCAGGGGGTCAAGGCGCAGAAAGCGCGCAATTTTGATTGGGACCCGATCCGCGGACTTCATCTGGGCCAGCGGCTAGACCGCACCACAAAGGCCGTAGACATGACTGCTTTCGGCATAGGCGCGTCAATTCCCAGCTTGCGCAGCAGGGGTCGTCCAGACATGGGAACACTTGCCCTCGCCAGAGATGCCCACTGCGCGTTGGCGACGGTCCACCAATGACTTGCGCCACCGGACCTGTGGGGGAACCGGCGCAGCGCCAGTTCCCCATCGGCTCATTCTGCCGGAACCCAGGGCCGGTTATAGGCTGCCACGCGCCAATCACCGTGTTCGATGAACCGGGGGGCGCTCCCGGTTTCCAGCGCCTCGGCTGCGGCGTTCAGCGCCTCGGGCGATGTCTCGGGCCAGGCGCCCGTTTCGATCCGTTCGACCAGGGTCTCGACGATGGCCGTGCTTTCGGCAGCCGTGAACTCGCAATGGCCCGTGCCCTGGACCAGCGACTGCCGATACAGATCGCCGGTACCCTGCTCCTGCACCAGCGCGCCGTAGCCTTCCATCAGCGTGTAGGGAATGGCCCAGTCGCCCAGCATGTGGATGCGGATCGCCGGAACCTGCAGATCGCCGGTCGTCGTGCGCCCGTCTGCGGCCCAGAAATCGCGCGCATAATCCGAGGCCGCGATGCGGGGGGCGGCGTCGATCCTGGCAATGTCGGCCTGAAGGTCCAAACCGGCCTGTTCGTAGAGCGCCTCAACCGTCCGCGCCATCGCGGGTGCGGCATTCTGGTAGAAGGCGGCATAGTCGACCCCCTCGTTCCCGGAAAGTTGCTGCCCCGATGCGGCGTTTTCGAACAGAAGCCGCGAGGTCCCGCCAACATTACCGCCGATGCGCAGCGCCGAGGCCACGATCATGTCGGCCATGGCGCCGGCATCCGCGGTGTCGGGTAGTTCGGTCCCCTCGACCATCCACGGCGACCACTGTCCGATGGCGAAGGCAAGCGCCAGCCGCGCGCGGCCCTCCGGGCTTTCGCCCGCCGTTTCGATGGCGGCCATCCAGGACGCACGGATCGCGTCAAGGCTGCGCTCGCCACCCGCTCCGGCATTGGGCAGGCCGACGATGGCGAGATCGCTGGCCGGACCGTGCCCAGCGGCCTCATAGCTTTCGCCCAGCAGGGTCTGCATGGCGAACCAGCCATCCAGGAAACTGCTCATGATCCAGACCGGCGTATGGGCGGCAAGCACGGCGGCACCGTCGATCCTGTCCGGGTAATCCTCGGCCGAAGCGAGGCTGTCGAGCCCTCCGCCAGAACAGCCGTATTGCAGCACCATGTCAGGAGCGCGCTCCAGGTCCGTGAAAATGTCCTGAACAGCTTGTAGATTCAGGATTTCACGCTGCGGATCGTATTGCCACAGGCGCAGCGGGTGCCGGGCGAGCCCGGCGAAGGCATAGCCACGACCGAGCAGGTCGTCATACCGCTGGACCGCTGACGCGACCGAAACGTTGCTGGCGAAATCCAGATCCCTGAGTAGTCGACCATTCCAGTTCTCGGGCACGCGGATCAGCCATGCCGTCCCGTCCGGCAGGGTTCCCGCATGTTCGTTGAAGGCGGGCTGCTCCTGCGCCGACGCGAGCGGGGCGAAGCCCGCGGTCAGAGCGAGGCAAAGCACCACCATTCCGGTCCGCGAACGCGGGCCGGCCAAATTGGCTGTCCGTGACATGAATTTCCTCCAGTTTGATGCAGCGATGAAATCCGGCTCCTCTTCCGGGGAACCATCGCCGGGAAAAAACATAGATAGCTAATTATTTAGTGTCAAGGGCTCTGATGCACAAATCGGCTTAAGGCCGAGGTTCCCCTTTCCCCGGACGGACTTATCCCACAGCTTCCGTGACGGGTATTCCGAGCGCGGTGTAGCCGTTCAGGACGGCGATGCGGACCTGGAGTTCGGCGACCTGTCGATCGAAGTCCCGTGCCATGAGCCGCTGGCCCAGCAACTTGATACAATGCATCTTTGTCTCGACGCGGCTTCGGCGGTGGTATCCACTCCATCGTCGCCAGAGCGCGCGGCCCAGGTATTTCGCCGCGCGCAGGGCCTCATTTCGCGCCACGGCTCCGGCGGTGATCGTCTTCCAGGGCTTCGCGTTCTTGCGGGGCGGGATGACGGCATGGGCACCGCGATCTGCAATCGCATCGTGGCATTTGCGCGTGTCGTAGGCGCCATCAGCCGTAACGCTACCGATTTCCTGGTCCTGCGGGATTTGGTCGAGAAGGTGGGTAGGATGGGCGCATCACCGATGTGGCTCCCGGTGACTTCGACGGCCCGGATCTCCAACGTTTCTTCATCGATCCCAAGGTGGAGCTTGCGCCAGACGCGCCGTTTCGGGCCGCCATGCTTGCGTGCGTGCCACTCGCCTTCACCTTCGACCTTGATCCCGGTGCTGTCGATCAGCAGGTGCAACGGCCCCTTGGAGCCGCGGTAGGGGATGTTCACGGCCAAGGTCTTCTGGCGGCGAGATAGCGTGCTGAAGTCGGGCACCGTCCAGTTCAGGCCGACCAGCCGTAGCAGGCTCTCGACGAACCCGGTCGTCTGCCGGAGCGCCATGCCGAACAGCACTTTCATCGAGAGGCACGTCTGGATAGCGGCATCGCTGTAGGTCTGCTGGCGGCCACGCCTGCCTGTCGGCGCGGCATCCCAGCTCATCTCGGGGTCAAACCAGATCGTCAGCGAGCCCCGGCGCTTGACTGCTTCATTGTAGGCTGGCCAGTTCCTGGTCTTGTAGGTCGGGGGTATGGGTCTGCTCATGCAGCCTGACTAACAGACTGGATTCGCAAGGTGAAACCTTCACAGCATTTGCGCAACATGTATAACCGCCCCTTGCGCAAGAGGGTTTCTGGATCAGTTTCGCGCGGTGTCGGGTGCTGACATGTATCCGGCCTCTGTTGCGGCCATCATCACGCCGCGGGCCCGTATGGTGTTCGCAGGTCGGGTCCAGATCAAAGCCGCGTGCTCGATGGCACTCTGTTGCGCTCTGGTTCTCCCGATCCCGTCTCACGACCGTGCGCCAAACGTCTCCTTGCCCTCTTCCGCTCCGACGTCCTCGCGACCAGTGACGGCTTACGCCGCAGCGGTCGGAGACTGGTAGGCGCCGCCTCGGGCCATCAGCGCCCAGACGATCCGCGCCATTTTGTTCGCCAGCGCGACCCGCACCAGCATCGGCGGCTTGCGCGTCAGCATCTCGCCAAGCCATGTGCCCGGCCGGGCAGCGGCATGAACATGCCGCTTGATGATGACGCTGTTGGCCCCGATGATCAGCAATCGCCGCAACGACCGTTCGCCCATCTTCGTGTTGGCCCCGAGACGCTGCTTGCCTCCTGTGGAATGCTGACGGGGCGTGAGCCCGAGCCAGGCCGCGAAGTCGCGCGCTTTGCGGAACGTCTCGGGGGGCGGAGCCAGAACCGCTATGGCCGTGGCAATCAGAGGACCTATCCCCGGGACTGTCATCAGGCGCCGCGCCACCTCATTCTCCTTGGCACACCGGGCGATCTCGGCATCGAGCTTGCCGATTTCCGTTCCGAGATGGGCGAGTGACGCCACCAACACCTTGAGCGTGGGGATGGCATCGGCAGGCAGACCGCTTTCCGGGTCTTCCACAATGGCAATCAGCTTCGACATGTTGGCCGCGCGCTGCGGAACGATCATTCCGAACTCGCCCAGATGCCCGCGCAGGGCATTGATGGTCTGGGTTCGCTGCCGGATAAGCAACTCGCGGATGCGAAAGACCATCGCCGCGCCTTGGGTCTCCTCGCTCTTCACCGGCACGAAGCGCATCGTCGGGCGCGTCGCCGCCTCGCAGATCGCCTCGGCATCAGCCATATCATTCTTCTGGCGCTTCACGAATGGCTTCACGTAGGCGGGTGGGACCAACCGCACGTCATGCCCGATCTTCCCGATCTCGCGCCCCCAGAAATGGGCGCCACCGCAGGCTTCCATCGCGACGACGCAGGCCGGCAGCTGTCCAAAGAATGCCAGACCTGATCTCTTCGCAGCTTCTTGCGCAGCACCGCCCGGCCCGTAGCGTCGGCACCGTGGACCTGAAACACATTCTTCGCCAGATCGAGCCCGACCGTGATAATCTCCGACATGACCGCTCTCCTTTGTGGATCCTTGCAGACCCACCTTGGCACATCGATGCCGTCGGGGGGGCACACCATCAAAGCCGCAAATCCTCATGAAATGCGCGGCCCGCCTCGGCGTCGTAGCACCGGTAGGCGCAATAGTGCTGCTGCAGGATGGGCGAGGGCGCCCGCCCGCACAGGGTCTTCGTCATGATGTATGTTGCTTTCGTGAGTGTCGGCATTACCCGGTTTCCAGCGCCGCGGGGGACCGTAACGCCTTCCGCGTCGAGCTTGAGTGGGGGGATAGCAAGCTTTGGTATCTAATCGTTGACAATCTCCTAGCGAGGGCTTTAAAGATAGATGTCTAAGCTATGTTTCGCAAACCACCGATCCGGCCCCCGTGTTCCGGATGTCGGACGGGAGAGGGGCGCGACGCAGGGCCAAACGGGAGGACATGATTATGCGTTTCACTGCAATCGCGATGGCTGCCGGCCTCGCCGTCTCGGCGACGGCTGGTCACGGCCAATCGCTCAACCTCACTCTTTCAGGCGGGAACCCGGGCGGCCTTTGGTCGCTGCTGGGCGCCGGCATCGACCGCGCCGCGCAGGTGGCGGACACCTCGGCCGTGGTGACCTATCAGGCTACGGGCGGCGGGTTCGCCAACATCGGCCTGCTGGGCGCCGGGCGCACGGATCTGGGCCTGGTGCACGACGCCGAGGCGCAGCTCGCGCTGGGAGGCGAAGAGCCCTTCCGCGGGCCGATCACGAACATGCGGGCCATCGGCTACATGTACAACTGGGCGCCGATGCACTTCTTCCTCGACCGCTCGATGGCCGAGCAATACGGCATCGACAGCCTGGACGACATCGCCGGCAGCGGCGCGCCGATCCGCATCGGCATCAACCGCTCGGGGAACATCACCTCGAACATCGCGCTGATGATGTTCGAGCTGGTGGGGGTGACCGACGAATCCCTGGCCGAAGCTGGCGGCCAGTTCGTGCGCGCCGGCGCCAATGAGCAGGGCGAGCTGCTGCAGGACGGACGGCTCGACATGATTACCAACGGCATCTTCATCAACCACTCGTCGTTTCGCGCGGTTGACACGAATGCTGACGTTGTGCTGCTGTCGGTCCCGCAGGAGGTCATCGACGCCACCAACGAGCGCTTCGGCACCGGCCAGATGGTCATTCCCGCTGGCAGCTATTCGAACCAGCAGGCGGACGTGAACACCGTGACGCTGGGGGCGCTGCTGGCCGCGACCGACGCGATGAGCGACGACGACGCCTATGCCTTGACCAACGCCCTCATCACCAACATCGACGAGGTGCGCGCGGTTCACAGCGCCATGCAATCCCTGACGCCCGAGTTGCTCGCCACGCCCAGCGTGCTCGAGTTCCACCCCGGCGCCGCCCGTGCCTACAGTGAGGCAGGGCTGTCGCAATGATCGGGACACTCGTCTCCACCGGCCGCAGGAGGGATCTTGCGGCCGGCCAGCAACGGGCCATCGTCGTGGTGGCCGCGATCTTCTCGGCCTGGGTGATCTACGCCAACCTCTTCACCATCTCGGATCCGCTAGTTCTGGGCATCCTCTTCGTTTCGGGGATCTACGCGATCATGTTCGCGGCGATCGGTGCCACGCCGAACGCTCCCGACCGCATCCCGTTCTATGATATCGCCCTGTCGCTGCTCAGCCTGGCAGCGGGCATCTTCTTCTTCGTGAACGCCACCGCCATTGCGGACCGCATCAGCCTGCTGGATCCGTTCACGCCCGCGCAGCTCTTCTTCGGCATCTCGCTACTCCTCCTGACCCTCGAAGCGACGCGCCGGACCACGGGCATGGGACTTACCATCGTGGTCGTGGCCTTCCTGGCGTACAACTGGTTCGGCTACCTGCTGCCGCCGCCCTTCGGGCATGGCGTCGACGATTTCACCTACCTGCTCGATATCCTGGTCTTCACCACGGATGGCGTGTTCGGGGTGCCGATCCAGGTGGTCGCCAGCTACGTCTTCCTGTTCGTGATGTTCGGCACTTTTCTGTCGAAAGCGGGCGGGGGCGAGTTCTTCTTCAACCTCGCGGCGCTTCTGACCGGGCGCACCCGCGGCGGTCCGGCGAAGATCGCGGTGATTTCCTCAGGGCTCTACGGCACGATGTCGGGCAGCCCGACCTCGGACGTGGTGGCGACGGGCTCGATCACCATCCCGGTGATGAAGCGACTGGGCTACAGCGCGCGCTTCGCCGGCGCGGTCGAGGTCGCGGCCTCGACGGGGGGCAGCGCGATGCCTCCGGTGATGGGGTCGGCCGCTTTCATTCTCGCCGAATATACCGGCGTGGATTACAAGGCGGTGGTCGTCGCCGCCGTGGTGCCCGCACTGCTCTACTACCTCGGCGTCTTTAGTCAGGTCCACCTGCGCGCCGTGCGCGACGACCTGCGCCCGTCCGAGGACGAGATGCCGACCGTAGCGCAGACGTTCCGCACGGGCTGGGTCTTCCTGCTGCCGATCATCGGCATCGTGGTGGCGCTGCTCTCGGGCTATTCTCCGACCTTCACCGCCGGGATCGGCGTGATGGGTGTCATCATCGCCTCGACGCTGCTGAAGGCGACGCGCCTGTCGCCGTGGCAGGTGATCGAGGGCTTGGGCGAGACCACGCTGCGCATCCTGCCGGTGGCTGGCGCCTGTGCCGCCGCGGGTCTGGTGATCGGGGGCCTGTCGATGACGGGGCTGGGTATGAAGGCCGCGAACCTGATCCTGGTGATTAGCAACTCGCAGCCGATCCTGACGCTGGTTATCGCCGCTGTCGTGACGATCATCCTGGGTCTCGGCATGCCGACCCCGAGCGCCTACATCCTGGCTGCCGTGCTGGTCGGTCCGGCGCTGGCGCAACTGGGCTATCCGGTGCTGCAGAGCCACATGTTCCTGCTGTACTTTGCCGTTCTCTCGGCGCTGACCCCGCCGATTGCGGTGGCGGCCCTGTCGGCGGCGGCGATTGCACATGAAGACCCGTTCAAGATCGCCTTCACCTCGGTGAAACTGGCCTCGATCGGCTTCATGCTGCCCTTCGCCTTCGTTTGGAACCCGGCGCTGATGCTGCTGGCCGACCCCCTGTCGAATACGCTGGCCGTGGTAGGAGGCGTGATTGCCACGCTGGCCGTGGCCACCGTGGTCGAGGCCTTCGCCAGCAAGCCGGTGTCGCCGGCGGAGCGGCTGCTTATGCTGGGCAGTGCGATTGCGGCTGTCTCGCCCTTCCAGCTGTTCGCGGTGGCGGGCATCGCGATCGGGGCGGTTCTGCTGGCGCGTCACCTGGTGGCGGGGCGCCGGGCCAGCGTGCAACAGAACGCCGCCGGCTGATGCCACTCTGGCGCAGCCTAACAGATCGCGCGGCCCGGACCCCTCCGGGCCGCGCGTCCTTTTGCAAGAGAGACCGACGTGACCCATCCGACCCAGACCGCCGACCGACTCACGACGCAGAGCCCCTCCGCCGTGCCGCCGCAACAACCGAAGTTCTGGAAGCGCTGGGCGGTCAGCATGCTGGCCGTCTATCCCGCGCTTATCGTCCTGGTGCTGGCCACGCGGCCCTTCACCCAGGGCATGCCAATGGCGGTCTCGCTGTTCATCGTGGCGCTGCTGCTGACCGGATTGAATGTCGGGCTGATCCTGCCATTCCTGAACAGGAAGCTGGGGCGCTGGCAGGCTGCGCGCTGAGGCCGGAACGGGCAGGGCGGTACGATTTCATATATGTGAAATGTCGCAATGATCCCGCCGGCAATCAAGACAAGGTGCTCTCCGCCAAATAAGCTTAGATAGCTTACCCTTTAGGTTGAGCAGCCAATCCAGACCAGACTGTCCGCCCAGGGGCGGCGCAGTCGGAACGCTACGGGAGGAGCGAGCGACATGACTTCATCCACCACATTCACCAACAAACTGCGTGCCCTTGCGGGCGCTTCGGCGCTGTCGGCCGCGACGCTGGGCCTGACTGGTGCCGCCGAGGCACGCGACTTCCGCCTGCTGTCGGGCTGGGATTCCAGCTATGTTGCGGTCGACGTGCTGACGTCGTTCATCGAGACGCTCGACGAAGCCGTGACCGAGGGCTTCGGCGTCAACGTCATGGGCCCCGAGACCGTGCCCCCGTTCGAGCAGTTCGACCCGGTGTCGCGCGGCCTGTTCGACCTGCTGTTCACCAATGGTGCCTATCACTTCAACCAGACTTCGGTGGGAATGGCGCTGGACGGCCTGTCGGGCGATACCGAGGCCTTGCGCGAAGCCGGAATTTGGGACGCGGTGGATGCCGATTACCAGGAGCAGGGGTTGAAGCTGATCGCCGTGCTTTACGACCTGAATGGCTACCACATCATGCTGAACGAGCCGGTCGGCGAGAACGGCCTCGAAGGACGTCGCGTGCGCGGCACGCCGATCTACCACCCGGCGATCAACGTACTGGGTGGCTCGCCCGTGGTGCTGCCGGGCGGCGAGATCTACCCGGCGCTGGAACGCGGTGTGATCGACGGTGCGGCCTGGCCGACCATCGGCGCTCTGTCCTACCGCTGGTTCGAGGTCGCCGACTACATGATGCGCCCGACCTTCGGCCAGGTCGGCCATCTGGTGTTGATGAACCTTGACACCTGGAACGACCTGTCCGAGGAAACCCGGGCCGAGATCGAGACCGCCGCGCGCGAGTTCGAGATCGAAGCCAATGGCCTGTTCGACACGCTAGTCGCCGAAGAGAGCGCCGCCCTGGAAGCAGAGGGCATGAGCGTGACCGAGCTGTCCGAGGAACTGGCGGGCACGCTCAGCTCGGCCTGGTTCTCGGGCGTGATGGACCTCGCGGCCACGCAATCGGGCGAGGCGATCGAGGAAATTCGCCGTCTGGCGACCGAAGCCGATCTCGACGGCTGATCGGGGCCCGGCCCCTTCCGACGCGCGGCCGCTTGGTGCCGCGCGTCTTTCCGTCCCCCGGTCCTCCTTCTCGGCCCATTCTCTTCGGCCTTTCCGTTCCAGGAGCTTCCCTCCATGCGACCGATCCTGACGCTTCAGGACGTGCTGACCCGGCTGATGTTCTTCATCGGCGTCGGTGCGCTGGCAGCCATCGTGCTCATCTACGCCTTCGAGGTCGTCTCGCGCTATGCCTTCGGCGCGCCGACCCTCTGGGCGAGCGATTTCGTTTCCTTCCTGCTGCTGATCACGGTGTTCAGCACCGCGCCCTGGCTGACCCGCGAAGGCGGGCACGTGGCCGTGACTATCCTGCCCGACCTGGTCGGCCGGCTGCGCCAGGTGATCCTGCGCGCGGGCTTCCTGGTGGCGGCGGCGACCTGTCTCTGGGCTGCCTGGCTTTGCATCGGCGAGGTGCAGCACCTGGCCTCGCGCGGGACGGCGACCCTGACCACCGTGCGCATTCCGAAATGGATCCTGGTGGCCTTCATCACCTATGGCGTGGCCAATTCCGGCCTGTATTTTCTGCGCCTCGCCTTCGGCCAGGCGCTTTCCGAGACCGACTCCCAACCCGAGGTGACCCATGGTTGAAGGTATCGCCGCCGTCGCGACCGGCGTGGGGCTGCTCCTGGGCTTCATGGCCGTAGGCCTGCCCGTCTTCGCGGCCTTCCTGCTGGTCAACCTGCTGGCCGTCGCGGTCATCATGGGACCGATGGGCTACGGCATGTTCGTCAACTCGCTCTACGAGACGACGACCACGCAATCGCTGGTCACCATCCCGCTGTTCATCCTGATGGGCGAGATCCTGTTCCGCTCGAACTCGGTCGAGGTGCTGCTCCGGTCCATCGACACTCTGGTCGGTCGGGTGAAAGGGCGCCAGTACGTGCTGTCGATCCTGCTGGCCACGGTGTTCAGCACCCTGTCGGGTGCTGCGATGGGCGTGGCGGCCATGCTGGGCCGCTCGCTGCTGCCGGGCATGGTCGCGCGCGGCTACGACGCGCGGCTGTCGGCCGGCACGATCCTGGCGGGCGCCAGCCTGGCGCCGCTTATCCCGCCCAGCGTGCTGGTCATCATCATCGGCACGCTGGCCGGCGTCTCCATCGCCGGGCTGCTGATCGCCGGGATCATTCCCGGCCTGATGTTCGCCGCGATCTTCCTGGGCTATTGCTTCATCCGCGTCTGGCTGAACCCGGCGCTGGCGCCCGAGGAACCCGACGACGGAACCCGCGCCACGCTGGCCGACAAGGGCTGGGCGCTGCTGCGGGTGGTGCCGTTCTCTATCATCATCCTGATGGTGATGGGCCTGATCCTGGCCGGTATCGCCACGCCGACCGAGGCCGGCGCGATGGGGGTCATCGGTTCGCTGATCACCGCCGCGATCTATCGCAACCTGTCGTTCAAGATGATCGGCGAGTCGCTGGTTTCCTCGGCCAAGGTGGCGGCGATGATCCTGTTCATCATGGCCAGCTCGAAACTGTTCAGCCAGCTGCTGGCGTTCACCGGCGGGGCCTCGGCGATGACCGAATGGGTCGTGGGGCTGGAACAGTCGCGCTGGGTGATGCTCATCCTGCTGATGCTGCTGCCTTTCGTGCTGTGCATGTTCATCGACCAGATCGCGCTGATGCTGATCGTCATCCCGATCTACCTGCCGATCATCGAGGAACTGCAATTCGATCCGATCTGGTTCTGGCTACTGTTCCTGGTGAACATCACCGTGGGGGGCATGACCCCGCCCTTCGGCTACACGCTGTTCGCGCTGAAAAGCGCGTGGGAGGACGCCAGTCTTGGCAAGGTCTTCTCCTCGGCTTGGCCCTTCGTGCTGCTGTACGTGCTGGGCATGATCGTGCTGGCGCTGGTTCCCGGACTGACGACACTGCTGCCGTCGATGCTGTGACAACCTTTGGCGCGGCGGCCCCGGTCGCCCGCCTTTCCTGAGACGCCATCTGTAAGACTAGGAGGGCTCCATGCTCGAACCGACCCTGCCCGCGAACCTCGGGCTCTATTACGGCAATGCCTGGCACGCGGCGCAATCTGGCCGCACCGATCCCACTTTCGACCCGGCCACGGGCAAGGTGCTGGCGCAGGTCGCCACAGCGGGCGAAGCGGACGTGGACTTGGCCGTGGCCAGCGCCCGCGCGGGTTTCCGCGAATGGCGCGACGTGGCACCCTTGGAACGCGCGCGCGTGTTGAAGGGGATCGCCGCTATCATCCGCAAACATGGCGACGAACTGGCGCTGCTGGATTCCGCCAATTGCGGCAACCCCTACACTGAAATGCGCGGCGATGCGGGCGTCGCTGCGGCGCAGATGGAATTCTTCGCGGGGCTCGTCACCGAGATGAAGGGCGACACCATCCCGATGGGCCCCGAGCGCATCAACATGACCCTGCGCGAGCCGTTGGGCGTGGTGGCGCGGATCCTGGCGTTCAACCACCCGCTGATGTTCTGCGGCGGCAAGATGGGCGCACCGCTGGCCGCGGGCAACGCGGTTATCATCAAGCCGCCGGTGCAGGCGCCGCTCTCGGCGCTGAGGCTGGCCGAGCTGATCGACGGCCTGCTGCCGAAGGGCGTCTTTACCGTGCTGCCCGGCGGGACAGATGCGGGTGCGGCGCTGGCCTCGCACAGGTGGGTCGACAAGGTCACGCTGATTGGCTCGGTGGGGGCGGGGCGCGCGGTGATGCGCGCGGCCAGCGACACGCTGAAGCCGGTGCTGCTGGAGCTGGGCGGCAAGAACGCCCTGATCGCCTATCCGGACAGCGACCCCGACAAGGTGGCCAACGCCATCGTCGCGGGCATGAACTTCAGCTGGTGCGGGCAGAGCTGCGGCTCGACCAGCCGCGCCTTTCTGCATGACGACCTGCACGACGCGGTCGTCGAGCGGCTGGCGGCGGCTGTGTCGCGCTTCAAGCCGGGCATGCCGACCGACCCCGCGACGACAATGGGCGCGCTGGTCGGGCGCGAGCATTTCGATCGGGTGATGGGCTACATCGCCTCGGGCAAGGCAGAGGGCGCGCGCGTCGTCACCGGCGGCAACGCGGTGACCGAGGGCGCGATGGCGGACGGCTGCTTCGTCGAACCGACGATCTTCGCCGATGTCACACCGGACATGCGCGTCGCCAGGGAGGAGATTTTCGGCCCGGTGCTGGTGCTGCGCCGCTGGTCGGACGAGGGGGCAATGATGGACGAGGTGAATGGCCTAGACGTGGGCCTGACCTGCTCGATCTGGTCGAAGGACCTGGCCACGGCGCATCGCGCGGCGGCCCGCGCGGAGGCCGGCTTCGTCTGGATCAACGAGGTCGGGCGGCACTTCCTGGGTGCGCCCTTCGGCGGCTACAAGCAGTCGGGCCTCGGGCGCGAGGAGGGGATCGGCGAGCTGATCTCGTTCACGCAGGAGAAGAACATCCACATCAACCTGGGCGGCCAGTAAGCCTTTATCCGGACTGTGGCAAAAGGAAAGGGGGCGGATCATCCGCCCCCTTTTTCGTGTCTCAGCGGGGCGCCAGCCGGCCCACCGGGTCGCGCTCCCGCAGCCACTCCAGGAGGTCTGTCAGCTGGCGGTCGCGCTCCAAGACGATCTCGGCATAGGGCGCGTCGTACTCGTACCAGCCGCGTCCGGTGATCGCGCCCATGTGCCCGGCCTCGACCAGGTCGCGCAGCGCCTTGCGGCCCTTGTAGTTCTCGTCCCCGGTCTGGTGGTACAGCGAATCCGTGACGGCCAGCGCCGTCGCCTTCGACACGATCAGATCCTCGGTCAGCAGCGGCCCCCACAGCGCGAGGCGCGGCCCGATGCTCAGCCGCACGGCCGCGTCGATATCGTCGCGGCTGGCGATGCCTTCGTCCATCAGGCGATAGATCTCGGTCAGCATGGCGAACTGGATCTTGTTGATCAGGAAGCCCGGCCGCTCCCCGCAGGCGACGCCCACGTGATCGATGGATTCGACGAAGGCCCGGCCCCATTCCACCAGCGACGCCGGGGTGAAATCGGCGTGGATCACCTCGATCGAGCGGATGATGTGCCCGGGCGTGATATAGTGCAGGCCCAGGATCCGTTGCTTGCCGTTCACCTTGGCGCCGATGTCCGACAGCAACAGCGACGAGGTGTTGGTGGCCAGCACCACCTCGGGCGGGCAGAACGCGTCCAATTCGGCGAACAGCGCCTGCTTGGTCTCGAGCTTCTCCTGCACCGCCTCGTGCACCATGAATGCGCCCTTCACGGCCTCGGCCAGCGAGGGCTCGGTGCGCACACGCGCCAGCATCGCGTCGACGGCGGCCGGGTCGTCTGCGAAGGTCGCGGCGATCGGGCGCGCGCGCTCGGCAAAGCTGGCCAGCAACTCGGTATTCATGTCGCACAGCGCGACATCATGGCCGTGGTGGGCATAGAGCGTGGCGATCACGCAGCCCATGAAGCCCGCGCCGACGACGCAGATCGTGCCGGACGACGGCGGGCGGGGGATGGAGGGGGCGGTGTCGGGCATGGAACCTCGTCTGGTGTCAGGGGCGGTCGGGGCGTGCCGGCCGCCTGCCGAAAGGGATGAACGGGGAGGGCCGTGCCGCTGCGCCATCGCGCGCGCATCCCGCCGTCTCCCTTGCCGACAGCCTTGCGAAATCGGGCCTCCGGTCAACGCCAACCGCCCCGCACGGCGGATATTTCGAGGATGTGAATTCTGCCCGTAGTCCCGTGCGCCGGCTGCGGGACATCCGCCGGGGCCGCGTCGCGAACCCTTTCCGCAGCGCGCCGATTCGCCTAGATTGGGACAGGACGGAGCTGGTCGGTACGGGTCGCCGAGTCGTGTGAATCGGAAGGGCAGGAGAGATGACCGCAGACAAGGTGAAATCCGCCGCGCGGGTGTTCGAGATCCTCGAGTTCTTCGCCAGTCACCGACAGCCTGCCCGGCTGCACGAACTGGGCGCCGCGCTCGGCTATCCGGTTTCCAGCCTGACCGCGCTTTTGCGTACAATGCTGGACATGGGTTACATGACGCTCGATCCCGCGACCCATGCCTATCTCCCCGGGCCCCGGCTGCAGACGTTGACGGGCTGGATGCAGGTCGACGATTATGAGCAGACCGTGCTGTTCGATGCCCTGTGCCGTCTGCGCGAGGCTGCGGGCGAGCCGGTGGTGCTGGCCGCGCCCGCCGACCTGCATGTCGATTACGTCACCTCGCTGCACCGGCAGGAGGGGCGCAACACCCATATCCGCGCGGGCGACCGGCGGCTGATGGTGCAGAACGGCACCGGCTGGCTGATGCTGGCGCGCGCGCCGCGGCCGGTGGCGCTGCAGATCTACCGCCGCACCGTGGCCGAGGGGCTGATCTCGCCGCGCGACTACCCCCAGGCGGCCTTCGAGGCGGTGCTCGACGCCAATCGTGATACCGACGTGTCGATCCTGCACGCGCGCGACCTGCTGGACATTCCGACGCACCGCACGGTGCATTGGGATGCGTCTATGATGTCGACGCTGATCCCGGTGCCGCCGGGGCACGCACGCCCGCTGGGCATCGGGATTCATGGGCCGACGGAGCGCATATCACGCCGCGCGGATGAACTCTCCGAGCTGCTGCGCCGGACGTCGGCGGAGCTGGCGGCGCGCCTCGAAACCGTCTGAAGAGGCGCGCTCAACTCTGTGCAAGAACATGAAAAAAGGCCCACACGATTGCTCGTGCGGGCCTTCCTTGCTTGCGCCTTGGGAGGAAGGCGCGAGCGCGTCACTCGGCCGCTTCGGCCGGGTCATGGGCGACCAGCGTGCGCCAGTCGACATCCTTGGGATAGACCCCCTCGTGCGAGGCGATGCGCGACTGCAGCGCGAAGCTCGCGGTGCCGATCGCCGGGCCGCCCTCGGCCACCTTCTGCGCGGCGTCGGTCATCAGTCGGCGGAACTCGACGATGGCGAGGTCCGAGGCGCCCAGCACGTCGGTATGGCGCTGCACGCGGCTGCCCATCGACACCCACATGATGATGTCCTCGTTCGGGATGCCCGGAACGCCGGTGAAGTGGCCTTCCTTCATCAGCTCGCGGTCCTGCTTGAAGTCGTTGTCCAGCGTCCGAAGCGTGCGCCACTTCTCATCCAGGTCCTTGCCCGGAACAGCGTGGTTGAAGGCGCGCCATTCCTCGGTCGAGGGCACTTTCGGGCCGCCGAAGGCGAGGAAGTGGAACGCAGTCTCGTCGTCGTTGATCGGCACGATGACGCTGGCGACCTTGTAGGCGTTGTTGGGCGGGATCAGCGAGTAGTATGGCGCCACGAACTCGGTGATGCGCAGGTAATGATGCGTTGCTGCGTTCTTGATCGGCTTGCGGATCGCTGCGTAGTGGAAGCCGTAGCTGGTGGTCTCGGTCTGCATGCGCGGCGATTTGTCGGTCGACGGGCGGTACCACGATTTGTCATCGGCTGCGGCACTTTCCACGCGGGCCGGTTTCATCGTTGATGAATGCAGCGACGAGGAATGCGCGCTGTCGATCTGTCCTTCGTGGATCTGCGCCCAGTTGGCGGGGACACGGATCTTCAGGATGGCGACCGGGGTGTCTTCGGTTGGGGCGAAGGCGGGGGGCTGGAACTCCGGCATGTCGGTCTTGTCGCCGAGCCACGCCCAGACGAAACCGCCCCATTCGCGCACCGGGTAGGAACGGGCCTTGACCTTGTCCATCAGCGGGCTGCCCTCGGGCTCGGACGACATGGCGACGACGTTGCCGTCCACATCCATCTTCCATCCGTGGTACAGGCAGCGCAGGCCGCAATCCTCGTTGCGACCGTAGACCAGCGAGGCTTTGCGGTGCGGGCAGAGCTCGTCGAGCATGCCGAGACGGCCCTTGGTATCACGGAACGCGACGTAGGATTCGCCAAGCACTTCGACGCGCAGCGGCTTGCCGTCGTTCTCCGCCACTTCTTCCATCAGGCAGACCGGCGTCCAGTGCTGACGCATCAGTTTCGCCATCGGCGCGTCACCCGTCACGCGGGTCAGGACTTCGTTCTCTTCGGGGGTCAGCATCTCGTACTCCTCCTGCGGCCCGGGCCCGTGAAGGCCAATCTCGAATGCTTGACAACATATACTTAGCTATCTAAATGAACAAGGGCAGATACACGTTTTTTGGGAGGGGCGAATGGAGCTCATCAGGATGCGCGTCGGTGCAAGACGCGCGCTGACCCCGCAGATCACCGAATTCACGCTGGTTCCGATGGAAGAGGGCGCGCTGCCCGGATTCACGCCCGGCGCGCATGTCACGGTCGAGACGCCCTCGGGGGCAATGCGGCGCTATTCGCTGGTCAACGACGGCACCGCGCCGGACCATTACAAGATCGCCGTGAAGCGCGAGCCGGCCAGCCGGGGCGGCTCGGCCTCGATGCATGACGAGGCGGTCGAGGGGTTCGAGCTGAACGTCGAGGCGCCGGAAAACGACTTCCCCATGGCCGACGCGCCGCGCTACCTGCTTATCGCGGGCGGCATCGGGGTCACGCCGATCTCGGCCATGGCCGCGCATCTTGAGCGCGAAGGCAAGGATTTCAACATCATCTACCTCAGCCGCAGCGCGGAAGAGGCGGCCTACCTGGAAGACCTGACCACCGCTTACGGCGACCGTGTCCTGGCCCATCACGACGAGGGCGACCCCGAGAAGATCTACGATTTCTGGGACCATTTTGCCGAGCCGCAGAAGCTGAATGTCTATTGCTGCGGGCCAAAGCCCCTGATGGACGAGATCGAGGCGATCTCGGGCCATTGGCCGGAAGGCCGCGTCAACTTCGAGGATTTCAAGCCCGTCGACGTTGTGCGCGCCGATGACGAGGCCTTCGAGGTCGAGCTGAAGAAGACCGGCATCACGCTGACCGTGCCCGCCGACCGTTCGATCCTCGAGGCTATGCGCGATGCCGGGTTCCCGACCGTCAGCTCGTGCGAGAGCGGCACCTGCGGCACCTGCAAGACGCGACTCCTGGAGGGCGAGGCCGATCACCGCGACATGGTGCTGATGGACGAGGAAAAGGCCGACAAGATCATGATCTGCGTCTCGCGCGCCTGTTCGGGCGGGAGGCTGGTCCTTGACCTCTGAGCCCGCGCAAATGCCCGTCAGGCTAGGCGTCGTCGGGCTGGGTCGCGGCTTCATGCTGATGATCCCGACCTTCACCGCCGATCCGCGCGTGAAACTGGTCGCCGCCGCCGCCCCCCGCGCCGAAAGCCGCGCGGCGTTCGAGGCCGAGTTCGGCGGTCGGACCTATGACGACATCGTGCCGCTTTGCGCCGATCCTGAGGTGGAGGCGGTCTATATCGCCACGCCGCACCAGATGCACGCCGACCACGTCTGCACCGCGCTGGCCGCCGGCAAGCATGTGCTGGTCGACAAGCCGATCGCCATCTCGATGGCGGATGCCGACCGCATGGTCGCGGCCGCCGAGGCCTCGAGCAAGCATCTGATCGTAGGCCCCAGCCACAGCTTCGACCCGCCAGTCGAGGCCGCGGCGCGCCTGATCGAGAGCGGTGAGGTGGGATCCCTGCGGATGATCCAGGCGTTCAACTACACCGATTTCCTCTACCGCCCCCGGCGCCCCGAGGAACTGCGCACCGAAGAGGGCGGCGGCATCCTGTTCAGCCAGGCGATCCACCAGATCGACGTGGTGCGCCGGCTGGCCGGTGGCCTTGCCACCCGAGTCACCGCGATGACCGGCGCCTGGGATCCCGCGCGCCCGACGGAAGGCGCGTTCAGCGCGCTCATCGCCTTTGCCAATGGATCCTTCGCCAGCCTGACCTATTCCGGCTACGCGCATTTCGACAGCGACGTCTGGATGGATAATGTGGGCGAGCTGGGCCAGCGCAAGGACCCCGCCGCCTATGGCAAGGCGCGTCGCGCCTTGCAGGGGCTCGACGCCGAGGCCGAAGCCGCGCTCAAGCAGACCCGCACCTACGGCAGCGGGGCCGGGCTTATCGAGGCGGAAAACAACGAGCATTTCGGCCCGGTGATCGCGCTGTGCGACCGCGCCGACCTGCGGCTGACGCCTGCCGGGCTGGATGTCTTCGGCGACATCGAGCGCCGCTTCGTCGAGGTGCCCTTCGGCCCCGCCCCGCGCGGACCTGTCATCGACGCGCTGGTCGGCGCCGTGCGCGAGGATCGCGCGCCCGCCCAGACCGGCGCCTGGGGCCGCGCGAGCCTCGAAATCTGTCACGCGATCCTGGAATCGGCGGCCTCGGGCCAGCCGGTGGATCTGCAGCGCCAATGCGGCATCACGTAAAGGAGGAACACGTGTCCGATCTGAAACTCTCCCTCGCCATGGGGAATTACGACCGCACGCGGGCCATCGTCGACGGCCGGGTCAAGATCGACGGCGTCGATCCCGTGCCGATGCTGCTGTCGCCCGAAGAGATGTTCTTCCGCGCCTTCCGGCACGAGGCCTTCGACATCTCGGAGCTGTCGCTGTCGTCCTATTCGATCTCGGTCGCGCGCGGGAACCCGCATTACGTCGCGATCCCGGTGTTCCTGAGCCGCGCGTTCCGTCATACCTCGGTCTATATCCGCACCGACCGCGGCATCGACCGGCCCGAGGATCTGAAGGGCAAGCGCATCGGCATCGCCGAGTACCAGCTGTCGGCCAACGTCTGGGTGCGCGGCATCCTGGAAGAGCATTTCGGCGTGAAACCCTCGGACGTGACCTGGGTGCGCGGCGGCATGGACACGCCGGGCCGCCCGGAAAAGATCGCGCTGACGCTGCCCGACGACATCACCATCGAGCAGGCGCCCGAGGGTGCCACGCTGAACGGCATGCTGGCGGCGGGCGAGATCGACGGCTTCATCGGCCCGCGCTGGCCGCGCTGCTTTGCCGAGGGCCATCCCCATGTCGGCCGCCTGTTCCGCGACAGCATCGGCGCGGCCGAGGAGTATTTCCGCCAGACCCGCATCTTCCCGGTGATGCACGTTCTGGGCGTGCGCCGGACCTTGGTCGAGGAATACCCCTTTCTGCCCGCAGCGCTGCTCAAGGCGTTCTCGGAGTCGAAGAAGCTGGCCGAAGAGGCCTTGAACGACACCTCGGCCACCAAGGTGACGATGCCCTTCGTCGAGGACACGCTGAACCGTGCCCGCGCGCTGATGGGCCCCGATCCCTGGAGCTATGGCGTCGGCGCCAATGCGCATGTGCTCGACAAATTCCTCGACTACCATTTCGCGCAGGGCCTCTCGCCGCGCCGGGTGCAGGTCGACGAGCTGTTCCACCCCTCGACCCTCGAAGCCTACAGCCTGTGAGCAAGGAGGCCCCATGAGCCGTTACCAACCCGGCGATATCGTCGAGATCCGGCTGGAGCAGGGCCTCGCCTATGCCCAGCTGACCCATGAGCACGAAAGCTACCCGCCCGTCGTGCGCCTGTTCCGGGGGCTGAGCGACAGCCGCCCCTCCGATCTGGAGGCGCATGTCGCGCAGGCTCCGCGCCTGACGGCGATGATCCCGCTGGAACAGGCGCTGGACCGGCTGGGGCTGGCGCATGAAAAGGCGGGCAGCGCCGCGCTGCCCGAGGACGAGCGCAAGTTCCCCACCTTCCGCATGCCGATCCGCGACAAGCAGGGCGAGATTGTCTATTGGTGGTTCTGGGACGGGCAAGGGCTGAGCTATTCGGTCGAGCTGGACGCGATCCAGGACAGCCTGCCGCTGCGCGAGGTGATGTCCTCAGCCAGGTTGCTGCAGGAATTGCAGGCCCCGGCCTGAGCACGAAACACGACAGGTCCCCATGATCCCCTTTATCGGCGAGATCTTCGCCATCCTCGCCGCCTTTTGCTATGCCTTCGGCTCGGTCGCCGCGACCAAGAACGCGCGCGAAAAGGGCGGGCGGGGCAATGCCGTGCTGCTGTCGATCGTGTTGACGGCGCTGTTCTCGGGCGGGTTGTGGCTGATCATGGGGCCGTCGCTGCCGCCGATTGACACAGGCTTCTGGATCGGCGTGGCGATCTTCGTCGTCGCCGGCATGCTGGCCACGGTGCTGGGGCGGATCTTCTTCTTCCGCTCCATCGAGCTGGCCGGCGCCATCGAGACCGGGCTCATCCGCCGGCTGATCCCGGTGTTCGCCGCCGTGCTGGCGATCCTGTTCCTGGGCGAGAGCCTGACCATCGCCAGCGCGCTGGCCTTCGTGCTGGTCTTCGCCGCCGTGGCGCTGGTGGTGTTGTCGAACAGGGGCCAGATCGTCGCCGATGACGAGGACGCCCGGCGAGCGGCCGGCGAGCGCAACACCGGCCGTGTCCTGGCGCTGATGTCGGCGGCGAGCTATGGCGGATCCTACGTGGCGCGCAAGTTCGCCATGCGCTGGCTGCCCGATCCGCTGATCGGCGCCTTCATTGGCGCGGTAGCCGCCTTCGTGTGGTTCGCCGTCGCAGCCCTGTTCAGCGCCGCCTATCGCCGCCACCTGAGCGAACTGTTCCGCCGCCCGACCGGCTGGCAGCTGGTGGCGGCCGCCTTCGTATCGCTGGGCCAGACCGCGCAATTCGTGGCGCTCAGTTTCACTACCGTCACCGCCGTGGCGATCATCGGCACGATCAAGATGTTCCTCGCGGCCTGGCTGGCCGCCTGGGTCCTGCGCACCGAGGATCGCCCCGGCCCGATCTTCGCGCTGGCTTCGCTGATGGCGATGGCAGGCGTGATCGTGCTGGCGCTGGTGCGCACCTGAAATAACACAAGAATTCCGAAACGGGAGAGAGACAGATGACCAGGGAAACCGACCGCCCCACACCCTGCGAGGTGAAGACGCTCTACGGCAGCGACGCCATCGCCGAGATGCTGCGCCGGCTCGACACGCCCTACGTCGCGCTCAACCCCGGCTCGAGCTTCCGGGGCCTTCATGACAGCATGGTCAACTACCTCGGCAACCAGGATCCGCACATGCTGCTGTGCCTGCATGAGGAACACGCGGTTTCCATCGCCCATGGCTGGGCCAAGATCACCGGCAAGCCGATGACCGTGGTGCTGCACGCGAATGTGGGCCTGATGCACGCCGCGATGGCCATCTACAACGCCTGGTGCGACCGCGTGCCGATGCTGATCCTCGGCGCGACCGGCCCGGTCGACGCGGCCAAGCGTCGGCCCTGGATCGACTGGCTGCATACCTCGCGCGATCAGGCGGCGGTGGTGCGGCCCTATGTGAAATGGGATGATCAACCGGCGTCGCTGGCCGCCTCGCTGTCGTCGCTGATGCGGGCGATGCAGATTACCACCTCGGCCCCGATGGCGCCCACCTATGTCTGCTTCGACGTGACGGTGCAGGAAACCGCCATCGAAGCCATGCCCGCGCTGCCCGATCCCGCGCGTTTCGCAGCCCCTCAGGCCCCGGGTGCGAGTGCCGCGCAGGTCTCGGCCCTGGCCGACATGCTGGCCGAGGCGCAATCGCCGGTGATCCTGATGGGCCGCGTCTCGCGCGATGAAGGGGACTGGGCGCGGCGCGTGGCGCTGGCCGAGTATTTCGGCGCCCGCGTCATCACCGACATCAAGACCGGCGCCGCCTTCCCGACGCGCCACAAACTGCACGCGGGCGCGCCCGGGTTCTTCCTGTCGGCTGAATCGGTCGAGGCGCTGTCGGGCGCGGATCTGGTGCTGTGCCTCGATTGGGTGGACCCGGCCGGCACGCTGGCGCAGGGCAAGCTGGGCGCCGGGGCCAAGGTGGTCAACGCCACGCTCGAGCCGATGCTGACGAACGGCTGGTCGATGGATCATCAGGACGTGGTGGCGAGCGATCTCACCATCCTGACCGAGGCCGATGCGCTGGTCGCGGCGCTGTGCGAACGGCTGGGGCTGGAACCCGCCGCACCCGCGCCCCGCACGGCACCCGCGCCGCACGGGCAGGAGCCCGATGCCGTGCTGTCGCTCGACGCGCTCTCGCATGTGCTGCGCGCGGGGCTGGCCGAGGATCCGCACACGCTGGTGCGTCTGCCCCTGGGTTGGGACGGTCGCCATTGCGATTTCACCGGGCCGCTCGATTATCTGGGCTATGACGGCGGCGCAGGCATCAGCTCGGGCCCCGGCATGGTCGTGGGCGCGGCGCTGGCACTGAAGGACACGGGCCGCATGCCGGTCGCGGTTTTGGGCGACGGCGATTTCATCATGGGCGCGACCGCGCTGTGGACCGGGACGCATCAGAGCGTGCCGATGCTGATCGTGGTGGCCAACAACCGCTCGTTCTTCAACGACGAGATCCACCAGGAACGCGTCGCCCGCGACCGCGACCGCCCGGTCGAGAACAAGCATATCGGCCAGGCGATCGACGAGCCGGATATCGACATCGCCGGCCTCGCGCGGGCGCAGGGCGCGGTGGGCATCGGCCCGGTCGCGACGGTGGCCGCCTTCGAGGCCGCGCTGGCCGATGCCGTGGCGCAGGTGCGCGCGGGCAAGTCGGTGGTGATCGACGCCCGCATCCTGCGCGGCTACGTCAAGGAGATGGCCGAAGGCATGACCGCGGAACAGGACGGCTGAACAGAATGGCTATGCGGGGCGTCGTGGATGGGCAACGGGTGACACGAAACGGTTGAAAAGACATCTAACCCTTGCGTCCTGCACGGGAAATCAGCACAAATGGAAGCGACCCGCCGCCGGCATCGCGCTGGCGACGGGGCTTTCGTTTCTGGCCGATTGAGACCGTTCCACATGGATGAAACCGCGCCCTCGGGGCATGAAGACTTCGATCCCAAGCTGACCAAAGAGCGCCTCGCGCGTCTCGTTCGTCTCGCCGCCAGGGCTTTCAACCGTTCGCTGCAGATGCGCCTTCAGGACGAGGGGATCACCTTCGGCCAATGGATCTTCCTGCGCATCCTTTGGTACAATGACGGGTTGTCGCAGCGCGAGCTGAGCCAGCGCGCGCATCTGACCGAACCCACCGCGCATGCCGCGCTGACCAAGCTGGAGAAGCAGGGCGTGATCACGCGGCAGAAGATGGACGGCAACAAGCGGACTTTGCGGATATTCCTGACGCCCAAGGGCTGGGAATTGCGCGACCGGCTGGAGCCGATGGCGCATGACGTCAACCTGATCTCGCTGAAGGGGCTGGAGGAGGACGAGGTGCGCGTGCTGCGCAAGGGTCTCCTGGCGATCATCACGAATCTCGAGGCCGATGAGAACGCCGCCGCCGAGCAGGGGATCAAGGTGCCCGCGACCCGGTCGAGCTTCTGACCGGGTCGCAGGCGGGTTGGTGGGGCAGGGCGCCGTTCAGGCGCCCGCCATCTCGCGCATCAGCGCCGCGTCGAGCGAGACCACGTCGGCATATTTCGCCTGCAGGTCCAGCAGGCTCTGCTCATGTGCGGGCTGGCTGCGGTCGCCCACCGCCTCGCGCACGACGATCGGACGGAAGCCGTTCTGCAGCGAGTCCACCGCCGTCGCGCGCACGCAGCCCGAGGTCGTGCACCCGGTGATCACGAGCGTGTCGACACCCTCGGCCACCAGCCGGCTCGACAGGTCGGTGCCGAAGAAGGACGAGGCGTATTTCTTCACCAGCGTGCGTTCTCCGGCCGCGAGGCTCAGCCTCGGGTCCAGCTCGGCCCCATCGCCGCTGGCGGCCAGAGTCTTCAGCCCGCCCTGTTTCAGTGGCCAGATCCCGGCGTCAGACAGATCCGGCTCGTCGTAGCGCACGGTGGTGAAGAACACCGGCTCGCGGCGGGCCGCGAAATCGGCGATCAGTGCGTTGATCGCCACGATCTGCGACGACAGGTCCGCGCCCAGCGGCAGGTCGGGATTGGTGAAACCCTTGATGACATCGATCACCACCAGCGCCGAGCGGCGGCCGAAACCGATGGTCTGCCCGAATCCACGGGCCTTGAAGGCTTGTTCGTCCATGAAGTTTCTCTCAGTTTGGATCCCGGAAGCCCAGGGATCGGGATATGGAATGGGCATAGAGGCGGTTGAGCCGCCCGGTATCCTCGCGCCGGCCGTCGCGGCTGCCGTCACGGTCGTAGATCGTGCTGAGCACGCTCACCGGCGCACCGGTCTCGTCGCGGAAGGCGCATGCTGTGCCCTCGATATTCTCCAGCCCGCTGCCGAGGTTCTCGGCGTAACCCAGGTCGCGGGCGGCGGTGACGTGCTCGGCCAGACCCTCGTAGGTCAGGCCGCTGTCTTCCAGGTGGCGGCTGATCTCATCGCGGCGCGAGGTCAGCTCGACCTCGGGCTTGGCGGCGATATAGGCGATCTGGAAGGCCACGAAATCGGACCAGCCGTTGATGATTCGCCAGATCGGCACGCGGGTGCCCGTGGGCCAAAGCCTGCGCATGGGATGGGCGATCGGCGTACCGATCCGATCATAGAGAATCAGTTCCTGGCTTTCCTCGGCTGCCAAAGTGATGTGCACGAGGCAGTTCGCCTTGAGCGCGAGCCCGTCCGCGTCGTTCAGCGCAACTTGCCCCGCGCGCGAGTGCAGCCAGACCTCGTAGCCCATCTCCCAGTAGCGCAGCGAAGGGCTGTAGCGGGACTTGGCGTTCTTGTGAACGAATCCATACGCCGCAAGGGTTTGCAACAGGCGGTGCACGTTGCTCTTGGTCATGCCGAGAGCCGCCGACAGGTCGCTGATGCCCGCCGGCGCCTCGCAGGTTGCCAGGTGCCGCAACAGGATCAGCCCCTTCGAGAAGGACTTGTCAAGACCTGCCTTATTGTAGGGCAGATCGGGGCTTTCGTCGGTCATGCTGCACGCCTCACTCGACGGAAAGAAATGTGAAAGATTATTCTCTAATTCCGGTACGCATTTTCTACAATATAGAACACTGGAGGCCAATACGATCCGCCATACCGGAAAGCCCCTTCTCACCACCGCGCTTTCTTCCGCGCTGTTCGCAGGTGGCTTCACCGGCCCCGCGCTGGCGCAGGAGCTGAGCCAAGGGCATCTCAACATCATCGGGCTCAGCCAGCTTCATGCCGCTCTATGCCGAGCGGGATATGCCGTTCTGGACCCAGACCCTGGCCGAGGTGTTCTCTGTGACCTCGAACTGAACGGGGCGTTGGGTCTTGCTCTGGATGACGGAGACGCGCACGCAACCGCCGTTGACACCGTGAACCTTGATCGCCTCATTGTCCGTCTCCTGGTTGGGGCGGACTCTACCTCAAACTGGAGGAAGAAGTGGGGCTCAGGTCAGAAGGAGCGATGCTTACGTAGACAGCATTTAAAACCCCACTGCATCATCCTATCCGGAAGATATGTGGCCAACGCCGGGAACAGGATCAGGATCCCCACCAGCAGGATCATCGCCACCCAGAACGGCAACACGCCGAGGAAGATTTCAGCCAGCGGCACCCGGGGCGCGATGGATCGGACGATGAACACATTGACCCCGACCGGTGGCGAGATCATCGCCATTTCCAGCACGATGACGATGATGACGCCGTACCAGATCGGATCGAAGCCCAGCCCGATGACGATGGGGTAGAGGATCGGCATGGTCAGCACGATCATCGACAGCCCCTCAAGGAAGCAGCCCAGCACCAGATAGCACAGCAGGATCAGCACCAGCGTGGTGATCGGCCCGGCGGTGACCCCGGCCAGCCATTCGCCCACCACATGCGGCACGCCGGTGAGCGAGATGAACGGGTTCAGGATATAGGCCGAGATCAGGATCAGCATCACCGTCGCCGTGGTCCGGCCGCTGCCGAGGATCGCCCGCCAGAGCCCCGCCAGCGTCAGGCGGCGCAGCGCGAAGCCCAGCACGATGGCCAGTCCCGCGCCGACGGCCGAGGATTCGATGGGCGAGAAGATACCGGTGTAGATCGGCTCTGTTGCGCAAATCGCCTGATGGCCGAGGTTCCCCTTTCCCTGGACAGACTTATGCCACGGCTTCCGTGACAGGGATGCCGAGCGCGGTGTAGCCGTTCAGGACGGCGATGCGGACTTGGAGCTCGGCGACCTGACGGTCGAAGTCCCGGGCCATGAGCCGCTGGCCCAGCAGTTTCACGCAATGCATCTTCGTTTCGACACGGCTTCGGCGGTGATATCCGCTCCATCGTCGCCAGATCGCGCGGCCGAGGTATTTCGATGTCCGCAGTGCTTCGTTTCGTGCGACCGCGCCAGCGGTGAGAGCCTTCCACGGTTTGGCGTTCTTGCGGGGCGGAATGACAGCGTGGGCGCCACGGTCAGCGATGGCATCGTGACATTTGCGGGTGTCGTAGGCACCGTCTGCGGTGACGCTCCCGATCTGTTCGTTCGACGGAATCTGGCCGAGCAGGTCGGGCAGCACCGGTGCGTCACCGATATGGCTCCCGGTGATCTCGACAGCGCGGATCTCCAGTGTTTCCTCATCAATCCCGAGATGGATCTTGCGCCAGACCCGCCGTTTGGGGCCACCGTGCTTGCGGGCATGCCATTCGCCTTCGCCCTCGACCTTGATGCCCGTGCTATCGATCAGCAGGTGCAGTGGCCCGTCGGAACCGCGATATGGGATGTTCACGGCCAGCGTCTTCTGGCGGCGCGACAGCGTGCTGAAGTCTGGGACCTGCCAGTTCAAACCGGCCAGCCGCAGCAGGCTCTCGACGAAGCCGGTCGTCTGCCGGAGCGCCATCCCAAACAGCACCTTCATCGTCAGGCAGGTCTGAATGGCAGCATCGCTGTAGGTCTGCTGACGACCACGCCTGCCTGTCGGCGCGGCATCCCAAGTCATAGTGGGATCGAACCAGATGGTCAGCGATCCTCGGCGCTTGAGCGCTTCATTGTAGGCTGGCCAGTTCCTGGTCCTGTAGGTCGGGGATGTGGGTCTGCTCATGCACCTGAGCTACCATGCTGGATTCACGAGATGAATCCCTCACGAGATTTGCGCAACAGAGCCCCTGCAGGGTGTCATTCAATCCTTTGCCACCTGCATACGGCGGGTTGGCCACCACCACCTGATACTTCGGCGATAGCGCCTCGGCCATGCGCAGCACGGCGATGACCCGCGCCTGCACCTCTTTCAGCAGCAGGTCGCCACCGAAGTCTCGCGCCTCGACCACCCGCAGCGTTTCGGCCGGATCGCGCAGTTTCGGCACGATCAGCGAGCCGAAGTTCTTGGCCTGCTCGAACTGCAGCAGCGTCTCGCGCAGCTCGTCGGTGAACAGGTCCTTGCCCACCACGGCGGCCACGTCCTGCATCTCGGCATCCGTAAACGCCACGTTTTGCAACACGCAGATGTCAGGCTTCGTCTCCATCCGCAGGAACCGCCGCCGCCCCAGCTTCGCTGCCGCCTTCATCGCCAGCGCAAAAGCCGCCAGCGCGCCTGCGCGGTCGTCGATCTCCACCCCCTTCAGGTTGTGCGTCAGGATCAGCGCGGGGATCTCGGTGGCGTCATAGCCCTCTTCCTCGTAGATGGCGTGGAGCAGGTCGAAGGCATAGGTCAGCATGTGCCCCGACCCGCAGGCCGGATCGCAGACCTTGATCTCCTCGGGCTTGCCGATCCTCAGGAAGTCCGTCTCGGGCGCTTCGGGCGCGATGTAATAGTCCATCCGCTCGGCCAGACGGCTATCGGGGCGGTTCAGCAGCCAGAGCCGGCCCAGAGAGTTCTCGACCAGGTAGCGGACGATCCAGTGCGGGGTGAAAAGCTGGGTGGCGGCGGGGATGTTCTCGGCCGTGATCTTCTGGTTCTTCTTGAGGCCAGCGAAGACCTGATCCTTCTTCTCGGAGATGTAGAACTGGTAGAGCCAGCCGATGATCTCGACGTCCTGACAGGCATCTTCGGTCATGACCTTGCGCAGCTCGGCAAGGATCGAGGATTGCGACAGCAGATCCTCGGGCATCAGCAGTTCGGTGTAGTCGTCGATTTCCTCGAACAGGAACGGCATGGGCCCGTGCCACTGGTTGCAGGTATGGACCAGCAGCTGGCGATAGGCCTCGGCCTGCGGGTCAGATGACGGGGTGCGGCCATCAAGCAGCGCCGCGATGCTGCCCGGCGCGCCCTCGGGCAGGTTGCCTGCCATCGCCTCGGCCAGAAGTTCGGGCCGCGTCTGATCTCCGGTCGGCGACACAACGCCCACGGTCGTGTAGCCATTCACATCCATGAAGCGCAGGGCGGTGAAGCGGTTGAACCAGGTATAGGCGACCTGTTCGATCACTTGCCGCTTGCCGTCCCGCGCGATGGCGGCATTCAGCGCCTTCATCGCCGTGGGATGCTCGCGCTGCACCGGGGAAGCGGGATCGAGCACGAGGTCGAGCTTGGTGGTGACCTGATCGATCAGCAGGTTCCGAGCCGCTTGGGCAAATTTCTTGAGCGCGTTCGTGTCCATCAGACGATCACCTTCTTGCCCGCGCGGATCTGCTCCAGCAGGGTCTTCTTCATTGCGTCGACATATTGTTCGACGTCCGCCTCTTCGGTCAGGTAGGGCTTGGCGAAGCCCACCTTGATTTCCGAAGCGTTAACGTAAGTGGGCTGCGGGGCGGGCGCCGGGGGCTCATTCATACCGGGTTTGGGCTGCGGCTGCGTGGCCGGTCGGCTGAGCCGTTCGACCTCCGCCAGAATGCGCGGCAGCAGATCGAGTTTCGCACCGTTTGCCCTGTCGCGCAGGATCGGGATCATCTTGACGCTGTCGAGCCCGGCTTTGTGGCTGTCGATGTTACGCTTGATATGCGCTTGGTCATCTGCTGAGAGTGCCTGGAACTCTGGCGTCTGCGCGACCTTGGCCGAACACTCATCGATGGCCGTGATCACGGCCTTGCGCTCCTCGAGCACGGTCAATTCCACGCGGTCTTTCAGTCCGTAAAGTTCCGCCTTGAGGGATTGAATGGCCGTGCCCCTGTAACAGGCAGGATCTGCCAGCGTGCGGGCCAAGGCCTCGCCCGCAACAGCATCGACGTAGGAAATATTCGCTTCCTGATCGCGCAGAAAATCGCGCGCATCGTCATAGATCTCGCGCTGTGCGCCGCCCATGAAACTGCGGACCTTGTCGAGCACGTCTTCCTTGGCGTCGAGCAAGTCGTCTTCCTGCGCCGCAGGTTCAGTTATATACCAAGTGGCGGGTTTGCCCGCCATAGCCGAGACTTTCGCCGCCAAAGGCTCAAGTGCCACGACAAACGGATACTGGGCTTTTTGGGCCAGCAGCTTTCCCAGTTCTTCCGACAGTGTCCGGGTGCTTTCCAGCCATTCCGCCCCAATCGTGCGGGCGTCGGTGCCGTCCGCGGGGAGGTCAAACAGCTCTTTGTAGAGCTCCTTCGCCTTCCGAATTTGGGCGGAGGTGAACTCGGTCTGCGGAGTCAGAAGGACATTGGCCAAGGCATGGCTGTTATTGAGCGCCTTCGCGAGTTCGGCGCGCTCAAGTACCATGCTGTCCGAGCGAGCCTCCAGCTTCCCTTTACCGGATAGGCTGGCGGCGAGGCATAGAACTGCGGTGACAGGCCACCCATAAGGTTTACCGCCAAACCGTTCTGTAAGGTACTTGACGGAGACCTTCACGCCGATCCGGGCCTGAGACTGGACGTAGTTCAACACGTCCTGCTCGGCCTCGGTCAGACCTTCGCCGTTGTCGCCAAATAGCCCGCTTTCAGGCGTTGCGGCCTTCAGAATGTCGGCCTCGGAATAGGTCACCCCCCGCAACATCGGGAGGTTGACATAGACTTTGTCGACGAGGCCCTGGAAGCCTTTCACGATCCGCTCTTGTGGCTCTTCGCCGCCGATATCAAGCTCATCGCCGCGCACGAACATCCGCGCCTCTGCCATGAGCTTGCGCAAACGCAGTTCGAGGTCCTTGTAGCGGCGGCTGTTCTGATCCCCTTTCTCCGCGACAATGCGGTCGCGCCCCGGCTGCTCCGAGCCTGCTCGGGCTTGCCGGATGAACTTGTCGGTCTGCTTGAAGAGAGTCAGATCACGAATGAACCGCACATCAGCTTGCAACACGACCGCTAGTTCCTCGCGGCTCACATTCCGCATTCGCACAGCCTCGGGCGAGGCGACATCGTCGTTGAAAGGGCTGATCAGATTGATCGAGAGCTCATGCTCCCGGCCCAAGAGGTGATCGTCCAGTTTACGGCTGAAGCTGTATTCATTGCCGGTGGTCAGATGCTTGATCTTGCGATGGCGCAGAATCGTATCAAATGCCAGCGTCTCCATTTCCTTCGACAGCTCGGACGGGTCGACATCGAGCGCCTTGATCTCGGCCTCGACATCCTTCTCCTCGTTTGTCAGGAACTCATAGACCTCGCCATTGCGCTGGATAAGCGTGTTTCGTTCGAGGAAGGACAGCGCCTCCTCAATCTTGCGGCGTTGTTTGATCTGATCAGTATCGAACTCAGAGAGCAAAAGGACGCTGATGTTACGCACCGTTGGCTTGAACTCCTTGACGTATTTGACAAGGAAGAGCGCTTTCAGCACCCGGATCGCAAAAGGGTCGATGTCCTGGATTTCTTTTTCGGCAATCTGGATCGACTGTTGGACGGCGGACTTCAGGGCGGTGCGGATGCCCTCGAACATAAGATCGAACGTAGCAAGGTCGCCCACAGGCTGGTTCGCCATCTTTTTGGCGACCTCCTGGAACACACCCAGCATCGAGCGTTCGCCGACTGAGCTGTGCTTGCCCTCGAAAGCGTTGTGCTGAGACAGCGACGTGATTGCCATCTGGAACAGCATGTATTGGTAGGGCGGGAACGGGTAGCTTGAGACGAAGTGGGCGCGCCCGTCAAAATTTTTCAGCTTTATCGACCCGTCCGTGAAATCGAAAAGGGTCTTGAGGTTGTTTTCTTCGCGATCATGCAGGTTGCCAAGCCTGACCTGACCTTCGTCGGTCTTGGATAATAGGCGACGCTGGATGACCTCTGCCACGTCGGCCGAGTTCAGCGGCATCTTCACGCCGAAGCGCGCCATAATCTTTGAGAAGTCCTGGGACTGGAATGCTTTACCGTCCCCGATGATGGCTTCCATGTCCTGTTGCGACGTGACGATGACCCAGGCCTGACCCTTGCATTTCGTATTCAGGCTTTCGGCGATGGTCTGCAGGTTCGTCATCAATTTGACGTTCTCGGCGATGTACTGGCCGACCTCGTCCACGTAGAAGTTCAACCGGAACTTTGGCCCCTGTTTGTCGATCCAGGCCCGCATCATGCGGAATAGGATCTGCCGAAGCTTGTTGCGGGTGCTGTCGCTGATCGAGGCCAGCCCCTCATTCCAATCGGCTTTGGCATCAAAGAATATGTCGAAGCTCTCGAGCGGCAGGTCCAGCTGATAGGCGAGATACCGATCACAAATGACCTCAACAGCGAACTCACGCACGAACCTGTAAGCCCGACATGTGGCGATCCACAGTAGGTGCTGTTGTTCTTGTCGACCGGGCTCACTGACGAAAAACCGGATTTCGTCTTCGGTCAGCGTCATCAGGCGGTTGACGATTTCGCGGAGGGTGCGCCGGTTTGAAGCCGCCTTCGGCAAAGACGTCGCCCCCTCTTCGAGCGCGCGTGAAAGCGTTACTTTCCAATCTTCACCAGCTACGTGCAGTTCGGCGACGATCACGCTCTCGTTCAGAAACAGCCCCCCAGAGGTGAAGGACATTTTGTAGGGCTGGTGGTTTGCTCCGAAGTCTGCTTTCCGTGCTGCCATGGTCATCCAACGACCTCGTCTCGATTCAACAGCACGATCTGCTGGTCCTGCGGTTTTCGAGCGGCGGGGTCGGTATCAAGCCCCAGCCTCTTGAGCGCGTAGAACAACAGCGCGCGGCGGACTACGATCTGCGCGTGGCCCGCCTCCATGCCATAATCCATCTCTATCGCGCGGCGTTGGTTGTCGGAGAGGTCCGGATGCGGCCCAATCTCGAGCAAGACGTCTGTGTGCCAAGCGCCATCGGAGCTAGGGTCCGATGTAACAGGCCCTTGGTCCCCGACCTCCACGATGCGAGAGAGCAGGAAATCCTTGAAAACCTGGTCATTCTGGCAAAACGCGCGCGCATGCCAACGGAAGCCGTCAAAGGCAAGAGCATGGGGCTCGATCCAGCGCGCGCTTGGCTCAGGGCGCGACATCGACTGATAGGTCACCTGCAAGGCGGCCGGCAAACGGATCGCCGCGAGAACATCGCGCAGCGTTTCAGGTGCCACGCCTCGGGCAGGTGTCGGCGTTGCTCCAAAGCCCGGAAAGACGCTGATCCAGCTTTGCTCCGCGCTCACCAACCCCTGATCGACGGCCCGCAGCTGCGCGAAGTACTCCTCCGCATCGGGCTTGAGATATTTGGGCTTGAATTGTTTGCCGCGCAGGTAGGTGCGCAGGCTCTTGTCATAGACGAGGTTCCGCTTGGCCTGATCGATATAGGCGTTCAGGTCCAGCGATGCCTGCTGTGTTGAAACCCCGAACGCGTCCATCAAATCCCCTCGGTTTATCCGCCCCTGCCAGAACAGGCGAAACTCGATGAACTCATATCGACGTTCGACACCCCAGTTCAGCTGCTTGCCCTTCTTGCGAGTCACTTAGTGCCCTCATGTATATGTCGCAAAGTTACACGCGTCCAGTTTTTAGATTGACTCACAAATCAGACCATATGACTCTTGAAGTGTCAGGAAGTCGATTCGTGACAAGCCCGTCGCGTTATTAGACGTATCACAAACTTGGGGGCTCGCCCCAGCATTACCCTCCCGCACCGCTCACTGGAAGGGAAAAGGAGCTTTTGCATGACGAAACTTCGTACGCTCACCGCATCCCTGTTGATCAGCACCTGCCTGACGGCAGGCGCCGTCGCACAAGAAGGCCCAACAGGCCCGAGCGTGCATATTTGATCGTTTTGAGGAACAATTAGCGAACGGGCTGGCTATTGACGGCTGCGTTTGACTGCGGTTGGCTATCT
>LULE01000122.1_pt1 | contig 33268 bp, 42 predicted proteins | sample 728231 | NCBI WGS metagenome assembly LULE01 (sample SAMN03860297, study PRJNA289734) | marine metagenome | biome: seawater column; feature: ocean; material: water; isolation source: Red Sea water column Station 192 - depth 10m | place: Saudi Arabia: Red Sea | collected 2011-10-15 | depth 10 m | reverse complement strand
CAAACATTACAATCTTGCACACAAACAAGATACATCTATTCAGAAGGTAGACATAAAGCAACTTTAAATGTATTATTACCTTAGAGGTGATACTATGACAAAATTATGCAAAAGAGGAAAAGAAGCAGCCAAGAAAAAATTTAAGGTTTATCCCTCAGCTTATGCAAATGCGTATGCTTCAAAGATATGTGCAGGAAAAATTAAAGACCCAAGTGGTGTAAAAAGAAAAGATTTTAAAGGACCTAAACCAGCCAAGTTAGGAGGCGAAATGAAAAGAACAGTAAAAAAAGCAGGATTAGGAGCCATTATGCTCTTAAATGAAGTAAGAAAACAAGGTAAGAAAGAAGGTAGAAGACAAGCAGCAGAGGGTCAAAGTCAAGACAAACAATATCAAGAGTTTTTAGCTTCTAAAAAAGCTTCTGAACCTAAAAAAGTTAATACAGGTGATATAATTGAACTTACTGATACATTTGAAGGTCACGATGTTAAGGGGGGTTCTATACAAGGAGAATATGGAACTAACTCTAGTATGCAAAATTATTATAAAGACTTACTTGGCTAATGGCAAAAAGTGGTTTAAAAAAATGGTTTGCTCAAAAGTGGGTGGATATAGGAAGTAAAGACAAAGACGGTAATTTTAAACCTTGTGGTAGAAGTAAACAAAAGGCAGATGCTAAAAGAAAATATCCAAAGTGTGTTCCTCTTGCAAAAGCTAAAAGAATGACCAAAGGTGAAAGACAAAGTGCAGTAAAAAGAAAAAGAGCAAAAGCTCAAGGTGTTGGTGGTAAACCAACAAATGTTAAAACTTTTGCAGTTCAAGGTGGACTAGCAGATTATTATAAAGGAGTGGTGTAATGACTGATGAAAATAAATTAATAGATGAAGTACTGTATGGTTTAAAAGTACCACCAAAACAAACTTCTCAAAATAAAAGAAGTATGAAAAGATCAGAAAAAAATATTAATAGAAATTTGTATGATGATGTTTTAAAACCTTTAACTAATAAAAGTTTCAAAGAAGGTGGAGCCTTAAAGGCAGGAATGTTAGGAGCATTGGCAGGATCTATGCAAGGTAAGTCAAAAGTCAAAGTAGAAAAACCAAAAGGTACAAAGGGTAAAGGAAGTGCTGACACATTGACTGGTAAATTAGTAAGAACTTATTCAGTAAAAGAAAAAAAACAAATGAAAGAAAGAGCAAAAGATTCTCTCAAAGCAAGTGGTTTAGGTAGTGGACTAACATCTGATAAAGAATATGAAACTTATAAAAAATCTGTTACGAAAAAATTAACAGGTGGTCAAGCTAAAATAGATAAAAATAAAAACAATAAAATAGACGCTGAAGATTTTAAAATACTTAGAGAAGGTGCTTTTAGTGGTAAAATGATGAGCAAATTATCTCAAGATGTTATAAGTAGAGCTTTTCCAAAGACTGTAGGACAAAAGGAAAGAGAAGAACAAATGTATATGGAGCAAAAAGCTAAATATGATAAGCCTCAAAAATTAAGTCAGGGTGGAGGTATAGCTATTAAGGGAACAAAATTTAAAGGTGTTTTTTAGGATAAAAAATGGCAACCTCTGGAACAACAGCATTTGATTTAGATATAGACGATATTATAGAAGAAGCTTATGAAAGAGTTGGTGTTAGAACTAATTCTGGTAAAGATTTAAAATCGGCTAGAAGAAGTTTAAATATTATGTTTTCTGAGTGGGGTAACAGAGGTGTTCATTTATGGAAAGTTGAATTAAAAGAACAATTGTTAACACAAGGCACAGCAACTTATACAGCTCCAACAAATGCTAACGATGTATTAGAGGCTTATGTTAGCACAACCACAGGCACTACTTCATCAACCAATGATGTTTCTTTAACAAAAATAAGTAGAAGTGAATATAGTGCTTTACCAAACAAAGGTTCACAAGGACAACCGAGTCAGTATTATGTGGATAGACAAACAATACCTACTATTACTTTGTATCAAACTCCAGACGCTTCAACTTATACTTATCTTAAATATTATTACTTAAAAAGGATTGAGGATGTTGGAGCTTATACTAATCAAGCTGATGTTGTTTTTAGATTCATACCTTGTATGGTGTCAGGTTTGGCTTATTACTTGAGTATGAAAAAAAACCCACAGTTGGTACAACAGAATAAATTATTGTATGAAGATGAATTACAAAGGGCTTTAACAGAAGATGGACAAAGAACTTCAGTTTACATAACACCACAAAGTTATTTTCCACAAGGATAGACTATGGCATACGCAAGAGGTAAATACGCAAAAGCAATTTCTGACAGATCAGGTTTGGCATTTCCATATAATGAAATGATAAAAGAATGGAATGGCTCTTTTGTACATAAATCTGAATTTGAGGCTAAACACCCACAGATAAAAAGAAAACATATTAAAGCAGATGCTATAGCTTTAGCAAACGCAAGACCAAGACCACCAGAAAACCAAAAAGAATTTTTACTTTATATAAGTAATGATATTAACAGTGGAGCAAGTATGAGAGTTTCAGATAGTGATAATATACTAGGGACTAAACTTACATCAGTAGAGGCAACAACATCTATAGGTACTGTTGATGTGGTGATATCATGAGTATTACACATTCTGCTTTTTTAACTCAGATTCGTAATTATACAGAGGTAGGCTCTAATGTTTTATCCGATACGTTGTTAGATCAATTTATCAGAAACATTGAATTAGATATTGCTGGTAAAGTAGATTATGATGATATAAGAAAATATGTCATAGCAAGTACAACTGCAAGTCAAAGATATTTGAATACTCCAGACGATATTTTAGTTATTAGGTCTATACAAGTTATCAACTCAGGCACAAGAGATTTTTTAGAAAAAAGAGATACATCTTTTATAGCTGAATTTAATCCTACTGATGCAACAGGACAACCAAAATATTATGCTAACTGGAATGAAAATGTTTTTTTATTAGCACCTGTTCCAGATCAATCGTATGATATACAAATGAATTATATAAAAGACCCACCTCATTTTAGTTCAACAAATCAAACATTTTTATCTAAGTTTCAAGAATCTTTATTACTACATGGCGTCTTAACTGAGTGTTTTAGTTACTTAAAAGGTCCAGTTGATATGTACAACTTATATAAAACTAAGTATAATGAAGAAATACAAGATTTTGCGTTGCAACAAATGGGTAGAAGAAGAAGAGGAGAGTATGACGATGGTGTGCCTCGAATACAAGTCGCTTCTCCTTCACCTTAAACTAAAAAAGGAGTAAAATATGGCAATAACAACAAGTGTAGTAACAAACGTATTTAAAAGAGATGTTTTAAAAGGAACTCATAACTTTACTAATCCTGGTGGAAACACTTTTAAATTAAGTATGTATACATCAAGTGCAACTCTTGGTAAGTCAACAACATCTTACACATCTGATAATGAGGTAAGTTCACCATCAGGTTATACAGCAACTGGTAAAGATTTAGCTGCTGTTACACCAGTTTTAAGTAGTGATACTGCTGTCGTGGATTTTGCAGATTTATCTTTTGTAGGTGTCACACTTACAGCAAGAGGTGCTTTAATCTATAACGACTCAGCAACTGGTGATCCAGCAGTTGCAGTTTTAGATTTTGGTGGAGATAAAACAGCTACTTCTGGTACATTTACAATACAGTTTCCTACTGCTAATGCCACAGACGCTATACTAAGAATAGCATAGGAATAAAAAATGGCTAACGCTTGGGGTGAAGCCTCCTGGGGACAAAACGCTTGGAATAAACAATCGGATGTTGACCAAACACCTACTGGCGTTTCTTCAACAGGTGCAGTCGGTTCGACTACTGTAATAGGAAATTGTACAGTTACAGTTACTGGAATATCTGTTTCAAGTAATGTAGGGACAGGGACTTTTGGTATAGCTGTAGACCCTTTTACAGTTACAGGTGTTTCTGTAAGTTCTTCAGTAGGTTCGTCTAGTGTTGGTTTAGGCAGAATCGAAACAGTTACTGGAGTAAGCTCTTCTACTGCAATTGGAGCTGTAACCATACCAACAGAATTTTTAATTAACACAGGTTGGGGAAGAGGTCTTTGGGGTGGTAGAGCTTGGGGTGAAAGATATTCTGTAGAGGCTACTGGAGTATCAGTAACAAGTGCTGTAGGCTCAAGCACTATACAAGCTAATGCAGACGTTTCAGTTACAGGTGTAAGTGTATCAAGTAATGTTGGCTCAGTTACTATAACAGCATTTGCTACAGTTTCACCGACAGGAGTACAAGGAACTTCTGCTTTGGGAACTATATCACTTGAACAAGATACTAACGAAACAGTAGGTGGTTTGGGTTTAACAAGTGCTGTTGGCGATCCAGTTACAGGACAGAAAACTCCAGTTGATGTTACAGGAGCAAGTGTAACAAGTAGCGTCGGCTCAGTAACAGTTACAGGAACAGCAAGTTTTTCTGTAACAGGTGTTTCCTCAACAAGTGCTGTCGGAAGTATTACACCTATATCAACTTATTCTGTAACAGGTGTTAGCATAACAGGTAATGTTGGAAGTGTGACAATAGACACAATAAGTAACATAGTTCCGACTAGCTTGGTATTGACGCCTAGTGTAGGAACTCCTATACTAATAGTGTGGTCAGAAATTGATACTGGCACAACAGTAACTTGGACTGAAATAGAAACAGCAGCATAAAGGACAAAACATATGGCTTCAACATTTTCTACAGACTTAAAACTAGAATTAATGGCGACTGGCGAGAACGCTGGTACTTGGGGAGATAAGACAAATACAAACTTAAATTTATTACAACAAGCAATAGCAGGATTTGAACAAGTAACCTTAAGTGATGGTGGCACTTTAGCTTTAGCTATGAGTGACGCATCATTATCTAATGCTAGAAATATGGTTGTTAAATTTGCAACGATTACATTATCTGGTGCAAGTAGTGTAACAGTTCCTGACAGTATAGAAAAATTTTATATCTTTGATGCAACAGCCGTAACTAACCCTACTAATTTAACAATAAAAACAGCAAGTGGTACAGGTTTTACATTAGACCAAGCAAAAATTTATGCAGCTTACGCTGATGGTACAAATCTTAATGAAGTTTCTTTAGATACTCTTGGTGGTTCTATAGGCACTGCTGGTATAGCTGATGATGCAGTAACAACTGCTAAAATAGCTGATGACGCTGTGACATTTGCAAAGATACAACATTCAAGTGCTGCAAACAGAGTTATAGGTGCACCATCTGCTGGTGCTTTTCAAGAGGTACAAGTTGCAACAGATATGATTGCAGATGACGCAGTAACACAAGCAAAAATAGGACCTGGTGCAGTAGGTGCTACAGAGTTAGAGTCAACATCAGTGACTGCTGGTACATACACAGCAGCTACTATAACAGTAGACGCAGATGGAAGACTAACAGCAGCATCTGATGGTTCTGGGGGTAACCCTGGATTTGATGTGGGTGGTAACACAGGAGTATATCAAAGAGGTCCTGGTTCTGGAACTTTTACAACTAATCCTGGTACATCTAGAATACAAGTTTTTGTTATTGGTGGAGGTGGTAATGGAGGCAATCCAGCAGGTGGTCCTGAGGGCAGACAATTTAATGGAGGTACTGGTGGTAGTGGAGGTTTTGGGTATTTTAATATAGCTACACCATCTCAAATAGGACCTTTATCTTATTCTGCTGGTGGAGCAGGAGGAGCCTCATCTTTTGCACATCCAGCAGGTACTATCACTGCAAATGGTGGTAATAATGGTAATAATGCTAATGGTCCTAGCGAACAAAATGGTTCTAATGGTAGTAATGGAAATGTATCCTCTCCAGCACCTGGAATATCAGCAGGTGTTACTTTTAGTCATGTGGGAGACTGTGCAGCAATGGCAGGATCAGCATCAGGTTCAGGAGACACTAAAGGAGCTGGTATTGCTGGTATTGGCACATTTGGGGGACTTCGAATAAGTGGTTTGACTTCTGGTGGACCTGGTATTGTAGTTGTAAAAGAAAACGCTTCATCATAAGGAGAAAGTATGGCAAATTGGTACGCATTTAATACAGCAGATAGAATTTTTAAAAGATGCATTGATAATGATACTATAAAAAATAGTGAGTATTATAGTGCAGAGCATTGGACTATTAAAGAAGCTACTGATGCTACTGAATGGTCAAATGTTTTATTAGAGAAAAGAATTCCTATTTTAGGTAGTGATATGTCTACTATTACCTATGAAGACGTTGAAGGAGATTATATGATACATGATGATGTAGATTATGAAAACAAAAGAGATAGTTTAGTCTTTCATATTAATGCTTTTTTGAATAATGCAAACGATATAAATAATTTAAAGTCTGATTGGACAAGTATAAAAACAGCTATATTAAATATTGATGTTTCTTCTGAAACCTTTCCAATAAACAAAACACTAGCTGAATTTTTAAAAAGTAAAAGCATAGCTAAATATACATACTTGCTTATTCCTTAAAAATATGTAATAAAACTTTATGACTAAAATTATAGAGTTTATAGCTCCTAAAGAATATTTAGATCATGAGGAAAAAATAGTATACCCAGAACCCATCAAACTGCATATGTCTGATTGGTACAAAAAATTAAAAACATCTTGGGAGTACCCTACTGTAAAAAGTTGTATACCTTTTTTAGAATCAATGACTACAGGTTATGCTTTAAAAGTACCACAAGAAATGGAAATCATTGTCAAAAATGATAAAATGGAAATAAGGTTACCAAGAAACGCCTCTATGTTTGAAGATTTGATAGAACCACATAATCCAGAACATAAAATAAATTTACATTTTGAAAAAAGTGTACAAAGTAATTTACATTCGCAAGGTCAGTTAGGTAAAGATTGTCCTTACCATAAAAATCAAAATAAATTTAGTGATGACTTTGAGTTACCTTATATAAAAATAATGTATCCATTTAAAATAAAAACTCCAAAAGGTTATGCTTGTTTGTTTATGCCACCTTTAAATGTAGAAAAAAAAGATTACGAGATATTGTCTGGTATTGTTGATACGGACACGTTTCCAATGTATGTAAATTTTCCTTTTAAAATGACTGGCAAAAGTAAAAAGGTTACTTTAAAAAAAGGAGAGGTTTTTGCACAATGTATTCCTTACAAAAAAGAATCTTGGAGTTTAAAAGTAAGAGCAAATAAAGATAGCAAAAGAGTACAAAAATTAAAAAAAATATTTTTTTTCTCTTATATAATAGATAATTATAAAAAAATAGTATGGAATAAACAAAGATGGAATTAAAAGATTATATAGAAGTATCTGATAATGTTGTGCCATATCCTTTGCTAAGTAAGTTTTTAGAATATTTAAACCTATGTAAATTTGTTGAAGCTAAAACCATAGGGGAAAACGAAGATGTTAAAATTCCTGCTGACAAAAAATTTAGAAACACTTATATATATCCTTTTAGAAACGATCATCCTGAATTAAGTAATGTGCATTGGCATAATTTACTTGGAAGTATTTTAATGCCAAAGTTTTTACAGTATGGTAAAAAAATGAAGTGCAGACCAGACATAGGTAAAATTATAGATATAAGTGCTTTAAGGTATGATGAAGGATGTTTTTATAAGTTACATACAGATCATCACACAAACATACCAAGAACATTATCTATGATTTTTTTACTTAATAATGATTACGAGGGTGGAGAACTGGTCTTTGAAGAGCAGTATGGTGATAACACATATACTATAGAAACTAAACCTAATAGAGTAATTGTTTGGTCATCAAGTTTTTTATTTCCACATCAAGTTAAAAAAGTAACGAAAGGTACAAGGTATTCAATAGTATCATGGGCATTGTAAAATATAAACACATTCCTAATTTTTTAACTAAAGATGAATTAAAAGTGTTAGGCTATTACGTTGAGTTTAAGCATAGATTAAATTATACTGATTTTGATGATAGACAAAGCACCATTATGGATACTTCTTATTATTCAGACCCCTTGATGGAAAGTTATTTATTAGCAAAAAAAGATAAGATTGAAAAAGAAGTTGGTGAGAAATTACACGCCACATATAGTTTTTGGAGAATGTATACAAAAGGTGCTGATTTAAAAAAACATAAAGATAGACCTTCTTGTGAAATAAGCGTGTCAATAAATTTAAGAGATAGTGGGGAAGATTGGGCATTATACTTTGATGGCACACCAGTTGTAACTAATGTTGGTGACGCTGTAATTTACAAAGGTATGGATGTTGAACATTGGAGAGAGCCTTTTAAAGGTGACCATCAAGCACAAGTATTTTTACACTATGTAAGAGTAGATGGTAAATACGCACATTTCTCTGGTGATGGCAGACCTATGTATGGATACCCTAAGTGATTTTTTATACAGTAGTTACAAACAATGATATGGTAGTGCCTAACATTGATATGCCAGATGAAATCCCTTGTATCTTATATCACGACTTTGATTTCGATGTAAAACCAAAAGGATATGAATTAGTTAAAGTACCAAAACTTTTTGAAAATCCAGTTTTTACTCAAAGATACTATAAGATATTAAGTCACAGATTTATAAGAGATGAAACTATATATTTTGATTCTACAGCTAATCTTACAAGATCAGTTATAACTAACCAATTATCGAGAAGAGGAGCAAATATATGCACCATAAACAATTGTTACAGAAGAAGTTACTTTGATGAATTATTTGATTGGTTTATCTCAGGTTATATTAGTTTAGATCAAGCAATAAAGTTTACATCTTTTCTTAAAAACATACATTTTGATTTTACTAAATTTAGAGCTTATCACAATTGGTTTGTTTATAGAAAATATAGTCAAGAAACGATAGCATTCAATGAGTTGTGGTGGAGTTACTTTATAAAATTTGGTATAAGAGATCAACTGCCTTTTGGTATAGCCAGTGCTTATTTGGATATGAAACCTGCTACTCTAGAGGTAAATGAAGTATGTGACTTTTTTAACCCTAGAAAATACGATAGAGAGGATAAAGCATATCCACAACAAGTAAAAAATAAGGCACTAATAATGGATTTTAAAAATAAAATAAACAAAATATTACAACAAGATAATAAAATAAATGCAGTCATTCTAGGTCATAGACTTAACACATAACTTTATATATAATATCATTATGCCTTTACGAGATATAAAGATAGCACCTGGTATCAACAAGCAAGTCACACCTACTGGAGCTGAAGGAAAGTGGATTGATTGTGATAATGTGAGGTTTCGCTATGGATACCCAGAAAAAATTGGTGGATGGATACAAAACGTAGACAAAACCTTAGTTGGTGTGGCAAGGGCAATGCACATATGGGCAGATTTAGACGGAAACAGATATATAGCCATAGGAACACACAAAGGGTTATTTTTATATTTTGAGGGAGCTTTTTATGATATAACGCCCTTAGATACAGCTTTAACATCTTGCACTTTAACAACTTCTAATGGTTCTGCAACAGTAACAGTAAACAAAAGTTCACATGGTTTAGTAGCAGGAGATTTATTTACATTCTCTAGTGTTACCCTACCTGGTTCAGGAACAGGTTTTGTAGAAGCAGACTTTACAACAAATACTTTTGAAGTAGTAACTGTAGCAGCTAACCATAACTCTTTCACTGTTACAATGGCAAAAACTGAATCAGGAGCAGGTATAACTGCAAGTGGTAGTGTTTCAGTAAATCCATATTTTAGGGTTGGTGATGCCACACAGGTTGTTGGTTATGGTTATGGAACAGGTTTATGGGGTGGAGAAACTGCTGATCTAGTACAGTCTACCTTAAACGGAGCTTTGCTAGATGACACTGCTGGAACAGGAGGTTCAGGAACAAGTATTACTTTAGCTTCAACATCTGGGTTTCCTACAAGTGGCACGATAAGGGTTGGTGCTGAGTTAATTACTTATACTGGTGTGTCTAGTAATGATCTTACTGGTATTACTAGAGCTCAGTCTGGCTCTAACAGATCAGCACATAGTGATGGTGCTACAGTAACTAATGCAACATCTTTTGTTGGTTGGGGAGAAGCTACTAGCACAGCAGAGGTAACGTTAGAACCTGGTAATTGGTCTTTAGATAATTTTGGAGAGGTTTTAATTGCTACTGTGCGAAATAATAAAACTTTTGAATGGGTGCCTTCAGCTGCATCTGCTTTACAAACAAGAGCTACAGTAATTAGTGATAATCCAACTAAATCTGTTATGACTATGATATCAGACAGAGATAGACATTTAATACATTTAGGCACAGAAGAAACGATAGCAAGTGGCACACAAAATAAAATGTTTATAAGGTTTTCAAGTCAAGAAAGCAAAACTGATTATGTGCCTACATCAACCAATACAGCAGGTACTTTTTTATTAGATTCTGGAACAAGAATTGTTGGTGCTGTAAATGCAGGAACTTATAATTTAATACTAACCAACACGTCTGCTTATTCAATGACTTTCATAGGTCCACCTTTTACATTTGGTATACAACAAGTTGGTAGCAACTGTGGATTGATTGCACAACACGCTATAGTCGTTGTAAATGGAGTTGTATACTGGATGGGTCAAGCTGGTGGTTTTTATTATTATGATGGTACTGTAAAAAAACTACCTTGCTCTGTTGAAGATTTTGTTTTTTCCACACAAGATGAAGGAGACTTAGGTTTAAACTTTGGCAGTGGAGATATAATTTTTGCTGGTTATAATTCGTTATTTAATGAAATTAATTGGTTTTATCCTAAAGCAAACTCGTCACAGATTGATAGAGTAGTTACCTACAATTATCAAGAGGGGGTTTGGACAGTTGGTACTTTAGATAGAAGTGCTTATTATGATAAAACAATTTACGATAATCCCTATGGCACTAAATATGTTGCAACTGCAACTCCAAGTTTTCCTACAATCAATGGGGTATCTAATACCAATGGTGCATCAACTTTGTATCAACACGAATTTGGTACTGACCAAGTTTCTGCCACTGGTGCAAGTGATGCAATAATAGCTAGTATACAAAGTGGTGATTTTGAAGTGAGAGCTCCAGAGATTGGAGATGGTGAATTTTTTATTAAAATAAGAAGATTTATTCCAGACTTTAAATCATTAAGTGGTAATGCCAAAGTGACAATAAATCTCAAAGACTTTCCAAGCGATACAGAAGCAAGTAGCACTTTAGGACCTTTTACTATTTCAGGTTCTACAAAAAAGGTAGACACAAGAGCCAGAGCAAGAGCTGCAAATTTAAAAATAGAAAACGTTGCAACTTCGGAAAGTTGGAGATATGGTACTTTTAAAGCAGATGTTCAACCTGATGGAAGAAGATAATGAGATTAGATTTGTTTTCTCTACCAATTTGGATTGGTAATATTAATGCAACAAATATAAATATTGATGTATCAAATGTAAAAAAATTATGGCTGTCAAAAACACCTTCTACACACTATCTAGGCTCTAATAATAAATTAGAACCAGAGCAAGAAAAATATGTTTTAGAAACCATAAGTAAACTAATAAGTAAAGACATTAAAAATAAATTTAAAATATGGTTACTTAATATGTGGGTTAATGATTATAAAAAAAATGACTATCAAGAGGCACATATACATGGGGGATCAGATTTAAGTTTTATTATATATAAAAAAGTAAACGAATCACATACAGTTTTTTACAACCCCTCAAACAAATTAATTCATGCTTTTGATATGTCAGACTTGTTTAGAGTAACTTTTTCACCACAATGCAGAGAAAATCAAATTATTGTTTTTCCAAGTTTTTTAGAACATGGTGTGAAAAAAAATTCTAATAATATTACCATATCAGGTAACATAAAAATGGAGAGATAAAATGCATTATATAGGAGATTTAGATGTCTAAAATAGTAACTTTTATTCCAGAACCAAAATCGGAATATGATATAGAAAATCAAAGATTAATAAATTTAGCTCTTACTCAAATTATAGAAAGATTAAATACATCTTACACAAAAGATGTACAAAACGAATCAGAGAGATTTGCTTTTTTTATGGGGTCTTCAAGTGGCTAATATTTATAGAAACGCACAATTTGACTTAACTACAACTGATGTTACAGATGTATTTACCTGTCCAGCAGGCTCAAGAGCTATTGTTCAAAATGTCCACGTTGCAAATGTTGGTTCAGGTAATCATGAAATAAAAGCTTTCATATATGATAATTCTGCTACAACAGCTTTTCAGTTTGCAGAGCATACGGTAAATTCTGGTAACTCACAATCTATTGCAGATGGTACAGTTATATTAGAAGAAAACGACAAGTTACAACTTCAAGCAGATACTGGTAATGTTTTTGAAGGTACTTGTGCTATCTTAGAAATAAATCGTTCTGATTCTAATGGATAAATAATTCTTGCAATTTATCGTAGGTGTTTTATAACTATGTTATGAAAAAAATACAATGCACTACTGAAGAAGTTTATAGAAACAAAAAAACTAATGTGGTTTATGCATCAAAAAAAGATGCTGAACACGATATAAATAATCCTAATACTGATACAAAACAAGAAGATATAGCAACAGATGTAAAAGTCATAGTGCCACCAGAAGCTTTATCTTTAATTTCAGACACAAAAAAATGAAATTTGAATATAAAGGTGAGGATATATATTGGCACTTTACCGATGCTGAAATAGATATATTGAAAAAGCAAAAACATTTAGTACTTAAAGAAGAGTCTATTAAACACATTGCTAATGTGTTTGGTAGAATAGCTACAGAGTTTAATCTCAAAGTTACAAAACCAGAACTGCAAATGAAAACTACCTCTTTGGATGATAATATTATACTAGATGATAAATAAACTTTACACTAAGTATGCTTGTACTTGGCAAACTCAAGGAACAATATTTACTCTTAAATATGATGATGAAGAGCATATGCAAGAGTTAGAAAAAATAATTATAGCAAACGTAGGTGCATTAGATTACAAAACAAACGTATTAGCAAAAATGACAGATTATTCTTTTTTTGTTGAGCATCCTAGTTTTAAAAAACTCGCAGAATGGTTTTATGGTAAAGTTTATGATTATCAATTGGTAAACAAACAGTTCTTACAAGAGGATAGATTTCACGCACAAATTAGAGATGCTTGGGGTAGTGTATTTAACAAAGGTGATAGTGTAAAAAGGCACGATCATCTGGGTTCAAAATACGCTTCTGCTTTATATTTTGATAATCTTGCAAATTTACAAACTGAGGTAGGAGAGTTTCAAACAGAAAGAGGATTAATCATAACAATACCAAGTCATCTCAAGCATTGGGTAGACCCTTTGTCAAACGAAGTAAATAGAATAAATCTTGTTTGGAATTGGTTTGCAAGAACAAGTCAACAAATAAAGGATCAAATATGACACCACAAGGAGGCACAGAAATACAACATCGTTTTTTATCACATTATGTAGATGAAAAATTATTATCTAACTTTCAAATTTGTACATCTATCCCAGGCAAAATTCCTTTATCTAAAGATAAAATAAATATACTCTGGCAAAAAAATAGTTATGATCAACCAAACATTTATCCTTGGTTTGAAGATAAAAGTAATCACAATAAATTTGACTGGTATGTTTTTAACTCACATTGGAACTATGAAAAGTTTAGATATAAGTTTGATGTGCCTACGCACAAATGCCACGTTATAAAAAACGGAGTTACTAATTTTCCAGAAATAATTCCTTACAAAGAGGGGGATATGGTTCGTATGTTATTTCACGTCACTCCTTGGAGAGGTTTAAATGTTTTATTAGGTGCTATGCAACAATTACAAGATTGTAATGTTCATCTAGATGTGTTTAGTAGTTGTAAAATTTATGGAGAAAATTTTGAAAAAGCAAACGAACATATTTACGAGCCTTTATACGAACAAGCAAGAAAACTAGAAAATGTAAATTACATTGGATATAAAGAACATTCTTTTATTCAAAAATATATCTATCGCTATCATATGTTTGCTTATCCTAGCATATGGGAGGAAACTAGTTGTAACTCGGCTCTTGAAGCTATGGCTGCTGGTTTAATGTGTATAGTTACAGACTTTGGTGCTTTGTATGAAACCTGTTCCGAGTTTCCTGTGTATGTTACTTATGATAAAAACTATCGTAACTTGGCTACATCTTTTGCTCACGCTATTCGAGGAGCAGTATCCACGCTACACGAACCACAAGTGTTAGAACATTTAAAGATACAACAAGACTTTGTAAAAAGATTTTATAGTTGGGAAAAGAAAAAATTAGAATGGACAAGTTTTTTACAAGGAGTATTAGATGCAAAATCATGAACCAATTTATTCACCTGATGCTGATTGGGTTGACAATAAAAATATAAAATTATTTGTAGCTACTCCAGTGCATAGTGAAGTATCTATACACTATATGCAATCCGTTTTTAAGTTACAAGCCAAGTGTAATGAAAAGAAAATACCTATTATATTACAGTTGATGAAGTCCTCCTTAGTAACACAAGGTCGTAATTTATGTGTGTCGGAGTTTTTAAATTCTGGTTATACACACTTGTTATTTATAGATAGTGATATATTATTTAGTGCAGATTCTATTTTTAAGATGATAGAAAAAGACGAAGAGGTACTAAGTATACCATATCCTATGAAAGTTATTCAATGGGATAAAATTTTACAAAAATGGAGAGGTATACCAAGTATGAACGCTACACAGGCAGAAACCAGTGGTAATATGTTTCCTGTTCGTATTAAAGATAAAGAAGACGATATTACTGTTACTAATGGTATGATTGAATTGTCACACTCTATGACTGGTTGTTTACTAATCAAAAGAGAAGCTTTAGAAAAAATGAAAAAGGCATATCCAGACTTGACTATCAAGCAAGAAACTATGATAGATGGCGAAAAACAATTACGCAAAAACTTGTATAACTTTTTTGATACGTATTACGATCCTGAAGAAAAACTGTATCTAGGTGAGGACTTTGCTTTTTCACGATTATGGACAAAAATAGGTGGTAAGTGTATGGCACTTATAAATGAGTATATCACTCACGTTGGAGAACATCAGTTTACTGGTAGGTTAATAGACGAAATGGTAGCAATTCCCACAGATAGTATTGATACTTCAACTAAGAAATAGTAGAATATCTTTATATATTAACCTATAGGAGTTTTTTATGGTAGCACCTTTAATACCAATAGCAGCAGGAGTTGGTAGTTTTCTTTTAGCAAAAGCAAGTGGAGCAAGTAACAGAGACGCATTAATCGCTGGTGGTATAGGTGCATTAAGTGGATATGGATTAGCAGGTGGAACATTCGGTGGTTCAATCGCTGGTTTAGGAGCAAAGTCTTTAGGAACTGCTGGTGCAATAGGTGGTGGAATAGCTGCTGGTGGACTTACACAAATGGCTATGCAAGGATCACCAGGTCAAGCTCAACCTCTTGAAGAAATGAATGTAGGATTTAAGGGAGTTGACCCACAACAATATGCACAAGCTACACAAAATTTACAAGGTATCACACAAAGAGCAACTTACGCTGATGCTCCGTCAACAGATGTTGTACAACCTAGTGTTTATGATTTTAGTAATCAAGAAATGTATACAGCGAAAGAAGGTGGGTTAGCAGAGATAAAAAGATTTAGAGAAGGTGGCGTGAATTATTTACCAAGCAAGACGGATCACGATGAAAACGATTATAACAATTACACTAGAGCTAAAGGTTATGTAGAAGATGGTAGTGGTAATGGTGATAAAGACGAGGACACAATGTTAGCACAATTAGCTGATGGAGAGTTTGTATCAAGAGCAGATGCAATCTTAGGTGCAGGAATTATGGAAGGTGCTAGTCCTGAAGATTTTAAAGAGATGAGAAGATTAGGTGCCAAGTTCTTTTATAAACAACAAGATCAGTTGAAAAGAATATACGACATAACCTCATGATTAATATTGTAAAGGTTGATGTCGCAGAACATTGGACAAAAGCATCTGTAATGTTAAAAGATGCGATAGATTTAAGTAATGGTAGGCATACGATAGAAACAACCTACAACAACTTAAAAAAAGGAGTTATGAGATTGTACGCAGTTTATGTTAAAGATAAAATTAAAAGTTATTTCGTAACTCAAATTACAGTTTATCCTGCTAAAAGTGTATATGGTATTATTTTTTGTGGTGGTAAAGAAGTTATACGACATATAAAAAAAATAGAGGCGTTTTTTAAAAATGAAGCAATCTTAAATGGTTGCAGAGGATTAGAGATTATAGGAAGAAATGGTTGGGAGAGGATCATTGATAATATTCCATCTTTAGAATTTCAAGCAAAAGGTGTGTTTTATGAAATGGATACTTAAACTTTTACCAAATAGATTAAAAGTTTGGTTATATAAATGTTTATACGAAGACATCGCTGAGAAGGGAGAGTATGAAGATACAGAACTTGCTCACGTTAATCCTTATGAAGTAAAGTTATTAAAACAAATTGGTGGTAAAGGAAGACTAAATCAAGCTACTGGACTAAAAGGTTATTTTGGTGGTGGGGGATCACCAGCACCAGCACCAGCTCCCTCTGGCTCTGGAAGACAAGAAACTATATCAAGAGAAGCTCCAGAAATAGAAGCAAGAAAATTAGCCTTATACGATCAAGCTATTGACTTAGCCAGACAACCTATGGAGATACCAGAGTATAAAGTTGCAGGTCCTTCTCCATTAGAAACTCAAGCCTTTGAACAATCTGCACAAACAGGAATAGGTGCTGTTCCAGTACAAGCTGGCATAGGTGCTACTTTAGGTGCTGGTCAAACTGCTATGACAGATATTACACAACAAGGAGGACTGATAGATAGTTTTATGAATCCTTATCAAAGATATGTTATTGATGAAATTAACAGACAAAGTCAAATTCAATCTAACCAACAAGCAGCTGAAGCAGTTGCATCTGGTGCTTTTGGTAGTGGTAGAGAAGGTGTACAAAGAGCAGAACAAGAAAGATTAAGATTAGGATTAATTGGTCAAGCACAAGCAAAAGGATTTGATACTGCACTAGGAGCTGCTGAAAGACAAAGACAATTTCAAACCACTGCACAGTTAAATCAGGCAAGTCAACTAGCGTCATTAGGACAGACACAACAGGCGATGGCTCAAAAAGATATAGCTCAACAATTAAGTGGTGGTCAGTTACAGAGAGATATAGCACAAAAAGGTTTAGAAGCACAAAGAGCAACACAAGTCGCAAGACAAGCAGAACCTTTTCAAAGAGTAGAATTTGCCAAAGGTATTATGACTGCCTTACCAACAACAGCGTCACAGATTACACAGACTACAGGACCTGGTGCTAACCCATTAGCACAGGCTGCAGGTGCTGGTATAGGTGCATATGCTGCTTACAACTTGTTAAAACCAACTGGCTTACAAGGACAATAAAATATGGCAATACCAAACGAAACCTCTAAATATATAAGTCAAACACCTGATGAGACTCTTACTGAGGATATAAAAAAAACAGAAACTGTCCAACCAGAACAAATCGTTACTCCAAGCACAACAACCACGCAACCTCTGTTTAGTAGAAATGAAAGAGTAGCTTACACGCTAATGCCTTTAGCCAGTGCTTTGTTACAAGGTAAAAGAACTGGTAGTGGTAGTATGTTTGGTGACACTCTCGCTAGTTTAGGTCAAGGGTTAATGGGTACAACTGATGTTGCTTTAAAAATAAAACAATTAGAAGCATCAAATAAAACCAAAGCAAGTAGTGCTCTTAAACAATATAAATTACAAACTGATCCTAATAACCCAAACAAAAAAGTTCAAATAGGAGGAACAAACTATACTCCAAATATGAACAAAATATTTCAGTTAAGTGTTGATGATGTCAATGCTTATCCACCAGGAACTTTTGTAGAAAGTTCTGCTGATAAAAAAGGCACTATTAAAACTGAAAAGTTTGGTTTGTTTTATGTTGATACTGAAGAAGAAGCTAAAAGATTATATCCTAATAATCCTCGCATACAAAAAATAATAGTAGACAAGGACAAAGTAGGTCAACCAGTAATACAAGGAGATAATAGATTAGCAGCTAATGTTATTTTCAGAGATGGAGTACAAGTAAGAGAAACTTTAGATACTCTTTCTAAACAGCCAGTTGGAACTACTACAGACCCATTAGGTCAACCCACTTACCAAAAAGATAGAGAAAGTGCTGAAAAATATTTAGCAACTTTTGGTATTGATAAAAACACAAAAGGGTATGAGTCAGTTATGAATACAATAATAAATCCTGCTAAAGCAGGCAAACCAGTATTTCAAAGTGGAGTAGGATTAGTGTTATCTGCAAGAAGACCAGATAGAGCTGGTTCAAATATAGAATTTATAGGATTAGCTCCAGAAAAAGATTTAAAAGATTTAAGATATGCTGGTACTTTAGATGAGATTAAAAAGTTAAACAAAGAATCAACTGCTTTAATCGGTCAAATAAACAGTATGTCTCCTAGAATTGGTAAGGTTTTGAATTCTTTACTTAGTGGAGTAAAAACTGGTGTTGTAGAAGAGTTTTTGTTGCCTTTTAGGGCATTTGCGATAGAAACATTAGGTGCCACACCAAAGGAATTAGAAAATTTGTCAGCACAACAACTGATACAAAAATCAGCATTTGCTCTTGCACCTGCAATGAGAGAAAAAGGTTCTGGTTCTACATCTGATATGGAATTTAAAGCATATATGAAGGCAGCAGTAGCTTTAAGTGATACTCCAAAATCAAACTATATAAGTTTATATATGTTACAAAAAATTAAAGAAAATGCTAATATGCTTCTTGCACTTAGAAAAGACCTTTTATACGATGGTAAAACAGCAACAGAAATAGAAAATGCAGTTGATGAAGCAGATCCTGGTATATTTAAAACATACGAAGGATTAACCTCTAATCAAGAGGAAGAAGATGCTTGGGTTGCAACTCTCAAAAGGGGTGATGTTGTATATAATAGAGATATAAATGGTGAGGCAATATTTAGAAATGGAGATATGGATTTAGGAGAATACATTGTGTATGATGGTCAAGGTGGAGAAGTATTTGATTAAGGATATGTTATGGTACAACAATTAAAAGTAAGTGAACCAAAAGTAAAAAATATTGATGATGGAATAGAGTTTCCTAATATGCCTGAAATGACAGGTGAGTTTGCCACAATGGATGATATACCAGAACAGTTTAAAGTTATGTTTACTAGAGGTGCTTTTGGAAAAGCAGAGGTAATAGAAAATGCCTACAAAGACGATGATAGATTTGGTGGTGTTTTTGTGGATAAATTTAATAACCCTATAGTGGTTTTTAATGGTAAACCTTTTTATGTAAATAAAAAAGGGTTTTCTCGTACTGATGTTTCTGACTTTGTAGCAGAATTAGCAAAATTTGCTGCACCTACAAAATTAATGAATAGAGTAAAAACTTTAGGTGGCAAAATAGTAGCAGGAATACCTTTATATGGCACTACTGAATTAGGAGCTGAAGCATTAAGTAAGTTTTTTGCACCAGAAACAGCAGAAAGAAATGCTAAATCTTTACAAAATTCTTTAGAGGATGCAGCAAAAGTTGGAGCAGTATCAACAGCAACTGATATACTATTGCCTCCTACTTTTTCTTTATTTGGAAAAGCAATTAAAACTGGAACAACAGCAGGTTTAAACATTGCAAAAAAAGTATATCCAAAATACAAACCTGGTATAGAAAAAACTTTAGGTCAATCAATTTTAAAAGAAGCAGACATAGTGGGAGAAGAAGCAGCAAAAGAAGATATACCTTTAACTATTGGACAAAGATTAGGAGACTTAATTCAACTAGGTAGAGAGGAGTTATTAAGATATAGTAATGCTGCAGGTAAAAGAGCAAACGAAATAATTACCGATTTTGATGAAAACCAACTTAAAATTATTAGAAAAATTGCTAATAGTTTAGCTAATAAATTTGGCTCTGGCGATGACATATTAAAAAGTGAAACACCTATACAGGATGTAGTGGAGGGAATAACCACTATAGCTAGGGAAGGTGCAGAAAGCATAAAAAAGAAGTCTCAAGATTTATATACCAAAGTTCAAAATTCTGTTGACCCCACAACTGGCGTATCCTCTGTAGTTGTTTCCAAAACAACAGCCTCTGATTTATCTCAAAAACTTATACAACAACTAGATGACAAGGCAGTTGATGACGCAACTTTAAAGATTATGCCTATTTTAAAAAATGCTAAAAATCAGATTTTAAATCAATTACCAAAAGCAAAAACTTTAGTTGATATTCATAGAATTCAAAAAAACATAAATTTACAATTTAGAGAGGCACAAGGAGAGCAAAAAAATTTAATAGGTTTGTTGAAAGGTGGTTTAGATGATGCTGTGTTTAAAAATATTGATGAGGGTTTATTGGTTGGTGATGAACAAGTTATAAAAGAATTAGCCGAGGCTACTGGTTTATACAAAGATTATTTAGCTCTTACTGGAAAGATTAAAGGTAAAAATTTAGCTCAAAAAAAAGTTAATAGTATATTAGAAAAAATAACTACAGAAGGACTATCTCCTCAACAAGTGGCTAATAGTATTTTTGGTCATAATAAATTAAACAACCCAAGTGAAATGGTTGCAGTAATAAATAAGTTAGAGGCTGTTTTACCTGCTAATGCAAAAGACCAAATTATGAAAAAATTAAAAGATGGTATTTTAGTAAAAGCATTTATGGGTAAAAGTCCATCAAAAGACCTTGTTGTAAATAGAACTTCAATAGTTAATAATTACAATAAAATATTTAAAGAAGGCAAAGAGCTAGTTAATAGATTATTTACTAAAGATGAGTTGGATGCCATCGAAGTTTTCAAAGATAAAGTTTTACCTACTATAAAAGCTGAAGAAAAAATAAACAAATCAGGTACAAGTTATTTAATGGCAACCTTAATTTCCGATATGGTTGAGGGTGGGTTACTTTTAAATTTAGCTAAACCAGTTGCAGGATTAGTTGGTACTGTTGGAAGAATAACACCTTTTGTGAGTGAGTCTTTTAAAGAAGGAGCTGAGTCTTTATATATAAGAGAAGCGAAGGAGGCTACTGAAAAATTTCTTTTTAATATGGAAGTAAATCCTTGGATTAGTAACACGACACAACAAATCATTAGAAATCAATTAATAGAAGAAAAAGGTGGTGCTGCTGACATTGAACAACTACCAGCAGAATTTAGACCACAAAGTGAATTAGAGACTGATGAGGATATATTAGTTGCTGATGCAGAAACACCACAACAAAAAGTAGGTAATATACAAGTAACACAACCCAATATTAATATTACTCCACCTACGTCTCAACCACCACGACAGACGGCTTCTCTCCTCCCTAACACACCGTCTGTTGGTGGTGGTATTACCGATGTCGCAAAAAAAGAACAGTTTGGGGGTTTATTCCCTACCGACAATATTGGTAAACTAATAGCAGATAGGAAAGTGACATGAACAAAATAAAAATATTAGCACCGTATATGGTTATAGTAGCTACAGGTTTAGTTACTTGGGGTAGTTTTTCTGCTCGATTAGATGAGGTAGAAAGAAAAGCAGACAATATAGCACAGATACAACAAGACATAGCTGTCATAAAACAAGAGATCGTATGGATGAAAGCTTTCTTATTAAATATGGATAGATAAAGAGTGGTGGTCAATTGCAAAATGAAGTTGATAATAGTGGTATAAAAGGAATAGAAGAACAAGACCTTGGCACCGTAACAGTAAATCCAAACGAAGAAAAAACAGAATCTGCCTTTCCACAGTTTACTGATCAAGAAAAAAGTAAAAGAGGACTAGAAGATTTTAGAACTTTAAAAAAGAATTTTAAATCTGCACTACCTCACATACCCAACCTAGCTCAAGAGTTTGCACCAGGTGCTGACTTATTAAGATACTTTGGTGTACTAGGAGATATAGGAGGAGAACAAACTTTTCAACCTAGTACAAAAGAAAACGTAGCTACTGGCATAAAAAAAATAAAAGAAGGACAAAGAGTAGAAGGTGCAGTGGATGTAGCTACTGGTGGTTTAGAAACTTTAGGAGCTGCATCAGATGTTATGATATTAGGTGCTGGGTTAACAGGACCTTTAGCACCTGTGCTTTTAGGAGCAGGTGTAGCACTTAAAGGTATTACCAAAACTGGTTTGGCTATATTGAAAAGTAAAAAAGGCAAAACTTTTTTTGCTAAACTAAAGGGTAATGATGTAACAAGAACACCTGCTAAAGAAGGACTTGGTTATGATGTTACAGCAGAGGTTGAAAGTATAGTAGCCAATAAACCAGAAGATGTTGAGGAATTAGGAAATACAGACAATTTACCAATAAATTATGTAAGCGAAGAAATATTAGAGAAAGAGGGCAGACGAGATAGATTTCAAGAAAAATCAAGGTTAAATCAAGCTATTGACACTTTACAAAATAAAGCAAGTGGAGAACAGTTTTTAAGAACTCTAGAAAAGAAAGGTAATTATTCACCAGAAGAATTGGAACAGTCAGGATTAAAAGATTTTTTACTAAGTGAAGAAAACAAAAATAAAACTATATCTCTAGATGACATAAAAAAATATATGGACAAAAACACACCATCATTTGTAGTAGAAAGAAGAGTCAGATATCCTTCTGGTGAAGATGACTTAATCACAGAAATGACTTTTGATAATGAAGAAGAAATAAGTTTTGTTGATTCTGGTAGATATGATCTTGAAATAGAAATGTCTCAAGAATATATGTTTGATAATAGAACTGGTTCTCCTGTGAATGATTTATTGGTATATAAATTAAAAGAAAGAGATGGTGTTACTACAGGACCTGACGAAGCAAACTTTTTTCAATTTGCTGACCAAGCTAATATAAAAAAAGAGAGAATTAAAGAGATTGAAGATAATGCAAAAGCATTAATAGAAGACATACCAAGTTACGCAGAGGTTACATCACAAACCGATTTGTTCGATCCTGATAAAACAAAAAGATTTTTAGAAATGGGAGAAGATGCATATTACGAACAAGCTATTAAAGATAAAAGAGATAGATTAGATAATCAACCAGAAGGCTATGATGCTTTAGAAGAAAGATACTTTCTTGATCAAGATGGATTTATTACAGAAGAATACGCAAGAACAGCTTATGATGATGCACCTGAGATAATATATAGAGATGATGCCACTGGCTACGAAATTATAGGAGATGAACAATCAGGATATTATTCTATAAGAAGAGAAAATGGTGAATATATAGAAAACGCAAGCAGTTACGATGAGGCACGAATACAGGCTCAACAAGATGCACAAGACAGAGGAATATTAGAGTATGAGTACGATGATGATGAAGATTACGCAGAAAGAGTAGGCAAAACTTTATACCACAATTATAAAACTAATTTAGGTAAAGATGAGGCTTATGAAGAATTACCTTACAAAATATCAAGTAAAAAAGGTTACAGAAATGTATTTTTTGATGCAGAGCAAAATCATTTTCGTCAAGTTAATAATGTAGGTCATATAAGAACAACTGTAGTAGATGAGACTTTACCATCAGCTAAAGGTAGAAAAATTTTTTTAGTAGAAGAATTTCAACAAGACCCAGTGAATGTTGCTAGAAAAGATGGTGGTTTTGCACCCTCTAAAGAAGATATTGATGAAATACAAAAAATAGTTGGAGACGATAAAATAGGTCGTAACACAAGAGGAATTATTAACATTACAGGAAGTGATGGCACTTTATATAGTTTTGATACTGATTTTATGGGAGATATAAATAAATCAGTAGGATTTACTTATACGAGGATGGTTGAGGGTCAAGGCACAACCATGACTAAACATCCAAAAAACGATGAGATTATGGCATACCTAAAGAAAAATAAATTAAATCCAGCAGGTAGTGTTGATTCAGGAATACCTTTTAAAAATGATGGATATAAGTTTAATTTCAGACTAGCATTAGCAGAAGCTGTAGATAAAAACCAATCACATATGCACTATGTAGCAGGTGAAACACACGCACTGCGATATGGTGAAGCTGTACCTTTAGATAGTGTTGATAGGGTGCCTGATCAATTATTAAAAGATCAATATAAAACATTTGTTAGAGAACACGATCAAGGTAGGTATAATGATGATACACTACGTTATAACAGACAAACAGGTGAGTCTAAAGCAGAATATGTTGCAGGTCGAGATGGCAATGAAATAGCATTACCTTTTGATCCAGATTTGATGAGTCCCAAATATAAAGGGAAACTTGAGGCGTATGCTCAAGATAGGACACAAGAAGATTTTTTTGATGACATAATGATGGTAGATATTAACACAAGTGTTAATCGAAATAGAGACGGAAGTGTAAAAAAACATCATCTTATGGTAAATAAAAAAACAGACGAAATACTAGGTGTATTTTATTCCGATCAAAATCCAAATATGCAAAGACCCTCTCAAGAAAGTGATGGCAAAATGTTTAACGCAAAACTAAGAGATATGGGTGATTCTTTTAAATTAAAAGAGAGTGATTTTGCGTTTAGAGGTAAAGCAAATTTGCCAGATAAAATATCAGAGCTTCTTACCAAAGATGAACTTGAGAAACTTAAAAAAGATAGCACAGAAGAAAATTATTTTGATGTATATGCTGACATTAGTACAGATGGCAGAGTAATTGGTGGACAAGGTAAGAAAGATTTATACAACAATATGATAAAAAAGTATGGAGAAAAGTATCTTAAAAAGATTGATCCTGATGTTAAAATTCAGTATGAAATTTTAGAAGACCCAAACGGTAATCCAGTTCCTACTTATGGTTTTGAAATTACAGATAAAATTAGGAAACATATTTTAACTGAAGGTATAGAAAGTTTTAGTAAAGGTGGAGCTGTTATTATACTGAGAGAGAAAGAGAAAAAACCTGAACCAAAAAAATATATTCCACAAGTAATTCGTAAAGATTATGGAGCTTTCGTAGATAAACAATATAACTCTTACGATATTATAGATGGTTGAGCCAATATCCACTGCCCTCGCTGGATTGGCACTAGTTAAACAAAGTGTAGAGTTCATTAAATCCAACATCAGCACAGCGAAAGACATAGGTGATATTATTAACCACGTTGATGCTGCAATGAATGGTGAACAACAACTAATTAAAGAAAGAGATAGAAAAGGAGATGACCCATTCGCTGTAGAGAACGTGGCGAAAAGTGTCCTTGACGCCAGAATCGCCAGAGAGAACCTACAGGAGTTGAAATTGCTGGTGGAGATGAGATTTCCTGGTGCTTGGGGTCAAATACTAGCAGAGAGAAAAAGAAGAATTGATGCAAAGAAACAAGCAATAAAAGAAGCTAAAGCAAAAAAAATAAAAAAAATGCAAGAGATAGAAGAGTATGTCAAATATGGTTTTATAGCACTAGCTACAGTTTTATTTATCGGAGTGTCTGTAGGGATCACTATAAAGTTTTTTGTGTCTTTAGGTCATCCATTAATGGCTCACGATGTTGAATATGATGATAATAGCTGTATGATTTATGAGCCAAAATATTGGTTTATGTGTATTAATGAATCACGAGGCTATGCCGACACAGAATTATATTTAGATTATAAAAAAAGTCGTGGAAACTGGATTGAAATAGAAGATGATAAGTAGTAAAATATTTATAATAAATTCGTTTAACTCTTTTGAGTCGGAAGTAGGGTAAACCGAAGAAACGCATTACTTTTAAGGAGGTGATGTGTATGAGTAAAATGGCTTTATGGTATTTTAAAAAAGATCAGAGACATTATAAAAAATTAAATAGGAGAAAACTATGGCTATGCATGATGAAGATCAAAGAGAAGTGATTGAAGAAGTTGTTGAAGAGGTAGTTGAAGACAAAGTAATAGAAATAGTTGAAGAAAAAGTAGATGACATTATAGAGAAAAAAGTTAAAAATGTTATTGCTGATATGATTGAGTTTAATGAAATAAAGGAAGATGAAGATGAAGATGAAGATGAAGATGAAGATGAAGATGAAGATGAAGATGTTTTAACAAGTGATAAGGAGTAGTTATGAGAAAAAGTAAAGGTTATGCCAAAGGTGGAGCTAAGATGATGAAAGCTATGAGAGGTCAAATGGCTGACAGACCTATGAATAGTGGCACTATGTCTAAAGGTACAAGAGCAAGACCTATGAAAGCTATGAAGGGTAAGATGGCTAAAGGTTATGCCAAAGGTGGAGCTAAAATGATGAAGGCTAAAAGAGGTAATATGGCTAATATGTCTTTAGCACAAGCAAAAAAAGTTTTAAAAGCAAATAATATGAAAGCAGTAAAAATTAAATCATAATTTACTTGCTTAGTTCATAATTTTATTTAATATAGGGTATGGCTTATTTGACAGCAAACATACCCTATTTTAAAGTTTGGGTACGAAAAGAATTCACACACAATCACTCCAATTATGAAGGTGAATTTATTCACGCATTAGCAATAGCTGTTACAGCTATTCCAGATAGGTCATTATCTTTTCAAGTTGTTTTTACAGGTTGTGAAGATGAAGATAATCGACTAGACAGTCCTCATGGTGGTGCTATGTGGGCAAGGATGCCAATACAAGCATTAGTAGCTGACGAAATACTAGACAACTACCCACCCAGAATCCCTAACCATTTCGTTCAGCCTTGGGATTGTTCTAGTCGAGATTTCAGTATAATTAAATATGATCGTACTAGCAGTTCTCCTTGGATAACCAAAATAGATGGAGAGTTTTATAATGCGAAATATTATTTTACTATTGATTACACTAATGGTGATGACTTAAATGCTTTAGGTGATGACGTTGCACAACACAAACAAAGTCATATTCTAGCAATAACTAGTGGTGAATTTAAAGGTCAAATAGTAGCACAACCAAACAACAGAGTTCGTGTAACAAATCCTGCATTGTGGGTCACAGGTTCTGGTGCTCCAGATTTTATTCCTAGTCAGTATGAGTTTAGTGCAGAAGAAGATGAAAGTTATATGAACCCTGAATATACGTTTGATAATTTATACGCAAAAAAAAAGGAGATTAATCAAAAGTAACTTGTGTGTGATAATCAACTTCGTTAAAAAAAGCTTCTATGTTAGCGATCATCTCACGACATTTTTTTTCTGCAAATTTGTTACCTTCAGTTTTATTTTCAATAGCTTCAATGTCTTTTAATAAACCAGTAAAAAATTTATAATCTCTTTGTGCTTCATTTATTTGTTCATTTAATGTCATTTATTTTATCCCTTTTAATATTTTAGTTACTTGTTGTTTTGAAAAACTACTTAACCTACACAACATATAAGAGTCATCTTTGAAAAATAAAGTTACGCTATCAATTGTTTCGTCAATATCAACATAATCTATTTTTTTTATGTCTATATTTCTTTCTGATAAAGTTTTCATTTACAGACCCCCAAATAATTTATCTAAGTTTTGATTAAATCTTACTGCTTTATTGTAAAGAGCCATTGCTGAATCGTTTTTTTCAAAACCTTCTTCTTTAGCAAATTCCATTGTAGAGCTAAAAGCAAAATCTCTAGTAGCATATTCTGAAAGAATATTTGCAATGTCTAAAACTCTATTTGAAGACATTTCTGACTTATCATTAAAAGTAAAAAGTAATTTACCTTTGTCTGCTGAAATAAATTTAATATATTTAGTCATATTTTTTTTTCTCCTTTGTTATGATTTAAGTTATATCACATTTAAATGTGATATGCAAATACATACCCATAACACGCAGAAAACTAGGCTTTTGTAAAAGCTACAATATTCACGAATGACGAATCGATTCTATTTAAGAAAGTCTAACACCTCCTCACCAAGTGTTTTTGCTGATATAGTAATCTTTTCTTTCAATGCCTTTATAATAAACTCATCTATTGTTTTGATAGCTACTAGATCAATGTATGTAACCTTATCTGCTTTCTGTCCACTTCTATGATTACGAGCTTCTGCCTGTAGTCTCTCTTCTAGGTTATAAGAGTTGTTGAAAAATATCTGATAACTAGATGCGTTTAAAGTCAGTCCATATCCACCGACACTTGGATTACTAACCAAGAACCTCGCACCACGAGGATCGTTAAAATTATCTACAACCTCTGCTCTTTTCTTTGTATCACCATACAAAGTGACCACACTTTTTTCTCCATACTTCTTTTGTAAAGTTTCTTCTATCTTTTGTATACTGTATCTGAAAGTTGCCCATATAATAATCTTACCTTCTATCTCTTCAATAACATTTAATAACTCATCTAACTTTGCGTTTGATAGTTCTACTAGTTTACCATCATCACTGTATAAAAAACCAGAACACACCTGTTGTAGTTTGGCGATCTCGGTTAACTTATTATGTATCGATGATTGCTTATCTTGGATCACGACCCTTGCGTGTTCTTTCAATATCTCATAAGCATTACGCTGTTCATTAGTTAAAAATATATTTCTTCTTTGCCACACTTGTGGTGGTAAATCTAAACAATCTTTTTTTAACACTCTATGAGTGTAAGGTAATATTTTATCCTCTAGTTGCTCTAAGTTAATGTAGTATTTTGGATATTCTATTTTACGATTACCTCCAACTGGTCGACTATCCATAACACAATATCGAGCTCTAAAAGAATAAAAAGATTTGAACCCAAGTAAGTCCTCATCTAAAAATGCAAACTGACTCCATAAGTCCAAAGGAGATTTCGTAACAGGAGTTCCAGTTAGTATTCTTTTATACCTTACACCTTTACCAAGTTTCATAACATTTTTTGTTCTCTTGGCAGTTCTGTTTTTGATAGTAGTAGATTCATCTATTACCATCATTGTTTCTAATCCTCTTTTTTCAACAAGTTCTAATCCTATATTGTATCCAGACTTATGACTAAAAGCTTCTATGTTCATAAGATACCAATTTAAACAATCTTTTTTTGGCATAAACTTTTTATCTATCTTATGTTGATAAATATAATTTTTAGCTGATGAGTGAATGTTTATTTCTTTTTTCCAATTCGTATAAACACTATTAGGAGCTATCACATACACTGTATCTAGTAATTCCATATTGTATAAGTATACTGCATTGTCTATTGTAACTTTTGTTTTACCAGTTCCCTGTTCCATAAAAAAACCAAACACACTTTGAGTAGCACCTTTACGAAGTGCTACTCTTTGATGTTCGTATGGTTGTGTTTTATAATTATGCAATTTTCATAACCTCATAAGTTTTTTTACTTTTTGGTTTAACAATTAAATAACTACTAATCACTAGTCTTGAGTTCATTCTTGTGCCTACAGATTTTGCAGACTGTATTGCATTAGTCTTTGCATACCGTAGTGCAGATTTGATTTCATTGTCTTCATACTGTGGTAATTTTTTTCTAAGTTTACCAAAAGTATTATAACCTTGTTCAATGAGAACTCTTATGTCACTAGCTATCTTTTCTTTAAATGCCATAGTCAAAGCAACTTTTCTTTGTACACCATTTACTATCATTTATTGCTCCTCATTTTCTTTAATTATTTGTTTACCTTCTACAATGAGTTTTCTTAACTCTTTTAATGGTGCATATTTATAAGCTAACATTATTAATTCTTCGTGTATAGTTCCAACATTTGTAGAAGCATCTGCTAAAAGATTACATTCTTCATTAGCAACATCATTTAACTCTTCAAAAACTTTTTTTCTAATTTTACTTATCATAATATTCTCCTTTCGGAAGTGGCTTACGCCACCTCCTTTTTTTCTTCTGTTGTTTGTAAACTATCTAAGTGTTCGATTGCTTTAGTTGATTTATTGATCGCCTTGATAACTTGCTCTGGCTTGTTCTCAAGATTTTTAATCCAACTATTAACATACTTTAAATGATCTTCTCTAACTGTTTGAGAAATACCTAAGATAGAACATAAGATCGCAGAACCAGTTTCTGCAACTAACTCTTCAATCGCATAAGCTTCAGAACCAAAGAAACCAGAAAAATCTCTTTTACATCTGTTCTCGTGTCCAGTCCAATGAACTAGCTCGTGTAGTAACACACCATAATACTCTTCTGTTCCTAAGAAAGATTCTTTAGAAGGCATTTGTATTTTATCAAAACTTGGTGAGTAATAAGCTCTGTCTCCACCAAAAGAAATATCTGCACCTGTGTTCTCTACATACTTATCAACATTCTTTAATGCTTTTGCTTTGTTAGGAGCTTGAACTTTTTTTACTTCATAACCCTCAACTTGATTAGCATTAAATACTGCATAAGGCTTTAAGTAAAAAATCTTTTTCTTTTTAGGATTACCAAACTCATCTAACTTAGTAGGGTCTTCAACTTCAAAAGGTTTGTTAAAAAATACATAAGAACACTTCTCATTCTTTTTTAATCTGTATCCCATATCATTCCACATTTTAAAAGTACCCCACTCATTGTTGTCATAGTTATGTATTTCTCTATCTAACAATAAGTTAATAATGTTGAAACCATTATAAGATTTTCTTGTGTTGGCATTAATAGGTAAACCACTTTCTAATGATTTCCATATCTTACTTTTTTTCCAATCACCTTTTTGAGTTTTAAGAGCTTCGATAAATTTCTTAGCTACTTTATCTATGATTTCTTTTCTTGTTTGTTTTATTTTTTTTCTTCTCATTTTTTTTATCCTTTGTTTATTTGTAAGGAAAATGCCTTACGAATCAATATTAACCGAAATCGAAAATAATGTCAAATCATATCTTATCTAGATAAGTCGCAGATTACTAAGGTTCTAGACCATAATAATTTTTTTGTTTGACTTCAATCTATTTGTGTTTTAAAAAAGATACAGAAAGGAGGTCTGATGGACTTACGAAAAGAAGCTGAAAAGCTAAAGACGGATTTGAGCTCCGATAGTTTAGCTGACATAACTTCTGAATGTAATAAATTAATGACACTTCAAGATGAAATAAAAAAGATAGAAGAAAGATTGAAAGAATTACAATCTCAAGAAAGAAATTTATCTCAAGAAGTGATTCCTAATTTATTACATGAAGTTGGTGTTAGTGAAATAAAAACTATCGATGGTGCTACTGTCCAAGTGAAACCTTTTATCAAAGCATCTATTACAAAAGCAAATCAAGAAAAAGCTTTTGCATGGTTACGAGATAATGGGTTTGAAGACATCATAAAGAATCAATTAGCAATTAATTTTAAAAAGAGTGAAGACAATATGGCTTCAGATATTTTTGAAGACTTAAAGTCAAAAGGATTAAATGTTAATCGAGAAGAAAAAGTAAACACTAATACTTTGACTGCAACCTTTAGAGAATTAATTTTAGAAAAAGGTGAAGCAGTTCCTAGTGACGTGTTTTCTATTTATCAATCTAGCAAAACTAAAATAATAAGGAGTTAAAATGAAAGCAACTTTAAATGAAGATAAACAAGTAGTAATAAGTAAAGATAAATTACCAACGAAAGCAAAAATAAGTTTGAGAGAACACGCTGGTGAAGGCACAGAAAATATTACTGCCAAAGATCAGAAGTTACCAATCTTAAAACTTTTACATTCTTCTAGTCCAGTATTAGAAGAGGGTAATCCTATGTTTAATGAAAAGGCAAGAGCTGGAGATATTTATAATGAAGTGTCACAGACACTTTATGGTAAAACTATATTAGCAGTTCCTTGTCATTACATTAATACTTACAATGAATGGGCACCTAAAGGTCAAGGCGTAGGAAGACCTACTATCCATTTAAAAAAATCTATTATGGATCAATGCCAGAGAAATGAACAAGATAAAAAAGATTATTTACCAAATGGTAATTATGTTGAAGACACTGGTAATCATTTTTGCTACATAGTAGATGAAAAAACTTATGAACCATTAGAATCAGTTTTGATTACTATGAAGATGTCACAGAAAAGTAAATCAAAAGGATGGAACTCAACCACTAAAACAAAATCAAGATCAGATGATTTAGGGAGTTATGTTCCACCTACCTGGAGTTCAGTCTATAGATTAACTTCTGTTAAAGAAGAAAATACTAAAGAAGGTTATAAGTGGCATGGGTGGTCAATCACTTTTGATAAGTGGTTAGACGAAAACAAGGATGCTCATATATTAGAAAAAACTAAAGCTTTTTATGAAACTGTAAAACAAAATGATGTTTTTGGAATAGTTGATTTTGAAGCTGAAGTTGAGGTGCAAAGTTCTGATGTTAGTAAACAAAAGAAACCAGCTCAAGTAACAGCGAACACTCAAGACGATCCTTTCTAAAGTACAATGGAAAAACTCTTTGAACTTTTCAAAGGGAACTCAAGCTCCTACATCAAGAGCACTGTAAACGGTGAACTTGATGATAGGGGTAAGAGGATCACCTCTTATACTACGGTTCACGAACCAGTAACCACGAAACAGTGGCAAGAACATTTAGATGGTAAAATCAGAATTGGTTTTAAACCAGAGGAAGAGGGTCAATGTATGTGGGGTTGTATTGACGTAGACCCAAGTAGTTACAAAAATTATTCACAAAAAAAATATGTCGATATAATTAAGAATTATAAATTACCTTTGGTAGCAGTAAAATCCAAATCTGGTGGATTACACATATTTGTATTTTTTACAGAGTGGGCAGATGTTGAAAAAGTATCTGACAAACTAAAAAAAATAAACGATAAATATTTTTTAGCACAGGAAATATTTCCTTGTAACAAAGCATTAAATATGCCTTATCAGAATATGAATAGTAGTATGGAATTTGCTTATGATGATAATAACAATCCTGTATTAATACAAAGATTTATTGAGATCGCAGAAACAAAAAGAATAGCACCAGAAGATTTTTACAAACTAAGAATAAAAGAATATGAACCAGAAAGTATGTGGAATACATATGCACCTTGTGTTCAAAAATTAATACAAGAGAGATGGGAAGGTAATAACAGAAACAATTATTTGTTTAATGTATTGGTATTAGAAATGAAAAAGAATAATGCTAATACGGTAGCTGAGTTAGAAGACAAAGCACACAGTAGAAACAGTCAGATATTTCACAATCCTTTACCACGAAACGAGGTTACACAATTAGCTAAAAGTGTACACAAAAGTAATTACGATTTTCAGTGTCCTCCAAAACACCCAGAGTATGCTCCAATATGTAATAAAGAATTATGTAAACAAAGACGTTTAGGTATTGGTGAAGCTATACCAGAAGTCATAGATGAGTTTACTGACATTACTTTTATCAAAGACACAAAAACCATTTGGTATGAATTTAATTATCAAGGTCAACGCATAACGGT